>Ga0070686_100001268_pt1 | contig 14300 bp, 10 predicted proteins | sample KBSS23LmetaG_FD_65654 | JGI IMG/M metagenome (GOLD analysis project Ga0070686, IMG submission 65654) | Switchgrass rhizosphere microbial communities from Kellogg Biological Station, Michigan, USA - KBS S2-3L metaG | ecosystem: Host-associated > Plants > Roots > Rhizosphere ...
GATGATCGATCCGCCACCGTTCCTGATCATGTGCGGGATGGTGTATTTGCAGGTGAGCATGACCCCCTTCACGTTCACGTCCATCATTAGGTCCCAGGTTTCGACCGTCAGTTCGGGGGCGGTGGTGTCGTGCCGCATGATCTCGCGGGACGTGACGGCGGCGTTGTTGAACAGGATGTCGATCTTGCCGAAGCGCTGCGCGACCTGTTCGATGCAGGAGCGAATCGATTCTTGGTTACCGACATCGAGGGGCAAACCGATTGCGTTGTTGCCGATCCGGCTGGCGACCTCCCTTGCGCGCTCCTCGGTCCTGGCGGTCACGACGACTGTGGCACCCTCCGCCGCATAGCGCTCGGCAGTTGCAGTTCCAATGGCGCCGCCACCGCCTGTGATAATGGCTATCTTGCCTTGCAACCTGTTCATCACGCTGTCCTTTTTAAGTTGCCGATCGTGCCGCCAGCCCCCCCGCGAGCGGACCTACGCCTTACGAAAGGACGAGGAGCGAAAACTGCTGTGCGAGCGGTTAAACTCCTCAACTTACGTGTCGCCATATGTCCCGGCTCTTCAGCGTTCAGCCCAAAAACGACAGGACTACAAATAGATCAGCCGTTCGCTACGTGGGGCAACGGCACTTTTCCGCCGTCGAGAATTGGCTCTACCCTGGCGAACATGATGTGGTCTTCGCTTGCCCCGGGGCCGGCGATCATCAGGCATCGCCGAAAGGCTTGGCGATGAAACAGCCTTAGCAGCGCTTCGTCGCTTTCGGGTCCTGCTGTCTCGACGAACGCCTTGAGCAGCGTGTCCCCTTCCCTGGCGTCCTTCGGACGGACCCCGATCAAGGCCTCGATTTCATCCAGATCTGCTTGTTCGGCCCAAAGACCGTAATGCGCCTGCTTCAACAGGTGGCGCGGAATTGATGCCAGCGCGTCGCGCTGCCAAGCTGCAAGTGCCCGTGATGTAGGCAATTGGTTGATTTCCATGAGCAACTTCTCGAGCCCGGATTCTTCGATCGGCGCGGGACGGGGAGGCGGCAGCTTCTGATCATGAGGCAGGTCTATGCCCAGGCAGTCCGCTATTGCTTCGCACGTGCGCCGCGTGATGAGCGCCTTGGCCATGACGACCTCGCCCCAATCGCCACCGAGATAATTCTCCGACATGGCCATGGTGTAGCTGCCCAAGCCCCATGCCGAATAGACGACCGTGGAATATGCCAGCGCCTTCCAGTCGATTTCCTCGCCCGTCACTTTCGCATAGTGCCGGAACAGTGCGGGAAGATCGCCCATATTCTCGATGGGATGGCGGCAGCGAAACACCGCAAGATCGTTGTAAGGATCCCCCACATGGGCAACCTCGACGTCGATGATCGCCGCGACCTCGCTCCCCCGGTTCATGAACTGCCCGCCATCGCCGAACACGATGGCCGAACGGGTCCGGTGCTGAGGCACGTTGCGGCGCACCCAGCGCGCGAAAAACTCTGTCACCGCATCCACTGCGCCGCGCTCGGCAACCATCTGATAATATGGATCGAACAGCGCCAGCGCGATCTCGTCGGGAGTGGAGGGCATCGAACACTCGGTCGAAGCAAATTCTTCGACAGGGATCTTGTGCGACTTGCCCAGCCATTCGATGAATTTCAGGCTCGCCTGCCATCTTTCAGGGCTGATGGTAGATGCTTCCTCCGAAGCCTGCTGGACGAGGCCAGGGTCCTTTTCACCTTCGATGAAATCCATCACAAAGGTATTTTCGTCCACCGCACCGTACACGTGGGGAACGGGGATACCGTTTTTCTCCAGAATTTGCTGAGCCAGCATTTCATGTCGGAGGCTGTAAGGAATACATTGAAAGGGCCGCATTCCCTTGGCGATGACGCTCGCCTCGCGGCCGTCCTTTTCGTAGCTAATCTTCCAGATCGGGCGCCAACGTCGCTCCCGCTCCATGTTGACCACATGGCCGCCGACATTGCGTTCTACCCAGGATACGAGCTTGGCCCGCTCCGCTGCGTCGGCGGCGGCTGCATCCGCCTCATTGGTGGTCGGCACGTGATGATCCTTGCCTTTGAGTGCACAATAGCTTGGCGACCTGACCAGCCGCCCCCAGGAAGATCGAAGCATCGCTCCTGGCAGGCAGCCGGCTACTTTTCTTAACGGTCGATACCAATTGACTGCCTTAAAACTTCACACGCGCCTCAACTCCGAAGGTTCGAGGATCGCCAAATTGCCGATAGTTATAGCCGCCCGAATGCAGGTTCTCGGAGTTGACCAGGGTGTACAGCTTGTTAGTGATATTCCGGACAAAGACGCCCACGCTGAACGGACCGCCGGCAATATTGTTGAGGTCTACGCGAGCGTTGAACAGCGTATATTCTGCGACCGGGCTGTTGAGCGACTTGACATCGTTCCCCGGCTTGCGGCTGCGCGTATACATATTGCCGTTGAAGGCCAGTTCCCCACCCGAACCGCCGAGGGGAATGGTATAGTCGACGGTGAGGCCGCCGGCATTCTTATAGATGTTGCCGAAGATCTCGCCCGAAAGATCGGTCGTCCCGCCGGTGAAGACGCAGCCCGAGGGCGGGGTAGGCAAGGCGAATTTGCCGTACTTACCCAACGTCCTGTTATAGAAGCCGGAGATCTGAAGCTGCGGCGTCAGCTTCGCCTGCAGCTCCAACTCCAATCCCTTGGGCGTCCCATCCGCCGCGTTGACGACAATCGATCCGCCGGTCGGCTGGGTACATCTCACAATGGCATTGCTTTGGATCTGCTTGTACCATCCCCTGTAGAGAGCGAGATTGGCCCGGACCGGCACTGAGCCCGCGTTGAATTGGGCTTTTGCACCGATCTCGATGTCGGTGAGGGTTTCCGGCTGATAGGTCGGGAAGGCAAGCGGCCTGTCGTTCGAGGTCAAATTGAAGCCACCGGCCTTATAGCTGTGCCGGCTGGCGACATAGAGCAGCGTGTTCGGCGTGACCTGGTAGTCTAGACCCACGGTCCAACTGGTCCGCCTCGTCTTGAACGTGATCGGTCCGACCAGATCAGGCGGGTTGCTCACAACCCCATTGAGCTCAAAGCCGAGCTGCGATCCAGTACGTTTGTCCCACGTCGAACGTACGCCGCCGGTGAGCTTCACGTCCGGAAGGCCCAAAGCAGTCAGCTGGTAGGTGGCCTGACCGAATACAGCCTTCGAGATGTACTTGTCGGAGGAGAGGGCATGATTGTTCAAGTGGTCCGTGTAAACTACCGCGGTCAGATCGAGAGTCGTCTTCTGGTTAGAATAGAAACCGCCGGCGATCCAGCTCAGATTTCCGTCCAACGCACGCCCGCTTATCTGAAGTTCCTCGCTGAATTGATGCGACCGACGATTCTGCTCCGCATCCACCAGGGGAAAGTTGAAGCTCGTCTCGTTGAAGCGATTATCAGTATGGATTTTATAATAGCCGACGATATTCTTAACGGTTACGTCGCCCAAATCATAGGATGTTGTATTGCTGATGAAATAGCTGCGGTTTTTATCGGTGTTCTCCGAAAAGGAAAAATCAACTGTCCTGTTGCCGAGTTGTTTCTGCCTCTCCAGACCCGCAAGAGCTTGCGGGAAGAACAACGCAAAGCCGCCCAGCTCGTACACGATGGACGGATTTTCCTGCTGATTGCCGTTGAAGTAATTGAACAGCAGATCGCTCTTCAGCCGCTCGGTCGGCGTGAACCTCACCGCAATGCGCGCGGTTTCGTAATGCTTGCTATTGCCGTCGGGGCCGCTGAGATTTTTCACGAACCCGTGTTGGCGCGTTATCTGGCCGGAGACGCGGACGCCGAGCACATCCTTGATCAACGGCACGTTGACCGCGCCAGTGGCTTGCCTCAGAGCATAGTTTCCTACAGCGATGCTGGCGTTGCCGCTAATACCGCTCACATCGGCATGCTCGGGCGTAAGGACGACAGCGCCGCCAGTGCTGTTCTTGCCGAACAGTGTGCCCTGCGGCCCGCGGATCACCTGTACCGATTCCAGGTCGTATATTCCAGCCGCGATCACCCGCGTGTCTACCGGAACGTCGCCGAAATAGGTCACGACCGTGGCGTCGGAACCCAGCGTCTGCTGCTGGCCGCGGAGCTCGAACACCGGTGCGCTGCTGCCGCTGAGCGCATCCTGGTTCACCACCAGGCTCGGAGCTACGAACTGCAGATCCCGCGCGACGGTGACTCGCTGACTCGAAAGCGCCTGGGTGCTGATCACAGATGTCGCCACGGGGACTCGCTGCAGATTTTCTGCGGTTCGCCGCGCCGTAACAATGATGTCGCCAAGGCCGCTCTGGCCGGCTGGCGCCCCTGCGGCCGGTTCAGGCGCGGCGGACTGCGCGAACGTGGGTGATAGTGCCGCAGGTGCGACCGTCATCAACAATGCTACGCTAGGTGAAGAAATAATGCGCATATTTATCCCCTCCATTTACCGATTATTTTGTGGTTATGAGAAACAGCCGACTCTACGGAACAAAACTCAACCGCCTCGCGTCATCGCGACTTGTAGCTAGGCTGAATGCCGGCTCATTGCCGTTCCCTTAGGCTATGCGTGGGCGGTGGCTTTTCTCGGACAGCGCGACAGAATCTTCTCTCCAGTTGTTTTAATTCATGGAATATTTCGCCATCTGGGGTAAAAAGGGCTATTATGATTGTCAAAGCGAAACTGTTGACACTGTGTGAACCTGATGGTTCCCTGTGATCGAAGCGTTACAGCGAACGAGGTCCTGCAAGGAGGGATTATGCCGAGTATTGCTCGCCCGCGATCGAAGGCCGCGCAGCGGATCATGGATGCCGCACAGGAGCTTTTTGTGGGGATCGGCTTCGAAGCCACAAAAATGGAACACATCGCGAGAAACGCTGGCGTCAGCCGGCAGACGGTCTACCAGTATAGTCTCAGCAAGGGCGAGATTTATCGGTTGGTGCTGAGCAGGGCGGCGCAGCGCTACCGGGAAGCGCTTGATCGCGTTGATCAACAGCAAGATCCACGGAAGGTACTTGCCGATATAATATCGGCCATGCTGGACGAGTATATTGGAAGTGCCCATTTGCTTTTGATAGACGTTGCACTTCACGAACAGATCATTCCACCGCCGATTGTTCGTAAAACAGCCTTGGCATATAGAGATGCAATTGGACGGGCTCTTGCGAGAGGACAAGAGCAGGGGGTATTTCACGCAAGGGCGAGCGCTGAGGTATTTCAGGCTCACGCGATTTCTCTATTGGCTGGGTTCAGCCTTTCCAGAAGAACTTTGCCCGTGTTTACAGATGTTGACTGTGTCTCCACCAAAGCGCTTGCATTCTGGAAAAACTACCTCACTGCCGCGCTGATGATGATGGTCGAGACAGATGCACCCGACCGGAAGAAAAGTGATCAGTGTAACGAATTTATGGTTTGGTTCGGACCCTATTCACAAGAATTGCAGTAAGCCGCCACAGTCCTACCGAAGAAGGCGGCATATCGCGTAGGGCTTGGCGAGGCTCCGGGCTGATTGAGACCCAGCCTAGCGCGAAGCGAGCGAGGCCAATCGTCTAGACTCCTATCGAAAGGATTGCTCGATGCCGCGCCGAATTGTTTCCGGACTCGACTCTAAAGGTGAGAGCGCGATCGTAATCGATGAGGAAATGCAGTTCTCGTCGGGCTTCTCGTCAGGTAACGTGTTAGCCTGGATGACGGAGAATGCTCCAGCTGACAATGAAGCTTTTCCGCAGCCTGGTGTGGTTTTCGACTTTAATCTGATACATTCCGCAGCGAGCACTTTCAATCTCGCACGAATGCCACCGGGCAGTCGATCTGAAATGCACGCGACGAACACGATCGACTATATCACCATGATCTCCGGCGAGATTACGTTTGGCGTCGAAACGGGTAGCGTCACACTTTCGCCTGGGGATCTCCTCATCGATAGAGGCATAATCCACAGTTGGCGGAACGATGGCATCGAGGACGCCGTGTTTAGCGTAGTCACAATGCCTGCCTTTGCTGTGGGTAGTGGTCGAACGATGTAAATTCCACATGGCCGATGTCGATCGAGATAAGCCTGCCAGCCATTGCGCTGCCTTGTCGAAGCGGTCGTGCTCCAGCGATGATAACGGGTGGGGTCTGTAAACGGTACAACAGAATAACGGCGGAAGGACATCGTCGATATCCTCGGCGTCGATATCCATGTCCGGGTTTACCGCAATTATCTCGTTTATAATCGGAGGGAGATTACCATTGAAAGGCGAAGTAGAACTTGTCCTGCGCTGGAACGCCGGCATCGGGGAATCTCCCGCTTGGTCCGATCCCGAACAAGCGTTGTTTTGGATCGACATAGAAGGCTGTCAAATCAACCGGTTTGATCCATCTTCAGGCGAGAATCGCGTATGGGATTTGCCGACGACGCCAGGCTGCTTTGTCTTTCGAGGCGGTGGCGGCGCAATCATCCCATGCCAGGATGGAATTTACGACCTGGACTTTGCTGACGGCACGTTGAGGTGCCTTGAGAAGGCCCCATTCGATCCCGCTATTTGGCGCTTTAACGATGGGAAGTGCGACCGCCAGGGGCGTCTCTGGGTTGGATCCATGCCGCTTACGCTGGAGGAGATCGGAGAAATCAAAGGCACCCTCTATCGGTACGATGGCGCCGAAATTCTGGCAACGATGAACATCGACATTCCGAACGGCTTGGCGTTCAGTCCAGATGGCGAAACTATGTATCGGGCCGAGTCGCTTCAACGAAAAATCTACGCCTATGATTATGACGCGAAGGTTGGCACCTTTTCTAACGAACGCATATTTGCTGAATTTACCCCGGAATTGGGATTTCCGGATGGTGCAACGGTCGATTCTGGCGGGGGCTACTGGGTAGCACTTGCGAACGGGGAGAGCGGCGGCCATGTAGCTCGCATCAAGCCCGATGGAGAGCTGGATTTTTACTTGGATACGCCGGTATCTTCTCCGCTGATGGTTGCATTTGGCGGACCAAATTTCTCGACGCTGTACATTACGTCTGGCAAATATCTCGCCAGTGCCAGTCATCCCAACTTCGAGTTGTGCGGCAGTATATTTGCGGTCGAAACTGATTATTGCGGCATCGCTGAATCCATTTTTCAACCGCGCAAGGCGTAGGTGGGATCGAGATTCGGGGATCCCCTGAACGGCGATAGCGCGGTTCATATGTGAGGCTACCCACCATGCGCTTCGTCCCTGCCAAGACCGTCGAGCAACAGGGTGTAGTGGCGGTTCAACGCACCCGCGAGTTGCCCTTATGCCAGACGACCGTCCTGCTAACGCGATTCTCTCGCACCGGGCAGAGTTCAGTATCATTGCAGCCCAAGGCATGGCAAAGTCGACCACATCGCTGCACGGATCATGGGCCCGGCCAAACACCTTATTTGGCCGCTTGCGTGCTAGCGCCTGCCAACAAAGCAGCACCAATCGACCCGGTGCCCGTACACGCCAACCTGGCGCTCTACCCCGGTACTTACAAAAACATCAATACGGAGGTGGTGGGATTCGCCATTTCCCCTTTGCCGCGGAGCGCGCAAATGCGCGCCGCTGGTCCCTGCCGATCGGCAGGTTCATACCTCGCCGCCCCTTCCTAGCGTAAGCGAGTAACGGCTTAGCGAGAGGATCGTGGCGGACGAAGCGGCGAGCGAGTCGGGCACAGCGCAGCAGGCAGTTCATCAGTGCTTCACAGGACGGTTATTTCCGTGCCTAGTGATACGCGCACCGGGTGCAAGCGGCGACACACGCGGCTGTCGCCGGGGGGCTAGGCCAGCCCGACCAGCTGTTTTTCGGCCGCGAGCGGATGGCAGTTCGTAGTGACCCGCGGCCGCCCGCGGCGGGCTCGCAACGCCCATGGGCGACTGGATGCTCACTTACGCCTAGCTGCGGCCGGTACCATGGGGGCAGGAATGCGCCGGCTCGATGGTGGCGCCTTCCGCATGGGCAGCGACCGCTTCTATCCTGAGGAGGGACCGGTTCGCGAAGTGCGCGTTGATCCCTTCTGGATTGACGAAACGCCGGTCACCAACGCGGATTTCGCGCGTTTCGTCGCCGCGACAGGATATGTGACCCTGGCCGAGATCGCGCCGAATTCGGCCGATTATCCCGGCCTCGCGCCCGAGCAGGCGCAGGCGGGCTCACTGGTGTTCGAACGAACCGCTGGGCCGGTGGACATGACCGATTTCACGCAATGGTGGCATTTCCGCTTCGGCGCGAACTGGCGGCGTCCGCTCGGCCCCGAGAGCTCGATCGACGGACTCCATCAGCATCCAGTTGTCCACGTCGCTCATGGCGATGCCGAAGCCTATGCCCACTGGGCCGGGAAGTCGCTGCCGACGGAGGCGGAGTGGGAATTTGCCGCGCGCGACGGGTTGGTCGACGCAGATTATGCATGGGGCGACACGCTCGCTCCCGGCGGTGCGATGCTCGCCAATTATTGGCAGGGATTGTTCCCTTTTTCCAACCTGCTCCTAGATGGCTATGAACGCACGTCGCCCGTGCGCAGCTATTCGCCGAACGGCTACGGCCTATATGATATGATTGGTAACGTCTGGGAGTGGACCAGCGACTGGTGGTCGCTGCCCCCGGCGCCCACGCGCGCCAAGCCGACGCGTGGCGGCTGCTGCGAGGTGCCGCGCAACCCGCGCGGTGGCAACCGGCGCAACAGCGCCGATCCGGCGGACGGCATCGGCCGCAAGGTGCTCAAGGGCGGGTCGCATCTCTGCGCCGAAAACTATTGTCGTCGCTACCGCCCGGCCGCGCGCCATCCCCAGGCGATCGATTCGGCCACGTCCCATATCGGCTTTCGCTGCGTCGTGCGCGAAGGCCATGAGGTGAGGAGAAAGGGATGACGGCTTTTCCTGTACGCCGCCGCAGGTGGCTCGCCCGGCTTGCCGGGGGAACCGCAGCATTGATCGCGACCGCCGTGATCGCCGCGGCCCCCTCTCGCGCGCAGTTGGCGACGAGTGCACCGGCACCTGCCGCTGCCGGCTACCCCGCCCTGCCGACAGCGCCCCACGACGCACCCAACATCCTCCTTGTGCTGACTGATGATACCGGCTTCGGCGCAGCCTCGGCGTTCGGTGGCCCGGTGCCGACACCGAATCTCGATCGGCTCGCGCGGAGCGGGCTCGTCTACAACCGCTTCCACAGCACCGCGATGTGCTCGCCGACCCGTGCGGCGCTGCTTACCGGGCGCAATCACCATGCGGTAAACATGGGGGCGCTGACCGATTTCGCAGTCGGAGCCGAGGGCTATAACAGCTTCATCCCGCGTAGCGCCGGAACGATTGCCGAGGTGCTGCGCGAAAACGGCTACAACACCGCCTTCTTCGGCAAGCATCACGACGTGCCGATCGGCCAGAGCTCCGCCGCCGGCCCGTTCGACCTGTGGCCGACCGGGCTCGGCTTCGAATATTTCTTCGGCTTCATCGGCGCCGATACCGACCAATGGCATCCGCTGCTTTATCGCGGCACCACCCAGTTACCCTATCAGCCACCGGTAGAGACGCTCGATGCGCGGCTTGCCGACGATGCGATCCACTGGATCCACCAGCAGCAGGCGGCCGCGCCCGGCAAACCCTTCTTCGTCTACTACGCGCCAGGATCGACCCACACGCCGCACCAGGCGCCCGCCGACTGGATCGCGCGATTCCGCGGCCGATTCGACCGCGGGTGGGACAAGGTGCGCAGCGAAACGCTCGCGCAGCAGGAGCGGCTGGGGCTGATTCCGCGCGGGACGACACTCGCGCCGCGACCCGAGGGAGTCACCGCATGGGACACGCTCTCGCCGGATGAAAAGCGGGTTCAGGCGCGGATGATGGAGGTTTACGCTGCCGAGCTCGCCTTTCAGGACGCGCAGTTCGGCCGCATTGTTGACGAGCTCGATCGGATGGGCCTGCGCGACGACACGTTGATCATCTTCATTGAAGGGGACAATGGCGGCGATGCAGCGGCCGGCCCGGGCGGCACGCTGACCGAGGTAGGCGAGATCGCCAACAAGCGATCGACCGTGACCGACAAACTCGCCATGCTCGATACGATGGGCGGTCCCGAGACCGAGCTCAACTACAGCACTGGCTGGGCGTTCGCGATGAATGCGCCCTTCCCCTACTACAAGTCGGTCGCTTCACATCTCGGCGGCACACGCAACGGCATGGTCATTTCCTGGCCGGCAGGAATCCGGGGGCGCGGCATCCGCCCGCAATATCATCATGTCATCGATATCGCGCCGACCATCTATGCGGCCGTGGGAGTCGTGCCGCCGGCCGAGATCAACGGAGTGAAGCAGCAATCGATCGACGGCATCGCCATGGAATACAGCTTCGACGATCCGCACGCGTCCGATCAGCGTACGATCCAATATTATGAGATGCTTGGCAATCGCGCGATCTATTCGCATGGCTGGCTAGCCAGCACGGTGCCGATCCGCCTGCCATGGCAGATGGGTTTCGGCGCCGAGACCAACGTCAACCTGTCCGCGCAATATCAATGGCAGCTGTTCAACCTCGACACCGATTTCAGCCAGACCCACGACCTTGCCGCTCGGAATCCGGCGCGGCTGCGCGAAATGCAGCAGCTTTTCGATCAAGAAGCCGCGAAATATCATGTCGAGCCGCTCGACGACCGCACCAGCCTGGCGCGTATGGCCGGAATGCGGCAGGTCTATCTCCATCCGCGCGACCATTATGATTATTGGGGGCAGGATCTCTCGGTGGCGAGCGAAGCCGCGCCGGCTTTCTGTAACCGCGCCTTCACGCTGAGCGCGGATGTCATCGCGCCGGCCGGCGCGACCGGCGTGATCGCGGCATATGGAAGCCGCTTCGGCGGCTGGAGCCTCTATCTGAAGGATGGCCAGCCGACCTTTGAGCACGCTTTGTCGAACCTAGCCGGCGACAAGCTCAGGCTGGTGTCCTCCACGCCGCTGCCGGCCGGCCGCGCGAGCCGGCTAACGCTCGACTTCGACTATGACGGCGGGGGCTCGGGCAAGGGCGGCACGGTCATGCTGGCGATCGACGGCAAGCCCGTCGCGACGGGCCGGATTGACCGCAGCATCGTGATGGCCAGCGGCATGGGGGAGCCGTTCGACATCGGCCACGACAGCGGGGTGACCGTTGCCGAGGCGTTGGCCGGCGATGGCGCATTCGGCGGCACCATCACGCACGTTGCGGTAACGCTCGGCCCACTGGGAGCGCGGCGAGGCAGCATTGTGGTGGCACCTCCCGCTTTGCACTGACGGAGCCGCCAACCGACCACCGCAAGGTCATTGCGCTGAGCCGCTTCGCCGTTCCAGGATGAAGGAAAAAGACCGTCCTCTTTATCAGCCATAAGCTTGGAAACGGACTATCGGTTTTTGGAAGGGCCGCTTTGCTTCGGAACAACTGCATTTAAGGCGCGAAGCCCTAGATCCCAATGTTTGGCCCCTGCTCCGTCCCAGCCCAAGCATCTCGACCAGACTCTGCCCGACGCGCCGTTGCGGTACCGCCGGCATCCCCAGCTGCTGCTTGCGGTTGTCCGCCGTCAGCACCAATAGCACAGATTTAGAGTTGCGATTTAAGGAGGGTCGGGGCTTCGGCGTAGTGACGAAGAAACAAAGATGAAGGCCCAACCCTGCTTAGGGACAAAGTGCTGCCTTACCTCGATGGAGGTAAGGCGAACGGCGCAGCGGGAGTGCCTGCTGCGCCATGCCCATCAGATATCCCGTACTGCCGGAATGATTTCCGCTCCAATCCAGCCCAGATAATCAAGATATTCCTGGAAATCCTGCAGACGCGGAATCGGAACCGACGTTTCGGTAACCCCGCGGGAGGCAAGCCAGCCGATCTGGTCGATCACCTCCTGCGCATCGCGGGAACCCGCCGCCAGCGGATCCGAGAGAACTTCGTGTTCCTTTCCGACTTTCAATTGGTCCAGCGCGAAGCTGATGCCGATTGGTCGGCCATCATATTCGGGCTGTGACTTGATGAAGTCGATGCGTTCAGGAAACCGCTCCGGGTGCAGCGTCTGGGGCTGCCAACCGTCACCGAACTTCGCGACGCGCTTCTGCATCGCTTCGGCATCGCCGCCGAACCACATCGGCAGATGCGGCTTCTGGACCGGCTTGGGAGCCAGGCAGGCATCGCGGAAAGAAACATATTTGCCCTCGAACGTGGCACAGTCGTTGTGCCACAGCGCGATCATTGCGGCTGCATATTCGTCGGCCATCTTGCCTCTTTCATGGAATGGCACGTTGAGGAACTCAAACTCTTCCTTCAGCCAACCCACCCCGAACATCACTTCGGCACGCCCGCAAGTCATCCAGTCGAGCGTCGCCCATGCCTTGGCCTGGACGATCGGATGCTGCAACGGCAGGATAGAGATCGCGGGCGTCATTCGAATGTTCTTGGTGCACCCTCCGATCACGCCGAGCGCCACGGCTGTATGGAAGTAATGGTCGCCCGACAGTGACAGATGGTTTGTCGGGATGACGAAATGCTCCCCCATTACGACCTTCGCAAACCCCAAGTCGTCCGCAAGTTGCATGGCGGTGCAAACATCGTTTCCGTCCAGGCTGTATTCCCAAGGCTGAGTCAATGCCGCCAGATGCATCGAATGGGGGGTAAGCACGCAAAGCTTCAAAGCCGCTCTCCCGTATGAGAAAATTTGTCCAGCACAGTCGCCGCGAGGATACTGCGCCTTTCACTAAGTTCACTTTTTCGCGCCCAAGCCACGGACTGGGCAGGCTGTGCAGTGCCGAGGGTTCACTTTGCCGGCACGGCAGGCAACGTCTCCTGCGCAATGACGCGTGCACTCGCCGCCGCCGGAAAACCTGCGTATGCGGATGCCTGGTAGATGACCTCTTCCAGTTCGCTGCGCGTCAGGCCGTTGCGGACGGCGATCGGGAAATGATAGCGCAGCTCGAAGTCGGCGCGCAGGGCGATCAGGATGCCCAGCGTTACCAGGCTGCGATCACGCCGGCTCAGGCCGCACCGGGGCCAGACGTTACCGAACACGTTTTGCTTGACCAACGGGGTCATGTCGGTCGCGAAGGTGGCCGGTGGGACGCCCGGAGTGGGAGGCATTCCAGGACGAGGCGCCAGCATCAGCGAAATAATATTGTCCGCTGCAGCCGCCTTTTGCTCGGCCGAGTTGCTGGAGGTTATGCACCCGGGGGGTGATTCCACGGTCGGATTATCCTCCGCGGCAAATGCGGGCGCCGAGCACAAAAGCGCAGCGAGCGCAAAAAGTCCCGAAGCTGATTTCACGTTTGATCTCCTCATCCTGGGCGTATCCGCAAATGCTAGCGGCTGCTTCTCTCCTGACACCTTCCTTCGGATAGAATTACAGCAATGCCAAATTGCAGAGGGTGGCATCATGATCGCAACCGGCCGCAGGGTTGTTCCCAGCGGCACGCGTTGCGACGGGAGAGCCATCCATGTCCGAGGCGATGGTGCTGAAGGACACAATCACATAAACTAGACGGTCGAGGATCTGGATGCCGCGATCGACCATCTCGTCCATCGTCCGCTCGCCGCCAAATCTATAACTGTCCACGGGTTACCGGCCGACACCTGCCGAGGTCACATTCGGACACTGGACTGTCATATTGATTAGTGACAGGAAATTAGACGTAATGTTGATAAATCAATGTTTTGCGTGCTATAAAGACCACTTTTTTACCCAGCGGCACGTGGCATTCGATGACTATTTCTCGCCTGAGACCCCTCACCGTCAAAGAGATCGAAAAGCTGGCGGCAACTCTACCCAACTGCATCGAGCACCGTTACCTCGGCGGCGTGCCGGGCTTCGTCCTGGTGCACACGCCTGCGGGCTATACCGGCTCCGGCTTGACCTACCGGGCCGGAGGCAAGCGCAAGAAGCTGACCCTGGGCAGCACCAAACGAATGACGCTGGCCGACGCCCGGACGCTCGCCGGTAAGCAGCGCAGCCGGATCGAGGCGGGCGAGGATCCGCACGACGAAAAGCTCCAGGTCAGGAAGCAAGAGCGGGAATTGCTGCGACAGCAGGCCGAGGCGCAGCATCTCGATGTCGAGCGCATGTGGGAAAAATATATGCAGCTCGTCGCTAGCCAGTTACGCAGCCGGGACGAGAAGGATCGCGTGTTCAGGCGCTACATCCTGCCGACGGTCAAGGGCAAGTGCGTCACCGAGATCACCAAGACGCACGCGCTCAAGATCAGCGACGGCCTGGTCGCCCAGAACAAACGCCGCATGGCCGAGAAGGTCCGCCAGGAGGGCGCGGCCTTCTTCCAATGGCCGGTTGAGCGCGAGCATGTCGACCGCAATGTGTTCTCCGGCATCCGCAAA
>Ga0070686_100001269_pt1 | contig 14298 bp, 13 predicted proteins | sample KBSS23LmetaG_FD_65654 | JGI IMG/M metagenome (GOLD analysis project Ga0070686, IMG submission 65654) | Switchgrass rhizosphere microbial communities from Kellogg Biological Station, Michigan, USA - KBS S2-3L metaG | ecosystem: Host-associated > Plants > Roots > Rhizosphere ...
TCGGGCGAGACGTGCTTGCGGATCGCCAGCGCCAGCGGCCCGCGCGTCGCCGGCGGGCCGACCACCTGGACCCGGGCGCCGTCGGGAAGGGTGGCGGAGAGCAGGGGATGCTCGCGGCTGATCCCCTGATGCGCGATCGCGGCGATCTGGCGGGCGAGCCGCTCGAGCGTGGCCTCGTCGAGCTTGGGCGCGTCGTGGCGCTCGATCTCGCCCGCGGTGGTCTCGATCCAGAGCTCGCCGGGCCGGTTGACGTAGATGTCGGTGACGTCGGGCCGGGCGAGCATGCCGGTCAGCGGCGCCAGATAGGAGCGAAGATAGATGCCCCCGCCGTCATTGGCGGCGGTGCTCACCGCCGATTCTCGGCGCCGGTGAAATCGAGGTCGCGCGCGACGAAGATCGAGATGCTCGTGCCCGCCCGGACGGTCAGGGTCGGCGTGATCTGGGCCGGCTGGATGATCTGGGTCGCCCCCTGGAGCGTGCCCGGCAGGACGACGACGGCGCCATTATTGTTGCCGACCCGGCCGGCGAGATTGACGCCGACGTCGAGGATCGACTGCAGGATCGCGCCGGCGAAGCGGGTGAAGAAATGCGAGTTCACGCGGGCGCGGATGCCGCCGCCGCCGAGCGTGTCCGCGGCCGGCGATCCGATCGCGACGGTGACGCCGTCGGGGCGGATCAGCCGGGTCCAGTTGACCAAAGCGCGGTGCTGGCCCGGCTGGACGTCCGAGCGATATTCGCCGATCAGCCGGCTGCCGCGCGGGATCAGGATCCGGCTGCCGTCGAACCCGCGCACGTCGCGCGAGACGATCGCCCGGGCGAGGCCCGGCCGGGTGGAATCGAGCGCGGTCTCGAGCACGGCCGGGATCAAGGTGCCCTGGGACACGGTGGTGGCGCGGTTGGCGAACATGCCCGCGCGCGCGCGACCGCCCGACTGGACGAGCCCGCCTCCAGTGCCGGCCGCGTTGGCGGCGTCCTCGGCCGTGGCCGGCGGCGCACCGGCGGCCGCGGCGGGCGCCGCCGCGGCCGCGGCGCCCGTGTCGACGACCAGCGCGGGCTCGTTGGTCGCGCGCGGCGGAGGCGCCGGCGGGGGAGGGGGCGCGGGCGGCGCCGGCTGGGGCACGTAGACGATCTGGGGCGGCGGGGGTGGCGCGGGCGGCGGCGGGGCCGGCGGCGCCTCGACGACCGGCTCGATCACCACCGGCGCCGGCGCGGGCGGCACCGCGAGCGGCGGCGGCGCGGCCGGCGTGCCGAGCGAATCGATCGCGCGCGGCTGCACGGCCGGCGCGGTCAGCGCCCGCCGCCGCGCGTCGAGCATCACGAACAGCAGCAGGCCGGCGAGCAGGATGAAGCCGATCATCATCCAGAGCGGCAGGCCGCTGCGCGGCAAGGCGACGACCGGACGAACCCCGCTCTCGTGGAGATGGGCCATGGCCCGCGGATCGCTTCCGTCGGGATGGACGCTCGCCATCAGCGCGAGGCCCGGGGAGCGACGCGGTCGGCCCGCGCCACGTTGGAATCGATGCGGAAGACGAGGCGCTGCGAGACGCCGTCGATCACGAACAGCCCGTCGCGCATGCCGCCATTGACCAGGGTCTCCTGGCCCAGGCTGTTCAGCGCGTAGATGGCGGGCAGCGAGACGTCGTGGGGCCATTCGATATAGGTGTGGACGCCGTCATCGGCGATCCGGCTCGGCCGCAGCGCCGCCGCGCCGCTGAGGCGATAGCGGCCCTGGACGTTGGTCGCCGGACTCTCGTCGGCGGCGGCCTGCGCGCTCGGGTAGCGGAAGCGGACCGTATAGGCCATTTCGCCGGCGGTGAGCGGCGCGAGCTCGAAGAAATAGGTCCGGGCGCTGGTCACCACGGTCATGTTGGTGGTGACGCCGGAGATCAGATTCTTGACGAAGAGATGGTCGCCGCGCCGGTTGGGGGTGACCTGCCAGGCAGCGCTGTCGCCGACCGCGACATTCTCGATCGCCTCGTCCGAGGCGAACTCGACGTCGGTCTGGAAACCGGGCGTGCCCTGGAGCTGGACGACCTGGTCGGCGTCGTAGAGCACCGTCTGGATGCGCGGATCGCCGCTCCCCGGCGTGGGACGGACCTGGGCGGAGAGCGCCATAGGCAGGGATAGGATCAGGAGGGCGGCGGCGAGCCTCACAGCTCGGGCTCCGGCACGGCCGGCCGCCGCGGCGCCGCGGGCGGCGCCTGGCCGGGCGCGGGCGCGGCCGGGATCTTGACGACGGGCGCCGCGGCCGGCGGCGGCGGTGGCGGCTCCGGCTCGGGGGGCAGCGCCTCGGCATCGCGGCGATAGCGCAGCACCTGGAAGCCGAGCGGGTTCACGAACCGGTCCTCGACGCTCATCGGCTCGCCCGAATAACGGTAGCGGATGATCGCCACCCAGGCGCGGGGCGGCTGCGCCTGGCCGCCCGCGTCGCGCCGCTGGGTCTCGAAGCGGACCATGGCCGTGTTCGGGCCCATCGCCGACACGCTCTTCACCCGCGTGTCGACCACGGTCGTGCGCGGATAGGTTGCGAGCGGGCTCTGCGGGTTCGACGCCTGGGCGCCGGCGATATAGTCGCTTCGCGCCTGTTCGGCCGACCATAAGGCGACCTTGTGGTAGGTCGCCTGGATGGTGTCGATGTCGAAGCTTTCGCGCGCAATCACATATTGGACGAGGAAGCTCTGGGTGAGCGCGGTGTCGCCCGAGATGCGCTGCGGATCGAGCGGGGTCAGCGCCTGGACGAAGCCGGTGTTGCGGTCGACCAGCAATGTATAGGGCTCGACCGTCTTCAGCGGCATCAGCACGACCAGGGCGATCGCCTCCAGCAAGGCGATCGCGACCGCCACCCAGGCGACGATCCAGGCATTCTTCCGCGAGGCGCGGAGCGCCTCCTGGCGGTCCTTCCCCCAGCTGTCCGCCTCGACATAATAAGCGTCGAGTGCCTCGCGGGCCTGCTTGTTCATGGCCGCCTATCCCTGCGCGCCGCGCTCGCCGAGGCGCGATTGCGCGTGCGGCGGAAGCTCTGGCCGAGCGGCAAGGGCGGGGGCGGCGGCTCGTCGCGGCCGGCCGCGGGCCGCGGCGCCGAGCGATCGCTGGCCGCAGCCGTGCCGGTCGGGGCGACGACCACCGGGCCGGCCTCGCGGCGCTGGCTGGCGGCGACCGCATCGGCGACCGCGCTCGCGCGCGAGCGGTCGGCGCCCGCCGGGGCAAGCTCGCGCGAGAAGGCGAAGCGCGCCTCCTCGCTCCGCGGCGCCGCCAATATCTGCGGCGGGGCGAGGTGCCAGGCGGCGGGGAAGCGGAAGCCGTAGGCGACCCGCGCCGCGGCGACCAGCATCGCGGCGAGCGCCAAAGCGAAGATCAGGGTGACGACCAGCAATTCGACCGCCGCGCCCGGGGCGGCATAGCCGGCGGTGCGCAGCGAGATCAGATAAGCGAGGCGCGGCTCCAGGAAAGCGAGCTCGACCCCCAAAGCGACCGCGGTGCCGAGCGCGCCGAGCGCGGTTCCGGCGAGCACGCGCAGCCAGCCTTCGAACAGGCCGCGCGTCCCGTCGAACAGGAGGAAGGCGAAGAAGAACGGCCCGAGCGCGAGCAGCACGGCCGCGATCATCCGGAGCGTGGCGAGCGCGCCCGCGGCGCCGGCGAGGTAGAGGATGCGCGCGCTGCCGAACGTCCCGCTCGCCGTCGCCTGCGTCCCTTCGCCGGCCTGGGCGGCCGGGGCCGGCACGCCCGTCGTCGGCCCCGGCGTGAGATAGGGCGGCGGCGGCCGGGAGCCGGTCTGCAGGGGCTGGCCTTCGCCGAGCTCGGCGAGGACGAGGAGCAGCCGATCGACGTTGTCGAGCCGCCAGACGAGGCCGCCGCTCGCGCCCGGCAGCCCGGCGGGCCGGCCGATGTCGCCGGCAAGCTCGGCCGGGCCGCGCAGGGCGACGTCGTAGACGAGAGTGCGGTAGGCGGCCCAGCTCGTCGCCAGCGCCAGCACCACGCCGACCTTGACCAGAGCGAGGACGCCGTCGCGCACGCCCGGCGTATGGCCGAACAAAAGGCGGTAGCCGAACAAGGCGACGAACAGGGTGAGCAGGCCGGTGAGCACCACCGACAAGGTCGATCCCGGGGTCGCCAGCGCCTGGTAGCCGCCCCCGCCGATCGCCTGCGCCTGGCAGTCGACATAGCCGAGCACGCCGCTGACGAAGCCGCCGTCGGGCGAGAAGGCGCTGCAGCTCATGCGACCTCCAGCAGGCGCGGGATCCAGTCGGCGGGATCGTCGCCGCGCTCGGCCCTGATCTCGTCGAGCAGCCGCACCGTGCGCTCGCGGCCCGAGAGGATGGTCAAGAGGTCGCGCTCGCCGGTGAGGTTCAGCCGCGCCACCACGCTTTCCGCGCCATGCTTGATCAGGAAGCAATGGGCGCTGTCGGGCAGGGTCCGCACCAGATCATATTCGTGCGGGGTGAGGCCAAAGCCCTCGATATAATCGTCGGCGCGGGCCTTGGGATTGGCCATGAAGATCTGGGTCGCGGCCTGCTCGATGATCGCGCTGGCGATCCGGCTTTCGAGCGCATCCTGCGCGCTCTGCGTCGCGAAGCCGACGATGCCGTTGCGCTTGCGGATCGTCTTCTCCCAATCCTTGATCCGGCGCACGAAGACGTCGTCGTCCAGCGCCTTCCAGCCTTCGTCGACGACGATGATCGCCGCGGTCCCGTCCAGCCGCTCCTCGACGCGGTGGAACAGGTACATCATCGCCGGGGTGCGCATCGCCGGATCGTCGAGGATCGAGGTCATGTCGAAGCCGACCGATTCCGCGCTGAGATCGGTCCTGTCGCGCTCATTGTCGAACAGCCAGGCGCGCTCGCCCTCGCCCCACCAGGGCTTGAGCCGCGCCCAGAGGTCGGCGCCGTGCGGGCGCTGGCCGCCGCGGAACAATTCGGCGAGGTGGCGGAGGCGCCGGTGCTCGATCGGCTGGCCGAAATTGGCGTCGACCGCGTCCTTGAGCCGCGCCATCTCGTCGATGTCCGCCCCGCCCGCGAGCAGGGCCAGCCAGTCGATCAGGAACTGGCGGTTGACCGGATCGTCGTCGATCTGGAGCGGGTTGAGGCCGGACGGCGTGCCGGGCCGCAGCAGATCGTAGCGGCCGCCGATGGCGCGGATGAAGAGCTCGGCGCCGCGGTCCTTGTCGAAGAAGATGATGCGCGGGCGGAACTTGCGCGCCTGGGCGAGCAGGAAGTTCAGCACCACCGTCTTGCCTGAGCCCGAGGGGCCGATCACGGTGAAATTGCCGAGATCGCCCTGGTGGAAGTTGAAATAATAGGGGCCGGCCGCGGTCGTCTCGAGCAGGGTCACGGCATCGCCCCAATGATTGCCTTCGGCCCGGCCGAGCGGGAAATTGTGGCCGCTGGCGAGGCCGGCGAAATTCCCGGTCGAGACCAGGCCGCGTCGCGCGATATATTTGAAATTGCCCGGGAATTGCGCCCAGAAAGCGGGCTCGAGCGCGATCTCCTCGCGCACCGCGATGATGCCGAGATCGGCGAGCGCCGCCTGCGCCTCGGCGACGCCCTCGTCGACACCGGCCGGCGTGTCCGAGCGGACCGCGATCGTCATGTGATGCTCGCCGAAGCCGGCGCGGCCGGCGGCGACCTCGTCCTTGGCGCTGGACAGCTCGGCGCGCAGGCTGACCGCCTCGTCCTCGGCCGAGCGCATCCGCCTGAGCGCGAGGTTCATCCGCGACAGCGCGGCCTGGCGATCGACGAAGCCGAAGCTCTGCGAGATCACCAGCTCGAACGGCAGTCGCAGCAATTCGTCGAGCATGCCGGCCGCGGTCTGGCCCGGATAATCCTTGATCGAGACCATGCCGAGGAAGGAGCGCGGGCTCGGCCCGGCCGGGCCCAGCTCGACCGTCTCCTGGCCGAAGCTGACTCGGCGATAGGGGAGGTAGGCGCCGAGATCCTGCATCGGCAGCAGCACCGGCCTCAGCTCGCCATTGTAGAGCGAGGAGAGGAATTCGAGCGGCTCCGAGCAGGGGCCCTGCGGCGTCGCATAGACGCCGAGCAGCCGCGGCTCGTAATTGCCGAGCGCCGCGATCAGGGCGTCGCGGGCGGTGTCGAGCTGGCGCAGCTCATAGGCGTCGGCGGCGGCGGCCTCGCTCCGCGAGGTGCGGCCGAGCAGGTCGCGGAGCCGATCGAACCCGCCGACCCGGCCCTGGAGCGGACGCCGGATCAGGGTCAGGAAGAGCTCGTTGACGTAGAGCCTCTTGGTCGCGAGCCGCGCCCGCCAGACGGCGTCGAGCCGCTTCGAGAAATCGTCGGACAGATCGGCCTCGAGCGCGGCGTCGATCCGGCGGCGGACGATATGATGGTAGATGGCGAAGCGCGACGAGCCGATCGACTGCAGCATCGCGTCGCGCAGGCGCTTGCGATAGTTGATCTCGTCCGTGTCCGCGGTCTCGAAGAGCAGGCCGCGCAGGTGGATGAACTGCATCAAGAGGCCGTCGCGGGTCTCGATACTATGGTCGTCGACATGGCGCGCATAGGGCAGGTGATGGCCGGCCGGCTTCTCGCGCGCGGCCGCCTTCTCGTCGCGGGTCAGGGGCGATAGGAGTTGCATCGCCAGATCCTGAAATTCCGGACGCGCGGGGTGCGGCTGACCTTGGTGAGCCAGAGGTCGAAGGCGCGGGGCTCGCGCAGGCACATGATCACGCCGACCACGTGGACGATCAAGGCCACTGCCAGCGCCCAGGCCGACTTGAAGATCAGGAACAATTCGGTGGCGATCACCGCATTGGCGATGAAATAGGAATAGGTGACGCCGGCGAACATCTGGGGCCGCGTCAATGCCACGAACAAAGTGTCCCGTTCGATCCCGTTCATAGGCTAACGTCCGGCGGCCGTCGCCTGGATCCCCGCGACGATGCTGGCCGCGCCGAACAGGATGAAGCAGCCGAGGATGACGGTGGCGCCGTAGCGCCAGTTGATCCGCCCGGTCAGCATGAGGAGGCCGACCGAGGCGACCGCGATCACCGCGACGACGGTCGCGATCGTACCGAGCAGGGTCCCTTCGAGCCAGCGCACCGCCGAGACGATCACGCCCGAGCCCTGCGGGTCGGCCATCGTGTCCTGCGCCGCCGCCGCGACCGGCCAGAAGGCCGCTGCCAGGCCCGCGGCCAGCCGCTCTTTCATTCCATGCTTGTCCGCCACCTTTTTATCCTTCGTCGCCTCACCGCGATTCGTCTCTCCGGGAGTGTGCGCCTTCGCGCGCGCCTTGCCAATAGCCGCTATTTTGCGCGGTTTTCGGGGCGTCCCAAGGCGGAACCGCCGCGCCGCCTGTCCTGATCGGGCGCGCCACCGGCAAGTCTTCGCGTGTATAGTTCGCCTCCCGTGACAATCGTCACGCCCCCGTTTCAATAAATCCATTAGCGCGTCCTTGTGTCTGTTCTTGGATTCTGTCAGTCTTTCCCGCGGGGATGCGATCGGGGTCCGTCCCCGGAACCGGGGGGTTCTGATGGCAGAGCCGGCGCGCGCGGACATTCGCTACACGGCCTTCCTCAGCTACAGCCACAAGGACGCGGCCGCCGCCGGGCGGCTCCACCGCCGCCTCGAATCCTACCGCGTGCCGCACCGGCTGGTCGGGACCGAGACTGTGCGCGGACCGGTACCGCGGCGGCTGTGGCCGATCTTTCGCGACCGCGAGGAATTGCCGGCGGCGAGCGACCTCAGCGAGACGGTGCGCACCGCGCTCGCCCAGTCGGGCGCGCTGATCATCCTGTGCTCGCCGCACGCGGCCGGCTCGCTCTGGGTCGCGGAGGAGATCGAGACCTTTCGCAAGCTCCATCCCGATCGCCCGATCCTCGCCGCCATCCTCGAAGGCGACCCGCCCGACTGCTTCCCGCCGGCGCTGCGCGCCTTCGGCCAGGACGGCACCTGGCATGAGCCGCTCGCGACCGACCTCCGGCGCGGGCGCGACGGCACCCATTTGGGCCTGCTGAAGCTCGTCGCCGGCATCACCGGCATCGGCCTGGACGATCTCGTCCAGCGCGATGCCGCGCGCAGAATCCGCAGTGTCATGGCGGTGACGGCGATGGCCCTGGTCGCGATGATCGTCATGGCGGTATTGGCTGCGGTGGCGATCGATGCGCGCCGAGAGGCGGAGCGTCAGCGAGCCGAGGCGGGGCGGCAAATCGAATTCATGATCACGGATCTGCGCGCGCGGCTCAAAAGCGTCGGCCGGCTGGACGTTTTGGACGCGGTCAATCGCCACGCTCTCGATTATTATCGGCGGCAGCCGCTGGAGGATCTCGACCCCGAGTCGCTCGAGCGTCGCGCGCGGCTCCTCCAGGCCATGGGGGAGGACGACCTCGACCGCGGGGAGCTTGACGTCGCAAGCGCCGCGTTCGACGACGCCTACCGGACGACCGCCGAGCAGCTCGAGCGGCACCCGGACGATCCCGACCGCATCTACGCCCATGCGCAGAGCGAATATTGGGTCGGGCAGGTCTTTCGCCAGCGCCGGGACTGGCGCAGGGCATTCGCGCGCTTTACGCGCTATGCCGAGGCGGCGGAGCGCCTGGTAAGCCTGATGCCGGCCAATCCCGACTATATGATGGAGGCGGGCTATGGCGCGTCCAATATCGGCAGCGTCCAGCTCAACGGCATGCATGATCCCGCCGCCGCCCAGGAATCATTTACTCGGGCCTTGCGTTGGTTCGAGAGGGCGGAGCGGGCGCGTCCGGGAGACCGGACCGCGCGGCGCAAGCAGGCCAATGCCCATGCCAATATCGCCGACACCTTCTACGCTCGGCACGATTGGCCCAATGCGCTGGCCGAACGCCTACGCCAGCATGCCATCTACCTCCCGCTGTACCAGGCCAGTCCGGAAAACATGGAGTCCCTCTACGAACTGGCGACGGCTGAACGGGCCGTTGGAAGGCAGCTCGCAATCCTCAATCGCATCGATGAGGCGAGGCCTTTTTTTCTCAATGCCTACCAGCACGCACGTATCCTGAGAGATCATGATCCGCGCAACCTGATCTGGTTGGTTTTCAAGGCGACTCTCGAATGCGATTTTCTGCAAGGCTCGCCCGGTCAGGGCGAAGTCATGTCCCCGGCGCAACTTCGCGTCAACATCGCGGCGGAAGTCGCCGAGCTCGACGTGCGGCATCACCCGCGAACGCCGGACATCGCCCACTGCCTGATACGTTCAAATCGGGCGGGTCCCACCCACTGAATCCTATCTTAGGAGAGTAACATGGCCACCCTAGAGGACCTGCAGGAACCGTTGGATTTCTACGTCTACCATCTCGAAAACCGACAGGATAAGGCGGTCGCGCAGACCGGCCTCATCAACCACAAGGTGACCGACAAGCGCTATGCCGCGAGCACTCCCGGCTACACCAAACTGCCGTGCTCGATGTATTTCTATTACGTCAGGATCAATTCTGACGGGAAGCTTCTTGTTTCTCACTACTTCTATCCGGAGGGCAACCCTGACGATCCGAAGAACCCGAAGGACCCAAACGACTGGCCGGGCATCAAATATGATCCGGACGATCCTACCGATCTCAAGGACCTCATCAGGCGTCTGGCGCTGAATGCGCGACCGCTGACGTCCGACCGGCCGGTCCGCGATCTCGAGCCTATCGGCGGCAACTTCAAGGACATGCTCTGGAAGCGCAAGAGCTATATTGCGTTCTTTTTGGATGAGGTGAACTGGAAGCTGCACAAGCTGGACGATGACAATCCGAGCATTATCTTCATCACCGATCCCAAGGACGGCCTCACGGGATTAGAGAATCACACTTTCTTCGACGCCCTGGAGCTTTCGATCACTATGCCGATCAAGAATCCTGGACGCGGGGAACCGACAGTCGACGAGCGTTCGGCATTCGTCTTCATTAATCACATGAAGGCTGACGATAACGGTAGGGACCTCGATGAAGGGGACGACCCGCAGAAGTTCCAGTTCAAGATAATCTTCAAAGTCTCCTACGCGGACGGCACCGGTGACGGTATGACTGTGATCTTCGACCCGGATGGGACTAATGACGGGCCGCCCATCGGCCCTCCTTGATCCAACTGACGAGCGGTAGCTCCATTTCCTGGCCGGCGCCCGTACAAGGCGCAAATTCTTGGCGGGTTGAGCGCGGCGCCCCTCCTTCGGCGAGCATCGGCGTGGGGGGCGCTAGGCATCGATTCGTAAAGCCGGTTACGACGCCGGGATTGACGATCCGGCAGCACTGACGGTCGAGAGGCGTTGCTCAAGGATCGCGCGTTGCGCGCCCTGGGCGTATCGACAGCCGGTCCCTGCGGAGTCCGCCCTTCTGGCCCCCGCGCCGAAATCGGTCAGCGCGTGACCCCCGTCACGCGGCTCCTCGATCGACCCCTTTACGCTGGAGCTCTCGAACGATTCGCAGGCATTTCCTCCAGCCAAAAGGAATGAATCATGTTTGAAGCTCGCAAAGAGGTCATCGACAACTACGTCGAAACGCAACTCGAAAATGATTCAAAAGGGCGGAATTTCGATATTTACGAGCCGAGGCTGACCAAGGCCCCGCCAGAGCCCGGCTTTGAGAAAATCCCCCACAGCATCTATTTCTATTATGTAAGGTTCGACCGGGATTCGGGGCTCCGGGTCGACCACTATCTTTATCCGTCGCCCGATCCAACCAAATGGGACGGGCCGATTCCCTATGACGAAGTCCCGGCCATCCTCAAATCGCTTGCAATCAACGCGCGACCCCGCACTCGCGACAAGAATCCCCCCCGTCTTCCCAGCCGAAATTTCGAGAGCATTCCCTGGAAGCATATCAGCTATATCGCGATTTTCATGGACGAGGCGAATTGGCGATTCCTGAAGCGGGCCGACGGAAAGGCCGCTATCGCCTTCGTTCCCGATCGGGGCAATCCAAACCACAGCTTCTTCGACGCGCGCGATGTCATGGTCGACATGCCGATCGGCAATGGAAATGTAACCGACCAGCGGTCGGCAATCTATTTCGTCAACCACATGAAAGCGGACCAGAACGGCGCGACGATCGGGCACACGAGCCAGGCGTTCAAATTCAACCTGAACTTCACCGCCTCCTTCGCAGAGGGAGGCACGACCATACCGATCACGATCGATCCCGACGGGACCAATGAAGGGCCCCCAATAGGACCGCCCTGATCACTGGCGTTACGGCGGTGGCGACATCCCCGACTTCTTGATTGCCGATCCCGATGCTAGAAGGGCTGCGTGAGTTCTTGATGGAAGCCGCGCCCCTGTCCACGATCATCGCCCTCGCTCGTGCGGGGGCACTCGATCATGCCTGGTATCAGTTCGGCGCGGCCGGCTATGCCGCGCTGGAGGACGACCCGGCGGCGCTGACGGTCAAGGGGAGGCTGCTCAAAGATCAGGCGCTGCGGGCGCGAGGCGAGGATCGGCGGCGTTTCTATCTGGAATCGGCCGAAGCCTATCGCCGTGCCGCAGCGCTGCAGCCGGGAACCTATCCCCTGATCAATGCAGCGACCCTGTCGCTGCTCTCGGGAGACCGCGACCAAGCGCGGGAGATCGCCGGCGAGGTGCTCGAGCGGATCGCGCGCGAGCCGGAGGAGCCCGAGACCCCCTATTGGCGAGCCGCGACCGAAGCCGAGGCTCTGCTCATCCTGGGCCGCACCGATGAGGCGCGCGTCGCGCTTGAGGCCGCCGTCGCCGCGGCGCCGCGCGCATGGGAGGACCATGCCTCGACCCTGCGCCAGTTCATCGCCATCCAGGAGGAACTCGGCGCGGATAGTGCATGGCTGGACATGTTGCGCCCGCCGCGGACGATCCATTTCTCGGGCGCGGGCGATGTCGCGGCGGAAGAGATGGGGGAGCTGCTCGCGCGCGGCCGGATCGGCTTCGGCTTCGGCGCGCTCTCGGCCGGAGCGGAGCTGGTTGCCGCCGAGGCCCTGCTCGCCGGCGGCGGCGAGCTGCATGTCGTGCTGCCTTCGGATGCCGCCAGTTTCGCCGCGCTGCACGTCGATCCGCCGGGTGGCGACTGGCGGGCGCGCTTCGATGCCGCGCTCGAGGCCGCCGAAAGCGTGAAGCTCGTCCGCCCGCTCGGGATCGCGCCCGACGCGCCGATGACCGCGCTCGCCGGGGAGGTCGCCCTCGGCACGGCTCTGCTCAATGCCGAAAGACTGATGGGAGAGGCGGTCCAACTCGCCTTCGAGAGTGGCGCTGTCGTGGAACGCGAAGCGAGCGCCGCCGCCGCATCCAATGACGGGCCACTGCAATCCGGCACGAACATCCTCTCCCTGCTCGCCATCGGCGTCGGCACGGGCGGCGAGGCGGGGTTCGAGGGCCGCCTGGAAGACGTGCGCTCCGTCCTCGCGCTCGCCGAGGGCGCGGCGATCGCGCCCCATCTCAGCGGCGACTGCATTCTGATCGGCTATCCCGGCCCAGCCGAGGCGGCCGCGGCGGCGCGGCTGATCCACGCGCGCCTCCGCGACCGCATGCCGCTGCGCATCGCGGGCCATCACGGGCTCATCGCCTGCGTGCGCGATCCCTTCCTCGACGCGCTGCGCCCGACTGGGAGCGGCGTCCAGATCATCGCCGAGATCGCCGCCTCGATTCCCGCCGACACGATCTGCGTCTCCGGTGATTTCGCGGCCGTGCTCGCGGCCTCCGCCGGCATGCCGGGCGAGGCGAATGCGATCGGGGAGCTCCAGGCCGGCGACGGCGGCTCGCCGATCGGCCTCTACGCGCTCAGGACGTAGAGCAGGGCCTCACAGGATCAATTCCTCGAGCCGGTGCGGGGCGACGATCACCAGCGTCTCGCCGTCGCGGCGGATGATGCCGCGCCGCTCGAGCGCGTTGACCGCGCGCGAGGCGGTCTCGCGCGTGGTCGAGACGCGCAGCGCGATGTCGGCAAGGACCGGGTTCGGCCGGATCGTCAGGTCGTCGCTCTCGCGCGCCTGGCGCAGCAGCTCGGCGTGGACGCGGCCGACCGCGGAGAGGGCGGCATGCTCGTACATGCGCGAGGCGGTCTGCTGCAGCCGCTCGACCATGAACTTGAGCAGAGCGAGGCCGATGCAGGCATGCTGCTCGGCGAGCAAGGCGAGCACGACGCCGTCGAGCAGGAAGGCGTTGACCTCCTCGATCGCGACGACGTCGGCATCGTGGGTTGCCGCATAAGGCGAGCTCATCACCCCGAACAGATCGCCCGAGCGATATTCGTGGAGCAGGACCGCCTGGCCCTCGACCGAGTAGACCAGGGCATGGGCCCGCCCGTCGATGACGACGTAGAGGGTCGAGATCCGGTCGCCGCGATTGACGATGGTGAGGCGCGCGCCGTAGCGGCGCAGCCGCCCGCGAAGCCTGATCTGCTCGGCCAATTCTTGGGAGCAATCGAAGACGCGGCACAATAAGCCGCCAACATCGCCGCCTTCGTCTCCCGCCTTTTCTTGAACCGCCGCCATGCAACGGCATGATATACAAGAATTGGCATGTGGGAATGCGCCGCCGCGGCCTATTCGATCGGCATGCGCGCCTGTTCGACCGGCGCGGCGGCCGCTCTTGACGCGAGCCCGCGGCTTCGCAAGGTTTCCCGCGAAGGAGAGCGCCCATGTTCAGCCATATGATGGTCGGCAGCAACGACATCGCCCGGTCCAGGAAATTCTACGACGCGCTGTTCGGCGCGATCGGCGGCAAGCCCGGGATGGAGGACGACAAGGGCCGCCTGATCTACCTGCACAATGGCGGGATCTACATCGTCACCAGGCCGATCGACGGGGAGCCCGCCACGCACGCCAACGGCGCCACGATCGGGTTCACGATGGGGGATCCCGCCCAGGCCGACGCCTGGCACCAGGCCGGCGTGGAGAATGGGGGCATTGCGATCGAGGATCCGCCCGGCATCCGCGAGGGCGCCTTCGGCAAGCTCTACCTCGCCTATCTGCGCGATCCCGACGGCAACAAGCTCTGCGCGCTGCACCGGCTGCCGCCGGAGTGAGCGGCCGGCGGTCGGGGAGGCGCGGATCGCAGCCCTGACCCAACCTGGTCTCGATCGGTCACCAACGGCGTGCCGGCTGCGTTCAAGCCGGGCGCGGGACAGGAATTGTGCAACCCGGGCGGGCTGCTTGACCCGCTTTCCGATCCATAGTGTAGTGCCCGTGCAACAGCGAGAGACCGGGTGCTGCACATGAAGATGCTTCTTTCGCTCGGCCTCGCTTTGGCTTCGACCTCTGCCTTCGCACAGGCGCCGGCCGAGCCCGGCACCCAGACCATCGTCGTCACTGCGCAGCGGCTCCAGGATTATCGCGATCGCCTGGCCGCGTGCCTCGCGCGGCATTGTCCCCC
>Ga0070686_100001270_pt1 | contig 14296 bp, 21 predicted proteins | sample KBSS23LmetaG_FD_65654 | JGI IMG/M metagenome (GOLD analysis project Ga0070686, IMG submission 65654) | Switchgrass rhizosphere microbial communities from Kellogg Biological Station, Michigan, USA - KBS S2-3L metaG | ecosystem: Host-associated > Plants > Roots > Rhizosphere ...
GGTCGTGGTCGTGTCGGCGCTGACGAGCGCGAGCACGCCGCGGCCGTCGGACCAGACCATGCGGCCGAACTCGTTCACGAACCCCTCGACCAGGCCGTCCTGCTCCTGCTGGAAGATCGAGGCGAAGGCGCCCTTGTCCGAGGCCGAGTGCTTCATGGCCTGCGAGGTGAGCCGGATCCGCCCGCCCTCGTACCGCATCGGGATCGACACGGTGGTGTACGTGTTGCGCCCCGGGGTCGGGAACGCGCCCGACTCCGCGTAGGCGCCGATGCCCTGGTTGCGCCCGGTGCGGATCGGGTAGGTCACTTGCCGGCCGCCCCACTGATGCGCGTCCTTGTCCTGGAAGCGCCGGTACATCTTGGCCTTGGTCACGATCTGGTCGCGGATCGCGCCCTCGTACCAGTCCTTGAGGATCGCGTCGGCGGCGGTGGTGTCTTGTCCAGCCATGCAGGCTCCTGTGAGCGGCCTAGCCCGTCATCTGCTCCCAGGCCGCCGCCGCCCCGGCGTGAATCTTCGCCATCGAGCCGCGGGGGTCCTTGGGGTCGTACTTCGGGATGGGCGTCGCACCCGGCTGCGCGCCGCCGATGCGCGGCGGGACAGTCCGAGTGAGGTTGGTTTTGGTGGTGGCGACGGACGCGCGCGCGGCTTGGCGCTGGGCGTCGATATCGGTCTTGGCTTGGGCGAGGGCCCACGGGAGCACCTGCGGGTCCCCTGCCTCGAAGGCGGCGTGGGCCCGGGGATCGCTGCGGATGATGCCCGCCACGTAGTTCTCGAGCGCGGCGAGCTGGGGCCCCGACGACGCCAGGCCGGCGGCCTGCGCCATCGACGCGAGGCGGCCCTGCTCGCTCATCGCGAACGTGCGGGCCTGGGTCAGCTCGAGCTGGCCGAGGCGCTGGGCGAGCGCGGCCTGCTGCTCGCGCTGCTGCAAGGTGGCCTGCGCGAGCGCCGGCATGGCCTTGAGCCCGGGGGCGAGATCGTGCAGGAGCTCGGTGGCCTGCCGGCGCTGGGCTTCCTCTTCGGGGGTGCGCGAGGGCGTATTGGCGCGCTGCTGCAGGTTCTGGAGCATCGTCTGCTGCGACTGCTGCGACTGGCGGGAGAAGAACTCCTGCATCTGCTGCCGCTCGGCGGCGAACACCTGCGCCTGCTGGGCGAGGGCCCGCTCCACCCGGCGCTGCGCCATTTCTTCGGCGCGGTCCTGGGGCATCCAGTTGCCTTGACGCCCCGGGAAGGGCTGACCCGGCTGCTGCTCGGTGTTTTCCGTCCCCGCGGACGAGGGGTCAGGCTGCGGCGGAAGGACTTCGGTCCCGGTGGGCGACTCCGGGGTAACGCCCGGTTCCTCGAACATCTGCGGCTCTCGCGCCGACGCCTTGGTCGCGGCGGTGCGCGTAACAGACAAGGCCGCCGAGGGTCATCCCCTCAGCGGCCTTGGTCCGCTACGTGTGGCCCCAGGCTCCAAGGGAGCCCGAGCTTTCGTCCCCCCCGTCGGGGAGAGCCCGATGAAATCAGGGTGCGGTCTGGCGGCCTCCCATTACCCGAGCTCGTCGGGGGCGCGCCCGCTCGCGGTCTGGCGGCGCTGGCCGATCAGGCCCGGCAAGCCCCCGCCCGCGACGGCCGTGCCGGGCTGGGCGCCATAGGCGCCGCCGCCGCTGCTGCCGGGGTCGAGGCCCATCAGGTTGCCGGCGCCGCCACTCGGGGCGGGATCGCCGAACACGCTGGGCTGGGACGCGGCGGCGGGCGCGCCGAGGCCACGCAAGCCGGCGCGGTGGGCGGCCGCCGCCTTGGCGTTGCCCTGGCGCCCGATGCCGCCGCCGCCGAGGCCGCGGCCCGCGCTGAGCTGCGGGGCGCCGCCGAGGATCGCGCCGGGGTCCGTGCCGGGCGCGTACATGGGCGCCACGTTCGCATTCCAGTCGCTCATGATCTGGCCGGGGTTCATGCCGCCGTACCGCGCGCTGATCGCGGCCTGCGTGCCGGGCGACTGCGCGTTGTACGTGCTGACCCAGCTCGCGGGATACGCCCCGCCCGACGCGGCACCGCCGAGGCCGGGGATGATCCCGCGCCCAATGAGGCTCTGCAGCCCGCCGCCGGGGCGGATGGCCCCGCCGAGGTCGCCGTACTGACCGGCAGCGCCCCCGCGCCGACCGTCGCCGAAGCCGCCGGGCTCGCCGGGGCCCTTCATCTCGCGAGGATCAAGGTATGCGCCGCCCAGCGCGTCGTACTGGCCGGCGGTGCGGGCCTCACGCAGGCGCTGCACGTCGCCGCCCCCCGGGTCGCCCTGCCCGCGATCAATGGGCGAGCGGCCAAAGCTGGTCTGCGTGGGATCGGGCCGGGGGCCCGTGCTCGGGTATTTGGGCATGGTCCTAGTTAGGCTTGCGCGCGGACAGAGTCAAGATGCGGCATTTACGCCGCAGCCGCTGGAGGCTCGAGCGATCCATCGCCAGCGCCTTCGCGGCTTGCCGCACGGAGCCCGCTTTCGCGATGAGCGCCTCGACCACTTCGTAGCGCTTCTCCAGCTCGGCGCGGCGGATGGGGGTCATACGCAGGCGGCCTCCCACTCCTCGTCCCACGGTTCCCAGGGCGACTGCCACGCCGCCCACTCGCGACTCGTGATCCGACTCCGCACGTAGACCTCGAACTCCAACAAGGTGGTCGGAGCCAGCGCCACCACCGCCTCGAAGGGCATCCAGCGGTCCACCTCCGCATCCGTGACGGGGCGCCGTTCAATATTCGCGAATCGGTCGCGCAGAGCGGGCCGATACCAGTCCTCCCACGCTTCGCGGAGTGCAGCAATGGATAGCGCTGTCATGCCGCGTTCTGCTCCTGCTCCCTCATTTCCCCGCCCATGCGTGACGGCGGCTGCTCCTGCCCGCCGCCCGTCGGCCCCGACTGCCCGCCGGGATTCGAGAGGAACCCAGAGGTCGGGAAGGTCCCGGAGCGCATCTGCATCTGTTCCATCGCGCGCTGCTGGGCGATCATCGCGTGACTGTTGAACTTCAGCTCGGCCACCTTCTGGATCGGCTTCGGGAGCTGCTGGCTCGCGTCGCCCTTGAGCCAGTTGCCCAATTCGCGCGCCAGGATCGCGTGGCCGTCGAGCATCGGGCGAATCTCGGGCAATTCCAGGCCCTGCTGGGCGGCGGCCTGCGCGATCTGCTCGTAGGTGACGGGCGGCAAGGGCGGTGGCAGCGCCTGGGGCGCGGCGCCCGCGGCCTGCGCGTCCATCACGGCCTGATTCTGCTGGGCCTGCATCTGGGCGGCCTGCTGGAGGAGCCCCGCGAGGAGCTGGACGGCCTGCGGGTCCTCGGCGAGGCCCTCGAACGCCTCGATCTGCTTGGCGGCGTTCTCGGCGTCGGCCTTCATGGACGGCAGCCAGCTCGAGCGCCCGTAATCCTCGAGCGCCTTCATCTGCACCTCGGGATCGGCCGGGTTCAGCAGGCCCGTGGCGAAGAGCTGCTCGGTCTCCGCGCGCTGCACCAGCGTCGTGCGCGGCGCGCCCGAGCCCGCCTCGGCGATCACGTCGATCTTGCCGCTCAGATCGCTGCCGAGGAACTTCTGCACGCGCCAGCGCGAGCCGCGGCCCTGAATCCGCAGGAGACGCGGCTCGGTGGCGAACTGCTTGAAGATCGCGAGCTGCTGGCGCGCCCACTCGGCCCACGCCGCTTCCCACAGGATGTAGAGCGGGCCGAAGCGGTTGTTCTTGCGGTCCTCGATCATCTGGAGCGAAATCCCCGCGGAGACGCCCGAGGGATGGTCGCCCTTGGTGCCCGCGTACACGGCGCAAATTTCTTCCATCTCATGGTCGATCACCTGCAGGCGCGTGATGGCGCCGTTGGGCAGGCCCGCGCCCTGCACACGCTCGGGCTTGGCCGCGCTCGGCCCGAGCGCGTTGTACTTCAGCACCTGGCCGGGCTCGCCCGTGAAGGTGGCGACATTCGACCCCTCGGGCACGAGCCAGATGGGCCACGCCATGCGGTTCATGGTCATTTCCATGTGCGCCTCGTGCTTGTTGCGCTGCCACTGCTTGAGCGCGAGGTCGTCCGCGGGCGTCTTGCTGTACCCCGAGCCCGGCACCGGGTCGATGATGAAGCGCACCGTGGGCAGGAACGGCTGGCCGTTGTCGTACTGGTACGGCAGCGGGCCGAGATGCACGACGGTGGTGCCGCCGAGCACGACGGCGAGCAGGCCCTCCGGGTAGTCGTCGGTCGGCAGCGCCCAGTAGTAGGCTTCGCTGATCCGCTGGCTCGTGCCCGAGGCGCGCGGGAGCGTGCCGGCGCCGGGGCCGCTCTCGGCGGCGTAGCCCGCCAGCTCGGCGAGCTGCGCGGCATACGCATCGCCCACCGTCGCGCCCATGTCGGGGCTCAGGCCCTCGGCCGCCTCCTTCCCCCAGCGGCGCGCGAGCTCGTCCTTGACGGAGGCCTTCTTGCGGATGTACTCGCGCACGTCCTTCTTCCAGTTCGGCAGGCCCGCGTCGAAGTACATCTCGAAGAGCGTCGCGACCTCGGTGTACGACTTGCCGATCGGCACGTCGCGGCCCATCGGCTGGCCGGCCTCGTCAATGGCAGGCTCGGTGGGCCCGTGGCACAGCGCGCACCCGGGCGGATCGGCGGGCGGCTGCACGGCCTGGCACGCGAGGCAGCGGTCGTCCTGCTGAAACCGCGTGCCGTGCTCGGGCGACGGGTCGTAGCCGTTCTCCAGCCACGCGATGCCCGTGTAGCCGACCCATTGCGCGAGCTGCTGGCGCTCGTTGCGGATGTCGGTCTCGTCCTCGCACACCTCGATCACGCGATCCGCCACCTCGGCCGTCGCCACGTCCTCGGGCTCGTCCGTCGCGGGCCGGAAGGTCAGCGTGGGCTCGATGCGCGCGAGCACGGCACAGAACGCGTTCATGTTGCTCGCGAAGAGATTGGTGACGGGGCGCGGGCCGTTGTACGTCTTCACGGGGATCGGCTGCCACCACGCGCGTCCGCGGTCGTACTGAATCCACTGCCACCCGCGCTTGTAAAAGATATTCCGGTACGCGTTCTTCACCTGCGCGGCGCGCCCCGGGGTGGTCCACGCGGCCAGTTTCTCTTTGTAGCGCGTGAGCACCTTGGCCTTGTTGTCGGCCGTCAGCGCGTAGGGATCGGGGGCCGCGGCGGCGGGGGCGGCGGCGGGGGCAGCGGGATCGGCCAGCGTGGGGTCGTCGGTCAGCGCCATCTCACAGCCCGTCGATGTTCAGCGACGCCAGCGCCTGCTCTTCCGACTGGGGGAACTCGCGCGGCAGGCGATCCTCCCGCGGCGGCAGGGTGGCGGGGCCGATGCTCTGATGCGTCACGCGGCACTGGTCGATGCTGACCTCGGCGCGCTGCCGCTCATGCGCGAACTGCAGGCGCCAGAACGCCACCTCGGCCCGAAGATGCTCCACGTAGGCCGCGCTCGGATCCGCCACGCGCGCCAATTCGGCGGCGCGGTCCTCGCGCACGCGCTGGATCTCGGCGTCGTACTGACGACGCACGCGGTCAGCATCGGATCGCGCCAGCTCCCACACCTGGTTGCCCACCTGCATCCGCATCGCCGCGAGCTGCGCGTCGGTCACGAACCATTTCATGGCGTCTCCTGTAGCGCCGCGCCGACCGCGGCTATCCATCGGCAATCGGGCCGGTGCCCGCGATCCTCGGGGCGCCCGTCTCGCGCGGGCGGTTCATCGGGATGCAGGCCGGGACAGAACAGGCACGTGCGCGTATCCGTCCAGATGATCCCGGCCCATTCCACCTCGCGGAGCATCGCCCGTAGCGTGCGCACCTCCATAATGAGGTCATGGGTCGCGCGGGACAACTCGAACGGGTAGTCGTCCAGGTCGAGCGCGTCCAGCCGGTCCAGTTCCGCGTCGGTCATCCCCACAGCTCCATCCCCCCGCCCACGGCGCTGAGCGCGCGGGTCTCGGCCTCAGCCTCGCGCTGCACGCGCGCCTGGTGATGGCTCCACGCCACGCGCAGGCTCAGGCGGTCCAGCTCGGGCCGCGTGGCTTGCAGCTCCTGCTCCCACCGCGCGCGCGTCGCCTGCTCGTCGCCCGCGAAGGGATCGACCGGGGCGCTCGGCCGGCGCCGGATCTGGTACAGGTCGACCGTCGCGTCGAGGAGGTCGTCGTGCTGGCTCTCGCGGTCGGGCCGGAACTTGTCGGCCTCGTCCAGCAGGCCCGCCAGATCGCGGCACGACCGCAGCGCGCGAATCATCCCCGCCTCCCACGCGCCCTGCAGGCCCGCGATGCGGATGTTCTTCTTCGTGTTCGTGTCGCGCGCGAGCGGCAGGATTGGCAGAAAGTACCCGCGGCGCTCGCCCTCCATCGTGAGGAGCGACTGGTAGATCGCCTGGAAGCCGACGTTCTCGAAGCCGATCCCGCGGAGCATCGGAAAGCGCGCGTGGAGGTCGAAGATCGTCCGCACGAGGCCGTGCTCGTCGCGCTTTTCGCGCTGGATCTCGAGCAGCCACAGGGTGTCGCGCCGGTCGAAGCCGCCCACGACCAGGCCGGAGTAGTCCGACCAGCTCTTCACGCTGATCGCCGGGTCCACCGTCATCGCCACCCACAGCTCATCGAGCGGCGGGTGCGTGTCCACGATCTCGAGCCGCTCGCGCTTGAAGTGCGCCGCGTCCGCGCTGACCGGATCGAGCAGATACTGCGCGGCGAAGTCGGAGGAGCCGATGTCCGCGCGCTCCTGGAGCAGCCACGCCATCGTGAAGCGCTCGGGAAACGTGGGCCGCCGCCAGCCGAAGCCCGGCACGTCCGCGCCGATGGGGTCGCCGGGGGCGCACGCTTCCCAGCACGCCATGCGGTGCACGCCGAGCGCCATCCCGTGGTGCTGCTGCTGGTCGAGCAGATGCGCGTACAGGTCGGCGTAGTGCCAGGTCGTGCCGATGAAGTCCTTGGTGCTGGCCGCGCCCCAGCTCGTCACGGGGTCGATCAGCGGGCGCGACTTCTTGTAAAAGTCGATCACGCCCTCGCGCGCGTCCTTGGTCTGGCTGTTCTCCTTGCCCACCACGTCGTCGTAGGTCGCATGGTCGAAGTGCTTCGAGGTCAGCTCGCCCGTGACGCCGATGGTGTCGACCGTGGACCCGCGGCCCCGGCGCGTGGACTTGACCGTGATCGCGCTCTTCGTCCACTCGGGCCACTTCGCCGGGTCGGCCTCGAAGATCTCGGGGAAGAGCCACACGATCCACGGATCGGTGCCGAAGCCCTGGATCTCCTGCAGCATCTCCTCGGCGTTGTCGCCCTTGTTCGACGCGATCAGGATGCGGATCTCGGGGTGATTCAGGATGCGCTGGAAGTTGCGGGCGGCGTTCAGGATCGCCGTCTTGAGCGAGCCGCGCTGGAAGAGGTAGAGGTTCTCGCGATACGGCGAGGCCTGGGCGGCGGCGCAGATCGGTTTGTGGAACGTGGCGCTCACGTGATTCGGCGAGCGGTGGCGGTAGAGCCGCCGACAGAGCGCGAAGAGATCGGTCTGGCAGACATACCGCTGGGCCGCGCGCTGGGCCGCGTCGGGGGTCGTCTTCTTGCTCGTCAGTGTGGTGGGCGGCATCAGGCGTCGGGGAGCACGCGCCACGTCGCCGGGTCGAGCGCGAAGACCCGGCCCGGGGGCACCCGGGGGCACTCGATGACGTTCACGCCGCCGAACACGAGGCCCACCGCATGCGGCTCGCCGCAGCAGGGGCACGTCACCGTCACCGGCCTGTCGTCCACGTCGCTCCGATTCGGGTCCGCGCAAAACAAAACCCACCACGTCCCCTGCAGGACGGGTGGGCTTGTTCGCGGTGAGGCCCAGGACGCTGGCCGGCGCCCCGGTGCGCGGGTGCGGGGTTAGCTAGTCGCTACGCAGTGCTCCGCCGTACAGTCCTTGTGGGCGGGAAGCTCCGAGCGCTCCCAATCGTGCAGCGCGGCCCGCAGGCGGCGCACCTCGGCGATGAGGGCGGGCACGGCCAGCACGACCAGCTCCGTGATGTCACCCGGCGCCAGCTTGTGCTGGAACATCGCGCCGAGGCGGCTGTACTCCTCCCAGCGCGCGAGGTCGGCGTCCGTCAGGCCGGCTCCCCCCGCGGCGGCGAGGGCCCCGTCCAGGCGCGCCTGCTGCGCGCCCCGGGCCCGCGCGTGGGCGCCACAGACGTGCCCGCCCCCCGCCGGCTCCCCACAGGCCCCACAGGACACCATCGCCCGCAGCGCCGCCGCGTCGGGGGCCAGGAGGGCGTCGAGGAGATCGCGCAGATCCGCGCGGGCAAACCACCGCAGCGACCAGTACAGCGTCTCGTGCGACATCGCGTCGAGCACCTGCATCTCGCCGGTGCGGGGCCGCATCTCGTCCATCGCGGCCTGGACCGTCGCCCGCAGCGCCGCCAGCGCGGGACGATTCATCGCGCGGCCTGCGCGCAGCACACGCGGGGCGCGCCACAGTGCGGGCACGGGGCCGCCGGCGGCGGCGGCGGGTCGCGCGCGTCGTCGACGGGCCGCGTCGTCAGCGTGGCCAGCGAGGCCGCGATGGACTCGAGCGCCAGCACCTGCCGCGCCTCGAAGCTGCGCGGGTCGTAGATCGGCGCCGCCATCAGCGCTCCTCCCGCCGGATCTGCTCGATCGTCGCGCGATACAGCTCCGTCACGATGCGCTCCGCGTCCTCGGCCGCCCGTCGACGCATCACGCCGATCACGACCTCGCTGAGGGCCCACCCCCCGGCCACGAAGCCCAGCACGCCCCACTGCCACACGTCGAGGCCCATCAGCGCCCCTCGGCGTAGTGCGGATGGACGGGCACCACCAGCCCCGACGCCGCGAGGTACTCATGCACGCCGGGGCGCTGCGGGCACTCCACGATGTGCGCGCCGGGAATGCTGAGCACTGGGTGCTCCGCGCCTACGCGCCGGGCAGTCGGCCAGCCAGAGCGTGGCCATTCAGCGCGCCCTCCGCGTCGTCGGCGCCGGCTGCGCCACCCGCGCGTAGTCCACCGGCCCGTCCCCCCACGTCTGCGCCGCGTGGGTCTTCGCCCACCGCGCGTGCGCCAGGCAGGGCTGCACGATGGCGGTTTCGTCCGCGTTCATCTGGCAGGCGCAGGTCATCAGGACGCCACCCGGAGATGATCCAGCCGCCCCTCGGCCACATGCTGCCGCGCATGGTGCAGCGGGCAGAGCCAGCGGACCTCGAGGGCCTCGGCGTAGTCGGCGTGATGCGCGTGGGCCCGCGTCGCGCACCCGTCCACCTCGCAGGGCTGGCGCGTGAGCGCGCCGTGCTTGATGGCCGCCGCCACGATGTTCTCCGCTTCGACCTTCTCGGGGTTGCGCGCCTTCCACTTCCGCGTCTGCGCGGCGACCTTGGCCCGGTGATGGGCTGACCGCGCGTACCGCGCTCGGTCCAGGGCCTGCGTGAGCCCTGCGGCCGTCCGCCCGCGGCGGTAGGCGCGCATGCACGTCTTGCACGACGGCTTGCGCCCCGGCGCCCTCTTCCCGTTCAGGTAGAACTCGCTGTCGGGCTGCCGGACCCCGCAGGTCGTGCACGTCTTCACCGGGGCGCTCCCTTTTCTTTCAAAAAAGTCTGTTTGGGAATCGGCGCCGACCAGGCATGAAGGGGGCCCGTGCCCGCGCCCCCAACCGGACCGTGACTCCCGAAGCCTCGACGGCTCGTCGGCGGCCCGTCGCGCGCGTTGGCGGCCGGCTACAGTTGTTCAGCACGTGCGTATCGTCGCCACCAGGCGTGCTAAGTAGGCGTAATGTATGGAGGTTCACGTCATCCGGCGCATACACCGTCTTCTTTCCCATGCCCGGCACGCTCAGGCGATCCAGGCGGCGTAGGGATGATCCGGCGCGGGCGAGGGAGACGAGCGCGGAGCCTGACTCCCCCGCTCGCGCAGCTCCCACGCCTCATACGCCGCACGGGCCTTCGGGGGCAACGCGTCGATCAGCGCGTGGTGCTGCCGGACTCCAGCGTACCGACCCACCGACAGCGTGGCGAGGACATGGCTCCCGGTCAGGGCCAGCACCTCGCCGTACACGTCCTCGTAGATAGGCTGGTCGCTGGCCGACTGACTCCCCCGCTCATACGAGGCCTGATACTGTGCGCTCTGCTCCAGCGTGGGCCGCGTGCGCCACCGCGCGCACTGCTCCGCGCGATGCGGCTCGATCAGCACCACGTGGCAGCGCGAGCACCACCACGCCTCCCGATTCATCCCTGCCCCTCCGTCAGCGCGGGCAACCCCGGCACGGCGCCCGCGGCGATCTGGGCGCGGGTGTGCTCGTTGATGTCGCCGAGCATCTCGCGGAGCACGGCCAAGCCCTCCTCGGCGCCGAGCTCGGTGGTGACGGTGAAGTTCATCACCGCGTGCTTCTCGATGTACTCGTGGGGGCGCAGCGCCTTGAGGCGCACGATGAAGCCGGCGGGGTTGTCGCTGCGTTCGGCGCTCTCCAGCATGCGCTCCTCGAGGCGGTCGGCGTAGAACTCGCGGGCATCCACGACCGCCTGGTTGAACTCGGGATCGGCGTGGCGGGCCCGGCGCACCGTCTCCGGGTGAATCCCGGCGGCCTCCGCGCTGCGCCAGATGCCGCCGATGGTGCGGTAGGCCTCGAGGAAGCGGGCGCGCCAGTCCTCCGGCATCGCGGGGCCGCGTTTCAAGGGATGCGGAGTGACCACGGGTGGCGGCATGCCTCAGCCCTACCACGACCCGTGGGGGGAGCGCAAGGGAAAGGCGATCCCGGTGAGCGGAAGGGCCGATACGTCAGACCAGGCGAGTCTGAGCCACGGCATCAGAAAGGTGGCTGCCACGAGCGGGCGCGAGCTGTCAAGAAGAATCTGGTGGAGGGCCATATTCCTTGAGTTTGTGGGGTGTGCTCGCGATGTCTCAGTGCTCCGCTGAAAGCACTGGCGGTCAGAACGGGATCTCCTCCTCGGGGATGGGCGGATCGGGCGGGCGCACCACCACCAGGCGCGGGCACGCCCGCCCGCAATGGGCGCACCACCAGATCGGCTGCTCGGTCTGATACTCAATCGCGGGCGTCAAGCGTCGTCCGCAGGTCGGATCAGGACAATGCTTGGCGCGCATACGCCTCTGTTCTCACACGGTTCCACGAATCTTCACGCGACGTGAAATAACCCCTTGACAGGTCTTAGCCAAGGCCTTAGTATGGGCGCATGGACAACGAACACGGGCCCGCCGGAGGTTGTCGCCCCCGACAGGCCCTCACCCTGACCAGCACCCGGGAGGAGGTACTGACAATGGCTGAGTACATCTCTACCACAGACCACGCCGCACGCATCCGCGCCACGCTCAAGAGACTTACCGGCTGGGAAGCGATCCGCCACGTCGAGGCGCACGGCGGCACGCTGGGCAAGTACGCGGACCCGACCGAGCAGGCCCGGCCCGCCGTCACCGTGGAGCAGGCCAAGGCGATTGCCCGCGAGGACCCAAGCCTGATCTACTGCGAGGCGCCGCTCGAGGAGGGCCCCGCGTCCGTCAGCTACGCCCTCCGCGTGGTACGGCGCATGCGCGCCTGTGAGGGCGAGGCGGCAGCGCTGGCGGTGCTCGCCGAATACATGCGCGTCCTGCGCGAGGCCAACGATGCCTGAGCCCATCTGCCCCACCTGCGGCCACCGGCTCACCTGCGCGGCCTGTACGGGGCGCAGGGGCGGCGCCAGCACGAGCCCGAAGAAAGCCGCGGCGGCCAAGGTGAACGCGACCAAGCCGCGGACGGCCCGCACGGGGGCCACGGACTGGGGCGACGATCTGCGCGGCGTGCCCACGGGCTAGGCCCACCGCCGGGCGAGGCGCCCACAGCGCCGGCACACGCGCTGCTGGCGCACCCGGCCATCCGGGCGGCGCGCGAAGAGCTCCCACGGGCCCCAGGCGTGGCCGAGCCAGCAGCGCCAGCTCATCGCGGGGTGAGCACGCGCGGCACCACGGCGCCCACGGGCTCGGGCGCCTGCGCGTCTCGGCGGGCCACCTCGGCGCGGATCGCGGGGTCGACCGGGGGCAGGCGCGCCGGGCCCGGCGTGTCGCGCCACCAGGCCGCCGCGTGCAGCTTGGCCCGCTCGGCGCGGATCAGCGCGTCGTCCTCGGGCGTGGGCGCCGGGTAGGTCGGCGGGGTCCAGAGCTGCTGGGTCTCTGGCACCTTGTGCTGACCGAGGCCGGGCCGTGCTGGCCGATCCGGCCGCTCGGCGCCGCAGGCCTCGCACCACACCGCCGCGCTCGAGTTCACGGCGCGGCACGGACAGGTCCAATCGCTCGTCGTGGTCATGGGCGGATCCCTTCGGGCCGATCGGCGCGGCCAAACCAGCCGTGCAGAAACGTGCCCAGCTTGCGGTAATGCTTCTCGGGATGCGCGACGAGATAGGCCTCCGCTTTGAGTAGCTCGCGATCCAGCTCCACGCCAGGGTTCGCACGTAATTCCGCCTGCCAGAAGGCGGGGGCGCGGAGAGGGGCCACGGCGCCAAGCCGTGGAGCACGCTCGAGAGCGTGAAGGATTTGTTCCGGGATCGCGAAGCCATTCGTGCGCGGGCTGGTCGAGGCGAGCGCCGAGACACGCTGCCCAGCATCACCGTTGCGTTGCGTTGTAACTGCGTTGCGTTGCGTTGTAGGGCACCCGTTGCCCGAGAGTTGATCCAACCGTTGGAGCACCCGTTGGTCAAGTGCTGGATACTTCGCACGAAATGCATCGAGCACGATGGCCGACGAGCAGGCGTCGAGGTCGGACTGGACTCCGCGGAGCAGCCACGGTCCCTTGGGTTGGCGCTTGAAGTAGGACCGGACGAAGAGCCAGGTGCCATCCCGCACGATCAGGCCCCGCACCACGAGGTCGGCGAGATAGCCGCGCACCCGGGCCAGCGGCAGGCCGGTATCCCCGGCGAGCTGGCCGTCGGTCACACGGTAGATGCCGCTCGGGCGCACCCGCTCGTTGGTGAAGCAGTAGCCGAAGAAGGCCTTGCCCTCGAAGCTCGCGCCCTCGAGCTTGTCGTCGTTCCAGAGCGTGGCATAGAAGGGGTGGAAGTCGGACGCCATCAGGCCCGCTCGCTGTACATGCTCTGGTAGACGCCGCGCTCGGACATACGGCAAGCCGGCTAGGCCGAAGAGACCTGCGTGACACGATCACCCCCGCACATCTGGCAGTAGTATTTGACAATCGCCTCGTTCTCGTAGTCGCACGTCGTACAGGTCCACGGACCTCGGTAGGCGTCCGGGGTCCGCACCTTGAAGCAGGCTCCGCAGCGCGCATCCCTCCGGTGATTCACCCACCGGCAGGCACACGTCCACAGGGACTCCTCGGGTGGTGCCTGGGTGGGCGCGGGTGTCGGCGTAGGTTCCTCCTCCAACGGAGTGATGTCGACGCCGGCCGCTCGCAGCCCGTCGTAGATGAGGTCGATGAGCACGGCGCGCCGCGCGACATTACACGGGTCCACGTTCGACTTCGCTGAGAGGTACGCATGGCAGGGCGAGCAGACCGCCAAGAGATCCTCTAGGCGTTCGGAGCCTGTGCGCTCATAGGTGAGGTGATGTGTCTCTTGATACGGAGCTGTGATGCATCGCTCGCAGAAACCAGCGCTCCGCTTCCGTACCTGCTCCTTCAGCATCGCCCACTCCCGGCTCGCGAGGTACGCCTTATAGGCCACGCGATTCATCGCTCGCTCAATCCTCCCCGCCCAGACAGTAGGGACACGGGGCCGAGCAGGCGCCCGCACCGGCAGCACCGGACGACGCCCGGCGCCTCCTCGTGGTCGCAATGGTCACAGCTGCTCACTCCTCCCCCTCCATCGCGTCGTAGAGCCGCCGCAGGGGGATGTACTCGAAGCGCACGCAGAGCCGTTGCGTGCGCCCGCCCGGGTCGTTGTCCGAGAGCACCCAGCGATAGACTCCGCGCGCGAGGGCGGGCCGCTGCTTCACGAGCCCCATGTAGCGGTCCACGACCACCGGCACGCCGTCCCACCGCTCGGGATGGCCCCGGTGGACCCAGATGCGGCAGTCGGCGAGATAGGGGTCGAGCATGATCCCTGGCTCGGGCATCACGTAGGTCAGCGGGAGCTCACAGGGCGAGGTACACCAACGCGGCTCGTCGGGCACCGCGCGCGTGTAGGCGTAGGCGTCGGGCCCGGCCTGCGCGGGCGCGGCCAGGGCCAGGGTGAGCAGGAGCGCGCGGGCAACCACGGTGATGTTCATTGGGCTCAAATTGTTCCTTCCGCCCCGAAGTCGGGCAGGCCGTCGCCCTCGGGCTCCAGACACGCCCAGAGGTGCAGGCAATGCGGGTGGATGTTCACGTGGCGCTCTCGGCGCGGGAAGATTTGCAGCGCCTGGCGCGCATCGCCGACA
>Ga0070686_100001271_pt1 | contig 14282 bp, 17 predicted proteins | sample KBSS23LmetaG_FD_65654 | JGI IMG/M metagenome (GOLD analysis project Ga0070686, IMG submission 65654) | Switchgrass rhizosphere microbial communities from Kellogg Biological Station, Michigan, USA - KBS S2-3L metaG | ecosystem: Host-associated > Plants > Roots > Rhizosphere ...
CGTTCAATTTCTCGAGCGGGTGCGGATAGTCCATCACCGAGATCCAGCCTTTTTCGCTGTCGTAGTAGTTGTGGCCGAGGCCGAGCGTGTGGCCGACTTCGTGGGCGGCGAGCTGGCGGATACGCTTCAGCGCGGTCTCGTACATGACCGTCGGTTTTTCACTGCCGGTCGTGTACGGCGACAGCAGGCCTTCGAAAATGAGGTAGTCCTGGCGATCGCGCAGCGAGCCGAGCGTGACGGTCGCCTTGATGATCTCGCCGGTGCGCGGATCGGCGACGCTGCCGCCGGAACTCCAGCCGCGGGTCGAGCGGTGGACCCAGTTGATCATGTTGTAGCGGATGTCCATCGGATCGGCGCCGGCCGGGAGGATGTCCACTTTGAAGCCGTTGCGGAAGCCGGCGGCCTCGAAGGCCTGGCTCCACCAGCTCGCGCCTTCGAGCAGCGCCTTTTTCACGTCCTCCGGCGCGCCGGAGTCCACCCAGTATTGGATCGGTTTCACCGGCTCGCTGATGACAGCTCCCGGATCCTTCTTCTCGAGGCGATGGCGGCGGATGTAGCGCATCTGCATCGGCTCGCCGATCGGCACGCTGTAGTCGACGTAGGTGAGGCCGCCATAGCCGGCGCGCGGATCGTCGTAGCGCGGCTTGTAGTTGTTGTCCGGCAGCTCGACGAGCGACACATGCTCGCGCATCGTCACGGCCTCGGCCGTCGGGGTGACGCTCGCGACCGATCCCGAGAAGAGGCCGCCGCCGCGGCCGCCGCCGCCGGCGCGGCCGCCGCCTTGACCGATCGCCGGCGGACCTTGCGCCGGTCCGCCACCGCCGCCGCGTCCGCCGGCGGCATCGTTGGCGAAGGTGAGCGTCATGTCGATCTCGGTGTTCTTCGGAAAGCCCTTCGTGTTCTGCAAATAGAAGGCGCTTCGCGTGCGATCGACACGGTAGGTGCCGGGCCGCAGCGCGCTGCCTGCACCGGTGACGTCGCGCAGCAGGAAGTCGGTGCCGTCGACCAGCAGATGGCCGTTGCTCTCACCCGCGATCGTGAACCCCCAGAGGATCGACTTCGCGAACGAATCTTCCACCGACTTGCGCTCGAGCGGATTCTGGCTGCTCGATCGAAACGACTGGTTCGGCTGCACGAGCAGCACCCGCGGGCCGACGCGCTGGAAGTAGACGAGACGCGCGCCGCCGCCGGCGCCGCGATCGAGGCCGATGTCGTTCGACCCCAGGCCGGCCGACAGCCCCGTGTTCATCAGGAAATCGGTATCGAGCCGCGGAATCTCGATGAACAGCGATCCGGTGCGCTCGTCCCAGTAGAGCGGGAAGTAGCCGTCGATCTTCTGCATGCCGCTGGTGCGCGCATCGATCGCGGGAATCGGTCCGCCTGCCTGAGCGGCGCCGCCCGACGCGCCGCCGGCCTGCCCGCCGCCGCGGCCGCCGCCGCCGGCCGGCTGCTGCGCGGCGAGCGTTGGCGATCCATGAGCAGGAAGCATCAGGACCATGAAGGAGAGTACGACGCCGACGGTGATGGATGCTCGTAACATAGAAAGCCTCGTGATTGAGTCAGGAATTCTAGCGCAGGAGGAACATGTGACCGACCTCGAGACGCTGCGGTACCCGCTCGGCCGATTTGCCCGCGTCACCGTGCCGCTCGCCCGCGACGCGCGCGATTCGTACCTCAGTACGCTCGACGGCGCGCCGGCGCGCTTTCGCGGGCTGGTCGCCGGGCTGTCGGACGCGCAGCTCGACACGCCGTACCGGCCGGGCGGCTGGACGATCCGGCAGGTGATTCATCACGTCCCCGACAGCCACATGAACGCCTACATCCGCACCAAGCTCGCGGTCACCGAAGAGAATCCGCGCATCACGACCTACGAGGAGCAGCTCTGGGCGGAGTTTCCCGAAGCGAAGCACGGTCCGGTCGAGGTGTCGCTGTCGCTGCTCGACGCGCTGCACCGCCGCTGGGTCGCGTTTCTGCGCGGGCTGACCGAGAGCGACTTCGCCCGAACGTTTCAGCACAAAGAGTGGGGCAGCATGACCGTCGACGAAGCGACGGCGCTGTACGCGTGGCACACGCAACATCACGCCGCGCACGTGGAGCTGGCGCGGGGGAGCCTCAAGCCTCAAGCCGCAAGCGTTTAGCGGCAAGCGGCTCGAGGCTTGAGGCTTGCGGCTTGGCTTGAGGCTTGCGGCTTGGCTTGAGGCTTGAGGCTTGAGGCTTGAGGCTGTGTTAGGATCCTGCGCCCATGGCGATCGCCGAAGATCCAGAGCGACACGAAGTTCGTGCCCTCGCGGCGCTCGTTCCATCCTTTGCCGGCCTGCGCGTCGTCGAAATCGGCTGCGGCGACGGACGGCTGACGCGTCGCTACGCCGCGCGCGCCGCATCGGTCCTCGCCATCGATCCCAACGCCGACGCGGTCGCGGCGCTGACCGGCCGGATGAAGAACGTCGAAACGCGTGCCGTGCCAATCGAGGAGTTGTCGGTGCCGCCGCACAGCGCCGACGTGGTGCTTTTCGCGTGGGCGTTGTGATGAATCGGCATCGAGGGCATGGTCGATGCCCTGCGCTCGGCACGAAAGATGGTCCGTCCCGCCGGATGCCTGATCGATCTGCATCCGACGTCTGACCGGCCGACGATCGAAGTCGGCGGCCGCGTCGTCGGTCACGTCGTCTCCGACGATGCACCGATCCGCCACGCCGGCGCGGCGATCGCGCTCGCCAGCGCAGTCGACGCGAAGCTCTTCTCGATCGAGCGCCGCGAACGATTCTGCTTCTATACCTACAGCGAATCGCACGTCGAGCTGGCGCGTCACATCCGGACCCATTGGAAGGACAGCTCGATCGACGCACAGACGCTGCGCCGGACACGGACCGCGCTGCGCAACGAACCTGGCGCATCACTGCGCGTCGCCGAACGCGTCGTCGCGACGCGGCTGCACCCGCTGCCCTGACAAGCCAATAAAAACTTTACGCGTTGCAGAGCTTCGTCCTCTGCTGTTTGCCGCAGCGGAACGGAGAGTGCATCTGCACCGACGCGGAGGCCTTATGCGCGCGTTGCACGTCCTCGGCCGTGCGATCTTCGGCGGCTTCTTCGTCTATAACGGCATCAACCATCTGCAACACTCCGCCGGCATGGGCCAGTACGCGGCGGCGAAGGGTGTGCCCGCCGCAGAGCAGGCCGTGCAGGCCACTGGCCTGATGCTCCTCGCCGGCGGCCTCAGCATCATGGCTGGACTGAAACCCCGGCAGGGCCTCGCCGCGATCATCGCCTTCCTCGTGCCCGTCTCGCTGCAGATGCACCGCTTCTGGGAAGAGACGGATGCGCAGAAGCGGCAGATGGAAATGACGCAGTTCATGAAGAACATGGCGCTCGTCGGCGCCGCCCTGACGCTGATGCACAACAGCGAGCCGTGGCCCGCCAGCATCGACGGCGCGCGCGGCGCCGACGAGGAAATGTTCGTGCGCCTTGGCGGACGCGATCTGCGCGCGCTCCCGGCGTAAAGCGGCCGGCCGGCCATCTCCCCCCTATGACGAGCGTCCTTCAATCGGTCCTCGATCCCGCTGGTCCGCAGGCCGCGCACATCAGCTGGTTGTGGTGGCTGATGTTCTGGGTGACGACGGCGGTCTTCGTCATTGTCTTCGCGCTGGTGCTGGCGGCGATGTGGCGCGGGGGCCGCGCCCGGCCGTCGGCCGACGAAGCCGCCGACAGGCCGCTCGCGGCTGCGGTGTCGTTCGGCGTTGCCCTCACCGTCGTAATTCTGTTCGGTTTGCTCGGCGCGACCATGTGGACACACCGCGCTGTGCTCGCGCTTGGCGCCGAAAGCGCCGTTACCGTCAATGTCACCGGGCACCAGTTCTGGTGGGAATTCGAGTACGACGCCGCGGTGCCGTCACAGCGCGTGACGACAGCGAACGAGCTGCACATCCCGGTCGGCCGGCCCGTTGTCTTGAAGGTCACGTCGCGCGACGTGATCCACAGTTTCTGGGTGCCGAACCTGCACGGGAAGCGCGATCTCGTGCCCGGCATTACCAGCGCGATCTGGCTGCAGGCCGATCGTCCGGCGGTGTACCGGGGCCAGTGCGCCGAGTTCTGCGGCAGGCAGCACGCGCACATGGCGTTCGAGGTCGTCGCCGAGCCCGACGCGCGGTTCGAGCGATGGCTCGACGCGCAGCGGCAGCTGGCGCGCGCGCCGCAGTCGGCGGCGGAGACCCACGGCCGCGATTTGTTCCTCACCACGCAATGCGTGCTCTGTCATACCGTGCGCGGCACGCCCGCCGCCGGCAAGGTCGGACCTGACCTGACGCATGTCGGCACGCGCGGCAAGATCGCCTCCGCCACGCTGCAGACGAGACCCGACGACGTCGCCAAGTGGATCCGCGATCCGCAGCACGTCAAACCGGGATCGCAGATGCCGCCGACGCCTCTCAGCGACGCCGACGTGCAGGCGCTGTCGGACTACCTGGTGAACCTGAAATGAGGAAACGCGATCAGCGTCCGCAGGACCCCGGTCATGAGTTGCCGCCGGCGCTCGAGGATCCGAAAGAGCTCGAAGAGACGTGGGCCGACGACCCCGGGCTGTGGGGCTGGCTGTGCTCGGTCGATCACAAAGCGATCGGACGCCGCTATCTCGGCACGGCGATGGTGATGTTTCTGCTCGCCGGCGGCCTCGCCGCGCTGATGCGGCTGCAGCTGTCGCGTCCCGAGAACCCGTTCATGGGACCGGATCTCTACAACCAGCTGTTCAGCACGCACGGCACGACGATGATGTTCCTCTTCGCCGTGCCGGTGATGCAGGGCCTCGGCGTGTACTTCGTGCCGCTGATGGTCGGCGCGCGCGCGATCGCCTTCCCGCGGATGGTCGCCTACAGCTATTGGATGTATCTCGGCGGCTGCATCTTCCTCTACACGTCGTTGTTTCTGAACACCGGCCCCGACGTCGGCTGGTTCAGCTATCCGCCGCTGTCCGAACAGCTGTTCAACCCGACCAAGCGGCCCGACGTGTGGGCGCAGATGATCACCTGGACCGAAGTCGCATCGCTCGCCGTGGCGGTGTCGATCATCACCACGGCGTTCAAGCTGCGGGCGCCGGGCATGGCGTTGAACCGGATCCCGATCTTCGTCTGGGCGCAGGTGGTGACCTCGTTCATGGTGGTGTTTGCGATGCCGGCGGTGATGATGGCCAGCACCGCCCTCATCCTCGATCGGCTCGTCGCCACGCATTTCTTCGACGTCGATCGCGGCGGTGACGCGCTGTTGTTCCAGCACCTGTTCTGGTTCTTCGGCCACCCCGAGGTCTACATCATCTTCATCCCCGGCACCGGCATCGTCTCGACGATCATCACGACCTTCTCGCGGCGGCCGATGTTCGGGTATTTGCCGGTGGTGCTCTCGCTGGTGTCGACGGCGTTCATCGGCTTCGGCCTGTGGGTGCACCACATGTTCGCGACCGGCGTCCCGCAACTCGGGGCGAGCTTCTTCACGGCCGCGAGCATCATCATCGCGGTGCCGACCGGCATCCAGTTCTTCTGCTGGATCGCGACGATGTGGAGCGGCAAGGTGGAGGTGAAGGCGCCGATGCTGTGGATGATCGGCTTCTTCTGGGTGTTCATGATGGGCGGGCTCACCGGCACGATGCTGGCCGCGGTTCCGCTCAACATCCAGGTGCACGACACCTTCTTCGTGGTCGCCCACTTCCACTACGTGCTGATCGGCGGCGCCGTGTTCCCGCTGTTCGCGGCGTTCTACTACTGGTATCCGAAGATCGTCGGCCGGATGCTCAGCGAACGCGCCGCCGCGTGGGGTTTCGGGCTGTTCTTCGTCGGCTTCAACACGACCTTCTTCCCGATGCACATCCTCGGGCTGCACGGGATGCCGCGGCGCATCTACACCTACCTGCCGGAGACCGGCTGGGGGACGTTGAACCTGGTCGCCAGCAGCGGCGCGCTGTTGATGACCGCCGGCGTGATCATCGTGCTCGCGAACGCCTGGCGGGCGCGGCACGCCGGCGCCCTCGCCGGCGACAACCCGTGGAACGCGCCGACGCTCGAGTGGGCGACGGCATCACCGCCGGCGCACAGCAACTTCATCCATCCCCCGACCGTCGGCTCGGCGTATCCGATCTGGCAGGATCGGCCGGACCAGGCCGTAGTCGTCGGACTGCGCAGCGATGTCCGCGATGTGCTGGTGACGCATCTGCTCGATACGGAGCCGGATCATCGCAGCGTGTTCCCGGAACCGTCGATCTGGCCGCTGCTGACTGCGATCTCGACGTCGTTGATGTTCATCGGATCGATCTTCACGGCATGGGCCGTCGTTTATGGATCGGTTCCGATCTTCATCTCGATGGTCGGCTGGTTCTGGCCGAAGTCGCCGGACGAGGGCGGCACGCAGCCATGGCCGGCGACCGAGCGGACGCTGCCGCTGCCGAATGAAGCGCCCGAAGGAGCGATGCCGTGAGCGCGCGCGCGACGGTCGACGTCTCGCGGCTCGCACCGGGCGGGTTCGGCAACCGCAGTCTGATGTACTGGGGCACGCTCGGCCTGTGCTTCATCGAAGGCACGGCGTTCGCGCTGACCATCGGCGCCTATTTCTACCTGCGGACGCGGAACCCGCAGTGGCCGCCGGACGGGATCGCGCCGCCGTCGCTGCTGTGGGGCACCGTCAACACTCTCGTCCTGCTCGTCAGCGGCATTCCCAATCAGCTCGCCAAGAAAGCGGCGGAGCGGGTCGACATCCGAGCCGTCCGCCTGTGGCTGGTCGTCTGCCTGGTGTTCGGTCTCGTGTTCAACGCGGTGCGCGTGATGGAGTACTTGACGCTCAACGTGCTGTGGAACACCGACGCCTACGGCTCGGTGGTGTGGCTGCTCCTCAGCCTGCACACCACCCACATCGTCACCGACTTCCTCGACACGATGGTCCTCGCCGCGTTGCTGTTCGTCGGACCGGTCGAGGAAAAGCGCTTCGTCGACGTCGAGGAGAACGCGGTCTACTGGTATTTCGTCGTCGGCGCGTGGCTGCCGATTTACGGGGTGATCTATTGGGCGCCAAGGCTCATTTGAAATCGGACTGGGCGCTGTGGACCGGCATCCTGGTGCCGCCGCTCGCCTGGGCGTCGGACGAGACGATCAGCTATTCGCTGGTCAAGTGGGCCTGCAACCATCACACGACGACGTCGATTCAGGTGGTCACGTTCGCGACGCTGGCGCTGATCGTCGGTGCCGGGGTGATGGCGTGGACGGCGCCGCGTGAGCGCGGCGCGGCGACCGAGACCGAACGCGCGCACTTCATGGCGATGCTCGCGGCGTCGACGACGGTGTTCTTCATCGTCGTGACGATCGCGATGGCGATACCGAAGTGGGCGCTCCACAATGTTTGTATCTAGCCTGATCGCGGCGACGGCCGTCGCCTACGCGGTCGGCGTCGCGCGGCTGTGGCGCAACGCCGGCGTCGGGCAGGGGGTCGGGCGGCTGCAGGCGGTCGCATTCGCGTGCGGCTGGCTGGCGCTCGTCGCCGCGCTGATGTCGCCGCTCGACGAGCTCGCCGAGCAGCTGTTCACCGCGCACATGGCGCAGCACGAGCTGCTGATGGTGGTGGGCGCGCCGCTGATCGCGCTGGCCTCGCCGCTGGTCGCCTTCTTGTGGGTTCTGCCGCACGGCGGCCGACGGCGAGCGATGCGGACGCTGCGCGGCCGGCGCGTCTCGGTCGCATGGGCGGCGCTGACGGCGCCGGCGACGGTGTGGCTGCTGCACGGCCTCGCGCTGTGGATCTGGCACATGCCGTCGCTCTACGATGCGGCGCTCCAGAGCGAGGCGATCCACGCAATCCAGCATCTGTGCTTCTTCCTGTCGGCGTCGCTCTTCTGGTGGGGCATCGCGCACGGGCGGTACGGCCGCGCCGGCTACGGCGTCGCCGTCGTCTACATCTTCGCAACCGCGATGCACAGCGGCATCCTCGGCGCGCTGCTCACCTTCTCGCCCCACGTCTGGTATCCACTCTACGAGCGCACCAGCACGACTCTCGGCCTGACGCCGCTCGAGGATCAGCAGCTCGCCGGCCTGTTGATGTGGGTGCCGGCCGGCGTCACCTTCGTCGTCGGCGGCTTGTATTTCTTCGCCGCGTGGCTGAAAGAATCCGAGCGCCGCGTGCTGCACGCTGCCCGATGAGCCGTGCCGCCACGAAAACACGAAGGCACGAAGGCATTTTTCTCTGATCGTATGCCGCGCTTTTGCCCGAATTCGGCGAAGTATCCAGGCCAAAAAGAAAAGCTTCCTGGTATTTCTTCGTGTCTTCGTGCCTTCGTGGCTACTGCATTAATGCTGACGATGTGGGGGTGTGGCCAGGACAAGGGCGTGACGTTCGCGCGTTTGCTGGAGCGGGCGGCCTCGTGGGGATCGTCGCTTGCATTCGCGCAGGAGCTCGCACAGCAAGGGTTGGTTCCGCGGCACTACGTCGAGGATCTGATGGCCACGGCCTCGCAGGAGTTGACGACGCTGGCGACGCAGATCGATGACGCCACAGGCGTAGACGCCGACCTGAAACGCAAGGCCTCCGCAGGCTGCACCGGGCTGGCGGCGCTCGCCGGCGACGCCGCGCGCATGCACGGGACGCCGACCCAGTCGTCGGTTCGCGAGCTCGAGCTCCAGCTGCGCGCGAGTGCGCAGCAGGCGCGCGCCGTTGACGACGCCCGATGAAGAACCTCACCAAGATCGGCCTCGGCATTCTCACGAGCATTGGCGGCTACCTCGAGGTGGGATCGATGGGTACCGCGATCCAGGCGGGCGCCGCGTTTCGCTATGAGCTGCTGTGGGCGATCGCGCTCGGCACGATCTGCATCGCGTTTCTCGTCGAGATGACCGGCCGGCTCGCCGCGGTCAGCCGCCATTCGGTGGTCGCCGCCGTCCGCAAGCGGTTCGGATTCAGGTTCCAGGTGTGGCCGCTGCTGTCGCAGGTCCTCGTCGATCTGCTGGTGCTCGCGTCGGAAATCGGCGGCGCGTCGCTGGCGCTCGAGCTCGCGACCGGGTACTCGTTCCGCATCTTTGTCCTTCCCGTGGCGGTGCTGATCTGGGCGCTGCTCTGGTTCGCCACCTTCGGGGCGATCGAGCACAGCGTCGCTGTGCTCGGCCTGGTGACGCTGTCGTTCAGCGTCGCGGCGTGGTGGCTGCGGCCGGACTGGACGGCTGTCCGCCATGGTCTCGTGCCGCATCGTCCGGCAACCGACGCGGCGCAGTACGCGTATTTCGCCGTCGGCATCCTCGGCGCGACCATCAGCCCCTATCTGTTCTCGTTCTATTCGTCGGGAGCGGTCGAAGAGGAGTGGCGCAAGGAAGATCTGATGCCGAACCGGATTGTCGCCGCGCTGGGGATGGGCTTCGGCAGCCTGGTCGCGATGTCGGTGATGGTGGTGGCGGCGATCGTGCTCGCGCCGCGCGGCATCGAAGGCGAAATGTATCAGCAGGCGGCGACGATGCTCAGCCTGCCGCTCGGCCACTGGGGCTTCCGGCTGTTCTGGCTGTCGCTGTTCATCGGCTGCGTCGGCGCGGCGCTCGAAATCGCCCTCGACGTCAGCTACATCGTCGGCCAGACCTTCGGCTGGGCGTGGTCGGAGAATCAGCCGCCGGGCGAAGAGGCGCGCTTTGCCCTCGGCTACACGCTGGCGATCGTCGCCGCGACCGCGCCGTCGCTTCTCGGCATCGATCCGTTGAAGCTGACGATGTTCTCGATGGCGGTGACCGTCGTCTTCCTGCCGATCCTGATCGGTCCGCTGCTCGTGGTGATGAACGACGGCGAATATCTCGAGGAATACACCAACGGCTGGATCACCAACATCGCCGTCGCGGCAATCGTCGGCCTGGCGTTCGCGCTGGCGGCGCTGGCCATTCCGCTTCAGCTCATGGCGCAGTGATGGATCTCGCACGCGACCTGCTCGACGTCCAGTTGATCGACCCGCGGCAGCGGCCGATAGGACGCGTCGACGGTATTCTGCTCGACGTGCGGCCGGGGCAACCGCCGTCGATTGCCGCGCTCGAGGTCGGCGCAATCACGGTGCTGCGGCGCGTTCATCGGCCGCTTGCGCGATGGGTGCACGGCATCGTGCTTCGCTGGCTCGGCGTGTCGTGGCGCCCGACGCGGATCCGCCTCGAACACTGGGGACGGGTCGGCGTGGACATCGAGATCAAGGTCGGCGAACGTGCCGAGCAGCGGTTGTTGCGCTTCGAGCGGTGGCTCAGCACGCGGATCGTGCGGCGCCTGCCCGGCGGCACGAAAGGGACGAAGCCTTGAGCGCGCCACGGCGCCGCCTGGTTCGCGTCGAAGATCTGATCGGGCAGCGCGTGCGCGAGCAGTCGGGGCGCGTGGTCGGCCGCATCGAAGAGATTCGCGCCGAGCCGCGCGGCGATCGCTACGAGGTCACGGAATATCATCTGGGAACCGGTGCCATGCTCGAGCGGCTCGCGATCATCCGCCACCTGGTCCGGCCGTCCGACACCATCATCGCGCGCTGGGATCAGATCGACATCGAGCATCCCGACGCGCCAGTGCTGACCTGCCCGGTCGAACAGTTGAAGCATGAGAAGCGATGACCGGATGATTGCCTGCGTCGACGTCGACGGCGTGCTCGATCCGTACGAAGGATGTCGCACCTGACCCGCTTCTACCTCATTCGCCACGGTCACACGGCCGCAATCGACCATTCCCTGGCTGGCCGCGCTGAGGGGACCAGTCTCACCGACGAGGGACAGCGTCAGGTCGCACGCATGGTCGTCGCGATGCACGGCGTGCCGCTGACGGCCGTCGTCGCCAGCCCGCTCGAGCGGACGCGGCAGACCGCGGAGCCGCTCGCCCGCGACCACGGCCTCGACGTCACGGTTGCGCCGCAGTTCAACGAGATCGACTTCGGCAGCTGGACTGGCTCGGCATTCGTCGACGTCGACGCCGACCCGCGGTGGCGCCGCTACAATGCGGTGCGCTCGCTGACCCCGGCGCCGGGGGGCGAGCTGCTGATCGAAGTACAGCTGCGTGCGCTGAGGGCGCTCCTCGACCTGCGCGACCGGCACGACGGCGGCCATGTCGCGGTGGTGTCGCACGGCGACGTGATCCGCGGTGTGCTGATGTATCTGCTCGGCATGCCGATCGATTTCGTCCCACGGCTCGACATCGCGCCGGCGCGCATCAGCATCGTCGAGCTCAGCGCCGATGTGCCGCGAGTCGTTCTGGTGAACGGCGCCAGCGTGCCGTGAGCGGCGCGAACCGCCGGGCAGCGCCGTCGCGCCATCGGCCGACGCCGGGCCGGGTGTCCGCGGCGCGAGCGTCGTGTAACCAATCCGATGGGCGAGGCACGCGGCCGGCCCGCCTGCTGTGGCCGGCAGCTCTGTGCCGGGGGCACTGGCGACCATGTCGACTCGGGACTGGTTCGATCGTCTATCCCGCAGAGTCGTCGGGTATAAGGTCGGGAATGGATCCGCGGCGTTGAACCCGACTGCCGGGAGGACATGATGTCGAAATACACGCTGATGCTGAGGGAAGACGGCCAGACGTTCACGAAATTCTCGCCGGCCGAGATGCAGGCGATCATCGCCCGGTATGGTGCCTGGCGCGACGAGCTGCAGCGCAACGGCAAGTTCGCCGGCGGCCACAAGCTGCGCGACGGACAGGGGCGGATCATGCGCCGCAACGGCGCCAAAATCGTCGTCACCGACGGGCCGTTCGCCGAAGGCAAGGAAGTGATCGGCGGGCTGTTCGTGATCGAGGCCGGGTCCTACGACGAGGCGGTGTCGATCGCGAACAGCTGTCCGCACCTGGAATTCGGCAGCATCGAGGTGCGCGAGGTCGAAGTCACGCCGCGGCCGTGACCGACCTCAATTTCCAGCGCGTCTCCAGCCAGATCGTCGCCACGCTCACGCGGATCCTCGGCGCGCAGCACCTGGCGCTCGCCGAGGAAGCCGCCCAGGACGCGCTGGTCAAGGCGCTGCAGCTCTGGCCGCACGAAGGCGTCCCCGACAATCCGACCGCGTGGCTGATTCAGGTCGCCAGGAACCGCGCCCTGGATCGGCTGCGCCGCGATCAACGCAGCGAACCGCTCGACGAGGTCGTCGCCGAGCGGCTCACGCACGCCGTGACGCCGGAGCTGCCGCCGCTGCGTCACGAAACACCGCCGCCCGAGGACGACGAGCTGGCGATGATGTTTCTCGTTTGCCATCCGACGCTCTCGCGTGAAGCGCGCGTCGCGCTGACGCTGAAGATCGTCTGCGGCTTCGGCGTCGGCGAGATCGCGCGCGCGTTCATGTCGACCGAGGATGCGATCGCGCAGCGGCTGGTCCGCGCCAAACGGCAGCTGCGCGACGCCGACGTCGCCTTCGAGCTGACCGGCGCCGACTACCCGGCGCGGCTCGACTCGGTGCTCGACGTCCTGTATCTGCTGTTCAACGAAGGCTACGCGGCGCACACCGGCGACGATCTGGTGCGCGCCGAGCTGTGTCGGGAGGCGCTTCGCCTCGGCGAGCTGCTCGCCGCCGCCGGTCCGAAGATCTGCGCCGAGCGTGCCCCGGCCGTCCACGCGCTGCTGGCGCTGATGTATCTGCAGGCGGCGCGGCTGCCGGCGCGCGTCGGCGACGACGAGGGGCAGGTGCTGCTGCGCCTGGCGGAGCAGGATCGGACGCGGTGGGACCAGCCGGCGATCGCGCGCGGGCTGCAGCACCTCGATGCCGCGTCGGCCGGTGACACGCTCACGGTCTATCATCTCGAAGCCGGCATCGCCGCCGGCCACGCCGTCGCCGCCCGGTACGACGACACCGACTGGGCCAACATCGTCGATCTCTACGACGCGCTGATCGCCATCAAGCCGACGCCGATCGTCGCGCTGAACCGCGCCATTGCCGTATCGCGCCTGCGCGGCCCGCGCGCCGGGCTCGCCGCCGTCGACGCGATTGCCGGCGATCCGCTGCTCGCGCGCTACTACCTGCTGCACGCGACGATCGGCGATCTCGCGCTGGAATGCGGCGATCGCGAGCGCGCCGCCGACAGCTTTACTGCCGCGCTCGCCTGCGAGTGCACGCAGCCGGAGCGGCGCTTCCTCGAGCGGCGGCTCGCCGCGTTGCCATAGAATGCGCGGTAATGCTTCGCACGCTGCTTGCGATGATCCTGATCGCGCCGGCGGCGCTCCAGCCGCCTCGCGCTCCCGCGTCGCCCCCGCCGGACACTGACATTTTTCTGGCGTCGTTCTCGGCGCATGGCCAGCCTGCGGTGTCGCGTGCCGTGAACATCACGCACACGCCAGGCTACGACAACCAGCCGTCGTTCACGCCCGACGGCGCCGGCCTGCTGTTCACGTCCAATCGCGGCGCCACCCAGACCGATATCTATCGCTACGAGATCGCCGCCGAGACGACAACCCGCGTGACCGACACGCCGGAAGGGGAGTACTCCCCGACCGTCACGCCGGACGGCCAGCACATCTCGGCGATTCGCGTCGAAGCCGACGGCACCCAGCGGCTCTGGCAGTTCACGCTGCAGGGGGCCGGCGCAGCGCTGCCGCCGCCGACGCTCGTGCTCGAGCGGGTGAAGCCGGTCGGCTATCACGCCTGGGCCGACGACCACACGCTGGCGCTGTTCGTGCTCGGCACGCCGGCGACCTTGCAGCTCGCCGACACGCGCAGCGGCAACGCAGTCGAGATCGCGCGCGGCATCTCGCGTTCGATTCAGCGCGTTCCGCGCAGCGGCACGATCAGCTTCGTCGACCGCGACGAGGACGGGTCGTTGATGGTCCGCGAGCTCGATCCGAAAACGCGCGCGGTCACGACGCTGGTGGCCGCCGTCCCCGGCGCGAAGGAAGCCGATCTCGCGTGGACGCCGGACGGCGAGTTGCTGATGGCCGAGAAGGACGTCCTCTACGCCTGGCGGCGCGACGCGAACGGCTGGAGCCGCCTCGCCAATCTCGCGTCGCTCGGCATGCACGGCGTGACCCGTCTCGCCGTCAGCCCCAAGGGCGATCGCATTGCCATCGTCGCGGCGGCCACACCCTGACGCTGACCCGCGAGCCGGAACCGCGAAGACACGAAGAACACGAAGACGCACGAAGATCTCTTGGCATCAGGGCGCCGCGATAATACGCGGAGACCACAATACCGAAAAAAGCTTCGTGTACCTTCGTCGTCCTCGTGTCTTCGCGGTTCCGGCTCAGTCGTCGGCGAGCGCGAAGTACACCGCCAGCGGCGCGAGCACGAGGCCGGCGACGAGCGCGACGAGGATGAACGCGGCGTGCTGGACGCCGAAACTGGCGAGCGCATCGATGC
>Ga0070686_100001272_pt1 | contig 14282 bp, 12 predicted proteins | sample KBSS23LmetaG_FD_65654 | JGI IMG/M metagenome (GOLD analysis project Ga0070686, IMG submission 65654) | Switchgrass rhizosphere microbial communities from Kellogg Biological Station, Michigan, USA - KBS S2-3L metaG | ecosystem: Host-associated > Plants > Roots > Rhizosphere ...
CTGTCGGTCGAATCGGAGCACGCGGAGACGGCCAGCACCCCCGCGAGCGACAGCGCGCAAAATAGTTTGAACCTCGGCCTCATCGACGTTCCCAACGGGCGGCCGCGATAATACCATCCGCCTCTCGTGCGCCAGCCCCCGACGCGATCACCCTTCCTGACGCTGGTCGCGCTGTGCGCGCTGGCGACGTCATGTGGGCGTGGCTCATCCGAGAACCTGATCGCGGGCAAGCCGGCGACGCGCGCGCAGGGTGTCGCCAACCCCGCGCTGCTCACCGACGGCCAGCTGGCCGCGGAGGGCGCGGACTGGAACGCCCCGGCCGCGACGGTCTTCCAGTCCGAGAGCGCGTTCGTCGAATACGACCTGGGCAAGGTGGCGCGCATCGAGTCCGCTTACGTTCAGGGCGACAACAACGACGACTACATCGTCAGCGTGTCTGACGACGGCGCCAGCTACCGCGAGCTGTGGGTGGCGCGGTCGGTCGGGGTGCCGGGGCTGCGCGGCCGATCGACGGACGGTCTGGGTGCGCGCGGCCGCTGGCTGAGGTTGGCGCCGCGCGGCGGTGACCACGTCTACTCGGTCACCGAGCTTCAGGTCTGGACCGGCGCGCTTCCGGCGCTGGCGTCCGCGCCGTCGTCCGAGGTGCTGGCGGCGCGCGTGCGCGCGCACTTCCTCTATCTGGTGCTGGCGTTCGGCATCGGCCTGTTCGCCACGCGCCAGGAATCGCGGCCGGGGCGGGTGCTGCTGCTGTGGCTGCTGCCGGCGATCGCGGCGGCGCTGGTGGTGCGGGCGCTCGCGGCCTCGTGGCCGGCGGGAGCACGCGAGGTGTCCGCGGCGCGCGCGTCCGCTGCCGCCATCGCGCTGCTGGCGCTGCTGCGCGGCTGGGATCGCCTTCGCACCGAGCCGCCGCATCGCAAGACGGTCGTCGCCGCCTGCGCGACGGGCGCGCTGCTCGCCTTTGCCTGCTTCTACAACCTGGGACGCCCGCAGTTCTGGCACAACGGCAAGCAGCGCCCGATGTTCGTGCACGTGGCGGACATGCGGATCTACCAGCCGTTCGCCAAGTACTTCGACGAGCTTCACTACGACGGCGTCTACCTGGCGAGCGCGCTCGCGTTCGCGGAGGACGAGCGTGGCGGCTCGCTCGATTCCATTGCGTCGACGCGCATAAGGGACCTGCGCGACTTCCGGATGCGCCCGATCGGCGACCTGCGCGACGACATGCTGAAGGTCAAGCAGCGGTTCACCCCGGAGCGCTGGGCGGAGTTCAAGCGCGACATGGTCTTCTTCCGCGCCGCCGCCGGCTCGTCCTTCATCAACACCCTCGACGATCACGGCGCCAACGCGCCGCCCGCCTGGGTCGGCGTGGCGCGCGTGCCGCTGGGCCATGTGACGGCGACGGAGACGACCCTGACGATCACCGGGTTGCTCGACGCCGCGCTGCTGCTGGCGCTGGCGCTGGTGCTGGCGAGGACCTTCGGGCTGCTGCCCGCGCTGATCGCGATGACCGTGTTCGGCGCGACCGACCTCTACCAGTTCGGGACCAACTGGGCCGGCGCGACGCTGCGTCATGACTGGCTGGTGCTGCTCGGTTTCGCCGCGTGCGCGCTGCGCAAGCAACGCTGGCTGCTGGGCGGCGCGCTGCTCGGCTTCGCGACCATGCTGCGCCTGGTTCCGGCTGTCGCGATGCTGGGTGTCGCGGCGCCTACCGTCGGCTGGCTGGTGGCGCGGTGGTTCCGACGCCAGGCGCCGGGTCTGCGCGAGATCATGGCCGAGAATCGCGAGGCGCTGCGCGTCGGCGCCGGTGCGGTCGGCGCGATGCTGGCGATCGTCCTGGTGACGGGGTTGCTCTATTCGTTCGGCGCGTGGGGCGAATGGTGGGTGCGGATCCGCGCGCTGAACTCCGACCTGGGAACCAACGAGGTGGACCTGCGCATGCTGATCGCGGGCGTCGATTCGACGACCAACGCGCTGATCCGTGACCGGTGGCCGCTGTTCGTGCTGGCGCCGCTCGCCGGGGCGGTGACGGTGGTGCTCGCGTCCCGGGGGCGCCCGCTGGAGGAGGCGATGCTGCTGGGGTTGCCGCTCGCGCTGGTGCTGATGAACCCGGTCAACTACCACGATCACTTCGTGTTCCTGCTGCCGCTGCTGGGGGCGCGGCGCGGGCTGCTGGGCATCTCGGCGCCGCTGCTGGTCCTGTGCGTCGCCGGTTACTGGCTGGACCTCGATCCGGACTGGGTCCGCCACTTCGAGGTGCTCACGGCCGCGCTGTTCGCGGCGATGGTCTGGCTCTACCTTGCGGTCATGCGCGCCCCCGCGCCGGCTCCGCTCCCGACCGACGGTTGAGTCGGGAGGGGAGCGGGTGGGGGCCCCCACCCTTCCCCTCCCGAACCCTCCCGCGATGATACGCGGCGAGCAAAGCTCGCCGGCTCCTCACGCGCGCGACTTGAGTTAGACTGCGCGCCTTCATCGAGGCGCCGTCTTGTTCCCCAGTCGCCTGTCTCAAACACTCGCCTGCACGATCACGATCGCGATGGCCGCGATCGGGGCGGGCCGCGCCGCGCACGCCGCGCCGGCGGCTCCCTGCACGACCGACAACCTGATCGCGGGCAAGGCGCCCTGGCAGCAGCGCGACGTCACCGGCAATCCGGCGCTGGTCACCGACGGAAAGGCCCCACCCGACGGGGCGTCGTGGGACGCGCCGGCGGCGATCCGGCTGGAAGGCACCGCCGGCTCGCTGACCTACGACCTGGGCAAGCCGACGCTGGTCGGCGCGTTCTTCCTGCAAGCCGACGCCAACGACAGCTACAAGGTGTCGGGATCGTCGGACGGCCAGTCGTTCACGCAGCTGGTGCAGGCGGCGAACGTCGTCGATCGCGGCCACGGCCTGCGCGCGCGCACGATGCAGATCGAGCCGACGACGATCCGTTACCTCCGCGTCGGCGAGGGCGACGGCGACAACGCGTTCTCGATCGCCGAGTTCGCGGCCTACTGCCGCCCGCCGACGCCATTTCCGCCGGTGTTCAACACCGTCGAGGCGCCCATGGCAGTCGGGCCGAAACCGGCGAACGAACGGCCCACGTCCGAGACGGTCGCCGCGCCACGCAGCCCGCTGGGGCCGGTCGAGGTGTTGCTGGGGATCGTCCTGATCGTGCTGATCGGCAAGGCGATCCGCCGCGACCGGCAGGGCGGCGCCGCCGCCGCTGAAAAGCCCGCGAACGGCAGACCGGCTGTGTCCGGTAACGAACGCTACTTCCCGATCGTGCTCGTGATGTTCGTGGGCAGCGGCTGCGCGGCGCTGATGTACGAGATCATCTGGTTCCAGGGCTTGCAGCTGGTCCTGGGATCGTCCGCCGTCTCGATCGCGGTTCTGCTGGGGACGTTCATGGCCGGCATGTGCCTGGGCAGCCTGGGCCTGGCGCGGTACATGAAGCGCACGCAGCACCCGCTGCGCGTCTACGCGTTGCTGGAGCTCGCAATCGCGGCGTTCGGACTGCTGATGCTGGTCCTGATTCCGCTGGTGGAGAGCGTCTACACGGCGATCGCCGGCCCGGGCATCGGCCTGTTGCTGCGCGGCCTGTTCGCGGCGATCTGCCTGCTGCCCCCGACCATCATGATGGGCGCGACGCTGCCCGCCGTCGCGCGCTGGGTCGAGACCACGCCGCGCGGCGTCTCCTGGCTGGGCTACTTTTACGGCGGCAACACCCTCGGCGCCGTGTTCGGCTGTCTGCTGGCCGGCTTCTATTTGCTGCGCGTGCACGACATGCCGTTCGCAACGTTCGTCGCCGTCGCGCTGAACCTGATGGTCGCGGGCGCCGCGTTCGCGCTGGCGCGCAAGGAACCGAACACCCGTCCCACGCAGTCGCCGGCCGATGTGGACGCGCCCACCAGCACGCTGGCGCATGACCCGCGCCTGATCTATCTGGCCATCGGCCTGTCGGGCATGAGCGCGCTGGGCGCCGAGGTGGTGTGGACGCGCCTGTTTTCGCTGCTGCTCAGCGGCACGACCTACACCTTCTCGATCATCCTGGCGGTGTTCCTGATCGGCATCGGCCTGGGCAGCGGCGCCGGCGCGTTCATCGCGCGGCGCACGCCCGACGCGCGGCGCGCCCTGGGCATCGCGCAGATCGCGTTGATCGCGGCCATCGCCTGGACCAGCTGGAACATCACGACCGCCCTTCCCTGGTGGCCGATCAACCCGCGGCTGGCGCCGAACCCGTGGGTGCAGTTCCAGATCGATTTCGTGCGCTGCCTGTGGGCGATCCTGCCGGCCGCCAGCCTGTGGGGCGCCAGCTTCCCGCTCGCGCTGGCGGCGGTCGCGTCCAAGGGACAGGACGGCGGCGTCGTGGTCGGCCGCGTTTACGCCGCCAACACCGTGGGCGCCATCCTGGGCGCGGTGCTGGTCAGCCTGGTGTTCGTGTCCTGGGTGGGCACGCAGAACGCGGAGCGGATCCTGATCGCGATCGCGACGCTGGCCGCGCTGGCCGCGTTCGCGCCGGCGGTCCCCGGCGGGCTCGCGAAGATGAAGCTGGGCCTGCGCGAGGCGATCTGGGGACTGGCGATCGTCGAGCTGGCGTTGCTGATGTCGCGCAACGTCGCGCCCGTGCCGGCCGCGCTGATCGGTCACGGACGGTTGACGGCCGTCGAGGGGCGCGGCAACGAGACCTTCCTCTATGTCGGCGAGGGAATGAGCGGTTCGCCGGCGGTGTCGCGCGACTCGAACGGCATCCTCAGCTACCACAACGCCGGCAAGGTTCAGGCGTCCAGCCTGCCGCAGGACATGCGCCTGCAGCGGATGCTCGGCCACCTCACGACGCTGGTCCCGTCCAATCCGAAGTCAGTGCTGGTGGTCGCGTGCGGCGCGGCGGTCACCGCCGGCGCGGCCAGCATCGATCCGCGCGTCGAGCACCTGACCATCGCGGAGATCGAGCCGCTGGTGCCGACGGTCGTCGCCAAGTACTTCGCCGAGCAGAACTTCAACGTGGTCGACAACCCGAAGGTCACGGTCGCGATCGACGACGGCCGGCACTTCCTTCGCACCACGAATCAGAAGTACGACGCGATCACGTCCGACCCGTTCGACCCGTGGGTGAAGGGCGCTGCGAACCTCTACACCAAGGAGTTCTGGGAGCTCGCCAAGAAACACCTCAACCCCGGCGGCGTCGTCACCGTGTGGGTTCCGCTGTACGACAGCACCATGGCCGTCGCCAAGAGCGAGATCGCGACGTTCTTCGAGGCGTTCCCCAACGGGATCATCTGGGGGAACACCGTACGCGGCGAGGGCTACGACATCGTGCTGTCGGGTCAGGTCGAACCGGCGCGCATCGACGTCGACGCGCTGGATCGGCTGCTGGCCAGCCCCGCTTTCGCGCCGGTCGCCAGCTCGCTGCGCCAGATCGGGTTCGATAACGTGACGGCGCTGCTGTCGACCTACGGCGGCCGCGGATCCGATCTGCGCCCCTGGATGGAGGGCGCCGAGATCAACCGCGACAGCAACCTGCGCCTGCAATTCCTGGCGGGATTCGGGGTGGATCACGATCAGCGCATGGAGATCTACCGCGGCATCCTCGCGTACCGGCGCTTCCCCGACGACATCTTCGTCGGCGCGCCCGAGAGAATCGCGCCCCTCCGCGCCGCCCTGTCGGCGCGGTCGCAGTAACGCTGTCGCCTTCAGCGGCTCGCGCTGAGCTCGCGTGGCGTGCGGACCGGAATCCCCGGCGCGATCTCCGCCAGCTTCTTCCGCAGAATGCCCAGGTCCGTTCCCGACGCAGGCCGCGGAATGTGATCGTGATGCCCGATCATGATCGGCGTCAGGCTGAGGTCGGTCACCCGGCGCATGATTCCGGTCCCGTCCAGCGTGGCGTGCAGGATGATCGTCTGCCGCCGATCGAGGTAGCCCTCGTCGAACACGAAGTTGCCCAGCGAGTAAGCGATCGCGCCGCCGTGATAGAGCTCGATGTCTTGCAGGACGTGGGGGTGATGGCCCAGGACCAGGTCGGCGCCGGCGTCGACCATCTGGTGCGCCGCCTCGATCTGGCTGGGCGCGGGATGTGATTCGAACTCGATCCCCCAGTGCACAGACACGACGACGAAGTCGGCGCCCTCGTCGCTGCGCGCGGCGCGGATCGCGTCGGGCACGCGGCGCACGAGGTCGCCCACGTTGATGTGCGCGACGGCGCCCTCGGGCGTGACCGGGCTGCGCATGTTGTGCCACAGCGTGTACGCGAGGAACGCGACCTTCAGCCCGTGGACATGGCGCACCACCGGCTGGAACGCCTGCGCGACGTCGGCGCCCGCGCCGGCCGCGTCGACGCCGGCCGCCTCCAGATGGGCGCGGCTCTCGGCGGCGCCGCCGCCGCCCAGGTTGTGGACGTGGTTGTTCGCGAGCGAGACGACGTCGAACCCCGCGCGCGCGAGCTCGGCGGCGCGCGCCGGATCGGCGCGGAACGTGAGCATCCGGTGCACGGAGAACGTCTCCGGCTCCTCCATGATCGGAGTCTCGACGTTCGCGAACGCGAGATCGGCGGCGCCGAGCAGCGGCGCGACCTCGGCGAACGCGTCGACCTTCTTCACGACCAGGCGATAGTTGCGCTCGCCCTCGTCGTCCAGCTTGTAGCGTCCGAACATGACGTCACCGACGGCGGCGATCGTCGCGCGCCGATGCGCGGACGGCTTCTTTTCCAGCGCAGACGCGCCGCCGCCGGGAAGAACGAATCCTTGCACCAGCAGCGAAGTGAGCGCGGCGACCAGCCCCAGCACGAGATCATTGTCCCGTGCGCACGCAGGTAGGAGCAATGGCACAATGCCGTCAAGATCGTGTCTGCGCCGCCTCCATCATTTGAATCGCTTCGATGTTTTGTAGAGGCTGCGCGCCTTCTGAACTTTCGCGCCGCGGCGCGCGCCGTCGCGCTGACGCCGGCGGCGCTCGGGCAGCGCATCGCGCAACTGGAAGCGCAGATCGGTCAACCGCTGTTTCACCGCACGACGCGACGTGTTTCGCTGAGCGAGGCGGGACTGGCGCTGCTCGAGCACGCGCAACGCGCGCTGGAAGCGGCCGATGCCTGCCTGCGCGCCGGGCGCGGCGAGACCGGCCCGCCGCCGCAGGATCTGGTGCTGGGCACGCGGCACGAGCTGGGCATGTCGTGGATCGTTCCGATGCTGCCGCTGCTGCGCCGCCGGCATCCTCAGCTGACCATCCACCTCTACGTCGGATCGGGGAGCGATCTGCTGATCCGTGTCCGCACCGGCGAGGTCCACTGCGCCGTCGGTTCGATGCGCATGGACGATCCCAAGCTGGACGCCGTCCGCCTGCACCGCGAGGACTACGTGTTCGTCGGCCAGCCCGCGCTGATGCGGCAGACGCCCCTGCGCCGCCCCGCCGATGCCGCGCGCCACACGCTGCTCGACGAACGTTCTGCGCTGCCGCTGTACGCGTACTGGCGCGACTCCGCGGGCGGGCGCGATCGCCTGACGTTCGGCCGCTTCGTCTATCTGGGGACCACCGCCGCGATCCGCGCCGGCGTTCTGGCGGGCGACGGCATCGCCGTGCTGCCCAAATACCTGATCGCTCCCGACCTCGCCGCCGGCCGGCTGGTGTCGATCCTGCCGCGCGTCCGCCCCCTCCACGATTTTTTCCGCCTCATCTTCCGCACCGACGATCCCCGCCGCAGTTTGTACCAATCCGTCGCGACCACGATGGCGTCACAGCCACTGCGCTAGTCGCTCCGCGCCGCAGGCGCGGTGTGCGACTATTGTTTTTTCAGGTAGCCGCGATCCCGCGCTCCGCGCGGGGGCGGCTAACGCCGTTACTTCTCGCCGAGCGAAACGGATAGCCCGACCTGCGCCAGCAGCGAAGGGCCGCCGGCGCGGCCGACGATCTCGCCGCCCACGACGATGTCGGTGATCGGTTGCGTGTAGAACTCCTCGACCTGCGCGGTCGCGGCCAGCCAGCGGCGGAACCAGACCGATACGCCGGCGCCGAAGGCGAGCAGCGGTGAGATCGCGCTCGATGCCATCATCATCTGGTTCGTCTCCGGGTTCGGCGTTCCTTCCACCCGGATGTAGTGCAGGCCCGTCGCGACCGCGACGAACGGACTGACGACGCCGCGCAGCTCCAGCTCGTAGCGCGCGCCGACGATGGCGACTGCCTGGGTCGTCGTCGCCGAATCGGTCATCTCGCCGCCGACGAGGCGGCTGAACGGCCCGGACGCCGTGCCCGCCAGCGACAGGCCGCCCCAGACGGGAAGCGACGCGCCCAGCACGGGCGCGATCGCGGGTCCCAGCCCGTGCCGTCCGCCCAGCACCGCCGCGCCCAGGAACATGCGCAACGCCTTGCGATCCGCGGACACGACCGGCGCCTCGGCCCGGATCACGGGCGGCGGCGGCGCGGCCGGCTTCGCGCCCTCGCGGTGCGGAAAATCGCGCGGCACATCCAGATAGATGTCACGCAGCAGCTCGACGGCGCGCACGGCGAGCACCGCCGGATCGTCGCCGCCCGCCGGCGGCGGAACGCGGATCAGCCGGTGCAGCTCGTAGCCGTCGGGCAAGGTGGCGATCACGCGGATGGTGGCCAGCCCGTCCTGGCGTGACAGCGCGATCGCCGCGGCCGATGCGGTCGCGTCGCAGGCCGCCGATCCGATCCCGCCCGCGCAGGTCAGGGCGCGGTTGCTGAGATTGGCGGCGTCCAGCTCGGCGCGAATCCGCAGCCCCGCCTCGACCAGGATGCGATCGTCCGCGGGCGGATCGACGACGGTCACCTTGGTCACCGCCGGCACGGCCACCGTGGCGCCCGCGGCGGGCGCCGCGTGGGCCGCGTTCGTCCCGACGACGGCGGCCAGCATCACGAGCAAGCCGCATCCGGTGGCGCGCATGCGGGGCGCCCCGGTCACGGACTCGGGTTCGCGAGGATCGCGTGCGCCTGCAGCATGTAGGTTCCGTTGGGGAACCGATTGACGTACTCGGCGGCAACGCCGCGCGCGGCGTCGCGTCCGGAGATCCGCTCGACCGCCAGCATCTTGCGCCCCAGCGCCTCGGCGGCGTAGGGCCCTTCCGGCGTCTCGGCCAGATAGCGGCGGTACCACGCCAGGCTGGCCGCCACCTCGCCGCGATCATCGGCCAGCTTGCCAAGCAGGAACGCCGCCGCGTGCGCGAGCGCCGTCTCCGGGAAGCGCTGCCTCTCCGCCATCAGCGCGCGCACCGCCACCTCGGGCCGGCCCGAATAGCGAGACGCATCGGACAGCGCCATCAGAGCGGTCGCGTCGACCTCCAGCAGCGTCTTCTCCAGTCCGTGCGCCTCCGCCTCGGCGACCACGCGCGCCGCATGGCCCGAAGTGGCCGCGCTGGTCCATGTGCGCGGCGCCCAGCTGACTGGATTCGCGTGCGGCGCGGACGCGCGGTGCACGATCGCCGGCTGGCGCGCGGGTGCGGGCGCCGGGGCGGGCGCGACCGCCGGCTCCGGCGTCGGCGCGGGAGCCGGCGCGGGTGGCGGCGGTGACGTCAGCGGGGACGGAGGAAGCGACGGCTCGGGCGACGGCGCGGGCGGCGCGATGGCGACACGCGGCGCAGCCGCGACGGCGGCCTCGGGCGCAGGCGCGGAGGCCGGCGCCGGTTCGCCCGTCGGCTCGGTGGCCGGCTGGCCTGCTACCTGCGGCCGCGCCACGGCGATCTCGCCGGCCGCGGCGGCGGGACGCGCTTCGCCGACGCGCGCGTCGCCGATCACCATCTCGCCGCTCGCCAGCTTGGCCGTCAGGCGCTGGCCGCCGCGCAGGGTGACCCGCTCGGGCAGCATCGGTCCGCCCACCTGCACCGAACCCGACCGCATGCGCACCTCGATCACCTCGTCGCTGCCCGACCAGCGAACGTCGAACACCGTGCCCGTCACGTAGACGACGTAGGGACCGGCCTCGACGCTCCAGGCGGCGTGCGGCAGGTGCGCGACGTCGAAGCGGGCCTCGCCTTCCTCGACGCGCAGGCGCGCGCCGCGCGGACCGCGCGAGAGCACCGACACGCGGGCGCCGTGGCCGAGATCGACGTGCGTGCCGTCCGAGAACTGCACCCGCGAACCGTCGCTACCGCCGCGGATGTAGCCGTCCTGCTCGGCGGCGCCCGCCGCGACGACGTACGTCAGTGGGCGCCCGCGCTGCACCCCGCGCCCGACCATCACCAGCGCCAGCACCGCCGCAGCGCCCGCGCTCACCACCAGCAGCCCGCGCCACGGCGGACGCGAACCACGCGCGCGCCGCGTCTGCAGACGGTGCCACACCGCCGGCGTCGGGCCTGGCCCGGCGTCCTCGAAGGCGATCTGGCGCGCGGCATCCGCCATCACGCCGACGATCACGTCGTCGTCGGACATCCGGCTGCGCACGTCACGCTCGCGGCTCACGACTGATCCTCACTGTGCGCCTGCGCCTTTTTCGCCGCGAACTGGGCCAGCATCGGATCGCGCCGCACCAGCGCCGCGACGCGCCGGCTCGCGCGGTTGATGCGCCGCTGCGCCGTCGAGACCGACACCTCGTGCGCGGCCGCGACCTCGTCCAGCGTCATGCCTTCAATCGTGCGCGCGACGAAGAACGATCGTTCCTTCCCGCCCAGCTTGTCGATCATCCGGTAGTAGCGCGTGACCGCCTCGCGCCCTTCCAGATCGGGAAAGCTGGGCAGCGGTTCGGGCAGATCGCCGGTCGACGTCAGCGACAGCCAGCGGCGGCGCTTCCGGTGCGCGATCTCGCCGCGCACGACGTGGATGCAGATGCCGGTCAAGAACCCGCGCACCGCGCTCGGCTCGCGCAGCGTGCCGATGCGCCGGAAGAACCGGATGAACACCTCTTGCAGCAGGTCCTCGCGATCCGGTCCGGGTCCCAACATGCGTCGCAACGTCTGATCGACGCCGGTCGCGAAACGGTTCCATGCCGCCAGCTCCGCCTGCGGATCACCACGGCGCAGCGCCTCGACCAGCGCGACGTCCGAATCGGCGTCGCGTGCCTGGCCTTGCAGGACGCGGAATGTGGCGGGCGCCATCCCTTCAATAGTGCGCTCAGCCGGCCCGGAATTGGTCAGGAAAAATACGTTTGCCGCACCGCGCTGCCAGCTCACCAAGCTCGTGAAATCACTAGTGTAACCGCAGCAATGACAGCAGCAGCTCGAGGACGATCAGAAGGACGATCGCAGCCTCCAGCAGCACCAGGCGGCGGTCGCGCGCCACGTCCAGCACCAGCTCCAGCGCCTCCTGCACGCTGCGCAGCTTCAGCTCCAGCGCCTGGTAGCGGTCGACCAGGTCGAACTCCGCGCGCAGCTCGTCGTAGATGCGGTCCATCAGCGGGTCGTCCCAGGCCTCATCCGGCTTGTCGAGCAGGTGCAGGATCGAGAGCACCTCGTTGCGCGTGCCGATGGCGGCGCCGATGAACCGGTGCAACGGGCGCGTGGCGAAGGGAACCGATCCCCGCACCTCCAGCCGGTCGACGATCTGGCGCGTACGCCCGAACATCTCCTCGACGATGCGTTCGTAGTATTCCATCGCCGCGCTCTGCGCGACGATCAGCGCGATGACGGTCGATCGGTCGGCGCTCAGCTTGTCGATGGTGAGCGCGCCGGCCGAGACGGTCGCCCTGCCGCCCGGATCCTCACGCACCGTGAAGTCCTCGATGACGGTGGCGCTGGTCAGGCCGGGCCGCGCCCGCCCCAGGCGAGCCAGCTCGGCGTCGCGCTCGGCCGGGGCGGCGTCACGGAAGACGATCGCGCCGAACGGATAGATGTACACGTCGCCGCCCGACGGCATTCGAAACGCCAGCTCGTGCGGCGTGCGGCGCGCCTCCGGATATGCGGACGCCAGATCTTTCAGCGACAGGTTCTCGACGAAGGCGACGGCGTGAAAGACGTGATTGGCCGGGACGACGTCGCTGTTACCCGACGCCTGGGCGGTCATTTGCCCACGTCTTTCCTGTCGTAAGGATGGAACTGCGCCCTTTCACCCCGCGCCCACGCCATCTTCAGACCGGGGTCGCTGAGGTCCCAGTCGACGCGGCGCTTGCGCAGCACCACCCGCAAATCCTGACGCAGCTCCTCGACGGTCGGGCGGCCGAAGAACCAGTAGCCCATGTACACCTTGAACACGATGAGGCCCGGCTCCAGCACGATGGTGTGCGGAATCATCGGGTTGTGGGCGGGATCGGTGTACTCCGCGATGTCGAGATCCTTCTGGATCGTGCGTTCCGGATCGGAAAGGAACGGCCAGTGCGCGCCGACGCCCGTGCGAAACTCGTTCAGCTCCATCTGCTTGTCGGTGGCGATGGTGACCAGCTTGCAATAGCCGACCTCCATCTCGCGGAACAGCTCCAGCAACCCTTCGTGCTGTCGGCGATCCTTCGGACAGAAGTGACCGCGCGAGAGAACGACGACCATCGGATCGCGTCCCTGGATTTCCGACAGCTTCCGCCGCCTGCCGGTGTGATCGGGAAGCTCGTAGTCGGGAAACGGGCTGCCCGCGAGAATGTCCGCGCGCATGATCGTGCTCCTTCGAACCTGGAGCATGCACACGATCGCGCGCGTAAGGAAGCGGCTTACGGCCCGCGTCGCGCGACCGTCACGGAACGATGCCGGCGCAGACCGGGCAGTTGAACGTCGCCGCCGCGCACGAATTGTCGTTCATGCAGTTCTGGCAGGAGTTGGCGCGCTCGTCGAAGTTCTGGCTGTTGTTCGCGAGGTCCTGGCAGCGGCTGGAACAGGCGCTGGTGTTGTAATTGTGGTCGAAGCAGTCCCGGTAACGGTTGCAGAGGTCGGAGCAGTTGAAGGCGTTCTGCGTCTCGTCGCAGCCGCCCGCACCGACAAACGAGACAACCGCCGCCAGCGCGACGCCCACGATCATGACGGAAAATTTCTTCATCATGATCCGCAAGCTGTTCATGTCGCTCTGGCGCGACAACGCCCAGCTTCGCGGGACGGCCCCGTTTAGGGCAACGGCTCACTCGCCAGCGGCTGCTGCGCCGTTTCGATGGCGAGGCGCGCGGCGATCTGCTCCAGCTGGTCGAGGCGTTCGCGCAGGTCGTGCTTGAACTGGCGGACGTCGGCGGCGCTCAGCTCGTAACGCAGGCTGTGCAGTTGCGCGGTCAGCGCATCGCCGAGCGCGCGCGCCTCGTCGTCTGTGAGGTCCAGCCGCACCATATGTACAAGCTAACTACGCGGCGCGGGGAGAGGAGACGCGGGCGCTGGCCAGCCGCGCGCCGGCGTCGTAGGGTCGGCGCGTGAAGGTGATCCACCTCATCGGCGGGCTGGCCGCCGCGAGCGCGTCTCTCATGGTTGTCCCTGGGTGCGCGAAGAAGTCGGCGGACGCCGGCGCCAGCTCGGCGGTGGCCATGCCGAAGCGGTGGTCGGACCTGCGCCTACCGACGGACGGGTTGCAGCAGTTGCTGCCACGCACCAACGATCACCAGTTCTACGCGGACTACTCGGGCGGCGACGACGCCGCCCTGTGGGAGAAGGTTTCCGTCGCGCTGGGAAAGGTCGGGTACGCGCCCGCCTGCAGTCTGTTCGAAGGCCGCGTCCGCGGCTTCGCGAAAGGCGGCGACAAGCTCGCGGCGAAGATCGACAGCGTGGCCGGCACGCTCGCGCTGGCGATCTTCGACGACCACGGAACCGAGGCGCTGCTGCACGGCGCCTGCTTCGGAAAATTCAAGCTGGGGACGCCCCAGGAGATCAAATGAGCGGGCCGGGAAAGACATCGGCGGCATGGCTGGCGGTCGCGGCGATCGCGGGCGCCGCCCTGGGCGCGGTCGGCATGAAAGTGATGCGCCCATCGGCGCCGCCGTCCGCGCCGCCGGCGGCATCGAAGTGCCCGGTCCACTACGACGCCAGCGGCCAGCTGCAGGTCGACGATCAGCAAGAGACGGCGCGCTTGCGCCGCGCGCTGAAGGGGGGCGTCTTCGGTCCCTGGACGCAGCTCGGTCGCGCCCCGACGCCGGAGGAGTTCGCCCGGACGCTGCACCTGTCCCAGCCCGACGCCGACGGCCTGCTCGATCGCCTCCAGGCGTGCGGCGAATCGGTGGGCGGCGGCATCCTGCGCGCGCCCGAGAGCAAGCTGATCGCGGTCGCCTGGCCGCTCTCGAACGTTCCCACCGGCATCACCGTGACCACGCTGGGCGGCAAGCCGGCGTTCGCGCGCTGTGCGATCGACGCGCTGGGCGTCTCCGAGATGCTGCAGAAGCGCACCGTCATCGACGCGAGCGCGCGCGACAACGGCGCACCTATCCGGATCGTCGTCGACGTCGACAAGATCGTGTCCGCCGAGCCGGCCG
>Ga0070686_100001274_pt1 | contig 14269 bp, 9 predicted proteins | sample KBSS23LmetaG_FD_65654 | JGI IMG/M metagenome (GOLD analysis project Ga0070686, IMG submission 65654) | Switchgrass rhizosphere microbial communities from Kellogg Biological Station, Michigan, USA - KBS S2-3L metaG | ecosystem: Host-associated > Plants > Roots > Rhizosphere ...
CCGCCGCGATAACGCTGCCCGAGGAATTGCAGGGGCAGTTTCAACGGCTTGAAGCGCGGCTGTTCAAGGTCGAATCTTCGACGCTGGTCGCGGGGTGCATCGCGGGCGCGGCTGGGTCATATCTGCTGGTTTTCGTTTCGGATCGGATTTGGGATTCTCCCGGATGGCTGCGCGGGGCGGCGTTTGTTGGCGGAGCGGCGGTGGTTGGCGTGGTTGCTTCGAAATGGCTCAAGCGGTGGGTTCTTCGGCGGCGCACGCAAAAGGATTTGGCCACGATCGTGCAACGGCGTTTCGGGCGTTTAGGAGATCGGTTGCTGGGGATTGTTGAGTTGTCTTCGGAGGAAAAGCATCTGTTTGGATTTTCGCCGGAGCTGTATCGCGCGGCGATTCGGCAGGTCGCGGGCGAATCGTTGGAGTATGATTTCACGGAAGCGGTTCCCGAAGCTCCCATGGCCAGGGCGGCGCGGGCCGCATTTTTGGCGGGTGGGCTCGCGATCGTTTCGCTTGCGTTGTTTCCGAAGGCGGGATTGAACGCGGCACTTCGAACGGCGGCGCCGTGGGCGAATATTCCGCGGTTCACGCTGGTGCAACTGGCGGGTGTTCCCGCGGAATTGATGGTGGCGCATGGCGAAGAATTCCAGGTGACGGGGCAGGTTCATTACGAATCGTTTTGGAAACCGACGCGCGTGGCGGCATTGTTTGGGCGGACGCCTTCGGCGAATGGAAACGTTCAGAATCTAAATTTCACGCTCGCGGTTCCCGGTCAGCTTGAGGAAGGGCGCTTGCGCGTGCGCGTCGGGGATGCGGAAAAGATCGTTCGCGTTCGGCCCATGTTGCGGCCGTCGTTGAAAAATTTGGAAGCGACGGTCCAGTTGCCGGATTATTTGAAGTTGCCGCCGCGCGCGCAAAATGCGCAAGGCGGAAGTCTCACCGCGGTCGAGGGGAGCAAAGCGAGTTTTCGCGGGCAGGTCAGTCGCCCGCTCGCGCAAGCCGAAGCGCTCGCCGGCGGAGAAAATTTGCCGACCAAAACGGAGGCCGATCGTTTCACGACGGAAGCGGTGCCGGTGGACAGCGTGCAGTCAGCCGAATTCCGTTGGCGCGATCAATTGGGCTTCACAAACCAGAACGCGTGGAAGCTGGCGATTCAAACGCAGAAAGATGCCGCGCCCGTGCCGGAAATTCCGGAGTTGTCGCGCGAGCTTTCGATTTTGGAGAGCGAAGTGGTGCAGGTCAAAGTGCGCGCGCGCGATGATTTCGGCGTGCGCAACATCAGCCTGGCCTTCGATCTCGGCGCGGGCGTGACGAATCAGCCTTACAACTTTTCCGCGGACGCCGCGACGACGGATCGCGCGGATTTCGACAACACGTTCACATTCACGCCGCTCTTGTTGGCAGTCCCGCCGGACACGACGATTGCGATTCGCGGCCAGGCAACGGACTTTTTCCCGGGTCGCGAGCCGGTCGAAACGCCGTCGTATCGGATTCATGTGCTCGGCACGGAACAGCATGCGGAGATGGTTCGGCAGCGGCTCGAAGCGGTGATGGCGCGGCTGGAAGAAGTCAGCCGACTCGAGGAAAAAATTGCGGCGGCGACCGCGGAGATGAAGGCGAACGAAAAATTGTCGGACGAAGAACTCGCGCGCAAAGCGGAGGATCTCAAGCAGGAACAGTTGCAAAATGCGGAAGCTCTCAAGGAAATGGCCGAGGAGGGCATGAAGAATTTGCGCGAGGCCTTGAAGAACCCGGCGTTCTCGGAACAAGTTTTGAAAGAATGGTCGAAGACGTTGCACGAGATGCAGAACCTGGCTTCGAAGCCGATGCCGAAGGCCGCGAAATCGCTCGATGACGCCGCGAAAAAACCGAAGGACAAAGAGAAGAGCCTCGCCGACGCGCAGGAGACGGAAAAAGATATTTTGCAGGATCTCGAACAGATGCAGAAGCGCGTCAATAAAGGTCTCGACGACATGCAGGCGCTCACGCTCGCGCAGCGGTTGCGCAAGATGGGCGCGAATCAAAAAGAGATTCACACCGAGTTGTCGAAGGGGATCGCGGACACGATTGGGATGCGTCCGGATGAGCTTTCGCCGCGCTATAAAAAAGCGAATGGTTTCCTGGCCGAACAGCAGGTCGATGCCCGGGATCGTTCCAAGGATTTGCAGGGGGAGATCAGCCGGTTTTTCGAGCGCACGCACAAGCCGAATTACGGACTGGTCAGCTCGCAGATGGCGAGCGCGCGGACGCCCGAGGAACTGGATCGCATTCGCACGTTGATCGAGGGAAATGTTTCGATGCAGGCGATGGACACGCTGGCGTTGTGGTCGGACCGCTTCGAGGGATGGGCGGATTTGTTGGAGCCGAAAAAGAGCGACGCGGCCGCTGGAGGCAGCGGAGGTCCGCCTGGCGAAGCGCCCGAGGAGGATAACAGCCTCAAGCAGTTGATGGCGTTGCTTCGGCTGCGCGAAGGCCAGATCAATTTGCGCGAACGCACGCACATGCTCGACAAGGATCGGCGCGACGAAACGTTCTATAAAGAGAGCGCAAAGAAATTACAGGGCGCGGAAGCGAAATTGGTCGAGACGCTCGACGCGGTGCAAACGGAAAACACCGAAGGAGAAATGGAAGCGCCGCTGCGGGAAAGTTCGCGCGCGATGCAGTCGGTCGAAAACTTTTTGGCCAAGCCGCAAACTGACGACGCCGCGAACGTGGCGCATAACAAAGCGTTGGAAAAGCTTTCGGACGCGATCAATTTGCTGAACGAGAAGCAGGAGAAGAAAAAAGATTCGAAGCCCGGCGAAGGGCAAGGCGAAGAGATGGCGTTCTTGATGCAAATGATGAAGCAGGAGAACCCGAAGCCGGGCATGCAGGGCGGGATGAAGCCGGGCATGAATATGAATGGCGGCGACACGACGCAGGCAGCCACGCCCGTCAGCGGCGACGCCACTGGCCGCAACGGCCCGGCGCGCGCCGCCAGAAAAGCGGGTGGCACGGCGGCGAGTTCGCCCGCGGAATTTCGCGACGCCCTCGAGAATTATTACAAAGCGATTGAGCGAGGCGCGCAATGACGTTGCACGTCGTCCTCGCGTTTCATTCGACTCCAAAATCCCTGTCCCGCCTCGGCGGCGATGCGCCAATCTGCAATCCGCCGTATCCGCCCCATTCGCGATTCAATTTCTCAATCCAAAACTCAGGGCTCAGGAATCAAAACTCAGCACTTTTCAACTTCGGTTTCATCCTTGCCTTCCGTCCCTCATTCTCAAGCCATTTCCATCCGGGTGATCCGAGCTCAAGAAACTCTGAAAACCCTATTAAAGCCGGACCAAAAAGCAGACTTTTTCGTAACAATTCGACGTAAGTCTCTGTGACTCTGTGCTTTGCACGCTAACGTTAAAACCGGACCAAAGGCGGACCAAAGACGGGCGAACCCGGACCAAATTGATCTGTTACCGACTGCGCCTCCTGGCCTTTAGCATTTAGCTTTTAGAATTCAGCCTTCTTTCTTTTCCTCATTGCCATTCTAATTTCATTCTGCATTCATCCCTCAGACCCGCGGAGGCTGAAGAATCGTCGGAATATCAGGCTCATGCCCCTAACGCCCGAACAACTCGCCCGTGAAAAAATCGACGCGCAACTCAGCGCCGCCGGCTGGGTGATCCAACGCTATAAGGATTTCGATCCCTCCCTTGGACGCGGCATCGCTCTCATCGAAGTTCCCGTTAATATCGGCAGCGCCGATTATCTGCTGCTGGTCGATAAGCAGCCCGTCGGCGTGATCGAAGCCAAGAAGGAAGGAACCACGCTTTCCGGCGTGGCCGACCAGTCCGGACATTACGGCGATCAATTGCCCGATTTCCTCGCCCAAAAAGGTCCGCTCCCGTTCCTTTACGAATCGACCGGCGTCGAAACCTTTTTCCGGGATCGCCGCGATCCGGAGCCTCGTTCCCGCCGCGTCTTCACGTTTCATCGTCCGGAGACACTGGCCGAATGGATCGCCCAGCCGGACACGCTGCGAAAACGCCTGGCCCAAATGCCCTTCGCGCAACCGCTCGCGCACACTGGCATGCGGGATTGCCAGTTCGAAGGCATCACCAATCTCGAAAAATCGTTCGCGGCGGATCGTCCCCGCGCCTTGATCCAAATGGCCACGGGCGCCGGCAAAACCTTCACCGCCTGCGCCTTCACCTATCGCCTGATCAAACACGCAGGAGCCAAACGCGTCCTCTTCCTCGTCGATCGCGCCAATCTCGGGCGCCAGGCCAAGGGCGAATTCGACCAGTTCGTCACGCCCGACACCGGCCGCAAATTCACCGAGCTCTACAACGTCCAGCATCTCACCTCCAACCAGCTCGATTCCGTCTCCAAGGTCACCATCTGCACCATCCAGCGCCTTTACTCGATGCTGCGTGGCGAGGAACTCGACGAAGACCTCGACGAAATTTCCACGTTCGAACTCTCCGCCGCCGACAACCGTCCCAAGGATGTCGTTTACAATCCGGCCATCCCCATCGAAGCCTTCGATTTCATCGTCACCGACGAATGTCATCGTTCCATTTACAATCTCTGGCGCCAGGTCCTGGAATATTTCGACGCTTTCCTCATCGGCCTCACCGCCACGCCCTCCAAGCAAACCATCGGTTTCTTCAATCAAAACCTCGTCATGGAATACAACCATGAACGCGCCGTCGCCGATGGCGTCAATGTCGGTTACGACGTTTATCGCATCCAAACCGCCGTCACCACCGGTGGCGGCAAAGTCGAAAAAGGTTTTTACGTCGATCGCCGTTCCAAGGAAACCCGCGCGCGCCGCTGGGAACAGCTCGACGAAGACCTTGTCTATGCCGCCAACCATCTCGACCGCTCCGTCGTCGTCCCCTCGCAAATCCGCACCGTCCTCCAGGCCTACCAGGAGGCCCTGTTCACCGAACTCTTTCCCGGCCGCGCTCTCGTCCCCAAAACCCTCATCTTCGCCAAGGACGATTCCCACGCCGAAGACATCGTTCATCTCGTCCGCGAGGTGTTCGGCAAAGGGAACGATTTCGCCAAAAAGATCACCTACAAAACCTACAACACCGAGACGCAGCGTTACGAAAAATCGGAGACGTTGATCCAGGAATTCCGCACCTCGCCCTCGCTCCGCATCGCCGTCACCGTGGACATGATCGCCACCGGCACCGACATCAAGCCGCTCGAATGTCTCCTCTTCCTCCGCGACGTGCGCAGCCGCGTCTATTTCGAACAAATGAAAGGGCGCGGCACACGCGTCCTGACGCCCACCGATCTCCAGGCCGTCTCCGGCGCCGATGCCCACGCCAAAACCCATTTCCTCATCGTCGATGCCGTCGGCGTCTGCGAAAGCGACAAGACCGATTCGCGTCCCCTCGACAAGCAGCCCACGGTCAAACTCGACAAGCTCCTCCTCGGCGTCGCCCTCGGCAAACGCGATGAAGACACCGTTACCACCCTGGCCGGACGCCTCGCCCGTCTCGACCGCGAAGTCGCTCCCGAGGAAGCGCTGGCCATCAAAACCGTCGCCGGCAAGTCCCTCTCCGAACTCGCCGCCGCCCTGCTAAAAGCCATCGATCCGGATGCCATCGCCGAACGCGCCACGGGCAAGCCCGGCGCTTCACCCGCCGAAGTCGCGCCCGAATTGTTCACGGCCACGAAGAAAGCGCTGATCCACGAAGCCTGCGCCCCGTTCGAAAAATTGCCGGTTCGCGACGCCCTTCTGCATGCCAAGCAGGACGCCGAACAAACCATCGACACCGTCACGCTCGATTCGGTGACGAGGCAGGGCTTCGACGCCAAAGCGAAGGATGCCGCTGCGGCGCTCACGAAATCGTTCCGCGAATACGTCGAGCAACACCGCGCCGAAATTGCCGCCTTGCAAATCCTCTACAGCCGCCCGTACAAGCAGCGCCTCACCGAGCCAATGCTGAAGGAACTCGAAAAGAAATTGCGCGACACCAACGCCAACTGGAACGAAGAAACCCTCTGGCGCGCCTTCGCATCGTCGTCGCCCGACCGCGTCAAAGGCCGCAGCGCCATCAATCGCTTTGCCGACCTCGTGCCTCTGGTCCGATTTGCTTTGGAGCAGCAGCCCGTCCTTGAGCCGTTTTCTGAATCTGTCCATGGTCACTTCGAAAAGTGGCTCGCTGAAAAAGCGGAGGCAGGAGTCGCGTTCAATGCCGATCAACGCGCTTGGCTTGAGCTTATCAGAGATCATGTCTCTACCAGTCTTTCCCTGGATCAAGATGATTTCGAATATGCGCCTTTCTCCCAACAGGGCGGACTTGGAAAGGCTCATCAACTCTTTGGAACGGAGCTTCCGAAAATTGTTGAAGAATTGAATGAGGTCTTGGCGGCATGACGAGTGCACTTAACACCCCGTCGGGTTGGAAGGAACTTCGCCTCGACGAGGCGTGTGAGGTGATCCTAGGACAATCCCCTCCTGGAGACACATACAACTCGGCAGGCAACGGTCTTCCTTTTTTTCAAGGAAAAGCAGAATTCGGCGAAATGTATCCCACCCCTCGGAAATGGTGCTCCTCCCCAGGTAAGCTTGCTGAGCCGGAGGATATACTGATCTCGGTGAGCGCGGCAGCGGGCCATACAAATCTCTGCCCGTCGAAAGCGTGTATTGGTCGAGGCCTTGCGGCGATTCGACCCCGTGACGGAATGCCATCCCGTTACTTTTTGTATGCCATTCGGGCGACCGTTGATGCGTTGGTTGACCAAGCTACAGGATCTACGTTCGAGGCGGTAAGCGGTGCCGACCTGAAAGCCCATATTGTGCCGGTTGCTCCCCCACCGATGCAACCTGTCATCGTCGCCGAAATCGAAAAGCAATTCACCCGTTTGGATGCCGGAATCGCCGCCTTGCGCAACGTCCAGGCCAAACTCAAACGCTATCGCGCCGCCGTCCTCAAAGCCGCCTCCGAAGGCCGCCTTGTTCCCAACGAGGCTGACACCTTTAAAAAGTTCGAATCGGGTCGGGATTTACTCGCCCGAATCAAGACAGCGCAAACAGCAACAGCGGAGCCTCGGAAAAGGCCGGCGCCAAATCACCATAACAACCCGAATTTGCTTTCGCTTCCAGCAGGTTGGACCTGGGCTGGAATGCGCGAAGTCGGTAATGTCCAACTTGGACGACAAAGAGCGCCGCAACACCACAATGGCGATCATATGCGGCCTTATTTGCGGGTTGCAAATGTGTTCGAGGCGCGGATTGACACCAGCGACGTCAAGGAAATGAATTTCACGCCTGACGAGTTTCTGAAGTATCGACTTCAGGCAGGTGACATTCTTCTAAATGAGGGACAGACTCCTGAGTTGGTTGGGAGACCTGCCATGTTCAAAGACGAAATTCCAGGTTGCTGTTACCAAAAGACATTGCTTCGATTCCGCGCTCACCCAGGAGTTTTGCCGAACTTTGCGCTCACAGTATTTAGGGCATACATGCACAGTGGCCGCTTTAAGCGCTCTGCAAGCATCACCACAAACATTGCTCATCTTACAGCAGAAAAGTTTGTCGAGATCGAATTTCCGCTCCCACCCCTCGCCGAACAAAAGCGCATCGTCGCCGAAGTCGAGCGCCGCCTGAGCGTGGTGGAAGAATTGGAAGCGGTCGTTTCAGCCATTTTGCAACGGGCATCCCGTTTACGGCAGTCAATTCTCCAAAAAGTTTTTGCGGGAGAACTCGTCGACTGAACTATGCCTCAGCCACGAAAGTTGAAGTTGCTGCTGGCCTCGACTGTGATCGGTTTTGAGGATCAATTGACACAGCTCTGTTCAATACTCGACAGATATGGATATCACGTCTTGAATTCCCATATCGGAAGTATTCCGGTTCACCCAGGGAAATCGAATTTGCAAAATTGTGTGAATGCCGCGAAGAATTGCGACCTCTTCCTCGGGTTTATTAGGCCCTGGTATGGCACCGGAATCATTGGAGCCCGTTCCATAACACACGAGGAATTTCGAGAGGCAATCAAACTTCAAAAACCGCGCTGGTTTTTAGTTCATCGCGATGTCACTTTTGCTCGACAGTTGTTGAAACCATACATGTTCAAAAAACGCGATCGATCGCGAACGGCTTTTAAGCTCAAGGACAATCCTGTTCTTGACGATCTGCGCGCAATCGATCTTTACAATGATGCAGTTCAGCTCGACGTCCCGTTGAAAAAGCGAACAGGCCATTGGGTCCAGGAGTTTTACCGGATGCCAGAAGCGATGGAGTATATTGAGAGCCAGTTTAGTGACATTCAACGAATTCGGCGAATTTGCGCTGAAATGAAAAAATGACCTCCGAGACGATTCTAAAGTTGATCAAGGGTGGAGAGACTGAACAGGTGGAGTTCAAGTCCGGGGCAAAGCAACCTGACACCATTTGTCGTGTTGTTGGGGCGTTCCTGAATGGGCAGGGTGGCCGTGTTTTAATCGGGGTCGGCCCAAACGGTCGAGTCCTGGGAGTTGAGAATCCGACGCAAGCCATGGAAATTATAGCCCGTGAGCTGTCGAAGCAAATCTCCCCCAAAGCCCTTTGGAACTTGGAAGCCGTCAATGTTTCAGAGAAGACCCTGCTTGTGATAGAGGTTCCGGAAGGCATGGATAAGCCGTACGTTTTTTCCGGCGCCATTTTTTTCCGACGAGGCGAGACAGTCGTGCCCGCCAATCGCGATGAAATTAGTCGGTTGATCCAGAGTCGCGCGGTTGCCAGCCTTCGGTGGGAGCGCCAGCTCGCCATGGGCGCGGACTTGGACGATCTCGACAAGGCTCTCGTCGGGGACACGCTTTCGATGGCAAAACGGTCTGAGCGTTGGCAGGATGCATCCGACGATATCGAGCGTTTTCTTAGCGCGCACGGTCTGCTGTCGCAAGGCGGCGTGACCAATGCCGCCATTCTCCTTTACGGAAAGGAGCCGACGAAGTTTATGCCACAGGCGCGCGTCAGATTATTGGTCTTGCCCGAGGGCAAGACTGGTGATCGTTATGCAGCCGATAAGACTTTCGATCGGTGCCTTTTGAAAGTCGCAAAGGAAATCCCGGAAGCTCTGGCTTCCCGTGTCGGTGGCGTCGAGAGCACTTTCTCGGATCAGTGGCAAAGACAGGATCGTCCATTGTATCCTGTCACAGCACTGCGCGAAGCTGTGATGAACGCGTTAATCCATCGCGATTATCAGGCCCATGGTTCCATTACAATTTCTGTTCTTCCACGATCACTGGAGATCAGCAACCCTGGGGCTCTGCCGGATTCACTAAAACCAAGCGATCTAAAAAGAGATCATCCATCTCTCCCGAGAAACCCTGATGTCGCCCATATTTGCTTTTTGCACGGGCTAATCGAAAAAGTCGGTCGCGGAACCCAACGAATCGTCGAAGATTGCAGAAGGTTGAAAATCAAAGAGCCGAAATGGGAGAGCACGGCCGCCCAAACAACCCTGTCATTCTTTACGTCAAATCGTAAGCAAGAGCGCACATCTCCCGAAACGCTAAGTCCACGCGAAAAGAGAATCATCGAATTGTTGGAGAATCAAGGAGCGATGCGTGCGGTGCAAATTGCAAAGTCGATGGAAGCCAATGTTACGAGCCGAACGGTCCGCACCGATCTGCTTCGGCTTGTCCAAAATGGTTGGATAATCCGCCACGGTAGAGGCCCTTCAACCCTCTATTCGCCCAAAAAGAATGAAGGAAACTGACCATAAACACTTCCAGATTCTTCCAGATTGCATCGATTTGGGACGTTCCAAACGCGGGATATTTTGTAGAAGAGTTGACTTTTCTCAGGGAAAACCAAGAGTTTCTGCTTAAGATTTAACTTAAATGTGCATCTTCCAGATTCTTCCGAATCGATTCAGGCTGCCATCGGGACAGTACCCTTTGAGGCGGATGAGGTAATTCGTCTTTGCGCCTCAAAGGGTACTGTCCCGATGGCAGAAGTCAATGTCAAAAGAGATGGGAAGCAGAGCACATTCCTCTGCCGATTCGGGACAGCCTGTTGCCATGAGCAATCCGCAACAGTTCCCGGCCACGTTGCACGGCCTCATCGTCGATCTGCATTTACGCTTTCGACGGGACGTGGCATGTTGCCGCAAACACAACGAACACGAAAGAAGGGGTGTCCACTGAAGCGGGTTGAACGGTCATTTGAATTGCGCAGCGGTTCTGGTTTGGGCAAGGCGCCCCGGCCGGAATTGCCAATTCGCGTTCGCCCCGGGGAACGTTCTCCGTATGCGCGTATTTTTGGCAGCATTCCGGCCGAGGAAAGCGACGAGGAATTTGCTGCCGCCGTCGCGGAATTGAGTTGAGCTGAAACCGCCATCACGGTTCCAATCCCCCAGGAAGCGTTCTCGGGAGAACGGGTTGACCAGGATTCCTGACTGGCCATTGATTGGCCGATTTGCCAAAGTGCGTTTAACTTAACCCGGGAGCATGCCAATTCGATAGGGACATAATAAAGATGAGCAACGTCAAATACGAGCTGCGTGTAAAAGGATTGAGCGTGCCGGACGGCACGATCCCGGTTCGCGCATTGCTCGAGTTGCTGCAAGGTTTGGTGGACACCGCGGAACGAGGCCTGCGGCTGGCTGTCGAAGGCGAAAGCGTGAAGCGCGGCAAGGCGCCGGCCTGGATCGCGGCTGCGACGAACCTCAATTTCACCGGAGTGAAAACGGGATCAACGATCCTCGGCATCGAAGCGCCCAGATTTCGAGACACCCTTGGGCCAAGGCTTGAGAATCAAGGTCATCATTTCTTCCAGGTGTCGCCTGAAGAGACCGCGCTTTCGTTGGTGAGTCGATCGGTCCGCGACGCGACGTCCGAAAATCGCGAGAGCGATTATTTCGACGCCGGAGTTTTGAATGGATTGCTCGAACTGGCGCCTTTCCTACGGAATTACGCAACTTCGTTCGAACTGACTGCGGAGGGAAAGCCGACCGCCGAATTTGAACTCTCCACCAGCGGGATGGAAAAAGTCGAAAAATTGAAACGGGAAACCCCGGACCCGCAGGCGTTTGTCGTCACCGGGATGCTGGATGAAATTGAGCACAGCAACCGTCGATTTCAGTTGAGTCTGGCGGATGGGAACTCCATTCCCGGGCGTATCGACGAAGAATTCATGACCGTCGAGGAGTTGAGGAATTTCTGGGGAAAATCCGTCACTATCAAGGGAACCGTTTATTTTAAGCCCTCAGGCAAAGTTCAACTCCTCGAATCCCACCTGGTCCGCGCGGCAGAACCCGGCGAAGAGATTTTTAATGAATTGCCCGTGGCGGATTCGACGCCCGACCTTTTTGAGCCTTCGCAATTGAAACAGGGATACGTTTCTCCATTTAAGGAAGTGCGGGGACAATGGCCGGGCGATGAAAGCCTGGAGACCATCCTCGGCGCCCTCCGGGCCAGCGCATAACGATCATGGCGCGCTTCGTTTTCGACACTGGAATGATTGTCGGCTACGTGCGGGGAGCTGGGTTTACTCAGTACGTCGACAAAAAATATCAGCCCCTGGAACCACCCAATGTCAGTGTTATCTCGGCGGTCAGCAAAGGCGAAATCCTCTCGCTCGCCATTCAATTCGGCTGGGGCTCTCAGAAAAAGCAAACGCTTCAGGAGATTCTCGCAAAACTCCCCACGGTTGACATTCGGCGCACGCAAATACTGGAGCGCTACGCGGAAATCGATGCCTACAGCCAGGGAAAAAATCCCAATAAACCTCTTCCCGGATCACCACGGAATATGGGCAAGAATGACATTTGGATCGTAGCGACTGCCTCCGTGCTTGGCGCGAAACTAATCACCATCGACAAAGATTTCGATCACCTCAACGGTATTTACCTGGATGTCGTTTTCATCGACCAAAGCCTCACCGCCGCTGACGCATAATGTCTCATCCCCAACAACTCGTTCAAAAACTTTGGAACTACTGCAACATCCTCCGGGATGATGGCCTGTCGTATGGCGACTACGTGGAGCAGTTGACCTATCTGCTGTTCTTGAAAATGGCGGATGAGCAGACGAAGGCGCCGTTCAACAAGCCAAGTTCCATTCCGAAAGGATTCGGTTGGGAAACGTTGATCAAGCTGGATGGCGACGATCTCGAAATTCACTACCGCCATACCCTCGAAGAATTGGGCAAACGTCCCGGCATGCTCGGAACGATCTTTCGCAAAGCCCAAAATAAAATCCAGGACCCGGCCAAGTTGCGGCGCCTGATCGTAGATCTTATCGACAAGGAGCAATGGTCCAGCTTGAGCGCCGACGTGAAGGGCGACGCCTACGAAGGGCTCCTGCAAAAGAACGCCGAAGACGTGAAAGGCGGCGCCGGCCAGTATTTCACCCCGCGTCCCCTCATCGCCGCGATGGTTGAGGTCATGGCGCCCCAGCCGGGCCAAACCATTTGCGATCCCGCTTGTGGCACCGGCGGATTCCTTCTCGCTGCGCACGATTACCTGGTCAAACACCATCAACTCGACAAAGCGCAGAAACGCCAACTCCGCAACGGCACCCTTTACGGCATCGAACTCGTGGACAGCGTTACCCGCCTCTGCGCCATGAATCTGTTGTTGCATGGGATTGGTTCCGAGTCCGGGGACGTGCCGTTGGAAGGTTCGGATTTGCCGGTTGTGACCAAGGACGCCCTGGCCGCGAAACATGGCGAATACAACATGGTCCTGGCCAATCCGCCGTTTGGCAAAAAGAGCAGCGTCACGATTATCGGCGCGGACGGCGAACAATCCAAAGAAAGCCTGGTCATCAACCGCGACGACTTTTGGGCCAGCACGAGCAACAAACAACTCAACTTTCTCCAACACATCCATTCCATCCTCAAGATGAACGGACGCGCCGCCGTCGTCCTCCCCGACAACGTCCTCTTCGAAGGCGGCGCCGGCGAAACCATCCGCCGCGAACTGTTGAAACAAGCCGACGTCCACACCCTCCTGCGACTTCCCACCGGCATCTTTTACGCGCAAGGGGTCAAAGCCAACGTCCTCTTCTTCGATCGCAAACCGGCTGCGGACAAACGCGCCTGGACCGAAAAACTCTGGATTTACGACCTCCGTACCAACAAACATTTCACCCTCAAAGAAAACACCATCAAGCGCACCGACCTCGACGACTTCGTCGCCTGCTACTTCGGCGAATCGGAAGGTTCCAAAAACAAGGCAGGTGCGGCCCGCACTCGGCACAACCGTAAAGAATCGGACCGCTTCAAATCGTTCACCTACGACGACCTGATCAAACGCGACAAAGCCAACCTCGACATCTTCTGGCTCAAGGACGATTCCCTCGAAGACTCGGCCAACCTCCCCGACCCCGACATCCTCGCCGCCGAAATCGTCGCCGACCTCGAAGCCGCCCTCGAACAATTCGCCACCATCGCAGAGGATTTGAAGAAATGAACGCAAAGGGGGCATTTGCCATTCTTCCCCTTGCGTGTTCTCTCCGCCTCACCAGCGCGCCCACCCACTTAACCGCCTCAGGCGAGTCCGATGCCGAAATCGATGACATCCGCGAAGCCGTCTAGCGTTGGACGAAAGATGCAGCGGTCCGACGGCCGAATTTTCCGAAACAGACGAGAGTGTCACTTGCTTCAGTTGAATCAATGGTGCTGCCGTCATGAATTGTGCTTTCGGTGGGCGCAAGATATGCAAATCCGGGCTCCAGTTTGAGCCTGAAGATTGGAGTTTCCGGGTTATTTTTCAGGAAGGTTCTGCCAAGTTCAGTAGCGGCGGAGAACAGATCGGGATTAACTCCGCCTTCCACAGAGGCATCAATAAATCTGACAGGACTGAAAAGGAAGTATCTGTGACCAGGCCCAAGATTCACGCAAATTCGGCTCCTCGATTCAGTGCGCGTAGAAATTGACCTGTTATCCCAATTATCCACATGCAGGCCGATGAATTCTTTCGCTTTATTGCGAGTAACGGTATAGAGCTTTGCCTCTGAAGCGAAAACTCCCAGAACTTCAAATCCACCGTCGATCGTTAGATAGTTCCGGATCGTTTGCTTTAGGAGCTGGACAGCAGCCGGAGTATCCTTGGAGCCGCGAAAAGACGCGACGAATCTTCGCAGTGTTTGGAAATCGTACGCTGAGAATTTGATCAGCCCCACGCAGTCGGCTTTCTCCGAGTCAGGTGGCCTCATTAAGGATGCCCAATCGGGATCAACTTTTTCCCATCGTGGTTCTGGGACTAAAGCATCATCCTGGTACTCCTTTAGTAGCGCAGAAACGTGAGATGGAAGCTCATTAGCACGGACTGTTTTTGCCGAAACTTCC
>Ga0070686_100001275_pt1 | contig 14267 bp, 19 predicted proteins | sample KBSS23LmetaG_FD_65654 | JGI IMG/M metagenome (GOLD analysis project Ga0070686, IMG submission 65654) | Switchgrass rhizosphere microbial communities from Kellogg Biological Station, Michigan, USA - KBS S2-3L metaG | ecosystem: Host-associated > Plants > Roots > Rhizosphere ...
CGGGTCGATGTAGCACAGCAGCATCGACTCCTCGTCCGCAATGAACTGGAAGCTGTCGGTAGCGCCCTCCGCAGCCGAGTTGTAAACGCTGCGAGCGACTACGAGGTTGTCCACCTCGAACAAGCTGGCGAGAATGCCATCGTCCGCAACACCGGTCTGCGTGTACTTGATCCGGTCAGTGATGTCCGGGTGCGAACGGAGCACCCGCTTCACCGCCGAGCCGAGCACCAGCGTATTCGGGCGATAGCCCGTGTTCCGCATGATGCGTTCCTTGGCTGCGTCGATCACGTCGATTGGCGTCGAGGCGGGATCGTTGAAGTTCAGGAACTGGTTGGTACCCGGCGTCGAGGTACCGCCGAGGTAATCGACGGCCCAGATGCCGGTAGAGAAGAACCGCTGGCACCACATGCGATCCTGCTTGATCATGTTCTTCTGCGTCAGCAGGGTCGTCGCATTTTCGTCGAGCCGGATCGGGTCATCGGCATTCGAGCGCTGGCGGTCATCGACCGTGTGCTCCAAGCCGTACTCGATCGCGGTGTAGGTGCCGCTGCTCACCTTGTAGCCAGCCTGTTGCGGGCGTCCGCCGAGGGGACGGGGCTGAACCTCATCCCTCCAGAAGTAGCCACGGTCATAGGTGACGTACAAGTCGGTCTGCTTCAGCACAGGAATTTGCGACGATGCCCGCTGGGCAACGAAGTTCGCTTCATCCTGCACGAAAGCTACCGAGAAGTTTGTGAGGTAGCGATCCACGTGGAGCGCGCCCTCGATGTTGGTGGCGGTTGGGCTGTTCTTGCTCATAGCCCCGAAGATATCGGCGCCGCCAGCCTTCAACGTCATTACATCACTCTGTTTCATTTCGTTCTCCTGTGCCCCTCTGTGGCGCTACGTTGTTAGATTAGCAAATCATCGCCACAGCGATCAGCTGGTTCGCGGCGGAAGCCGTCTCCAGCGCGACGCCGACCGGGTTAGTCGTACCCGTGGTGATCTGGCCGTTTGTGGTAGGCACCACGCGCTGACCAGCATTGATGGCGCCAGCCGCCGACAGCTTGGCGATGCCGCCGAGCTGGATGCTGGCAGGCCCGTACCGGCCGGCAGTAGCCGACAGCGGAACTTCGATGATAGGGCCAAGCGCCTTCTCACCAGCGGCCGATTTCTTCACAGTGCCGTCCGCCTGCATCGTGACGAGCCGATTGAGGCTGCCCGTCAAGTCCTCGCCAGCCTCGCAGGCCCAGGTCAGGGACTCATGGATTTTGAACGTTGCCATATTGTAGTTCTCCTAGTGTCTGGGTGTTAGCTTGATTGCAAAGGGTGCTGGTTAGTTTGCCTCCCCCTGCCAAGCCTCGAAGCCATCCGGATCCTCCTGGCGCGCTTTGCGCATGGCTTCCTGACGCTTCATGCCGCCCTGCTGGAGATCGGTAACGCGCTTTTCGAAGCTGCTACCGCCCGAGCTCTTGAGCGTCTCGACCGTCGTGGCGCGCGTGCCCATGCGCTGGAAGGCGAGCGAGGCGGTCTTGTTGGCCGCTGCGAACGCATTCTTGGCGTAGGTACGCTGAGCTTCTGGCATGCTTTCGAGCGACTTGAGGAAAGCAACCTTGTCCTCCAGCTTGCCCGGCAGGTGCGCCAGCTCGGTCTCGGCGCGCTTGGTCAGCTCGACCTCTTCGCGCTTCTCACGCTCGACCTTGAAGTCCTTCTCGAGCTGAGTGGTGCGAGCCTGACTGGCCTTGAGCACGGCAAACATGCTGTCGCCCACGACCGACTTGAGGATCGTCTGGCCCTCGATAGCGAGGATCTCGTCGCTGGCGATAGCCTTCTTCACCTCTGCGAGCCGGGCCGACTTGTCGAGTGCCAGGAACTTCTCCTTCGAGGCAGCGTCCTTGCAAATGTTGTCGTAGTGCTCGCGCTCGTCGCCGGTCAGATCGGCAACCTTCTTGGTGAGTGCAAGCTCGGCCTCGGCCTTTTCACGGGCCTTCTTCTCCGTCGCCGCCGCCGCGGTCATCTCGTCGACCTTGGCAGTCAGTGCATCCAGCTGCTTCTTCACGTCGGCGCTGGCGCTGGCTCCAGCATTTTGCTTTACAACCATGTTGTCCTCGTCCTTCTCTGCTTGAACCAGGGCCTTACTAACCGCCCCTTCTACTTCTGGCATGGCGGTTTTAAGGCCGGCCAGAAACCCTTCGACGCTACTGCGCAGCATATTCTGCCTAGTAGCGTCATCGACGTCTTGATCTGCTATAATCGAGCGAAGCGAAGTATCCAACGCGCTAATCAAAGGCCACGCGGCCGACATCATGTCCTGGTACTTCTTGTCGGCCTCGTAACAGTCGAGCACGTCGGTAAAAGTCATCGCGCCCTCTGCAGGGTCGATGTACCGTTTGAGGATTTTGCCAACTAACCCTGGCGGTGTCTTGTCCTTTGCCGGTGCCTTACCCTTGCCCTTTGGAGGTGCCTTCTTGGGTTTCGCCGCAGCATCAACAGCGGCGTGAGCAGCAGCAGTATTGTCAGGATGAGGATTGGCCACAGCATTGTCGATGGCGTCGTGAGCAGCACTAGCAGCATCGGCGCCATCAGGGCTATCTGTACCATCACCAGCATTGTCGGCCCCCTCTTCTGCATTCGGGTCGGTATTATCGGCCCCGCCTGCGTCAGCATTCAACTCGTCTGCCATCTCGGCCGCCGGGTCCGTCGGGTCAGGTGACGGGTTCGAGCCGTCATCCTGCAGCGGGTTCGGCATGTCGCCGGGGTGGCTATCTGGGTACGCGATATGCCATGCATCGCGCAAGCGATTGAGCACGTCGTCGATGGCATCGGTCGGAATGTGGTACTTCTGAGGCTTCACGGCGCCGCCATTGGTACCATCTACCGTCGAGGCTGCATTGACGTTGGCGCCAAATGCATCGACGGCCTTGTCCAGCCGAGCCTTCGAAATGTCGCCACCGGGCTCTTCGGTCAGTAGAAACTTCCAGGTCTTTGGGTCTTTCGGGTCGCCAACGTAGGCGAAATCCTCAGCCGGGTAGTCAAAGCGACCGACACTCTTCGTGATCGACTTGCGTTTCATGATCGCCATGACGGCTCCTTGCTGAGCTGGGACGTCAACAGTTGAGATTTCGCTGAGGCGAAACCTACGCATGATGTTCTTTTTAGGTGCAGCCACCTAACTCTCCCTACTCGACTTCTTCATCAACTAGGCGATGACCGCCAATGCTGAAGCCGGTAAGGGTACCGTCTTCAAAGTCCTTCAACACTCTCTTGTCGGTCGGCTTCACGCCAACCATCAAGCCCGTCGTGCCTGACTTCAACCCCATCGCCTTAGCGATCTCGGTTGTCATCGGCCATGCAAACACAACCTCGCCGGCCTGCTTGCCCTTGTGCATGACCTTCATAACGCGATGCTCTTCCATAAACTTGGTAGCAGCTTCGAGCATCGCGTCTTCTGGTATGTGGTCGCCCTGCAAATCGTAGTACTCTTCACCGCCGACTTTGCTAACGATGGCCCAACCAAACACCAAACCCAGGTTCTTCAGGAATTTGAATACGCCTAGGTTTGGCTCAGCAGCGCCCTTCTCCGTAATACTGTCGGCCCAACTACCGTCGTCGTCAACCTCTTCGAAAATCTCAGGACCCAGCTCGATCGGTCCAGTGTATGCCTCGACCTTACTAAGATCCACAGTACCAGCATCGTAGCTAATCGTGATGTGCGGATCGTAATCAGGAAAATCCCAACTGCACCCATGAACCTTGCAAAGCTCGTCAAAGCGCCGGCTAAGCGATGGGCTCGCAAACTTGAGTACGGCTGTGCCCTCTTTACCTAAAGGCTCGACCACCCGGCCGCGCTGGCTCTTGATAACGATAGCGTCATCATCCTGCGCGGGCCAATCCACAGCATCAGAACTGTGCGCGACCGTAACATGCATGTCGTGCGGCTGTAGGGTTTTCTCGAACCCCTGCGACTTGGCCCACTTGATGATGTCGGCTGCGTTCTCGACATTGCGTCGGCCGTACAGGGTAGCATTCCGAACCTTGTGTACCCATCGCGTACCACCAGCCGGCTTCTTATACTGCTGGCTGACCGCCGACCAAGCCGAACGAAAGGCAACCTCTTCCGACTTCCCACCCTGTAGCTGGGCATTGACCACCCTGCGAAACAGGGTTTGCGCCGCCACAGGTAGCGGGTTCTTCACACTCGTCGGAAGATCTTGGTTCCTGGCATACGGCATTTGCGCTAGTTACATCCCTCGGCCCCGAAGCGTTCTACTTAGAAAATGCCTCGTGCGCTTATAAGGCAAGAGCGAAATGAATGCAATACGGAAGCACCAACAATTTTAGTGCTATCCTTGAGTTATATAACTACCATCTAAAGAAGTAGTCGTGCCCGTTTTGCACACTGGTACACGTCATGCCAAGGTCGGTGAGAAAGCCAATCGCCCGCTTCATCTTATCGAGCTTCTCTTCAACGATCACAAAAGGCTTGCAGCGTATGATTGTTTCGCGCGCACCAAGCAGGCCCGCGTACTCGTGCCCCTCCAAATCTAGCTTCAACAAATCGAGCTGGTCGAGCTTGAGGCTATCGACCGTCATGCAGGGGAAATACTGCGGCTCGCCCCTCGACTTGGTGTGCGGGTGAGCCGCCCATCCAACCGCGCGTGGCGTCATGGCTAGCTGGCTCACCTTGTCGCTGAGTGCTGCCCGGTAAAGGTCAAGGGCTCGATCAGACCCCCGCTCAGGTCCGTACACCTCAGTATTCTTTTCCAGGCAGGCAAAAATGTGCGGTATCGGTTCGAAGGCAATAACCCGCTTGAAGTAGCGGGCTAGATGAATAGTCCAAATGCCGACGCATGCCCCGCCATCTATAGCTACGTTCAGCCGGCTACCGCAAGCCTGCACGACTTGCTGGATATCGTCGTACTGGTAGCTGGGCAGCCCGTTGATGAATGGGCCTTCGAGCCAACGAGTCTTAATCTCGTCAGGGCTCCATACACCGTTTACGTGCTTCATTTATCATCTTCCATGTCTTTCGCGTACACGCGGGGGTTGGCGAGCACGTAGCGTTGAAGCGCGGCATAAAGCGGATCATCGGCCAAATTGATATTCATCTTCTTGTTCATATCGCGTACAACTTCTTTAGTCACCTCGACACGCACAGCGACAATCCTATCCTTCATGTCGAGCGTATCGAACTCGATGTAGTAGTACTTTGCCATTTAGATACCGTCGTTATAGTCGAACTCGTCGTTGGTGACGCTTTGGGTCTTCCGATCTGTCGTCACGCCGGCGCCGTAAGCCGTACCGACAAGCGCTGCCGTAGCTCCGCACATATACTTGCCAACCAGCTCCTGCACAGGTATCGGGAAGCGAGCATTTTGATCGTAATAATTCTCGAGCCCCGGCCGAAAGTAGGTCAAGCTCACCGAGCCGGCCTTGATGATCTGCAACCCTTGGCCGTTAGGCGTCGTCGTGCTCTGCACGTTGCTGCCAGCCATCAACAGATTGGCAAGCTCGATGCAGCCGTTGATGATGTCAGCCGGCACAATATCGTCTTCTACCCCGTCGATGCCGGTATTCGTGCGTGGCCACTGAAGCTCCTGCCCACTGACCATAGTCTTCTCACCTACCCAACACTGCCTATCCATCGTGCGGGTAGCCGTAATCAAGGCTTGTGACTTCTGAAGCTCAGTCGCCGCTGCCCATGCCGTGGCGTTGAGCAAGCCATTAAGATACAGATCGGCATCGGCAACGCTTGCGTAAACGTCGTACAGAGTGGAGTCGATTGCAACTGTGGTCATGTGTACCCCCGATTACTCGCTCGCCGCTGTGTTGCGCGGCAGCCGTTGCATTTCTGGGCTTTGCTTTGGCTTGCCCTGCGCATCTACCTCACCTGTACCGGGCGTATGTGGATTAACACCATCAGCCGGCGGCAACACCTTGGGCAATGGTGCCGGCGGCTGGTTTGGGTCGTTAGGATCAGCCGTCAATACCTCTTGCTCGGGTTGAAACTTGGTGCGACTGACGCCGAGCATGTCGCGCACGTCATTGACGACGGGATCATCCGGCGCGAGCGTTGCACCGCTCTGGCTCAAGCGAGCAAGCGTCGTGGCAACCTCGACAACATCCTTCGGCGCTATGTTCTCGGCCACGAGGCGAGGTCTAAGCCTGTCATCGAAGCCATTGAGTGCCCACAACGGTCCAATGATGTCGTGCTGCATGCTGGCCACGATGGTACGGAGCACGCTGTTGGCAATCAGGTAGACATTTTGTGACTTATCCGAAGCCACGGCCTTTGCACCGCCAGCCGTACCGCCACCGAGCATGAGATGCTCGATGCCCATGATGCGTGCCATTTCACGCTGGATGCGATCAATCGCGGCGCTGATCTCGCTAAGGCCCAAGGCTGGGCCGCTCAGCAGGTCCAAACTCCACTGCTTTTCACTAGAAACTACCGGGCCACCAGCCGTGATGGTCGTAAAAGTCTGGCTATCCAGCAACAAGCCAGTATCTGACTGCTTGACCTGGGTTTGGACCATATCAACCATACCTTGGACCAATCGTGCGCCTTCTTCAGCCGTCATGTTACCGGCCTTGACCGCCTGATTGATGGCCGACAACGGCGCCCGACCTACGGGAATACCGCGCAAATCTCGCTCGTAGGCTCGCACCTCAAGCTCGAGAAAGCGCCGCAGCCGCGAGTATGGCTCGACCAAATGCCGAAAGACCCCCAAACCCTCGGGGCTGTCGGTGAGGTTATCTTCCTTCATATAAACCAGCTTGCTTCTAGGCAAGCCTAGCAATGCATTGTTCTGTGGGTTGCGCTGAAAGCAGCCCAGCACGTGGCCAACTTCATCCACCGCCCATTGCTCGATGGTATGCTGTGGCCGTACCTCGATGTCAGAAATGCCGATCAGCCCGTCGATTGACCGATGCTCGGCAGTCCACTCCTGAACGCTGAAGCCGTGAAAGCGAAACATGCCGGCCTGTCGCACGATGTTAGGCCAGGGAGTGTGCGTGTTGGCCAGCACATCGTTCACGAAGTCGGCCATATCCTTCGCTTCGCTGCTAGGATCACTAGGCTGCGCCGTCCACTTGGGGTTCGAAATCAGATTGAGGAAGTAGTGAACACCGGCCGCTACCACGCTGGCGTTTACGGCTAGCTCGCTCGAGAGTATCCAGCGCTGCCGGCCATGCCACTGTGACGAGGCGTCCTTATTCTGAATATAGCCGCCCCAAGTGGCGGTGCCCGTCGAGCCCTGAGTTTGGTAAGGCGTTGGTAGAGGAAGTTGCGGTGCGCCCCAGAGGCTTCGACCCCACTTCCTGAGCTGATCTATGCTTAGTGGATTTGCCATCCGTCCGTGACCCCTCAAGAGCGCCCAAAGTTTATTTTGTGCGCCAGACTAGCATAAAGCTGTCTCGCGAACAACCTGCCTAAGCCCTGATAATCATTGGAGCAACAAACGTGGAATTAGAAGCCATCATGTTGGTTGGCACCGGCCAGCTCGCTATGACCACAGCTTCCGCAAGGTTAGGTGATTGCCGGTCATGCTCGGCCTTTACGATCATGAGCTTCATCTTGGCCGATTTAGCCGTCGTCGCCTGCACTTGGCACAACTCGTCGCGCAGCTTGTGGAGCAAGCCCACCTCGATGCTCTTGGTATCAATGCAAATCATCTCCTTAACGTCAAACTTCTCACCATTGACCACCGCGCGCCACGTATTATAGAACAACCTGCCTACATGAGTCCATGCCTGCGCCTTCATGTTTGCGTAGTAATCCCTATTCATCATGGACTTTTCGTCGTTAGGCACAACCCGATCAAAGGGATTAAGCGGCGTGGCGCCCGCATTCCATGGTACAAGGGTGAGTTCGACTGGAAACAGATTATCATCGGCCAGCCTGAAGCACTCGGCCTTGACGCCGGCGCCAACACCTAGACAATCGTAGTTCAACGTGCAAGGCAGAAACGATTGGCACAAGCCGACAGCCATTCTTGCAGTTATGGCGGTATCGCGAACGGCCCAAGTGCTCAACGCCTTTACGGTCTGAGCCATCTTGATCGCGCAAGCATTAGCAGCTTCGCCACCATCAGCTACGTCCAGCCCCGCATAAGTATCACCATCATCCATCGTAATGCCTAACTTCTCATTGGCATTACAGGCAGCCTCAAACCACTCCTGCTTGATGATAGCACCTTGGGTCACGGCAGCGTAATCGCGGCCGATCTCGCGCGCGTACACGTGGCCGAGCCCTTTATCCTCGAACATTTTCTTGCGCTTGGCTGCCCACTCGGCGTTCTTTTCAGGGTGATCGCGCCAGTCGAGCAAAAACACGTTGGCGCGCTCAGTTTCTATCGGCTTACCGGGTGCCCACTCTATCCCAGCCTGCCGAGTTCGATGGAAAACAGTACCAGGAGCGCTAACGCTGCTAATGTCAATGCGCACACGAGTATTTTCACTGAGCGAGCCTTCCACTGCATCGGGGCGCTCCAAGTAGGCGGCCTCGTCAACGAAGTACACCCTGGTTCTACCGCCTCGCCCGATGTTATCGCCAATCTCACCGACAATCGACGAGCCGTTGTCGGGGTTGACAACCCGCTTGAACATCAGGTTCTCGTCTTTGAACTTCTTGGGCTTGAATATCGGCGGCATACCGCGAATGACCATGCGCACTTTCTCAAAAATGCTGCTGGCATCACCAAGCCGGTCTAACTTCTCACTGTTTGCCGAGCCCCACCCAATGGCCGAGCCCGGTATGAACTTCCACATCCAAACCGAGTAGCCCACGCCGCACCACGTCGCACCCATGTCACGCGACTTTTCTACAAGCCCGGTGCCTTCTTCGACCACGCAGGCATGGAAAAACTGTATCAGCTCCTCTTGGCGCTTGAACAGCACGAAGGGAAACCGCGTCGGCAAACCCCGGCCGGCGTTGCGGGGCTCGTAAATATCTACCCAATGGCACACAAACCTGACAGGATCATTGATGTACAAGCTTTCGATCATGCTTGGATCGTCGTTAAACTTGCTCATCATCCGATGGCGCCAACGCTGCACCATCACGTAATCACGTGTGGGCCATTCCTCATGCGTCAGGGCGTGAGGCTCAGGCGGATCGACCTGATTTGGTATTTTGCCGTCACGAAAGTCCATCTCATCTTTAATTTCGGCCAGCACGGCCTCAAGCAATACAGGGTCAGCCTTGCCCAAAAAGTCATCTTCGACTTGGGCGGTGTTATCTACCGTATTACCCTTCAATAGCTTCTTACGTGCCATCGCTTTCCTCGGGCTGCTTTACCAACTCAATCTCTTCGGCCTCGACCGCATCCAACCTTCTCAAACTTTGGTTAGGCGTCAAGGCTGCCTGCAACACCTGCATCAGCTTGCGGAGTTGGTCGGTGCTCATGCCGCGAATGTCACCAATGTTGATTTGGCCAGGAACATTTGGGCTTTTGGCGGAGTCAGGGTCACGCCCCCACCGCTCGGGGTCGCGGTTCATCAGCCAGAACTTAGCCGCGTTGAAGTTACGCGGCACTTGTTCCGTATACCTGATTATCTTATGGCCATCGCCCTCCTGATTGAATATCTTAACGGCCGGTATCTCATAGCCGTTAGCCATCTCGTACATGCTGCGCATGACGTTGGCATCGGCAAGGCTTGCCTGCCGGCTTATGACGAGAGCTTGGGCAAACTCGGGGTAGCACGTCTTCCACATACGCAACACAGGCAGCGTAGTCTTAAAGTACGTCACTAATTCCTTTTCCGTCGCGCCGTTGAGTACCTGGGCAGCGGCTTGCTGGGGGTAGTCTTCCTGATACTCGTGAAACAGCCGATTGAAACGGCCGTTGCCGAAGTTCTGACGAATGGCGCCTTCTGGCTTCGGCTTGGCAATACGCTTGCCGACCTGCTCGATAGGAATTTCCTCAGGCTCGATCAGCCGCTCGAAGCTGTCGTGAGCTCCGTTAAGTCTGGCCGGTAGCAGACGCTTGCGCGGCAACGGCTTTGGCTTGGGCTTTTTCTCTCGCGGCATTAAACATTCTCCTCGCACGTTCTACTGAAGCCAAACCCCCACTGCCCGGTCGGCAAACCACCGTGCTCATGTACGGGCTAGGTTTCCACCTCCGCTGCCCCTCAAGCTTGGTGTGTGGAAACCTACTGTAATCGAAATACCCCTTATGCTTCTTGTACCACCGCTTGACTAGAATAAATGTTTCCAGCGGGCACCAAGGCAGTGTACCTAGCGCCTTGCGGTTGCCGCTGACTATGAAAAAGAAGTCGTTGATATGAAACTTCTCCTCCGTACCCCTGTACATCGTATAGAGCACGATGTTTTGCGCCGTGCCATACTGCGGCAGCGGCAGCGGTACGACCTTCTTGCTCTGTTTGCACAACTCGAGCCATTTGGGATGTATCGTTATCTCATACGAGGCGTAGGGGGTCTTCGCATGGTGCTTGCTTACATTAGGTGTCAACTTCAATTGTGCAATAGGGGGCGGCAAATCTAGGTCTGGCCACGTCACGGCGAGCTGCTGCCACAGCCTAATCCCGTCCCACAGCGCCTTATGGTAGACAACATGGGTTACGTTCATTTGCTTGAAGATATTGCGATACATCTCCGCGTAGGTGCGAAAGCGAACCGGGTTGCCGTAGTAAGTAGCCTCTCTAATCAAGCCGAACAGGATGGTCATGTCCATGCCGGTCGGTATGCGCGGCTCGATGCGAATTCTGGGCGGTTTGCCGGCGCCGAGTAGGTCAGGGCACTTAGGCATCCAGTGCATGATGACCTCTTTCTTCCAGTTGCTGGGCTCGACGCCCGCACTGCCTGGAAGTGTCACCTCGTACTTAGCTCCAGGCTTTTTACCGTATCGCCAAGTCCTTTCGACGCGGCAATCCCGAGCCAGCGGTTGCGCCATTAGCTGACGAAACAGATGTACTCGGTTCTTCTTGTCACCATTCTTGAGGTTGTACTTGGGTTTGTCCATTGGCTCACACGACTAGCTGCATGAAGGCGACAACGTTGATAGGTCTCGACCCCCGACTGTATGCAACCAACCCCTGCCAGTATCTAAACCTTGCCCCAAGTTGCTTCTGCGCGATCTTGCGCATGCTGTAGCCAGTATTCCACACATCATCCACAACCAGCACCGTATTAGCTTTGGGCGTGATGTGCGGCTTGAGTAGTTCTGCCAGGATCAGCCCACCCTTTGGCACACCGATTACCTTGCCAAAGGGTTGCAGCTTGGGAAGGCACGCCTCGACAATCACCTTCCACTCAGGCGCGAGCATGTAATCGCACTCGATCTTGAAAGGTACGGGAAAACCCGCTGCCCCAATGAACTCGCCCGGCACAAGCAACATCGGCACTCTCCACCCCTCCTGCGCGTCGGCGCAGTCTATAACATGACATGATAATTCTAGGCAAGTCGTGCGAACACTAACTAGAGCCTAGGTTCAATTTTGAACTTTAGGTCCAGCCAAGCATTGCCGTATGTTCAAGGGTACAAACCCCGACAACACGGCCACCCGAAAGGCTCACCCCATGCGGCAGTACTACAGAGTGGAGATTGCGCGCTGCATCGCTAACGGCACCTACTATGTCCGCGCCGCCAACATTCCTGAGGCGCACGATAAAGCACTGAAGGCCGAAATGCTGGTAGCTCAAGAACAGCAAGGGACGATACCTCCTAACAAGATGCCCTATGTAACGAGTGTCAGCTACTTCTGCGATAACTTCGCTGTTCTAACCTAAAGGCTCAACATGATTATAGCAGCGACAGGACATAGACCAGACAAGTTGGGAGGATATGGCTCCCTTCCCATCCTAAGAAAAGTAGCCAGGGTGTACTTGGCGAAGCAAGTATCCCAATACTCTGCCATCACAGGCATTTCAGGTTTGGCCGTGGGTTGGGATACAGCCTGGGCCTTAGAAGTTATCAGAGCCAAGCTGCCGTTGATCGCCGCCATACCGTGCGACAACCAGGATATGATTTGGCCGGTCGAGGCACAGCGTACCTACCGCTTCATTCTGCAGCGGGCCACCAACATCATCTATGTAAGCAAGGGTGGCTATGAACCGTGGAAGATGCAAAAGCGTAATCAGTGGATGGTCGATCGCAGTGACCGCATAGCCGCAATGTGGAATGGCAGCGAGGGTGGCACGGCTAATTGCTTACAGATAGCCCGCCTGAAACGTGTGCCGGTTGACAACTTGTGGCCAGAGTATCAACTTGCGCTCGGCAAGCTGCCGGGCGTGCTTGTATAGGAGGAATGTGAGGTGGCAAAACTCTATAAGTGGCAATCTACCCTCATGGATGAACAAGGCTTGCCGTTGAAAGGCGTTGTTGTTCGAGTTCGTCATGAGATACCCGATTTGCACTACCCCTTAGCTTGCCTCTATGCCGACCAAGCCGGTAACTACCCACTCGGCAATCCAACTATCTCAGACTATAAGGGCGAGATCTCTTTCTTCGTAGTAAGGGGCGCGTATCGAGTAGTTGCGACCATCGACAACCGGGTCCAACGCATGTGGCGTTACGTCGGCATCGGTTTGATAACCGAATTAACCAAGGACAATGGAGAGTGACCATGTTTACCAGAAGCCAAGCCAATGAAACAGCGAGTGCAATACTGTCGAGAAATACTACCCTCAGAGTTTTCGTCATCATTGCGGTTAGCTGGGCACTCGGCCATCTATGGTCAAGTGCAAACTTGCTAGATAGTCGCGTGGCAACATTAGAAGCGGCTGTGATACAGCTACAACAGCAGAGATTAACCGATGCCCGTTAGAGCTTATCACAAGCAACAGCGGCGCAGATGGTTTGTGCAAATGCGCCTGCTGCATTTTTGGTGGAGTGCCGACGGCCAACCAAAGATAGATCAGACAACGTGCATGCGATGCGGCGAGGTATGCACTGAAGAAACCATACTGGCCACGTGCCCCGGCGAACGGTTGGAGAGCTGAGCCATGCACACCATTCGCGCAGAGGTTAGGGAAGAAATCAACGACTTCGCTAAGCGCATGGTCGTCGAGGCGTACACGCGCAACGATTTGATCTTTGGAATATTCAACGAGCACACGTTGATGGCCAAGCCGGGTACCAAGGCTGAGGAAGTAGTCGGCTTGTGGGATAGGCTACAGTTGCGTACTGCTATCAAGAACCAGCTCAAACAGATGAATGCCCAGCGCCGGCGTTTCGGTGCTTGGGCCAACATGGGGACCTACTGGCATCAAGAATATGCTAGACTAGAAGCAGAACTAGCCAACCTATCGAAAGGGTGACGGCCAATGGCCATGACCGTGCCCCTATGACTTGCTGAGCAAAACCAATGGACTAGCTTCGTATGGGTACTATTCGCATGTCGGTTTGACCCAAATCATTGCAACCTTTCGCCAGCTCGGGCGTTACTATGGCGTCAGGCTCAGGCGAGCCAAAAGGGTGAAAGGAAGTTCACCATGTGGAACCCAACAGCAGTGATGTGGTTGCTAGCCAACGTAGCCCTCACAATTGGAGGCTGCATGGTACTGCGCCACTACCTAATTAACAATCGCGAGAAGAGGTAACATGCAATGGGCATAGAAGCCATCGTGATGGGGCTGATCTATCTCTGCCTCATCGTCATAGCCATTTACCTAGTCATCTGGGTACTTGGCCAGCTCGGCATCAGCATTCCAGACAACATCATGAAGGTACTCTGGGTGATCGTGGTGCTGATCGCAGTGCTGGTGCTCGTTCGCACCGTTCTACCCGGCATGGGCATCAGATTAGGCGCCGTACATCACGGCGCGGTGCAGTACGTCATGGCAGCCATAACGTAAGAACTCTAACCCCTGACTGGCGCTGACTGAGAGGCCCTAGGCAGTGAAAGCCCCTAGGGCCTCTCTTCATGCCTACCGTTTGCCGGATCGTTTGTTTCGCTCACTGGCTTTCATGAGCTTATGCGCACGCTCGGTTAGAACATACACCGGCTCAATCATCCGTTTCGCAACGAGACTGTCGAATGCCTCGTGTGCGAACGGCTCCAAGTCAGCTTTGCGTTTTACCCCCAACTGTAGGGCGTAAAGCACTTGAAGTTCTTCAGTTGTGAGCGCTGTCACGATACGGACCTTTCGTTTCTTATGCCTAGCTGACGGTCGGCGTGATGGCGATGCTGGTCAGCACTTGAGGCTCGGGCACCACTTCGACATCTAGCGTCGCGGTGAACAGCACCCCGCCAACGGTCACTTTGACATTGATGGTATCTACCCCCGCCGCGACAGGTTCGGCGGTAGCATTCATGCCATCCGCTGA
>Ga0070686_100001278_pt1 | contig 14240 bp, 16 predicted proteins | sample KBSS23LmetaG_FD_65654 | JGI IMG/M metagenome (GOLD analysis project Ga0070686, IMG submission 65654) | Switchgrass rhizosphere microbial communities from Kellogg Biological Station, Michigan, USA - KBS S2-3L metaG | ecosystem: Host-associated > Plants > Roots > Rhizosphere ...
CTCTTGTGCTCGCGGAAGGCGGCACACGGGATCAATCGTATTTTCAGCGTGGCGGTGCTCCTTCGCGCACGCACGATAGAGACCAATCGGGCCACGATGTAGAGGGTGAAGAATGGATGAGATGGAAGAGGGAAAACAGAAGTTTCTGGAGCTGGTACAAGGTGTCGACCCACAAGTACAGGTGGTGATCCCTGTCACGCCGTCGAACAGCATGTTTCTGATTTCGCTCACTAAGGGCGCGAATCGAAAATTCATTACGATACCCGAAGACGACATCATCGATCTACCGAACGAACCGAGCATCCTGACGAAAGTCACGAAAACGGTCAAAGATGCCGTCGCCTCGTTGTAAAGCGGTAGCATCGATACGCCACCCATGAAGACACTTCTTCCCGGTATCTGGCAGTGGTCGTGGTTCTCCGAAGAGAAGCAGCTGAATTTCAACGGTCTGTTTCTCACCGTCGGCGAGCACAGGATCGTCATTGATCCGCCTCCCTTGACGGGAGAGGCCAGCGCGTTGATCCGTCGTCAGGGACAACTCGATTACATCATCGTCACCAATCGCGATCACGCCCGGGAGGCGGCCACCTGTCAGGCAGATTTCCGCTGCCAGCTGCAAGTCCCCGAGGCGGATGCGTCCCAGATGGATCTCAAGCCGACCAAGACTTTCAAGGATGGGGAACTGCTGCCCGGCGGCATCTGGGTCATTCACCTGCAGGATCAGAAATCGCCCGGTGAATCAGCGCTGTTTCTCCAGCAGGGCAGGGGTATCCTCATTGTCGGCGACGCGTTGATCGGGAAGCCGGCCGGTGCGCTTTCGTTGTTGCCCCAGGAGAAATATGCAGATGCCACCAAGGCAAAAGCGGGTCTGCAACGTCTGTTGAAGTATCAATTCGACGCTATCCTGGTCGGGGACGGAACGTCGATTCTCACTGGCGCGAAGGCGGCCGTCGAACGGGCGCTCGCCTAGCGGCAATGGCCAATTGGCTTCACTAACGCTCAAGATATGACACTCAAGAATGGACTGTCAGAGGAATTAAACCGGCAGGGGAACGAGCATTTTGGCCGGGGTCATTACACCGAGGCGTACACCTGTTACGCCAAGGCCCTGGAATGCGATCGGTTGACCGGCGATCAACGGGCGTTGGCGGCGACGCTGGGGAATCTGGGAAATATTTGTGCTGTGAGCGGTCGCCGGGACGCAGCCCAGGTTTACTATCAGGAGGTTCTGGAACTGCAGAAGATCTTCGGCGACGAGAAAGGCATCGGGACTACCCTCGCCAATCTCGGAAATCTGCGTGCCGATGCTGGCGAATGGGAACGCGCCAAGGCTTATTATCTGGAAGCGCTGGATCTGATGATGAAGACGCATGATGAGGCAGCCAAGGCCGTGTTGTATTCCGATCTTGGGCTCATTGCCAGGGAGCAGGGCCAGTTCACGGAGGCGCTCGGCCATTACGAAACGTCGATGCTCTTGATGCGCCGGTTGGGCAACGACGGGGGAGTTGCGGATGCCTGGCGAATGATGGCCAGAACCTTTTTGATGCAACAGCGCTTTGACGACGCCGTCGCCTGCTGCCATACCAGCCAGTCGATTGCAGAACGGGCCTGCGACGAACTCCGGACCGGCGGAGCCCGATATGTACTGGCCGACTGTTATGAAGCGATGGGCCGGCTGCAGGAAGCGGCTCAGCTGCTCGACCGGGTCGTGGAGATGGACCGCAAATATCAGCTGCCGAAGCTGGAAGAGAACACCAAGCGCCTGCACCGTCTTCGGGAACGTCTCTCGAACGAGGCCGCGCGGGCAAGCGCCAGAGAGTTGCACGGATGAGCGAATTGAAATCACCGCACTGGGGGGAAGCGCGCACCACGTTGTCCAAGGCTTTCCCGCAGCTCTACGAACTTGAGCCTGACGGGCCGCTCGCGCTTGACCTCGGGACGGACGGCTGGCTGCTGGAAATCAAGCCGGAAGGCAAGCTTCTCTGCCAGTACGGCATCGCGATGGACGACGTCATGAGTCTCATGTCGGAAGGTACGCCGGAGGATTTGGGGACAGATGAGGTGGCAAAGCAGGCCAAGTACTTCATTCAGCCCGCCGTCTCAAAGTACCGCCCGTTGCTCCTGCAATCAGGGTTTTCCGAGCAGACCGAAATGAACGACGCATATGTGGCGGTGACCTTCGAGCGCGAGGTCGATTTCGAAAATGTGTCGAAAGTCCAGGATCTGATGCGGTGGTGCTGTCGGCAAATCGGGGGCGCTGCATGACACTCCCGATCACGACCTTCGAAGAGTTTCGCGATGCGCTATCGGGGTATCGCCTGCCGCGCGTGATTCTCACCGCCCTCGAGCTCAATCTGTTCACCGTCATCGGCAAGAAAACCTGGCTACTGGCGGATCTGGCTCGGGAAATGAAGGTCAGCGAGCGCGGGCTCTCGATCTTGTGCCGGAACCTGGCCATGGCGGGACTGCTGCACAAGACAGGCAACCATTATCGTAACAGCCGGCTGGCAGCGACGGCCTTGAACGCCGGTGATCCGGTCTACCGCGGCAGCTATCTGCACCTCATCACGAATCACGCAAATGACTGGCTCCGACTGGCGGAGTCAATCCGGAGCGGCGAGCCGCTGGACAAGGACGAGCCAGAAGACCCGGACTATCGCCGTCGGTTTACCTGGGCCATGCACTATCGCACGCTCGAGACCGCGCCGATGATCGCCGGCCAATTGCCGCTGAAGGGAGCGAAGACGTTGCTTGATCTCGGAGGGGGACCGGGAACGTACGCGATGGCGTTCCTCGCCAAGAATCCCGGGCTTCGCGCGACCGTCTGCGACCGTCCTGCGGCCTTGGAAGTGGCCAAGGAAATCGCGGCGACCCGGAAAGCGGGTAGGCGCCTCTCGTATTTGCCGTTAGATTTGCTGAAGGACGACATCCCGGGACGCTTTGACGTGATCTGGTATTCCAATGTGTTGCACATCTACTCGCCTGAACAAAACCTGGACGTGTTTCGCCGGGCCAGAGCGGCCTTGACGGACGGCGGACGGTTCATCATTCAGGATGCATTTCTCCACGATCGGGAAGGCCTGTTTCCCGAGGAGGCCAGTTTGTTTGCAGTGTCCATGCTGCTGTTCACGGACACAGGTAACACCTATTCCGCCGCAGACACGGCGGTCTGGTTGAAGGAGGCCGGGTTTGGGTCCGTCAATCCCGTAAAGATGAGGAAGGGGAAGGAGGATTGGGAGGGCGGGGTCCTTGAAGCCCTTGTCTCTCCAGGTCGGCCCAAAACGCGCGGCCGCCAAAGACGATCAACACGAGATTCGCGCTCCCGCTGACGAGACTCAGCGCAAGTGCCAGAGCCGATCCCTCGCGTCCTCCCAGAATACTTACGACCGTGGCGAGGTCGAGCGCTAATCCGATGGTTCCATAGGCCACGCACACCATTGCCACCCAACCCCGTCCCATGAAAATCATCGTTGCCAGCCCCAGCGGGAAAAGGACGAGAAACAGCCACCACAGAACATGAGGCGTCCCAGGGGCGGCAGGCGACAACACGAGCCATAGCGTGGCAGCTCCAACGGTGCCGAGGGTCAGGAGCGTCAGCAGCAAGATTCGTCGATGCGGCATGGGCAAATCTTACCGGTCGCGTCTTAAACGGGCAACAGTGCACACAGCGATATATGGCGAACTCCTCTCCTCAAGGCTTGTCCCAGTGTCTTCTGATCTATGATGGTCGCTGCCGGATGTGCGTCACGGCCAAGCGCGGCCTTGAACGGATGGCCGATGGGCAGGCTCTACGTATGATTCCTTACCAGAGCGAAGAAGCCAAACGGGTCCTGGGGGTTCGGCATCAGGGGGAACGGCCGGAAGCCGCATTCCTCGTAAATGCCGATGGGGGAATTGCTAGTGGTCTGGACGCGTTCCTCCCCCTCCTTCCTGGGTTAAGGGGCGGACGCCTGCTGGCCAAACTGTTTGCCCTACAGTTTGTGAAGCCGCTGGGCTATTGGCTTTATGGGCTGGTAGCCAAATACCGCTATCAAGCCTTCGGAGAGGTGCCTCTGGACCCGCATGACTGAGCGTCCCGCCTGTTGTTTCCTGTAGTCAGTCCCAAAGCGCAACGACTACCCCCTTTTGGGGGATTGTCCCCCACAGCGGGGAATGTTCTCCTTGGGCCAGTGCTGGCATAGTCGGATTGCGGCAAACAGGAGACTGAGTATGCGGTCTATCATCTGGCTAGGCAGCGTGGGTTTGACAGTCCTCCTCCTCCCCTTCGTTGCTCTGGCAGGCGAGGCTCCAACCGCTTCAGCCGCGAAAGCCGTCGTGGCAGCCGGATTCGGCTTTCAGGACGAAGACTCGTCGTTTATCACCGTCAAAACCTATGACGCGCATTCCGGAGAAGTCCTTTCCGCGGATACCTACGAACTCGACATCAAAGATGACGGTCCCCCTTCCAGCCACCCGCGCACGCGGATATTTGCCGGTGGCCTGGGCGTAGGCACGGGGAGCCTCTCGGAGTTTACCCTTCGGGTCTATGATGCGTCGAATGGGCGTTTCCTTTGGGAGGGCCGGCTGAATCTCGCTGTCGGCGACCATCCGGAAGGCGCGACGCACCGGGTAGCGGCGCAGGTCCAGCCCAGGGCTGCGGTGACCAGAATTGCCGTTCGAGCGAAGGAGGCCGGACAGCCCCACTTCGTGTTGCGAGCCCACAATCCTGAGACGGGACAGGTGGTGTGGACCGACGAGTTTTCTACTGAAGCGCCGGAGGTGCGGGTCGAGCGGATTAGTCGAAGCGTCGTCGGCATGACGGGGTCGGCGCCGCGAGATATCGACTTCCGGATCAAGATGCCCGACCAAGCGGGCCGACGGTGGTTGTGGGAGGACAAAGTTGAGCCGGCCGACGATGCTGAGGAGTCAGTGCCTGAAGCGTCTGATGAAACGGCGGATTCCTTACGGCACGACCGGCAGCCTAGGACTTCTTCTCCCGCCCTTCCTGCCAGTGCGCCATCCAACGGGATTGAAATTGATCGTAAGACAGTGACAGTTCATCTTGAATTGCCGCCGCCAGGGTTTGCTTTTTCTTGAGTCTTCCCAGCAGTCTCTGCACCTCATGCATTCCGTAGCGATTGAGCAGATAGTGGGTGGCTGAGTCCGCCTCGAGGTAGGCCACGGACACGGCGTCGCCTCTAAGGTCCGTCCAACTGCCTTCCAACGCACTCAAGGGGATGGGAGTAAAGTCCTGCCGCCGGACCTGCTCAACATCGGGCCAGTGATCGTTGGAGAGCTGCATGGCCAGTCCTTCGTTGAGCCAGGTTGGGACGGCATTGGTGCCTTGCTGGTCGTGCAACAATGCATGGACGAACTCATGCCGCAGCACTCGCTTTAACCATGTGCGATCCGTCAATGCGCCTTGCGTCGGCACGTGAATGCGGCCCAAGACCGATTCGAACAATCCATCGGCCCAGACGGGACTCCCCGTATTGGCTTGGAACGTCGCCTTCTGATGGAGGACGACGACCACGGGCTTTGAAGGAAAATGGTCGAACTTCTGTCCGATTTCCCGGTAAGCCTCCTCAAGAATATCCAGCACTGTGGTCCAGGAGTCGACGTCGGTGTCTCCGTCGTACTTGACGGTGAAGTGCGCCGCGTTGCGGCTCATCAGCCGGCTTTCGAGCTGATCGGTCCGCTGCACTTTCGAAGTGACCGTGCGCAGATACGACTGCAAGGACGGATCGGCTCCCGCCCGCTCGGCAGCCTGGTCCAGGTGGCGAGCCGCTTCAACCATGCGGCCGTGCTCTTGGAGCCAGTCGGCCAACGCCATATGAGGGAACGGCTCTTGTGGCGCCAGTTCGATCAGATGTTCGAGAAAGTCTCGATTCATAGCCGGGTCGCGTTGCTCCCAGTAGGCATGGGCCAGATTCATGTGGATGACGGGACTCTTCGTATCGAGAGAGGCCGCTTTCTTGAACGTCTTCAACGATCCCTTCGTGCCCTCCAGCTTTTCCTGCTCGATGCCGAGATTGTTCCACAGAATTGCCACATAGGGTCTGGTTCGCGAATTGGCTTGCAGATCGGGGGAGAGGCCAAGCAGCTGCGTTTCAGCGCTTTTCAGATTGCCTTTCTCGAGCTCGTCCCGAATCGATTCGAGGATGTCGTGGCCTTTGATGTCCGGTACGCCGCCCGCATCGATGACGCGCAGTTGTTTTGGCGGCACTGTCGGAGACTCTTCGGGTGCGGCTTGGTACACCTCCTCAGGCGCCGGGTCCCTCTGATCGACCGGCGAATGCTCATCGGGCGGGATGGGCGGCGGAGTCTGGTAGGCTGGCTTGACGACGGCCTGATAGACGATGATCAGGCCCAGGAGGCCTGCAATCGGATAGAGAATGTTGGAAATGTTTCGGCGGTACATACAGATGGACCTCTCCAGCCTGGGGCCAGTCTAGCATCAAGGAAGACTACGCCAAAGAAATGTAAGGAATTCTACAGGACTTGCCGGCTCCTCCTCGGTCCTGCTTACGTTGAGCAGCCGTCGGGCCTGTGATACGATCCGCCCTCCATGTGGCGCTCCTCCGAGCCCAATCCGGTCGCCCAGTTTCAACAATGGTTGGACCGCCTCGCGCGTCCCATTGAATTCGCCAGCCGCGACGCGTTTGCCCATCTCCCTACCGTCAAGAATTTGAGTAGCTTCGTGTCGACCCAAATCCTAGGGGCGCTCTCTGGTCAGGTCTATCCGAAGTCCGTTGAGGCCGCTCTCCTGAAACTGCGGGCGCTGTTCGTGGAGGACCAGGCGCGCATGACACTTGAAGAACAGCAGCGCCGGTTGCTCGAAGCTGCTGAAATTTTGAGGGCATTGCGCGAAGCGGCCCATGATCAGCGTCAGGGGTGGGGAGACCCAGAGCCACTCAAGACTGTCGAATCGACCTCACGGCCGATCTCTTCACCTGACGTCTGGACCCTGCCGATCCGATTCGCCAAGGGCGTCGGTCCTAAACGCGGCTCAATCATGCAGCGCCTGGGCATTGAGACCGTCGAGGACGCGCTTTGGACCGTACCTTGGCGTTACGAAGATCGATCCGTGATGACGCCCCTCGGCGATTTGGTTCCCGGAATGGTGACGGCCGTGTGTGGCACGGTGGCCAAAAACACCGTGAAGCGGACCAGAAACCGACGATTGACGGTGTTGGAGGTAGGGTTGGAGGACCAGACGGGACGGATGCAGGCGGTGTTCTTCAATCAGCCCTATCTGGAAGAGGTGTTGGCGGTGGGTAAGTCGGTGATGATGAGTGGGCGCATCATCGCCGGCCGACAGGGGTGGATGGTCCCGAGGATGGAGGTCTCCCAGTATGAAGTCGTGGGAGAGGGCACCGAATTTACCCTGCATGTGGGACGCATCGTACCGATTTACCATGAGACGAAAGGGTGGACATCCCGACAGATGCGCGTCTTCATGAAGGGCCTGCTGGAGGAGCACCTGGCCCATCTGAAGGATGCACTGCCGGTAGCCGTGCGGGCCAGACAACGGTTGCTGCCGATCCAGGAGGCGCTGCCTGAAGTACATTTTCCCCAATCCGGTGCAGAGCTGTCATCGTTCGAGCAAGGCCGATCGCCGGCGCACCGACGGCTCGCCTTCGAAGAGCTCTTTCTCTTGCAGGTCGCGCTTGCCGCCCGTCAGCGGTCCATCCAGCTGGAGAAAAAAAGTTTTCACTTTAATGCGAGGACCCCTCTGCTGGAAAAGCTCGGGCGGGCGTTGCCGTTCCAACTGACGGCTGCTCAGGATCAGGTCATCCAGGAAGTCTTCCGCGACATGCTCTCGGCTCGGCCGATGAATCGGCTCATCCAGGGCGACGTAGGGTCAGGAAAGACGGTCGTTGCGCTTCACGCGATCGTGATGGCTTGCGGCTCGGGCTATCAGGCCGCGCTGATGGCGCCGACCGAGATTCTTGCAGAGCAGCATTTTCGCAATCTTGGCAGAGTGCTGGACGGCCTCGGGCTGAAAGCGGCCCTGTTGCGAGGCAGCGACAAGGCGGCGGTCAAGAAATCCCAATTGGCGCAGCTCGGTTCAGGACAGATTCAGGTGGCGATCGGCACGCATGCGCTGATCCAGAAGGGCGTAAAGTTCAATGCGTTGGCGCTCGCAGTCGTGGACGAGCAGCATAAGTTCGGCGTGCTGCAACGGAAAACGCTGAGCGATAAAGGGTATAAGCCCGACGTCCTGGTCCTGACGGCCACGCCGATTCCACGGACGCTGGCCATGACCGCCTATGGCGATCTGGATATCTCGGTCATTCGGGCATTGCCCCCGGGACGAAAGCCGGTGCGCACGTTTCTGTTCGGGGAAGCGCAGCGGCGGCGGGCCTATCAAATCATCCGGGACGAGTTGCGCAATAAGCGGCAGGCCTATGTGGTGTATCCGCTTGTCGAGGAGTCTGAAAAAACCGATTTGCAGGCGGCGATTCAAGGCGCCGAGCGGTTGCAGGATGAGGAGTTCAAGGACTTCCGCGTCGGACTCCTGCACGGGCGGATGAAGCCGGCAGAAAAGGAAGCGGTCATGGCGGATGTTATGGCCGGCAAGATCCATCTGCTGGTGGCGACGACCGTCATCGAAGTCGGGGTGGACGTATCCAATGCGACCATCATGATGATCGAGCATGCCGAGCGGTTCGGACTCGCACAACTCCACCAGCTGCGCGGCCGCGTCGGACGGGCCGGGCACCAATCGTATTGTCTGCTCATGGCCGCCACCCTTGGGCGCCACAAGGTGGCCTTTGGGAAGCGCCCCACCGGCAATCAGGAGCCGGCCTCGCTGGTCAAGGAACGGTTGGAAGCGCTGGTCCGGTCCAATGATGGATTTGTGATTGCCGAAGAAGATCTGCGGATTAGAGGGCCGGGAGAGTTCTTCGGCTTTCGGCAATGGGGCATGCCGGAATTCCGCGTGGCCAATATCGTGAGGGACGCCGATCTGCTGCAACAGGCCAGGGCCGAGGCTTTCTCATTGGTCAGGCAGGACCCGCAGCTGAGTCTCTCTGCGCATCAAAGCATCAAAGAGGCGATGTTGCGAAAATGGGAAAAAAAGTTGGATTTGGGATCGGTGAGTTGAAAAGGGCACACAAGGTGGATGTTGAGGCGCGCAAGTGGAAGCAATTGGAGGCGTGACGGATGGGATTGCTGCAGCGGTTGAAGCATGATCTGAAGTCCGGATTGGCGACGCTGCGGTTGGGGACGGCGCAGGCCGCGAACCGGGCGCTCGAAGAAACGGAATTGCTGCGTCTGCGGCTCGAAGTGCGGCGGATCGATCAGCAATTGAAGGATTTGTACCGCGACATGGGCGAGCGGGCCGTCAGTCTTCGAGAAGCCGGCGAGCCGGTGGAGCGCATCATGTACGATACAGAGATCGCACGAGTGGTGAAAGACATCCAGCAACTCAAAGACACGAGCAGCAAGCTCGAAGCGGAAATGCAGGAAATTCGCGACGCAGAATGAGGGAGCTGCGACTGGCGGGCATCGACATCGGTACGCTCACCTGCCGACTCCTCATCGCCGACCTTTCTCCCCTTGGTCCCTTGAAAGAACTGCACTCCGAGCGAAGGATCCTTCGGCTCGGCGAAGGCGTCGATCAGTTGAGACAGCTGAAGCGGGAAGCGATGGATCGTGTGTTGCTCTGCCTGTCGGAATGGCGGAGGGTGATCGACCATCATCACGTCGATGCGCACGCGGTGGTGGCCACGAGCGCCGTCCGCGACGCGCAAAATAGGCAAGAATTCCTGGATCGGGTCAAATCCGAGACGGGCTTGGAGGTCGAGGTTCTCAGCGGCGAAGAGGAAGCCCAGCGGACGATGCTCGGCATACGTTCCGGCCTGCCCGCGCATATCATCGACGTCCTGGCGGTGGACATCGGCGGAGGGAGCACAGAATGTATCATTGCCCGGCAGGGACAATCGCCCGTCGTGCGTTCTATCGATATCGGTGTGGTGCGACTCTCCGAACGTCAATTCCGTCATGATCCTCCGACTGCAGAAGAAATCGAGGAGGCGCGTGCGTGGGTCCGGTGCGAAATGACGGAGGCGCTGGCCACCATGCCTCGAAGGACCGGTTGCACGTTCGTCGGAACCGCCGGGACGATCACCTCCCTGGCGGCCATGGCACAACAGCTTCCGGCCTATGAGCCTGCCAGAATCCATAATTACCGGCTTACGATAGAAACAATCGCGGATCTCGAGCACCAATTGCTCTCGAGAACTAAGGCCGAGCGGGTCGGCATGCCAGGTCTCGAAAACAATCGCGAGGACGTGATTGCCGCCGGAGCCATCATCCTAAGGACGGTGATGGACACGCTGCCCGAAGGGGAATGTCTCGTCAGCGATTTGGGATTGAGAGAAGGCGTGCTGATAAGCTTGGCTAGCCGAATCACGCAATAGGTCTCGCCACGTATGCACAGGAATTGCAATATCTCAAGCTAGAATGATGGCATGTCCAGCAGCGGTGGGGCCTTCTATCGCTGTGAATACCAACGATAGCCCTTATTCTCGGTGAACGTAGGCTTGGGCGCCCCTCCGGGCTTTTCCAGAAGCAGGACTTTGAAATCGATGAGCCCGAACCACGCAGGATCCGCCACGTCATGGTAGTGGGTGCCCTGGAATTTCGGGAGCAGATCCCCAAGGGTGTGTTTGAGCTCGTTCTCAGTATAGGCCCGAACGACAAACGGTTTGTTCATGGCCTGGCAGAAGCGTTGAATCGTATAGGCGGCACCGGTGCACAGCACCTTGGTGTCAGGTTTCATCGTGAGAAACTGTGGGAGTGGTAAATACTGCTCCTGAAAGCCGAGCCAGCGGACTGCTTGTCTGAGATGGCTGTACTGGACCTCGTACTCGGTATGCCCCGGTAGCTTGACAGGCGCCGGCCACCCTTCCTCAATTCCGAACTCCGTCAGAAAAGCCCGTCCGCCGGGTTTGAGCACGCGCCACAGTTCAGCGACAAATCGAAAAGGACCCAAATTGAAGATCACGTCGTCGGGTAGGTCGTCGCCGAGCGGCAGACGGACACGCCTGATCCAGTCCAGCGCTTCCTGATGTTGTGGCGTCGTGCCCGTGCCGGACAGCAATTCCTGTTTCGTCAGCTTGACCGGCGTCATGTCAGCCATATTCTCGTTGTCGATGATCAGATCGACCGAATTATCCTTGAAGGGCAGCCATTCGGCATTCGCTTGCGTACCGCCGCCAGTCCAACCGCCGGCTTTTGCCCTCGTGAGTTGAAGCTTGAGGAAGGGCTTGGTGATATCGATCGAACAGTATCTGATGCTTTGCTTTTCAAAGGGCAGGAGTTCCTTGCCCAGTTCCCGGGCCAGGTAGCCCAGACCCCCGCCTACTTCAACGACAATGTGCGGTTTAGGAGTCAACCAGCCGAGGCGCCGGAGCTTCTGCATGAGGAGCCTGCCGTAGGTGAGACCATTTAAGGCTTCGTTCGGCTCCCGGAACAGATGGGAGACGGTCGTCTCGATGAGATCGAAATGGCCGTCGTCCTCCGCACTGTCTTTGAGTTCGTGAACGTGAAAATCTTCGAGATGGTCTTCACCCTCAAATCCGTCCTGTCCCGACCAGCCCTCTCGAATCTGTTGAAGCAGCACGTCCCATTTCGCAGTATGCCGATGGCCACCGGGAGGTTCGGCGCCGTAGTAGCACAGCGAGTAATTCGGAAGCGCCCATCGCTCCAGATGCCAATGTCCCGGCTGTCCGTCCGGTCCGCAGACTTTTGCTCCATACCGTTCGACCAACGTGCGGACAGTCGTGTGGCCGTTCATTGCCTTGAGCATCTCCAGGCCGGTGCGGTTCAAGCGAACGATGGGAAGGTTGTCATCGAGAGGCGCAAACCACCATTCGTCGGAATGATGTTGATAGGTGACCAGATCCGGGATGTGCCAGGCCAGGAGATTCAGGGTCTCTCCCGTGAGATGACGGGGCTCGTGGACAGCGACAGCTGGTTTCATGTTGCTCGTGTGTTAGGCGCAGAAGCCTACACGAGCTGCCGCTTTTCCTGCAAGAACTCTACGGCGTGTCCGGGTTTACAGATGAGCAGGGGCGGGGGAGCCATCCGTGACGATGATTGTCCCGTGCATGATGGGATGGATACGGCAAATATACTGATACTTGCCGGGGGCCAGGCCAGGGTGCGTATAGGTATCATTGGGAAGGACCATGCCAGAATCAAACGCGCAGCTTTCACCGTCCTCAAGACACCCGACGTGCGTGATCGTATGTTCCGTCGGTGTGGGATTCTCCCATCTGATCGGTGCACCGGTAGTCACCGTGGCGGATTTTGGAACGAAATAGGGCGATCCATTATCGATGGTGATCGCAGTGTAGGGTGGTGTGGCCGAGGTTGGCCAGGCAGTCCATAGCATCATGACCAGCACGACGAAGAAGGTTTTTATGGAGACAGCGCTCTTCATATCCATGATTCCAGCCATAACCATTTTACCATGCCGGTCAAGGAGACAAGTAGTCCTTCAGGGGGCCCGCAGTGTGGAAAGAAACAGTCTTGACGCGGGGATGCGATTATACGATTCTTCGCCTTATTTTGAGGGTGGTTATGAGAAGTCATGTGCGCCACTTCGTGATGATACTACCCCTGACGTTCTTGGCATGGAATGGGGGCCAGGGGGCATTCAGTTTGGTCCCAAGCCTGGCCGGGGCGTTGACGCTGACGATGCCTGCTGCCGAAGTCACATTATCCGCCGGGCAGGTGCTCCCCGTCGCTGTGGACATCGGGAGAGAGGTCAATCTTCGAGGGCTTCATTACTATTGGTACAGGATCGATGAGGAGCCGCTGGCTTCACACCAAGCACATCCCGCGCCGTTCACTCCATCGCAAGACGGGTCTCCCTTTGTTGGCACCGTGAGGGTTCCGGACGACGCATTGGGCCGGATGCGTCTCTTGGCCGTTGGCGAGGTCGTGAGAGGCCGAATGGAAAGTCATGAGGAATTTGATGAGGTGTTGGTGACGGTGGGGACCACGGCAGAGCTTCAGACCATCGAATTTACGGTGATCAGGCCTTGGAGAGTGACACAGGTGGGCAAGCGATTGGTGGTTCCTGCCGTGGGGCAATTCAGCGACGGTGTGTCGAGGCCGCTCAACGGGCCGAAGACCGGCAGTCGCTTTCGTTCGTCTGACGAGCGAATCGTGTCCGTGGATGTCGACGGAGTACTGCAAATCATGGGCGCGGGCAAGGCGACCGTTTCCGTCGAAAACCGCGGCAAAACGGGCATGGTGGATATGATCGTCGAGGCGGATGGTGAGCCGAATCGTCCCCCGATTGCCGAGGTGGTCAAAGAACTGCACGCGAAGTCAGGGGACCTTGTGCTGCTTGACGGCCTCAAAAGCCGGGATCCTGACGGCGATCCATTGCATTTTGAATGGAGGCAGATCTTAGGCCATCGTGTCATCCTCAGCAACGTGAACGAAGCCAAGGCGACGTTCGTAGCGCCGAAAGTCTCGGAGGAGAAGCGCTATCAATTTTCCCTCATGGTCACCGACATGGCCGGACCGGACACCATCAAGGGGGCCGACAGCGCTCCGGCCATTGTGACCGTCTGGATCACGCCCTGAGGGCGGCATTCATGCACGCTCTAGCGTTCTGTGACCCCGTTGCAACCCTGCGTAAATTCATGCTAGATGGTGGCCGAGTCGGTGATCAACGTGCGCGTGGATGAAAGAGGAGAGGATCGATGGCGAAGATGAAGAAGGGTCCGACGAAGAAAAAGGCTTCGAAAGGCACCACCAAGAAATCCCCCCAGAAAGCGGCGAAGCGAACCGCGAAAAAACAGCTCGCGGCGAAACCAGCATCCGCTCCTAAGAAAAAACCCGCGGCAGCGCCCGTTCCGTCCAAACCCGCCGCCGTCAAGAAGGCGGTTGCTGACGAGGAGATTCGGAAGGCGCCGCCGGCAAAGGGAGCTCCGGCGATGCCCAAGGACCCGGACCTGGACGAGGATGAGATGGGGGAGGAGGAGATCGATCTCAGCGGTGAGAGTGAAATGGACGAAGACATGGAAGAAGATCTCTCCCTCGATGACGATGAAGAAGATGTCGACTATCTCGAAAAGTCTGACGATATCCTCGATGACTCCGACGATTATCGACACTAATCTCTGTCGTCTCACCTAACCAACGTGTTCGGCCTGACTGCGGCTCCCAGCTTCCCGACCGGGTGGTCCGCTGCCGCCGTCGAGCCTGTCCCATCGGTGGAGACGTCATGAGCC
>Ga0070686_100001280_pt1 | contig 14228 bp, 10 predicted proteins | sample KBSS23LmetaG_FD_65654 | JGI IMG/M metagenome (GOLD analysis project Ga0070686, IMG submission 65654) | Switchgrass rhizosphere microbial communities from Kellogg Biological Station, Michigan, USA - KBS S2-3L metaG | ecosystem: Host-associated > Plants > Roots > Rhizosphere ...
CCGGCCGGCGAGCGAAAGGGTTCTCATCACGGCGAGCAACCCGCCGCCGAACGACGCGTTCGTAAACCGCACGCTGCTCTCTGGGACAGACTTCACGATCACTTCGGAGAACTATGCCGCCGCCGCGGCGCTGGAGCCCAACGAACGCTGCACCTGCCGATCGATTTCATGCAATCTCGCTCTCGCCGGCACCGTCTGGTTTGAATGGACGGCTCCCACCAGCGGCCTCGCCATCGTCAGCGCGTTCGGCAGCGACTTCCACGCGGTGCTGGACGTCTTCAAGGGAACAGCCGTCCCGCTCTCGTGCCTGTCCAATGAACTAATCTGGAATAACACGCTCAACGAAATCGGGTTCGTTGCCCAGAAAAACAAGGTCTATTTCCTGCGTGTGGCGGGAGCAGATTCCCAACGCGGGCAAATCGTGCTCAGCGTGACGATGTCCGCGCCGCCGACCAATGATAATTTCACCGCGGCCTATGCCCTCACCGGGGCCGTGATGCAGGTGGAAGGAGTGTCCATCTCAGCCACGCGCGAGAACCTGGAACCGAATCACAACAACGCAGCCGCGAGCAACTCCGTTTGGTTCTCCTGGATTGCTCCCACGGGCGACGCAGTCGGCTCGCGCCCAGCCACGCTCAGCACTGCCGGCAGCGACTTTGATACCGTGCTCGCGGTCTACCAAGGCGCCGATGTCGGCCATCTCGGCCTGGTTGTGAGCAATGACGATCGTGACGACATGGGCTCCGCTTCGGCGGGCGAAAGCCAAGTCACGTTCACGCCCACGCCGGGCGGCGCCTACTTCATCGCCCTGGACGGCTCCACGCGTCACACGCCACTCAAGCGCCAGCAGTTTGGCAACTATCTGGTACGGCTCGATTATTCAGTGGTGGACCTCTCCGTGCAGTCGGTGTCGCGTCTCAGCACGAACGCCGATCGAGCGATAAACTTCCAGGCCGACGTCACCGTCCACGACTGGGGGCTGGCGCCGACTGGCCCGCTGCGCATCCGTCTGGCCGCCCGTCAAGCACGAGACTTTGCTGGGATTCACCGCGCGCCTGCCACGAGTGAAATCAACCTCGGCACCTTCGACATCCCGATGCCCACCGGCCTCATGTCCGGCGAATCCCGGTCGCTTACTGTGAGCGGCGTCTGCCCCGCGCCCTTTCTGCAGTTCAATGGGACCAACATCGCCGCAAGACAGTGGGGGGTGTTCGCTGTGCTCGAAGAACGATTGTACACAAATTGGGTCACCATCGACCGGGCCTTCCTGCTCTACGGGTTAGCCCAGCCCTTCGTTGCCGTTACTTACGGCTTGAGCCGGCCGGTGTCCCCGGCCTTGGTTCCCAACGAAGCGAACCAGGTCGTGGGTGTCGGGGTCCGCCTCTCAACCTACCTCACCGACCGCAGCACCAGCTTGTTTTCCCTAATTGCGCTGCTCGACAATGACCGGGAAGGGCTGATTTCCACTGCGACTTGGTCCGCTCCTGACTGGGTCATGCTCGCCGATAATGGCTCTCTCCACGTCGGCGATTTGTCACAAACGACCAACTTCACCGTCACCGGGCGTTATAATCTAGGCGGTGTCACCAGAACCGTCACGGACTTCATCCCTATTTACAAGCGCCCGCGCCTGACCCTCCAGCCCACGGCAACGCTTAACAGGTTTCAATACATTATTCAGGGCGACTTCAATGCCCCTTTCGCGCTGGAGTACACGGACGACCTCCGTGCCGCCGACTGGCAGACCAACAGCGTGGGCACCCTCACCCTCTTCCCCAGCACCAACACCCTTGTGGGCTCAAACTTCAACGGGCGGTTCTATCGCCTCAACCTCCAGCCCACACCATGAAAGCCACGCGTGTTTGGATTTGCCCTCCGGGCTGGATGGTGTGCGCTCGGGAAATCTGCACCACAACGAAAAATTTCGTAAGGCCAGCCGCCCGCAGCCTTTGCCTGTAGATGAAGGCAAAGGCGGGCCGGTCATGTGGGCCGGCTCGGGAGTGCCACAACAAACAACAGATTAAACAAACGTAAGTTTATGAAGAACAAAGCAAACAATCTCAGCCTCTCCGTGGCGGTGCTGACCGTCTCGCTCGTGTGCCCTGTGTCAAACGAGGCTTGGGCACAGGTTGGCATCTCGCAACTGCGCGCACCGGATGGCAGCCCTGATCCGGCCTTGTCGGTGGACAACAATGGCAACGTGGCCATCGGAACCACCAGCCCGACGACCAAACTGGACGTGCGAGGACACCTCACTCTCGATAATGGAAATGATCCCTTGATCATAACGGGAACGAGTTCCCAAGAGCAAAACCGGTATCTCAAGCTCCTCAATTCACTCAGTTTCGCCAGCGCATCGGGACTCAAAGCCGGTGGTATTCTCGTCTCCGCTAACTATGCGTTTGCCAATCCAGGCAAGAACGATCTGATCGTCCAAGGCAGAGTGGGCATCGGCACCCCCAATCCGCGCCATACCCTCGGGATCGCGAGTGGCCCATCGTGGACCTCGGCTCAATGGGGAGGCGCAGTGGAGCTGGCCCGCGCCAACGCGATCGCGTGGCACCCAAATGGTGGAGGAATGAGCTTCGGCCTCGGTTCCACTGAAGGAGGCTTTTATCTGTTTCGCACCGCCGATGCACCGGGCTTGTTCACCAAGCCGCCCTTGTACGACTTTATCCTTAGCAACGCCGGCAACGTCGGCATCGGCACCACGATTCCGCAGTCCAAACTAGACGTGAACGGCCAAATTCGCTCTACCACTCTGCTCCTGACCAGCGACCGCCACGCGAAAATGAACTTCCAGGACGTGGACACGCGCGCGGTGTTGCAGAAAGTCTCCCGGCTCCCGCTCAGCACCTGGCAGTACACCAACGCCCCTGGTGTGCGGCACCTCGGGCCCATGGCCCAGGATTTCAAAGCTTCCTTCCCCGACCTTGGCGAGGACGACAAACACATTGCCACGGTCGATGCCGATGGCGTGGCCCTCGCCTCCATCCAGGCCCTCCACCAACTGGTGCAGGAGAAAGACTCGGAGATCGCCGCCCTCAAGCGAGAGCTGTCCGTGTTGAAGAACGAACTGGCCGGCGTGAAAGACACGGTCAGCGATCGCCTCGCCGCGCTCGAGAAGGCGATGGTGAAGGACCTGCCGCAAGCCAGTGTCGGCCTGGTGGCCGCGCACTAATCGGCCAGCGGTGAGGAGACCGCTCGCGCCGCGCCGCGCCCTCCAGGATTTGAGATTTCAAGTCTGAGATGGCTGAGGGCGAGCGAGAGTGAGTGGTTCCCCTTCCTCCTCCAAAACAACCCACGACAAAATTCGGAGAACTCGTTTATGAAAACGAATACACTCGATCTGTCTCGAAATCTCCCGCGGCAGACCCTTCCGGTTGTGTCCCCCGCCAGTAGCGCAGATTTCCAACCTGCTGTATCGCCGGCTTCCAACCGGCTGGCGTCGGGGCTGACGTTGCTGGCCTTCGGGCTCGCCTGCGGGCTGGCACAGGCTGCGGAGCACCCAGTGATGGTGTTCACGCCCGAAGAGATGGCCGCGTTCGAGGCCAGCCACCACGCTGCTCCGGCGCTGCTCGCGCCGTTGAGAGCGGCGGAAGCTCCCCACGTGGTGAACCTGCTGGCACACCTGCCCTACATACCCCAAGAACGCAACCAAGGGTCGTGCGGCAACTGCTGGGCGTGGGCCGGCACCGGCGTGATGGAGATCGCGAATTCCGTGCAGAACGGCACCCGCGACCGGCTCTCAGTGCAGGTCATCAACTCCTGCCAGACGCGCCGAGCCTGTTGCCAGGGCGGATGGCTGGAAGACGTGGCGGCCTTTTACCAGGAGCGGCGCTCTGCGGTGCCGTGGTCCAACGTGGGCGCAGCGTGGCGGAGCGGCAATGGTTCGTGCGCGTCCGCGTCCTGCGACAGCATCTCCACGTCGCCCCGTTACAACATCACCGCCGTGGCCCTACAACGGATCGAGACACACGGCCTCAGCCAGGCGCTGGCCCGGGAGAACATCAAAAGCGCGCTGACCCAGAACAAAGCGGTGTGGTTTGGGTTTTTCCTGCCGTCGTTCTCTCCGTTCTTCGACTTCTGGGACGACCAGCCCGAAAGCGCGGTCTGGGACAGTTTCCCGTCGGGATCGTCGGCGGGACACGCGGTGCTGTGCGTTGGCTACGACGAATCGGACGCGAACAATCCTTATTGGATCATGGTCAATTCGTGGGGCACCACCGCGCAACGGCCCAACGGCCTGTTCCGTGTAGCGATGAATATCAGCTACGACAACGCCAATCTCTATTGGCAGACATTAAACGTACAGTTTGCCGCGCCGCCGGCGAACTCGCCTGAGATCGCAGTGTTTGCCGGAGAAACGGAACTAATCGATGGGCAGGCGGCTCCGGTGGACTTCGGCGCGGCGGCGATGGAAGATGTTGGCTTCGCGCGCACGTTCACAGTGCGGAACACCGGCAGCGCCACCCTGAATCTCGGGGCGGTGAGCGTGCCGACCGGCTATCGGGTCACAGAAGGCTTGCCCGCCAGCCTGGCGGCCGGCCAGCAGAACACCTTCACCGTCTGCCTGGAGGCAACAACGGTGGGTACAAAGAGCGGACAGATCAGCATCGTGAACGACGACCGCAACGAGAATCCCTTCAACTTCCCAGTCACGGGCAGGGTGTATCAACCGCCCACGCTGGTGTGGGTAAATGCGCTGTCCAGTTGCCCCAATCCGGACGGAAGCCAGGGGTGCCCGTACCCGTCGGTATCCTCCGGGTACAACGCCGTGGCCCGCTGCGGGACGCTGCGAATCTGCTCCGGCATATACTCATTCCGGGCGGCGAACCCTGGCAAATGCGCGCTGTTCGAGGCCTCCGGCGGGACGGTGATGCTGACTAGCGGAGTGTCACTCCCCGGGGAAACGGGCGACGCGCCGGTCACGTTCGGCGCCCCAGCGCGCCAACCGGACGGAACCTTCTCGATGCACCTGACTGGAGCGATGGGGCACCGCTATCAGGTGCTCAGTTCGACGGACCTCGTCAATTGGAGTCTATGGAAGGAGTTCACGGCGGAAACAGACGAGTTCGAGATCGTGGATGACGACGCCGTTGCGACGCCGCACCGCTTCTTCAAGGTCATCATGCCGTAGCTCCTTCCGGCGAAGGAATCGCACGCTAAAGCAACTCCAGCCGTGCCTTCTCAGGCACGGCTGTCAACTTTCTACCTGACAGGCGCGCCTTCCTGACCGCCCCACGCGGGCGGGTTGTACACCACCAACCGATGTTGTGCCCGCGTGCAGACCACATAGTAAAGGTGCTTCTCGCTCTCTGCATAAGGGGTCCCACGCTCCGAGTACGAAATCACCCCGTCGAACTCCAACCCCTTCGACAGGTACGACGGCAGAATTACCAGCTTCTTGGAAAACATCTCTGAACGTGTCCCCAGGTGGCTGAGTTCCGGAATTTGGGGACGGAGCGCCTTGAACAAGGTTGTCGCCTGCGCAGCGGTCTTCGTGATGATGGCAATTGACTTGAGCCCCGCCTCAGTCAGCGTTCGCAGGTCCTCCGCGACCTCGGCCACAAACTCCGCCTCCGTCGCCGTCTTTTCGACCACAGGAGCCCGTTGACGATGGCGTATCGCGCTCACGTTTTCGATTCCGAGTATCCGGTTGGCGAACCGCACTATCTCCTCCGTGGAACGGTAGGCCTTGGTCAACTCGACAAACCCGGAGCGGCCCCTGAACGCCTCTGAAAGCTGCTTCAAGGTCGCGTATCGGTAGAACGGGTTGATGGTTTGATTCACATCGCCGAGAACCGTAAATGCCGCCTTCTCGAAAATGCGCGCGATGATTTCGATTTGCAGCAACGTGTAGTCTTGCACCTCGTCCATTTCCACATGCAAAACCTTGGTGTCCCTCGGAAATCCGAAAAGGCTGAACTTCAAATACACCATCGCGATACTGTCTTCGTAGGGCACTCCACAGCTCGGTTGATAAACACAGGCGCTGTGGGTGAGTCCCGGCGGGGCTGAGGGGGCCGCCCAGGAAAGAAACTCCCCGTAAAGCGCCTTTAGCGTGTAGCGAAGGCAGAGCTTGTCGAACAACTCTCTGTTGATCTGGTCCCTTGCCTTCTCGTATTCAATGGCGGCCTCGTCGGATATGATGTCCGCCAGGCGTTCCGCCTTGTCCGTAAGCGTCGCGCCGGCCGCCGACCGAAACTTCTCCGTCAGCAGCGCTGCGTCATACCGTCGCCCGTTCGCGTTGAGCCCGGAAGTGAACTGGGCCTGCTCGATGGTGTTGGCCGCGAACCTGTCCACGAGCACCTTGAATTCGTCCGAGAGCTTCCACTGCGTCACCGCGTTGCGCGCAGGGTCTGAGGCGCTCGCGGTGTGGACTCGCTCGATGAATGCCGGAAACGACTCCACCTCCCCGCACTCGGCCAGGTGCGTGTGGGCGAAGTCGCTGAAGGTGGTTTGGAGCGTGTTCTCCTCGCCCAAATCGGGCAGGACGTCCGAGATGTACTCGGTGAACACCTTGTTGGGCGAGAACACAATGACGTTGCTCGCATGAAGCTTCTTGTCCTTGTAGAGCAGATACGCCACCCGGTGCAGCGCTACGGAAGTCTTTCCGCTGCCGGCCACGCCTTGTACGATCAGGAATTTGTCCTCGATATTCCGAATGATCGTGTTCTGCTCGTGCTGGATGGTGGTGACAATATGCTTCATCTTCTCGGACGACGAATGGGACAACACCTCCTGCAGATAATCGTCAACCACACTCAGATCCGCATCGAAGCACCTCGTCATCACGCCATCCACGATCTTGAACTGCCGGCGGCGGGTAATGGTGCCGTGGATTCTCCCCACCGGGGCCTCGTACGAGGCGGCGCCCAGCGCATAGTCGTAGTACAGGCTCGAAATCGGCGCGCGCCAGTCGTAGACATAAAACTGGTTTTCTTCCTCAATTTGCATCAGCCCGATGTATAACTTCGCCCCGTCGCCCAACTCATCCTCGAAATCCAGGCGGCCAAAAAACGGGCTCTTCCGGGCCTTGGAAAGCTTGGCCAAAAGTCGGTGTTTCGTTTTTACCTGTCGCATTTCCAGGTTTACCGACCTCCGGTTCTCGGCCAATTCGGCCAAGTCCATTTCACGGCCCCGTTCCCAGAGGTACTTTTTGAACTCCCCTACTTCCTTCCACCTCTCGTGCATAGCATGGTCGGCGACCGACCCTTGACGATCAATCACGGCCAGCACGCTTTCGAGATACTTCATCTCGGCTTCCAAGTGACGTTTGGTTACTTTCACATCGGACCTTGCCTGAAGCTCGCGGCCTGTTTTCGTGAACTCGCAGGACCCTCCGTGCAATCGCTTTTGCAGAACTCCAGAAACGCCGTCTTCCATTCGCGCAGGCGCATTATGCCCAAAACGCATGGCTGCGCAAGGAACGCGGCCGCAACGCCTGTCGCTGGCGCTCATTCGGCTTCAGGGCCACGCTAACTTGCGATATTCCCCCTGGCGAATACGACTCCCCCGCCGCCAAGGATCACCCGCTCGCCACGGAGCTCAACATGAACAACGCCGCCCCGTGAGGAGGCTTGGAACCCGACCATTTTGGATTTGTCGAGCCGGGAGCCCCAATAGGGGCCCAGGATGCAGTGAGCTGAGCCGGTGACCGGGTCTTCGTCTAGGCCAACCGCTGGGGCAAAGAAGCGTGAGACGAAATCAAACTTTCGATGGTCGCTTCTTGCCGTTACAACCACTCCTCTGCATTTTACGTTCGCCAGTACATTAAAATCCGGTGCGACGGAACGTATTGCCTTCTCGGACTCAAACTCGATGAGGAAGTCGAACTTGCTCTGACCGATGTAGAGCGCCTTTTCACTAAACGCCTCCAACAAACCGGGTGGCGCCTGACACGGTACGTCAGGCAGAGCCGGAAAGCTCATTTGGAATAGCGAACCGTCGCGTTCGACTGGGAGTGCACCGCTCCTGGTCGAGAAGGTAACGCGGGATCGATCTGGAAGCTTTCGAAGCTCGGCCAAAACCACGGCTGAAGCGAGCGTGGCGTGGCCGCACAAATCGACCTCCGCCTTTGGAGTAAACCAGCGCAAATCAAAACCATTGTCATTGGCAACCAGAAAAGCTGTTTCGGACAGATTCACTTCCATCGCCACATTTTGGAGCCACTGGTTATCTTTCCATTCCTCGAGCAACACCACACCTGCGGGATTACCCGCAAAAGGCCGGTCTGTGAACGCATCCACCACGTAGTACGGTATCATTGAATTGATCATAAATTGGTCGAAGGCCGGGCGCACGCCTGGATGAAAGATAGGAGCGCTTTATTAGCGCAATCCGCGTGCCGAACAGCTGCCGGAACGCCAGCCCGGCCCGCCGAAGAAAGACAATCCTGCTCCCCATTCACCGCGAGGTGTTCGACACGCATTAATGGAACTCGGCCAGCACGGCCCGGAGTTGACGGTTGAACTCAGCTGGTTTTTCGAGCATCGGATAGTGCCCGACATTATCGATGAGAACCGCTCGATAGTCAGCGTACTGGCGGTTCATCTCCACCGTTGTCGGATTGTAGAAGCGATACCCACCGGCTGAATTAATACAGCGCACGGGAACGTTGGCCTCTCGCAGAAGCATCTTGGTGTTGAGTCCGAATAAATCCACCATCAGGGCCACCGCCATTTTGGGGTCCTGCGCTGCAGCTTTGGAGCCAAGCCAACTAGTCAGTTCCGGGTTTGCCTGTTCCGGCAGTAATTCGGCGAACATGCCGCGAACATTTCTCGGAAAATCGGCCGAGAGGCCGTCCAAAAGCTTATCGACGCTCTCTTTAGGAAATTTAAACTGCGCATTCTGCAGGGTGTCAACACCCACAACGGCAACTATCCGCCCGGGCATACGTGCCGCCGCGGCGAGACCGACGGAGCCACCCATCGAGTGCCCGACGACAATTGCCCGCCTGAGCTCGAGCGCGTCTGCCACGCATTCCACGTCGCTGGCCAGACTTGCCATCGTCCACTCTTTCCGGTCTTTTCCCGATTCGCCGTGCCCTGCTTGATCGAAGGTGACGACCCGATAGTCCGGGGCGAACACGTTGACCTGGTGTTTCCAATACTCGCGGTCGCCACACCAGCCGTGCAGAAAGATCAGCGCGATATCCCCTCGGCCACGAAGTTCGCAGACGAGGTGCAGGCCGTCTTTGGCAGTGACGGTTCTTCGCGCCGGTGACAAGGCTGCGTCTGGAACCCCGGCGTTCGTGGACCAGAGCGCGCTGGAGGCGATTCCAAGCAACAATCCAAGCAACATTCTTGTCATGGGATTTTGGCAACCCTCTTCGGAGCGCAGGTAATCCAGGCCCCCTCGGCTGCGTGAACCTTCTGACGCGCGAATTCTTCCATGAAAGGGCGGCGTCACTGCGACATTGGGCATTGTTCAGTACGGCACGTTCAAATCGGAAGGTAGTGCACCGGCGGTGGGCAGCACCGCCGGGCACGATGCAATCAGTCGTTGGTCCGCCGGTAGAAGAAGTAATCGGCCGTGTAAGGCACGCGAGCTACCTGCCCAACAAAGGTGCCATCCGTGCGAGGCGCCTTGCCGCCGGTCGTGTTGACGCGTTGGATGAAGGACGTTTTGGCAAAGATGCCGGGGCCTTCCGTAGTCAACGACGCCAGCCGCAGCCACGGAATGGCGTCCGGGTCAACGATAACGGCCGCGGGCGGAAGTTTGCCTACCACTTTGCTGCCGCTGTTGCTCTGCCACGCCGGGCCAATGAAGGCGCCATTGTCGGCAAAAACCCCGAAATGCAGCGACACAACATTACCGTCGTTATCGAATAGCGTGGCCTCGGGAATGGCGCTACCCCAACTGGTGCCGTTCCAGGTATAGATTTGGAAGCCCACGCCGAAGCCGTGGAATTGAACCACGTTGGTCTCCCCCACGGAGATGGTGTCCGGGACTTCGGGGGCACGGTTACCCGGGCCGGTTTGCGCAGAGAGCGTTGCCGCCGTGAACAGCAGCAAGGCCACGCCCGACTTGAGGGAGGTGATCGCTGAGCCGAAGATTCGGCTAGCGCATGCAATGTGTGGATGATTCATCACTTTAGTCTTCTTTTTAGTTAACGCCGCTGCCAAACGCGGCAGCAGACGCATCTATGATTCAGAGCATCACCCTTTGGTTCCCGAACGTGAGTGGCACTTAAGCCCCACTCCGAACAGGCTCATTTAGAAAATAACGCGGCGGTCATTCACAACGCAGCGCCTCCATTGGATGAATTCGCGACGAGTGGCGGGCCGGCAGCCAACTTGCCACAACGCCGACCATAGCCAGCAACAATGTGACGGCGCCGAAGGTGAGCGGATCCGTTGGGCTGTGCCACGGGGGGCTGCCAGGAGCCAAGTAAGCGGCCCGCAAGGGCAGACGTGGCATTTACGGGATTTTTAGGGACCTTTTGACCGCTGGGATGTCCAGCTCTGCACCGGTTCGTCCCGCGCGTGGGATTCGTTATTCAGGCGCGAGCTAACCGTGGGCGGTTGCAAAAGTCACCAGACCCGATAAGTCGTTGCACATCACGTCCGGCACAACCGACAACTCTTCTGCCGGTGACTTCATGCGATTGACCCACACGGTCGGAAAGCCGAACCACTTCGCGCCCGACGCGTCCCATCCGGCAAACGCTGCGAACAGGATGGCTTCTCGCTTCAGGCCAAACGCATCCACCGCCATCTGGTAGGCACGCGGAGCCGGTTTGAACTGTTTGACTGCATCGGTCGTGAGGACTTGTTCGAACATTCCCTGCAGGCCGGCGTTTTTAATTCCAGCCTCCAACATTCGCCGCGAAAAGTTGGATAGGAAGGCCAATCGGATGCCGGCCGCGTTCAAAGCTTTAAGGGCTTGCGCCACATCCGGCCACGCTTTGAGTTCCAGATAGGCGTTCATCAAGCGCGCGCGCCTTTGCGAATCCAAATCGACTTTCAGTTCCCTGGCGGCGTAGACCAGAGCGTCTTCAGTCACTTGCCAGAAGCCAGCGTAGCGACCAGCGACGGTCCGCAGCCAGGTGTAATCGAATTGGCGCGTGCGCCAGACGTTGGTCAACTCCGCGCCTCGGCCCGGGAAGAATTCCTCCGCCAAGGTGAAAATCGGGCGGGGATCAAAGACGGGAAATGCGTCGAAGGCGACGGCTTGTACGGCCACGTTCGTGGTGACCGCAGCCGTCCGGCCTTCGACATGAACACCCGCGACCGCAGTGGCGGTCAGAGAGAGGAATTGTCGCCGAGTCAGTGCCCTTTTCATTTCGGTTGGTTCGATGGCAGGTCACGTCAGTCAAAGGAGGAGGCGTCTCAGGTCCCGCTCGCCTTGCTCCAGTGCCATAATGTAGATCCGCTTGGAATCGCTCCATGCCGCCGTGGCGATACCGTTGCCGGCTGTCTCAATCTGCGGAACGCCACCTTCCGGCCAATTCGTCAACACTGAGCGATCCATCACAAACAGATGAGCGACCTTGTTGTTTTCGATATCGAAGCAGAGCAAAGAAATGTTTTGCTCGTTCCAAGAAAACACGCGACAGCCAACGCTCGACTTTCCGTGCAACCGGCCTGGGATGGCAAAATCATCCGGTGCGCGGTGTGCACGCAACCATTCCCGGACTTGGGCCAAATCGCCGGTTCGGATGTCCAAATGATCGAGCTGCGCGGCCGTCTCGATTATGTAGGAGTGGAACTCGGCAAACGGACGCTTGTGCGCCGTGCGACTTAGGAGCACTGAAAGCACGCCCAACAGCGCCAGGCTGGCCGCGACACTCATCCAAACGGGCTGCCGCCACCATGCCGCGGGCGGAACAACGTTGCGCGCCGCGAGTAATTCGCGTTGCAGGGCCGGTGGCACCGGAAACGCGCGGAATGCGTCGGACAGCTTCTGGTCCAAGACCTGTTCTGTGGAAAACCACTCCCTCAGCTCCGGATCGTGCTGGATCATTTCCAGCGCGGCTTGAAACTGCGGATCGTCCGTGTCCAGACCGTTCAAGTGGAAACTTCGCAAGATGTATTTTGCTTCATCTCGATTCATAGGCTCCCTGCCGCGGGCACATCGGTTTTTCAAATGAAATCGGGTCGGCTCGCCGCAGGTCGGCTTCACGTTTCTTCACCATCAGCCGCTGGCGAAGCAAGTCCTTCCCACGCGACAGACGCGACATCACCGTGCCAATCGGGACCTTGAGCACCTCGGCGATCTCCTGATAGCTCAGACATTGAAGATAATGGAGGACGAGAGGAACGCGGAAATGCTCCTCCAAATCCAGAGCGGCATCCATCGCCATGGCGCCGTCAAGCTGGTCCGCGATCTCCGGTGTCAAGGGTGGCAGTTCGTTCTCCGCCGAAAAGACCTCGATGTGGGGAAATCGATTTTCCCGGCGCTTCCAGCCAAGGAAAATCCGGTAGAGAGTCGTGCATAACCACGCCTTGACCCTGCGTTGGTCACGAAGCTGCAAGCTTTTATTTAGCAAGCGGACGTACGCTTCTTGAGTAAGTTCGGCCGCGTCGTCCGGGTTTCCCGCTAAGCTGTAGGCAAAGCGGTACAAGCTCTCGTGATGCAAAGTCACGACCCGCTCATAATCCAATTCGTCCACGTCCATATGAAAGCTGGCCCGGCCAGGTTATTCCCGGCAAAGACTGGAGATAAGTCGCTGACTGGCGCAAAACCTTACTCTGTCCGGACGTTTCCGATGAGTGTTCCGTGAACAGGCTGGGCCTTTAGTCCCAGTGAATAAAAGGAGAGCAGCGGAATAAAAGTCCCGCCTAGTGGCCCTTACCTCCGAACAGGCGGCTCCTGTGCAGTGTGCTGGCTCAAGATTTGGGCCGGCGGGGGCCGCAAAAACAACAGAACTCAGTTACTCATGAAAAAGTTAAGTATGAAACCGGATGCGTTCATTCGATATTCAGTGCTGGCACTGGCCTGGGCGTTGATTTCCAATAATCCTCAAGCCTGCGCCCGGGACGGAAACCGGGGCGACGAAGGTGGCGCGGTGTACACGATGGACAATGCCTCTGCGGCCAACCATGTCCTTGCTTACCGGCGAGCCGCCAATGGGACTCTGACACCCGACGGTTCCTTCGCAACCGGCGGGCGCGGCACCGGCAGTGGTCTTGGAAGTCAGAGTGCGATTGTCCTCAGTTCGAGCGGGCGCTGGTTGTTCGCCTGCAACGCCGGAAGCGACGACGTTTCAGTTTTTCTCGTCGTTGCCCAAGGTTTGGTGCTGACCGATAAGGTATCGTCCGGTGGCAAGCGTCCCATAAGCCTCGCGTTGCATCGCAATTCCCTGTTTGTTCTTAATGCGGGCGGCCAGGTCGGAGATACTGACCGAGTGAATGGCTTCGCCTTCTTCGCCGGCAGGCTCTACTCACTACCGGAATCAAACCACGCGTTGAGCGCCGACAATACAAACCCAGCACAGGTCGGCATCTCGTCCGACGGCGGAGTGCTCATCGTGACGGAAAAGGACACCGGCCTGATTGATACGTTGACGGTGGACAATGACGGTGCACTTGACCATGCGAAGTACTTTCGCTCCTCGGGCCAAACGCCGTTTGGTTTTGCTGTGCGCGGACATGATTTGCTCGTCACTGAGGCCTTTGGGGGTGCTTCGGACGCCAGCGCCGTCTCGTCCTACGACCTCGACCACGATGGCGATCTGGAAGTTATCAGTCCATCGGTCCCCACAACCGAAACGTCCGCTTGCTGGACCGTCGTAACCGGGACAGGCCGATTTGCCTACGCCGCAAACACTGGAAGCGGCACCATCTCCGGTTACCGACTCGCAACAGACGGGGCGTTGACGCTGCTCAACGCAGACGGAGTGACGGGAATTACGGGTGCCAACAGCTCGCCAGCTGACATGACGCTGTCTCTCAACAGCCGATTCCTGTACTGCCGCAACGGAAACGGCACGATTAGCGCCTTCCGCGTTAACGACAACGGTTCCCTGTCGCCGTTGAATGGCATCAGCGGTCTGGCCGAAGGCTCGGCTGGGCTGGCCGGACGTTGAGCCGCGCGAATTTGGCCAAAGACAAACTTAGCAAAAGGCCGTCGCGGTCGCGGTGGCCAGTTTGTTCCCCCCTTGCCATTGTCGAGTCGTCACTATGAAGGCTTCCATGCGGCCATCTGACACGATGGAACTTTCGTCCCATGATGGGAACAATTCAGCCTCCCGTTCCTCCAACGGGCGGCGAGATAGGAAA
>Ga0070686_100001282_pt1 | contig 14217 bp, 13 predicted proteins | sample KBSS23LmetaG_FD_65654 | JGI IMG/M metagenome (GOLD analysis project Ga0070686, IMG submission 65654) | Switchgrass rhizosphere microbial communities from Kellogg Biological Station, Michigan, USA - KBS S2-3L metaG | ecosystem: Host-associated > Plants > Roots > Rhizosphere ...
ATCGCGCCGAACCTGCTCGCGACGGCGGAATCGAACGGCGTGAGCACGGTGGCGATCAACGGAGCGACGGGCGAGGTGACGCAGGTGTCGACCGGCCTCGACGGCTACGCGACGCTGGCGCTGCTCCAGGCGAGCGCGTGGGTGGTCGAGAATCAGGGCGAGCACTTCTGGGACCCGATGAACAGCGGCGCCGACGCGAAGCCGCCGTTCCACCTGGTGGAGACTCCGCTCGATGTCGGCGCGGGCGCCGGGATCGTCAAGATCGACGCGGATCGCTTCTTCCCCGAAGGAAGCGCCGTGGACGCGGCGGGGAACTTCTACGTCGGCAGCATGGACACGGGCTTCATCTACAAGGGCAACGCCACGACGAAGCCCGCGGCCTTCATCAAGCCGGACGATACGAACAAGCTCGTCTCCGTGCTCGGCCTCTTCGTCGACCCGGGCACCTCGTCGCTCTGGGCCTGCTCATCCGACGCGGGTAACAGCCAGCGCAAGGGCAAGGGGCCCGTCGCGGTCAAGCAGTTCGATCTCGCGACCGGGATGCTCAAGGGAAGCTGGGATTTCCCGGCCCCGACGACGACGCCGATTTCGGGCGCCACGGTGAACGGCTTCTGCAACGACCTCACCATCGACTCGGCTGGAAATCTCTACGCCACCGACTCGTGGTATCCGCGGATCCTCCGCCTGCCCGCCGACGCCACCGCCAGCACGCCGCTCGAGGAGTGGTTGACGAGCACGACCTTCCCGGCCGATCAGTGGCATCTGAACGGCATCGACGTGGACGCCGGCGGGACCAACCTCTACGTCGTCGAGAACCATCCGGGACACCTTTACAGGGTTGCCATCGCATCCAAGACGGTCACCGAGATCGTCACGTCGCGGCCGTTGCGTGGCCCCGACGGGCTCAAGGTGGTTGGCCCGACGACTCTCGCGACCGCGGAAGGCGACAACGGGGGCATGGCGATCATCGAGCTCTCCGGAACCACGGGCGCAGTCCGCACCGTGAGCACGGGCCTCGATGGCGTCGCGACGTTTGCGCTCAAGGGCGGGAGCGCCTGGCTCGTCGAGAACCAGGGCGATCACTTCTGGAACCCCACGGGTCCGAACGGGCCGGACGCCAGCAAGCCGTTCCGGCTCGTCGAAGTGCCGCTCGCGCTGCCCTGATCGGACCGTCCGCGCGCCTACGTCCGCTTTTCTTCACCGCGGACGAGGCGCGTGATGTTCTCGCGGTGCCGCAGCGTCACCAGCGCGGCACCGCCGATCGCCAGCGCGATCAGCGGCACCGGCGGCTGCTCGCGCAGCACGTACATGATCGAGAAGGTCCAGACGCCGAGCAGCGAGCCGAGCGACGACAGGCGCGTGGCCACGAACGTCAGGACGTAGACCCCGAAACCGGTCAGCGCGGCGAGGGGCGATAGCGCCAGCGCCACGCCCAGCGACGTCGCGACGCCCTTGCCGCCCCGCCCGCGCAGGAAGACGGTGAACATGTGCCCGACGATCGCCGCGCCGCCGGCGATCGCGATGACCCTGGGCGGCATTCCCAGGCGCCGTCCCAGCCAGACCGGCACGAACCCCTTGCCCGCGTCGGCGGCGAGGACCGCGACCGCCCAGCCCTTGCCCAGCGCGCGCGCGACGTTGGTCGCGCCGATGTTGCCGCTGCCGACCTGGCGCAGATCGACGCCCTTGGCGCGCGCGAGCAGCAGCCCGAACGGGATCGAGCCCGCAAGGTACGCGGCCGCGCAGAGCACGATGGCGTTCATGACGAGGGTGGGGCGGCGGCCAGGTCGGCGTGGGGGGCCGCGCGGTTCCAGAACGCCGCGACGTCCTCCAGCAATTCGGTGCGCGGACAGTCGGGCGGAAGGCTCGCGATCAGCGTCGCGCCGTACGTCTTGCGGGCGACTCGCCCGTCGAGCACCGCCACGATGCCGCGATCGGTGCGCGTGCGGATCAGGCGCCCGAACCCCTGCTTGAGCGCCAGCGCGGCGCGCGGCAGCTGATAGTCGTTGAACGGCTCGCCGCCGTCGTCGCGGATGCGGTCGATGCGCGCCGCGATCAGCGGATCGTCGGGGACGCCGAACGGAATCTTGTCCATCACGACCAGCGACAGCGCCTCGCCGGGGACGTCGACGCCCTCCCAGAAGCTCTGCGTCGCCAGCAAAACGGAGCCGACGCGCTCGCGCATCGCTGCCAGCAGCAGGTGGCGCGGGCGCTCGCCCTGCACCAGCAGCGGGAACGGCAGCGTCTCGCGCAGGTAGCTCTCCGCGATCCGCATGTTGCGAAAGCTGGTGAACAGCAGGAGGGCGCGGCCGCCCGTGACCGCGCACAGTTCCGCCATCCGCGCGGCGGCCCGCAGCGGGAAGCCGTCGTGCCTGGGGTCGGGCAGGTCCGGCGCGACGTAGAGCAGCGCCTGGCGGTCATATCGGAACGGGGAGGCGAAGCTGGCGTCGGACGCGGTGTCGCCGAGGCCGACGCGCGTGCGCAGGTAGTCGAAGGATCCGGCGACGGTCAGCGTCGCGGACGTCAGCACGATCGGCCCCGGACAGCCGTCGAGCGCCCGCCCGAGAACCGGGCTGACGTCGATGGGCGACGCGTGCAGCCCGACGTGGCGCGACGACGCCGCCAGCCAGCGCACGTGCTCGCGGCCGCGTCCCGCCACCAGCACCCCGAGATCCCTTCGCAGCGCATCCGCCCGACGGGCCAGGCCGGTGAGCTCGATCGGCCGCGACGAGGAGGCGACGGCGTCGCCGTCGGGGCCGAGCCAGTCCGCGATCTGCTCGAGGCAGGCGTCCAGATCATGGTAGCGGTTCAGCGCGGGCCCCCGGAGATCGCCGGGGAACGCCACCCGCGCCTCCTCGAGGCCGGGACGCGCCGACGGGACCAGCGCGCGCAGCGCGTCCGCCAGCGCGTCGGTGTCGGCCTTGAGCCGCCCGGCGACCGCCTGCGCGCGGTGCGCGTCGACGCCGGTCTCGCGCCCGAGGTCGCGCGCCAGCGCGAACAGCCGCTGCGTCGACGCGTGGACGCCGAAGAACTCGGTCGCGACGTCCTCGATCTGGTGGGCCTCGTCGAAGATCACGACCTCGTAGGGCGGCAGCACCTGCGCCTCGGGCCAGCGCGACTTCAGGGCCAGGTCGGCGAAGAACAGGTGGTGGTTGACGATGATCAGCGGCGCGGCCGCCGCGCGCCGGCGCATCCCGGTCACGAAGCACGTCTCGAAGTATTCGCAGCGCGGGCCGATGCGCGTCTCGGTCGTGGCGGAGATGTCGCCCCACAGCGGCGCGTCGTCGGCGAGATCGGGGAGGTCCGCGCGATCGCCCGTCGGCGACGACGCGGCGAACGCGAGCAGGCGGTCCAGCTCCGGCTCGGCGATCAGCGATCGCTGGCGATCCCGTTCGGCGAGGCGTCGCCGGCAGACGTAGTTGCCGAGGCCCTTCATCACCGCCCACTCGAGCGGCACCGGCAGCAACCCGGCGCGATCGAACATGGCGCGCAGTCGCGGCAGGTCGACGGTCGCGATCTGGTCCTGCAGCGTCTTGGTGCCGGTGCTGACGACCACCTTGCGCCCCGAAAGCAGCGCCGGGACCAGGTAGGCGAGCGTCTTGCCAGTGCCGGTCCCCGCCTCGACCAGCAGGCGCTCGTCGCCGTCGATCGCGTCGGCGATCCGTTCCGCCATCGCGAGCTGTCCAGGACGCGCCTCGTAACCAGAGAACAGCGCCGACGCGGCGCCGCCGGGCCCGAGCAGCGCACCGATGCTCTGCCGCGTCGCCTCGCGGCGATCGGCGGCAGGGTCGTGCGGCGACGCGGTCATTTCCCGCGGCTCGCCTTTTCGTCGATCCCCGAGATGCCGAAGCGGCGGCGCAGTTCCGCGAACACGGCGTCGACCGAAACGCCCGCCGCTTCCAGGCCGACCAGCGTGTGGAAGATCAGGTCGGCGGCCTCGTGCGCGGTGTGGGCGGCGTCGTTCTCGTTCAGCGCCTCGGTCAGCTCCCCCGATTCCTCCGCGATCTTCGCGTTGATCTTGGGCAGACCCGCGTCCAGCAGCGACACGACGTACGATTTTTCGGGACGCTCGCGGCGCCGCCTCGCGATCACCTCCGCGACCCGCGCCACGACCAGCGCCGGCGGATCGGCCGGCCCGTCGTCGGCCACCAGCGCGCCGGCTTCGTCTTGGCCGACCCGCCGGTAGAAGCACGACGTCGCGCCGGTGTGGCAAGACGGACCCTCGGCGTCGCACAGGTAAAGCACGACGTCGCCGTCGCAATCGAGGCGCACCTCGCGCACCGCCAGCGTGTTTCCGGACGTCTCGCCCTTGCGCCACGCCGCCTTGCGCGAACGGCTCCAGAAGTGCGCCGCGCCGGTCGCCAGCGTGGCCGCCAGCGCGTCGCGGTTGGCCCACGCGAGCATGCGGATCATGCCCGTGCGCGCCTCCTGCGCGATCACCGGGACCAGCCCGTCCGCGTCGAACGCGACGGCGGCGAGCAGCGGTTCAGGCGGAGGAGCGTTCATTGCACCTTATCTCGTACCGGGACGCCGCGCGCGCGCAAGTAATCGTGCGCCTGGCCGACGGTCGCTTCGCCGAAGTGGAAGATGGAGGCTGCCAGCACCGCCTCCGCGTGCCCCTCGGCGATCCCCTGATACAGGTGGTCCAGGTTGCCGACCCCGCCCGACGCGATCACCGGGATCGACACCCGGTCTGCCACCGCCCGGGTCAGCTCGATGTCGAAGCCGTCGCGCGTCCCGTCGCGGTCCATGCTGGTCAGCAGGATCTCGCCCGCGCCGGTGCGCGCCATCCGCTCGCACCACTCGACCGCGTCGATGCCGGTCGGCCGGCGCCCGCCGTGCGTGAACACCTGCCAGCGCAGCGGCGCGTCCGGCTCCCGCCGCGCGTCCACCGCCACGACGATCGCCTGGTTGCCGAAGGCGTCGGACGCGCGCCGCACCAGCTCCGGATCGGCGATCGCCGCCGTGTTGATGCCGACCTTGTCGGCGCCCGCGAGCAGCAGCGCGCGCACGTCCTCGACGGAGCGCACGCCGCCGCCGACGGTGAGCGGCAGGAACACCCGCTCCGCGGTGGCGCGCACGACGTCCAGCATCGTGTTGCGCCCGTCCGACGACGCGGTGATGTCCAGGAAGCAGACCTCGTCGGCGCCCTGGGCGTCGTAGGCGGCGGCCACCGCGACCGGATCGCCCGCGTCGCGCAGCTCCTTGAAGCGCACGCCCTTCTTGACGCGGCCGGCGTCGACGTCCAGGCACGGGATCACGCGCTTGCACAGCATGTCAGGTGCTCTGCGCGCGCACGCGCGCGACCGCCTCCTCGACCGTGAACACCTTCTCGTACAGCGCCTTCCCGACGACGACCGCCGACGCGCCCGTCGGCGCCAGCGCGTCCAGATCTTCCAGGCGCGACACGCCGCCGGAGGCGATGACCGGCGTCGGAAGCAGCCGGTGCACCAGGCGGCCCGTGGCATCCAGATTCGGCCCGCCGCGCATGCCGTCGCGCGCGATGTCGGTGTAGAGCACGGCGGCCGCGCCCGCGCGCGTGACGGCCAGACCGACGTCCACGGCATCCGCCGCTGTCGTCTCCGTCCAGCCCTCGACCGAAACCTTGCCCTCGCGTGCGTCGACCGCGATCACGACGCGGCCCGGCCAGCGGGCGCAGGCCGCCTCGACCAGCGCCGGATCCTTGATCGCCGCCGTCCCCAGCACCACCAGTCGGACGCCCGCGTCGAACAGGGCCGCGCAGTCGTCGAGCGAGCGCACGCCGCCGCCCGCCTCCACGTCGACCTTCGCGGCCGCCGCGATGCGCGCGATGGTCTTGCGGTTGTCCTTGCGCTCGGCGGCGCCACGCGTGAACGCAGCGTCCAGATCGACGACGTGGATGCGCGTGACGCCGGCGGTCGCGAAGCGCGCCGCGACCTCCCACGGCGCGCGGTCGTAGACCTTGACGCTCTCGCGCCGGCCCTGCTCCAGGCGCACGGCCGCGCCGTCCATCAGATCGATCGCGGGGAAGATCAACATCGGGGTGGCGTGAGTCTACCCGTCGGAGCGGGCCGGTCTACAGATCAAGCATCAAGCGGCGACGAAGCTGCGCAGCAGGGCCAGGCCCGCGGCCTGGCTTTTCTCGGGGTGAAACTGGCAGCCGAAGACGTTGTCGCGCCCCACCGCCGCGCAGAACGGGACGCCGTGGTCGCTGGTCAACGCCACGTCCTCGGCGCGCGCCGGATCGGGGTAGTAGCTGTGCACGAAATAGAAATGCGAGCCGTCCGGAACGGCGGTTGCCGGGCCGCGCGCGGCCGCGGGCCCGCGGTGTGTTTCGTTCCAGCCCATGTGCGGAATCTTGAGGCCGGGCCGATCGGCGAAGCGGCGCACCCGCCCCGGCAAGATGCCCAGGCCCGGCGCGTCCGGATTCTCCTCGCTGCTCTCGAACAGAAGCTGCATGCCGATGCAGATCCCGAAGAACGGCCGCCCCGCGTCGATCACCGCACGGACCGCGTCGCGCAGCGCCCCGCCGCCACGGTCGAGCCCGGCCGCGCACGCTCCGAAGGCGCCCTGACCCGGGACAACCAGCCGGTCGGCGCGCCCCACCGTCTCGGCGTCGGCGCTGATCGAAACGCGGGCGCCGACGGCCGCGAGGGCCTTCTCGACGCTGCGCAGGTTCCCGCTTCCCAGATCCGCGACGACGACGTCCGTGCTCGAGCTCAAGACGTGAGCGTCCCCTTGGTCGACGGCACGCCGACGACGCGCGGATCGCGCCGGACGGCCGACGAGGTCGCGCGCGCGAACGCCTTGAACAACGCCTCGATCATGTGGTGGGCGTTCTCGCCGTAGCGAACCTCGAGGTGCAGGTTGCACAGCGCCGTGCTGACGAACCCGCCGAAGAACTCGCGCCCCAGCTCGACGTCGAACGTCCCGACCCGGCGTCCCTTCAGCGCGTCGGCGCGGTAGACGAACGCCGCGCGGCCGCCGAAGTCGACGGCCGCCGACACGAGCGTCTCATCCATGGGGATGACCGCCTCGCCGAAGCGGCTGATGCCGCTCATGTCGCCCAGCGCCTCCCGGAACGCCTGTCCCAGGCAGATGCCGACGTCCTCCACCGTGTGGTGGGGGTCGACGTCGACGTCGCCGGTCGCCGCGACCTCCAGGTCGTAGAGCCCGTGCTTCGCGACCGCCTCCAACATGTGGTTGAAGAAGGGCACCGGGGTCGCGATCTTGCGCGCCCCCTTGCCATCCAGATCCAGGGTGAGATCGATGGCCGTCTCGTTGGTCTTACGCTGGATTTTTGCGCGGCGAGGCATGGCTCCGAGGCGCGAAAGTGTAACCCGGTGGCCAAGTGGGCGCCAAAACCGGCGCCAAAACCCGTGCCATACATGCGATCCCTCAAGGTATTTCCGTGCTTCGGCGATATAATTCACGGTGCCCGCCGCCATGTCCCAACGCGCCCGCGTCAGCCCGGTCCTGGGCTACAACCACAATCTCCGCCACGGCGGGCGCGTGTTCCACGTCCAGACGGAGGATTCGGGCCACGGCTACGCGCGCCTCCATACTCACCTGTTCTACGAGGGGACCATCCTCTCGACGAAGAAGCAGGAATACGATCCGAGCGCTCCGGAAGACGCGGTGCGCACGCTGATGCAGCAGCTGCACAAGTCGATGATCAAGGAGCTGAAGGACGGTGCGCACGACACGCGCATCGGCAACTTCTTCATCGCGCGCGGCGAGCCACCCATGCTGGACGACAATGGCGCGCCGGCCGTGGTGAAGCCCGCGCCGCCTCCGCCCGAAGCGCCCGCCGCTCCGCCGCCCGCGGCGGTTCCGGTCCGCGCTGACAAGTTGCCGGCCACGGCGCCGATCATGGCCGCGCCCGCGGCGCCGTCGCCCAGGCCCGTCGTGATGGTGAAGCCGGGCGGCGTGCGCCGTCCGCCCGTCGTGCTCTCCAGCTCCGCGGACGGTGTCGTCGTTCGCCGAAACGTCGTCATCAACGTCGGCGGCGGCGCGCCGCCCGTCAACGGCACGCCAGGCGCCGCGCGTCCGCCGTCGACCGGCACAACCTCGACGCGCGCGAAGCCGCAGGCGCCCGTCGCGGCGCCCGACGGCGTCGTCGTGCCGTCGAGGGGCGGCGGCCGCGCGGCCGCAGCTCCGCCCGAAACGGCGCCTCAGCCGCTCGCATCGTCGCGGGACATCCGGATGCCGTGGGAGTCGCCGCCTCCGCCGCGTCCGGTGCAGCCGGCCGCCACGGCTGCCGCCGAGCCGCCCCGCGCCCGGGCGCGCGGCGCCGGCGGCGAGGTTCACATGCCGTGGGATCCGCCCGCGGCGGGCCCTCGCCCGGCCGGCGCTCCCGAGGGGTTCGCGGGCGACGACAAGGGCCTGGATGAGGTGATTCTCGAGTACCTCTCCGACGACGCTGAACCCGAAGAGCGCTGACCGGCATCTTTGGAAGGATCATGCAGAAGGCGACCGCCTCAGCCGCACCGGTCAAGGTGTTCAGCACGGCGACCTGCGGCTGGTGCCGCCGCGCCGAGGACCTGCTCAACCGTCAACACATCCCCTTCGAGACCGTCGACGTCACCGGCGATCGAGAGGCGCGGGCGGAGCTGATCGCGCGCGCCAACTGGCGCACGGTGCCCGTCATCTTCGTCGAGGGACGTCCGATCGGTGGCTACGAGGAGCTCGCCCGTCTGGTGAAGGCCGGCGCCCTCCGCCACCTGGTTGTCGGCGGCGAATCACCGGGACAGTGAGCGAGCGTGGCCGACGACGGTTACACGACGATTCTGCGCACGATCGACCCGGCGCAGGGCGAGCTGGTCGCGGAGATGCTGCGGCGCGAGGGGATAGACGCGCGCTTTCACCAGGTGAGCAGCACGCTGATCGGGATGCCCGGGAACATGTTCGAGATGACCGTCGACGTGCCGACGGAGCGGGAGGCGCTCGCGCGCGAGCTGCTCGCCGACCTCGAGTACATCGGCGCCTCCGACGCCAGCCGGAAGGAGAGTGCGGAGCCGGGCGAGGACGAGGACGAGGAACCGGACGCCGCCGACCGTGACGCGGCGAAGGAGCCGCTCCCTTCCCGGCGCCGTCCCGTTTTCGCCGCGGCGTTCGCCTTCTTCTTTCCCGGCGGCGCTCACCTGTACGCGCGCCAGTACTGGACCGCGCTGCTGCTCGCCGTCGGTGGGGCTGTCTGCCTGATCATGGCGATCGCGTCGGGGAAGCAGAAGGATGGGGTCGTGCTGTTCACGACGTTCGGCGCGATCGTCGTCTGCGACGCGGTCGCCGGCGTGCGCGCGGCGCGCGCCGAGGCGAAGGGCAAGCGTCGATCACGCGACGGTCAGCTCCTGCGGGGCATCGGCCTGTTGTGCCTGGCGGGCCTGGCGGGGAGCGCGCCACGCCTGGCGTCAGAGCTCCGCGAGGCGCGCCGCGCGTCGCGCCTCGCGAAGCTCGAGCTCCGCTGCACCCCGTGGTCGATCGCCATCGCGAACCGGGGCACGACGTTGCAGGTGGTGGACATCTGGGAGCTGCGGGTGGAGGCCTCCTCGGAGCTCGGATCGCGGCAGTACGAGATCGGGCCTATCGAGGCACAGCGCCTGACCAGTCCCCCGGGCGCTCAGGGCGCGATCACGCCCGCGCCGGCGGAGTGGATCGCGCGATCATGCAATTTCTCCCCGCGCCCGGAGGCGACGAAGGCGGGGGAGCTTTTTGGCAACGCGCTCGCCGAGCTGCAACTCATGGCGCCGCGGCCGCGCTATTGCGGGTACATCTTCACCTTCGTCCTGCACGGCCCGCCCGAGCGGGAGGGTGAATCGATCAACGGGTGGGGCGAGTGCGTCCCGTCCACCCCGTCGCACCCCAAGACCGAGGCCCAGCTCCACCTCGTGCACTGAGCGGTCAGGCCAGGCGGACGACCAGGCCTGCGCTGCCGTCGACCAGCACCTGATCGCCGTCGCGCAGCGCGCGGCACGCGCCGACCGCGCCGACGACGGCCGGGATGGCGCGCTCGCGCGCCTGGGCGGCGACGTGGTCGAGGACGCCGCCCGTCTCGACGACGATGGCGGCGGGCGACAGCAACGGCAGCTCGGTCGGCAGCAGCGTGCGGGCGACCAGGATGTGCGCGCTGTCGTGGTCGTGGTCCATATCGCCGCGGTAGATACGGACCGAACCGATGCGCGCACCGGCGGCGCCCGGCCGTCCGCGCACCACGTCGGTCCCGACGTCCTGTGTGTCGGCGGCGCCGAGCGGGGGCGGGTTGGTGCGCGCCTCGGCGTCCGCGCTGCGGGCGGCGGTGAGGGCCAGCGCCGCCTCCTCGTAGCCGAGCGCCCCCTCGCCGCGCGCGTCCCTGCGCACGGCATCGAGCGGTAGCCAGAACACCTCGTTCGGATCGGCGAGCACGCCGCTGCCCCACAGGCGCTCGCCCTCGCGCAGCAGCGCGCGCCGGACGTGGGCCTGCAGCCGCGCGTACAGCGCGTCGTCATCCTCGGCGACGGCGACGGCCCGCCGCGCGACGGTCAGCCGCGATTCCCATTCGTCGTGTGCCTCGACGGGCAGGCGCGCGCGCACGGCGGCGTCGGCCTCGCGCCAGGAGTGGTCGTCGATCGGCGCGCCGACGTTCGTCCCGCGCATCAGGCGTTCCAGCGACGCCGAGCGCTCGCGCCAGGTCGGCGCGGCCACGTCCCAGCGCGGCGCCTCGTCGCCGAACTCGTCGAGATAGCTCTGCAGCGCCGCGGCCCGCAGCTTCGGATCGATCGCCTCCGCCAGCGTACGCGCGCGCCGCGCCCGCTCCGTCGCCGCCGACGACACGCCGGACAGCAACTTCGGCAGAAGCGGCGCCGGATCGAAACCGCTGCGCCGGAGGAACGCCGCCAGCACGCCGGTGGCCGCGCGCGAATTCGGCTGCACCACCCCGAACAGAGGTTGATAGATGGCGACGAACGTCTCCAGCGCCTGCTCGAGCGTCGGCATCGGCCGCGCCAGCCGCTGCCGGGCCGCCTCCCACACGCCGCGCAGCGCATCGGCCGCGCCGATCGGCGTCGTCTCCGACGTGGGATCGGTCGCGTAGAAGAGGTAGCCGCCGACGACCCGCTGGCGAAGCCCGATCTTGCACTGCTCGTCGACCAGCGAGACCAGGCCCGCCTGCGCGGGCGACAGCGGCAGCGGGTTGTGGGCCGCATCCCAGTGCCAGTCCGTGTCGTTCAGATCGCGATCCTTCGCGGCCGGCAGCGGATCGAACGACGCCAGCGGGACGGCGGCGCGCGCCGGCATCCGCTGCGGGGCGTTCAGCGGCCGCAGCTGCAAGAAGGTCACGTCGCCTTCCATCACCACCCATTCGATCTCGACGGGGCCATGTTCCGCCGCCAGCGCGCGAATCGCCTCGTCGATGCGCGCGCGGGGACCGTTCTCGATCGCCGCTGCTCTCCCGGACTGCACTTCGATCGTCGGCGGCTCGTCGCGCGCGGGGTCGAAGGCCGCGGCGCCCGTCGCCTCACCCTCGATGAACTCGTGGATGAGCACGGCGAACCCGAGGTCGTCCGCGCCCAGTCCATGCTGCGCCAGGTACGCGACCGCCGCCGGAGACAGCGCCGACCCGAGCACGGCGCGGACCGCCTCCAACACCTCGCCCCGCGCGACGTCGACGCGCGACATGAACAGGCCCGCGCCGAGCGCGCCCGACTCGTCCTCGATCGAGGCCGACGATCGCACCGCGTAGCGCGCGCCGGGCTCGGGAACCAGGGTGTCCACCTCGCGCGCCAGCGTCGACGCGAAGCCCTCGGGCCATGGCGCGGCGGCCAGCGCGCGCGCCGCCCCCTCGACCGTCGTCAGCGCGCCCGGCGCCGCGAGCGTCCGCGGCAAATGCGGCCCGCCGGTGCGCAGGCTCGCCAGCAGCTCGGTCGTCACGACGATCGCCTTCGGGACAGGAAGCCCGGCCGCCGCGAGCCGCAGCAGCGAGCGCGCCTTGCCTCCGATCTTTTCGGGCGGCGCCCCCGGGCCGAGCCGAACGCAGAACGTCATGGTTGTCGGCTCGCTCATGATAGGTTCGCGCCCCGAAGAAGGAAGATGGCCGTCAAGGGACCCTTGCTATCGGGCGCGCTTGGCAGCGCGCCGACACTGGCGGCCGTGCTGCGCTGGACGGAGGGACGCGCCCCCGTCGTCGTTATCGGGCCGCCGTGGCTTGGCGACGCGGTCGCCACCGCTGGCCGCGTGCTCGTGCTGGTCGAAACGGAGTCACGACCCGTCGCCGTGCGTGCCCGGCGCCGGGCCCGTAAACAGGAACGCGCGCTCGAGGTCGCGGTCGCCGGTGCGGACCTACCGCTCGGCCGTGGCGTCCTTGCGGCTCTGGTGGTCGAGAACGTCGGCGGACTGCAGGAAGACGAGGCGATTCGCTGGCTGGCGGCGCTGGTGCCGTGCCTTCGCCCGGGCGGCCGGCTGATCGCGGCCGACGCCACCTCGAGCACCGCCGCCGCCGCACGCGTCGCCGGCGCGTTCCTGTCTTCGGCGCTGACCGAGATCGTCCAGGAATGGCCGCGTGACGGAGCCCTGCTGACGATCGGCGTCGCGCCCAGCTCGTCCGTCATCGACGCACGCTTCGCTTCGGGCATCACACCTGACTTGGATGCGACACGAACGCACAGGTCACGATCCGGCGAACGAGCGAACTTCGACGAGTAGACCTCGACCTGCCCGATTGATCGCCGACGACGCTGTCGGGGGGCGACACGCAACACGTCAGAGCCTACCAGGATCGAGTTTTTTTACGCGATCTCCGCTGCTTGCCGCACCTCGTCGACGGGCCTCGAATTCCAGTCCTCGGATGAGAATGGGGTACCCTCTACGGTAGCGGCATGGTCTGGCGATGGACCCTCGGACTGGTGGTCTCCGTGATGGCGCACCTCGCCATCGTGGTCATCGGTCTGGCCAGCGGCGCGCGCGGCTTCACCGGCCCGATCGACGTCGAGATCACCGGGGTGAAGCTGGAGGAGGTCAAGGACCTGCCGCTCGGTCGTCCCGACGACGGGGAGGGCAAGGCGCGCGCGGCCGCCCGGGCCCGTAACCGCGGTCCGCAATCGCCGCCCGCCGAGGGGACGCTGGCTTCGCGCGAGGGCAAGGACGACAAGACCAGCGGTTCGGCGGCGACGGACGACGCGGGGCCCGCGCCTACCAGCGATCTCGGCGCCTACGGCCCGCAGGGCTCGCGGCTGACGGTGCTCATGCGGCTGGACCGGCTTCGCGGGACGGATTACGCGGCGCCGGTCGACGAGCTGCTGATGCGACTGCCCGATCGGCGCGACTTCGTCTCCGGAACCGGTCTCGATCTGTTCATGGACTTCGACGCGCTGCTGGTGGCGACGCCGAATCCGCTCGACCCGACGGTCACGTTCGTCGCCGTCCGCCACCACCTGGACGATGCGCGCGTGCGCGTGGCGCTGAACCAGGCCGCCAAGGGATCGGACCACACGCTCACCTGGCGAACGCAGGGGGGACGTCCCATCGCCGAGCGGCACGCGCGCGACGCGAACGCCGCGTGGCGCGACGATCGGCTGATCGTGCTCGCGGCGCCCGGGCTGACGGTGGTGACGCCACGCGCGTACCGCGCGCTGCTGCTGGCACCCGCGTCCTCGCCCGACGGGGGTGTCGGCGACGGTGCCGGGGCCCGGGCCGCCGCCGTGCCGGACGCGGGCGCGCCCGGGGCGTCGCCGCTCAAGGGAGGATGGGCGACGCTGCTGACCCGGATCGGCGCCGAGGAGGGGTTGATGCCACCCGACGGCGCGGTGATGGTGAGCGCGATCGACATCTTCAAGTCGCGCGCGCCCGCGCCGGGCGAGCCGCCCGTTCTCTACGGCATGCCGGTGCCGGCCGCCGTCAACGCCGTCATCGGCATCGCGGACGCGCCGTTCCTGGACGTCGTCGCCGAGTTCAAGACCGATCAGCCGGCGCAGCAGTGGGAGACGCAGTGGCCGACGGTGCAGCGCAAGCTGCGCACGAATCCCTTGCTCGTGCTGAGCGGGTTCTCGTCCCTCGTGAGCCGGGCGCAGTTGACGCGTGAGGAACGGACCGTACGCCTGCACCTCGCGGTGTCGCACGACGAGACGCTGCGACTGCTGGGGATGGCATCCCGTTTTCTGACCGGCCGCTACGGCGACGCGCCGCGCTGAGCGCCGTCCAAAACGACGATCGCGTGGGGAGCCGGCGAGCTTTGCTCGCCGCGGACCATCGCGGGAGGGTTCGGGAACCCTC
>Ga0070686_100001286_pt1 | contig 14189 bp, 20 predicted proteins | sample KBSS23LmetaG_FD_65654 | JGI IMG/M metagenome (GOLD analysis project Ga0070686, IMG submission 65654) | Switchgrass rhizosphere microbial communities from Kellogg Biological Station, Michigan, USA - KBS S2-3L metaG | ecosystem: Host-associated > Plants > Roots > Rhizosphere ...
TACAAACTTTATCGGTTCGGTTATCTCGTTGCCATGGTCGTCTTTGCTTTTGTCATATGCAGCATCATAAGGTAATTTATCTCCTCTATTATGGGCTTCTAGTTTTGCTTTCGCTTCCTGACAGCGTTCTTTAGTATGAAGTCCTCCGGTTCCGGCTTCCTTGTATTTTCTAGCCTCGTCGTCCCAGCCGTCTAACATTGTCCCGCATTTGTATCTGCATAGAATAGGAGTCATTCAGTTAATCTCTCCTTGGAAGGCTAAGGTATTGGCTACATCAAAGGGTTTATGGTCTTCAAACAGGTGATAGGCTAAATCTATTCTATTATTGAATGAGTTACTGCACTTCTCAACAGGACATTTTAATTCGGTCATTAGAATAGGTCCTTGTTAGCAAACGGACATTCATAAGGATGATAGCCATCGGTTCTGCCGCAGCCTTTGCATGGTCTGGTTTTCACTTGCTTTTTACCTCTATCTTTGGAATAAAGTTAACTGCCAGCGGTAGTCCATTCCTTTCAAACTCTGTTATTCCCATTGAAACGATCCGGGTTAGGTCTTTTACTACGTCGTCAGCAACTTCGCCGTAGACATGGCCGCTTATCCTATAGCCGTTCGTGGTCGCTTCGGCTTTTAAGTCGTAAGGGAATTGCTTAACTACTGTCTCGTCAGACATTTCTTATCATCCTCATATCGTCTAGGAAGTTTATGAGTCTAGATTGTACTATGTATTCAGCGTCCAAGTTTCGTTTTATGATTTTGTTGTATGGATAATCTCCTAGGTCTTGCTTGTCTCCGTTAATCATCCATCTTAGGATTTTATCCGCTACCTGCATTTCTTCAACGGTGAAAGGAATACTCAATTTTCAATATCTCCCAAGGTAGACAGTACCGGTACCAACATTTCCTCTTTTCCTTTTGCCCATTCTGTTAATCGGTCTAGGATAGATATTAATTCCTGTGTTCCTATTCCTTCTTTGAATTCAGCGCGTGAGGTGGTTGTCTCTTGCATTAGGCTCCATCTCCTTTTTTCTTGCTCATGTGCCTTTCTAAAATACGCACTATGAACACGCTTCTTGGTGTATCTCCCCTTACACTGTCTATTGATTTTAGGAGTGGTTTGGGTATTGATACGCCCGTACTACAATACTCTACTTTTGTTGTTGTCAACACTAACAGTGTTAACAGTGCTGTTATATTAATATAATGTATTTAGAATAATGGCTTTCTTCCAGATTTTCTCTAAGTCCTGAATCAATACCTGCCAGAAAAACCAGATTAAAACCATGATACCTTCCATAGAAGGAAGATGGACGGGAAGGGTAAGGTGAACTAACCTAAACTAACGCTGTGCAGGTTTGATCCGCGTACGCGCTTAAACTATCCCAAGGGTTGCCGTCGCTTCCGTCTTGAGTTATGTAGATATAGCCTACATACTGCTTGACGTCTTTCACGAATTGGGTGTTGAAGGTTGGTACTGTATGAGGTATGATTCCACACTTTGAGGCTGGCTGGCCTAGGGTTCGTTGTTGGACTGTTGCTACGCTAGGAAGTCCTGCGCTTTCATAGATAAGGATACAGTCAACCGTAGGGAAGTAGGAGGCTATCGTACTTGTGCCTGGATTACCCATAGTGAATGGTCCGATATTGGTATGAGCATAGTTTGTCAGGTCTGAGTAGTAGGCTTCTGAACCGGCTGTATTTTTCATTTCGTCGAAAAAGATACCATGACTAACTTCTGGGTAAAAGGTTTTGTAGTGATTGATTGCTGTTTTTACGTCGGCTGCGGGTCTTTGTCCGTATTTGGTATAAGTATAGCCTATGATTTTAATGCCTGCTGCTTTCCACTTAGCCAAGCCGTTACCGAAATTAGTATCTCTACCGGTAAAGTCTCCGTTGCTTGGATTAAAACATGCTACGATTTCTTGGTTAGGATACTTTTGTTTGAGGGCAGTAAGAGCATCCCAGGCGGGACCAACCCACATAAACATTGGAGCATAAAGTTTAGTTGTTGAGGTTGTAGGTGGTGGAGTAACAGGAGTAGCGGTTTCTAGTTTTGTAACCCTAGCCGTTAGGTCGGTTATCTTTGTATTTATTCCGGAGATAAGGCCGTCTACTTCGGTTTGAGTGTATACTGATTGAGGCATTAGGCTTTCAATATCCTTAAACTCTTAATACGGATTTCACCAGTTCCTTTACTAATATTTTGCCTTACCCAATAGTATGATTGTTTTTCAAAACTGGCTTTGTCTACCATATAGGGTTTTGGAGAACTGTCTATTTTGTTCAAGAATGGTTGTCCGTTCATTTCTCCTATCTGTCTTACTTCATTACCTTGGTCCTTCACCGTCCATTTAATCGTAAAGTATTCACCTGTCTTTGGAGTTGTTGGTAGTTTACCTGACTGTGATTGGTCATGAACGTTATGGCATACTTCCCTCTTTGCGTCATAGCCGTTTCTATCTACTGCTAGACCATAACCACCGAATCTATTTTCGCATGCTCCCCCTTCGTTATGTCTGCTTCTTGTCTTGAGGGATAAGTCCTGTCCTACATCATTCCAGAAAGCGCATTCGATCTCTAGTGTTGCATCATAGTTTACTACATAGCCATAGAACCTGGGGAAACCAGCATCGCCAAACAGTGAAAAGGTTCCATCAGCATTTACTACCACTCTTGGATTCCCTGATGCGTGCATTTCTATACCTAAACCGTTAGGAGTTATCGCGCCTTCTTTATCTGGTATCGTTCTAACGTTTCCATCATGTAGTTTTGAATCTCTATGTGAATCATAAAGTAAATCTCCTACTGGTGGTTCCGGTGGGTTATCGACACATGACTGGGTAGCCTCGTCCCAGTGCTGGTTAGGAGGACATTCATGAGCCGGAGGTTGTTCATCAGGTACGCATTTTTGCTGCACTTCGTCCCAGTGCTCGTTTGGTTGACACTGGTGAGGGTCTGGAACAACGGTACCTTTTACAACGTAATCACCTACAAACGTGACGGGTTGATTTGGTTCTTCTATTGAAATACTGTATTTTTTACCTGCTTTGTCTTTGAATTCTTTCGTTAAAGTCTTGGTGAAGAAAGGGACTTCTCGTCCGGTTTCGTCTTTCGCTATGATCTTAACTTTGGCCAATAAAACATAGTTGCTAAGTTTTCAAATAGGGAACTAAGCCGGTGTTTGGCTTGGGTCTGTTGTCTCTGTCACGTTAACGAAATCAATCATTGCTCTAAGTGGTGACATATAATTAGTGCCTTCAAAGGCTGGCTGGATTGCTGTTCTTGTTGCTGATTGGTCTTGCTCGTCTTTTACATCCGCTATTACTACGTTGATATCTTCTGTTTTCTTTTTCTTTTTATGATGGCTACCCACTTTCTACTATCACATCACCGGTACAAACTCTACAACAGAAGAAATAACATAACCTGTCTGGTTCACAACATGAGCAATAGGGTTACTAGAAAACATATTTCTGTTTAGCATGACCGCACCGGAGTTATCAAATACTCCTACCTCTGTAGCGGTATGCGTTGCTGCAGTTTCGAGGAATAGACCAGCAAACCGTAACGTAGAACCAGCATATTCACGCCATCCGTAAAGTGACATATCAACTATGAATAAGGGAGTTGTTAGGGCTGTTTGTGCTAGAGCCGGTGCTGTGGTTCCCGTACCTACCCATATATACCGCCATCTTACTACGGTTGAGCCCAGGATCTGGTCAATTAGAAAGTTAATTCCTGCAGTTACTACTAGATCATCAGCCTTTGATACTTGGAGTATTTCTATATCCTTATTACTAACTTGAAGATAGGCATTGTGGTCATTCCATTTCTTTTTTAAAGTATTGTTGAAATCATTAACTAGGTCTTGGTTGTGTGTCGTTCTGACTTCTTCGACTAATCTATAGAGATAGGGCAGGTCCTTCTTATCGAAAAGCGAAGCGTAAGTTGTGTCCTTTATGCCCATGTTGTTACACTCGAAAAGGTTATGAGAGAGGCTAAAGTGAACGCGGTTCCTCCTGATATGTGGGTTATTGGACTACTAGAAAATACATTTCTGTTTAGCAGGATGCCGGAGTTAGGAACTGAGTTGGTATTTACTCCGCTCTCTCTTACGGTTATAGTTTGGAATGATGCAGGAAAATTACCGACAAAGCGGAGGGCCTGTCCTGAGCGGGTCATACTTCCAGATATTGACATATTAAGTCTTGACGCTGCCTCAGAACCTAGAGTTTGTTTAAACGGGTCTGTGGTGTTGGAAGAGGAACCAGCACACATAAAGGTAAACCTTGTTGTCTGTGAGCCAAGGATAAGTTGCATACAGTAGGATAGCCCTGGAAATGTTACGACGTCATCAGCCTTTGACATGGTTTTAAAGATAGAAGACTTTTGATAAATTAAAGAAAACAGGTCATCAGGATTTAGTTTAGAAATATAATCAGCGTCTTTAGCGTCATAGAGAACGGCGTAACAGGTATCCTGTGGACCGTTCTTTTTCATTAACTCGGTGTAATAATCTGACTGTAAAACTTGCACTAAAGGATAGCAACTAAAAATTTAAACGAGAACTAATAGTGTGTAGCAAACCCTACCAGAGTGATATTCAGGTATAAACTGGATTGTATACTGTTCCCTACGCCACCTCTTGTACCGAATTCATAGGACATAACGCCGGTTGTGGCTGTTACTGCCTGGCTTCCTGGGGTTGATAATGATAAGGTAGAATCTACAATCATTAATGGGTCGTTTGGTAAAATAGGAATGTTAGGTACTGATACTCTAAAGGTAGGCCATATTACCTGAGGCCTAGCCATATAATAAATTTGATTTGCCATATACTTATACATTCCCTCCCTTGTTTTTACTACTGAAGGAATATTAGAAAGGGTAGATTCAATAATTGCGCCTGTTGTGCCTGTATGTCCTGAGCCTGTATTAGCAATAGCCTTATGATCCGAACATTCAAACGCTTCTGATCTCCTTCTCGGTAGGGCATAATTCATGAGGACGTTAGCGCCTCCACCACCTAAAGCCCAGCCAGCACCACCCGCGGAATTAGTTGAAAGTGTGGTATTGGTGAACATGGTTATCGCTCCTGCTTTCTGGACTCCTGTCCAACTAAACTGATGGTTTGCCGCTAGATTATCATTTGAACATATTAGCCAGTAGTTTTGTGTAGTGTTTAGATCAAAAGAATCTATTTTGACGTTAGCAGAATTATAAAATATTTGATCGCTGGCAAGTACTAAAGATTCGTCTGTACCGGTAGTAGGAACTGGCGATTGAAATTGTTGTGGTTGGAAGTCAATATTTGCTATGATTCCCCCTACATTTGTTGGGACTCCTGCATTATCTGTACAAATTCTAAATCTAGTTACCCACGGAGTAGTAGAGCCGGCGGAAGCATTTTCACCTCCTACGATAAAGATATCTCCTGGTAGAAAGTGAGAATGGGTTGGTCTGAACTTGGCTGCTGCTTCTTGAGTTGTAGTGATAATAGCAGTGGCAGGAGTACCGTTGATTAATCTGAAACCAGCATCGTCCCTTGTTGAGGGAACGGTTTCGGCTGGCAATATTCCATAAATCCTTGAAGCGAAGCCATCTGATTTAAAGATAGATTCCCAGTACTCAGGTTGACCGTCATAATAACAGGTCGTGTCGGCGTCATCTGCCGAACCTACCGTATCTCTTAAAATGAATCCTTTTCCAACTGTAGCGGGTTGGAGTTGGTGTCTGAACTGCGCTACATCATTAACATCGATAAATAATTCTCCGGTGCTTTGTTCTTCTATTGTGTTTACACCGTCCTGAAGTTCTCCAAACTCATCTGCTATTGAAGGAATAAAATTCTCTACATCACTATTTGTTGCCAGACTAGAAGCAGTGTATGCTTCTCCTGTAAGGTCTATGAGACTCTGGAGCAAGGTATCGGCTTTCATATTTGGGTCTGTTATGTCTATGGTTATGTTATCTTGTACTAACTTGGCTGCTGCTCTAACAAAATAAGTTATCCGTTCGTTTAGTCTTATTGCTGTAGAACTTCCTTGAATTGTATATAGTGCCTGTCCTCCTATGCCTCTGGTATAGCCGGTTTTTCTAATCAGTCCGGAGATAAGGCGGTTATAGGTTAGGGTAGCATCTTTTTTGACTGAAATGATAACCCGCTGGCCTTTCTTTATGTTGGTGGTATCTAATGCTTGGTTGGAGTTCTCTATCTGGATTTCAAAGGTACCGTGATGGTCTATACCTAAGTCTACCTTACAATAAACTACTTTGTTAGTAGTGATATCAGCGAAAGCATCGAAGGTATAATAGGTTGTAGTGTTGACTAGGTTCTTGATTTCTATCTTAGGCTGGAATGATTCCCAGTATAAGGGGTCTGTTGTAAGCAATTCAACGATATACCGCCTGATTAACGGATATCCTTTTTGCTACGCTTTCGGCTATTACCGTACCGTCTAATACGCTATAGACTATTATGGTACTGGTTCCACCGCCTCCGTTTGATTGCTGGTTTCTACGGTTTACGAAATCACTCATAGGGGTAACGTCTATCCTTTCTGTACTTTTCTCGCCTACGAGCATGGGGCCTGTAGCGAAGCCGTGGAATCCTGCTGCTCTACCAGCACCGCCGCCTGTTCCAGGAGTAAGTTTCTTGGGGTTTGGTCCTCCGCCTCCTGGCAAAAACTGTCTTAGCCATGGAGGTATGGCGTTATAAATCCATCCGCCTATCGTTATACCAATATTCGCAAATCGCTGTTTTATGTCATCTAGTGCTCCAAAGATCGCATCAACGAATGTGTTGGCTGCGAGAGTAAGATTCTTTACTGTGAAGGCTTCCTTGATTCCAGTGATTATATCATCTCCAATTTTCTTTACCTTTGCTGTAGTTGTTGGAAAGTTTGTGGTAAACCAGCCTACCAGACCGTCTAGGAGTGACTTTGCAGCATTACCCGCACCTGCAAGACCACCTTTTGGTTGGTTTGCCGGGAATAATGCATCATAAATTTTAGTTATAATAGTAGTGATACCTTTAACCTGTGTGGTTCCGGCACTAACAATAGAATCAGTCCAAGTTTTAGGCTCAAATAATGATTTTATCATTGGGTCTATAACTTTCTTTGCGTACACTGTCGCGTTATTTGAAGCATCGTCAAATAATGGTTTCAGTAATGGATTGGGGTTATCTTTACCCCACGTTGTAGTTAGATCAAACCCTTCAAGAGGTGCTGTTGTAATCTTTTTCCACAAGGCATTAAAGAAGCCAGTAACTGACCAGTCATCTAATCCGATAATTTTATCTATAATACCTGTTCCTGCAAATTTATTCTTTTGTTTTGGATCTGCTAAATTAGCCTTAATTATTTCTGGTATTTGCTGTATTTTGGTAATTGTGTTTTGAACCCATTCAGCACCTAATACAGAACTTAATACCTCTTGGGCCGCTCTTGCTACAACTGAAAAAGCCTCGGCCCATTTACCCTGCCTTATGTTGTTTGCGACTTTATCTATTACGCCGAATATAGGGATGTTTGTTTTCATCCAGTCCCATGCTGTAGTAGCAGCGTTCTTTAATTGAGTAAACACAGCGTCCCATTTACCTCCTGCAATATTCTGGATGAGTTTCTCAACGTCTACAAGTAAAGGGAACCTTGCCTCAAACCAGTGCCATAAGTTCATAGCAGCAGTTTTAATACTGTCGAATACAGCAGACCAATTACCATGCATTATATTGTCTATAATGCCTTTGAAGAAATCGATAATAGGTTTGAATGAGTCCATAAACTGTTTTGCTATGTTGTTTAATCCCTTGGCTTTCTTTGCATCGCCTATCCCGATAGTTGCGAAAAGAGATTCTATCAGGCTGAGGAAGGGTTTTAGTTCCGGTACTGCGTTGCCTATATCCCGTCCGAGATCCTGGAAGAATGTTGTTATTCCTAAAAAGTTAGTCTTTAGGGCAAGGAAAGCAGCACTTATACCAATAAGAACAGGGGTGAATTTCAAGAAACTTGATGTTATACCACCAATGCCACCGGCACCCTGTACAACCTGAAGGACAGAAGCAAATGAGCCAAAGATACCTATAGCCGTTGGAATGGTCTGCAAGTAAAAGTCCTCCTGTGCTCTTTGGTAAGCAATCTGTGCCTCTTTTGCGTTGATGGTAGCACTTGCAACACCTCGCTGGGCTCTTTCATAATTGTTGGTAGCAATCTTTATTTTATCGGTATCTTTGCCTCCCTGGTTTAGAACTTTGTTGAGTTTATCATGTGCTTTCATTACGTCAAGTTTGGATTTGGCGTTTTTCATGTCTTCCTTGAATTGTAATTTTGCTTCACTGATTTCTCTCTGGGTTGCGCCTGATGTTCCAGCCTGGGCCTTTTGTAGTTTAATATGGGCGTTTTCTAATCTACCCTGCGCGTTTTCAAGGCTGAAGCCAGACTGTTTAACGTTGTTTTGTGCTTTCGTTAAGTCTTGATACTGTCTGTTTAACGATATGATAGAGTTGGCTGTATTAACAAGGTTGGTAGTGATTAGGGCGATGCCTGCTCCTATTCCAATACCACTTTGTTTAACTTTATCACCTGAAGATTTGGCTTCTGTCCCGAGGGTTTTTAGTTGGCTGGTTGCCTGAGACAGGCCAGCACTCATGTCGTTTTTAACTTGGAGTAAGAACTCTAACGGGAAATCTGCGATGTTATAGCACCTACTAAACGATTAATAATAGAAATTATGTTGAGAACTAACAAATTGGATCGTATTTGTGCTGCATGTGATTCTACAACCACGAATTAAATATTATTGGCCTTCATATCAGCCAATAACCTATTCCATCTCCAAAACTAAAGTGAGAACTAAACTGTTAAGTATAGGACTGGATAGCATAGTAACTAACAATAAAACATGTATCCACCTAAGAAACTGGCGATAAACACTGCAGGACTAATAATAACTGTGCTTGGAATAATGATATTCCTCTGGGGAATGACAGGGATAACACAGGTAGGGTTAACAAACGCTACGATACAGTCCTCCCTCGTTGGGTCCTGGGTAGGGATAGCAGGTATTTTTATTCTACGGAAAGGTTCCAAAATAACTCCTATCCCTACTACTTCTACTCGTCTTTATACTCCGAAATCAGGCGGTCCCAATTAGATAAAGCGTCCTTACCAAACTCGTCTATTACTCCACTACTGCCCAGGTTTCTATCTATTGCTGGATTAAAATACGGTTGTGCTTCCATCCTCGAAGTCCCATATTCTACAAAGCCGGCATAAGGTTCTGTTGCTTCGAAAGTTAAATCGTCTCCGTTAACATTGTAATCTATAGAGGCCTGCAATGCTCCGGTGTCTACAGGTACAAGGGATTTCATTTCCTCGACAACTGTCTGGCCTATTGAATCAAGAAAATCGGTTACACTCTGGGATACAAGACTATCGAATTCTTTAAGTGCGTCCTGAGCGCCTTTAACACCTTTGAAAGTTAAACTCATAGAAAAGTCGTTAGCCATTAGAAACGAATCCACTCCTTGCTTTTAATTTCGCCAGGGCTTCCTCTGCTTTCATCTTACTCTCTTCTTTTTCCAGTTTCTTTGATTCAAGTTGTAATATAGTAAGTAAACCCATTTTTATCTCCGGGTCTATCTCGTCATAGTCTGAGGGTTTGGATATCCAGTGTTTTTCTAGGAAACAGTAGATAAGGTAAAGTTCCTGTTCGGCATCAGAAAGTATTGCTTTACCGTGCTCTATGATGTTTTTGATGCCGTTACCGAGTTTCCCGGACCGATCATAGTCCGGAGATGGCAGGAGTCTATAATTAATTTGATATCCTCCCAGAAAGTATTTTCGTATTCTTCTTTAGTGATTGGCTGGCCTGTCTCTTTGTTCTTAAGGTAGGCTTGGGCGGAGATAAAATATACCTCGGCTATTCTTTTTGCTGAAGCCATAGCGTCCAGTTCTGCTATATTCTCTTTGTCCATCCTATTTCTTTCCTGTTCTAAATCGTTAAACTGTTTAGTTGTTAACCTCTTTCTAATGAATGTGATTTCTTTCCCGTCTATTTCAAGGGTGTATTCATTCTTTAGGCCAACTTCTTTACACTTTAGTACATAGTCCTGGTTGTATTGATCGATAAACTTCTGGAATGCTGGGGTACGCTCTGCTTCTGCTTCTGACAATAAGGGGAAAGTTAGTTACTATGTATGTGTGAACTACTTTTTACCAAATATCTTTTTCAGGTATTTATTAGCAGCCTTTAGGTTCTTCTCCTCTCGCTGTAGTTTAATACTACATGCTTTCTTTGCTGACTCTTTTGATTTTGCCTTAGGTGCGCCTTTATGTCCGCCTTTTTTATGTCCCTGGCAGGCCATTTGGCTTAAGTCACCGTTAGTGTTTTTGCGAAGCCCGTATAACTTTCTTCTTGAGTTGTACTTGCTCCTGCAGAGAGAGTATAATTATACTGGGTCAGGTATGCGCCCGTGAATGTCAGGGTTGCTGCTCCTACTACTATAGACATCGTTCTTGAAGTCATGGCTAGAGCGTCAGAGATTAATACCGTTCCTGTAGATGGTACTGTAAAATCAAATGTGATATCTCTGTTTGTTGAAGTTAAGTATTGGATTTGTTGCTGGCCTACGGTTCTCCTAGCCTCGAGGTTCTGGGCTACTGTACATTTAAACGAAGTTTCATCATAGGTTTGAGAGTTCCATGTCAGTTGACTGGAGTCCGTACCACAAAGAGGAGTTGTTGAACTTGCTGCGGCAAAGACAGTGTTGGCTCCAAGGCCATGCGCTGAACTTGGAGCAGCAATAGACTTACAAATAAAATTCTGTGTACATTCTAAAGAGTCGGGAGTAATTTCAATATCTACACTGTCGGTCTTACAGCCTCTAAAGACAACATAGTTCTCGGTGCCTGAAAGGGAGATAGAATAAACCATAGATAAGGACTTGCCGTTTGTTCCGGTCAGGCCGGTATCTAATTTTAAACCGTAGTTGGCTAACGTTAAAACGGCAGGGTTATACTTCACAGAGAAGGAATACAGTTCACCGCACTTCAAACCTGCTGCAACGTCAGCGTTACCAAGGGCACGATACTTTGTAGCCGTAATCTCAGAAGTAGGAGTTAGTTCGCTAATCAGTCCGGCGTTTATAGTTGTTGGATTGGTCGGGGTAGTTCCAAACGTAGTCTCTTCGACATAACTTAAATGCTTAGAAACCTTCCATGGACCTGTGAGTGTTAACGACAATAGTTAAGAAACTCTGAAAATTAAAATAGAGAACTAAAGTATTGTATTTGTGCTAGCGCTTGGTGTCTGTGGTTGGGATGATGACGAGGGATTAAACCGGCTGATTGAATCCTGCTGGAAACACGTAGACTTAATTTTTAATGTAAATGGTCCTTTCGATAATTTCCCTGATAATCCTACGCGAGTTCACTGTAGATTAGAATGGCCTAATGTTGTTTGTCATCATACCATAGGACTGCCTGAACATGCGCAACGACAAATCTATCTGGACCTCTGTAAAGAGTATGGCATTGACTGGTTGATTATTGCCGATACTGATGAATACTTTCATGATTGCCAGTGGGGGGAGTTCCAAGCGGAGAGGGAGAGGGTCTGTTCCGGTAACGATTACCTCTATAACATGAAAAACTATACGGTGGTTGGTGGGCTATTGCTAGGGTTAGACCAGCCGCGTTTGATAAGGAACCCTTCCAAACTCCAATACATTAGTGGGCATCATTATATGCTAGCGGAAAAGGGAACGAATGAGGCGCTGGTTGCAAAGGATACGCTTTACTCTATCAAACTTTGCCATGACCCTAGCATCAGAAGTCCTGAGCGGCAGGCCAAACACGACCAGTATATCAAGTGGTTAGGACGATATGAAACAGAAAAAATGCTGTATGAAACTCCGAAGGAAAAGGAAAACCGTGAACGTTGTGTTGCCTATGGTTGCTAGTTAGTATTTAGGTTTACATCGACAGCGCCATCGGATGGTAAAGAAAAAGAAACCGGCTAGTGCTGCTAGAACTGCCAGGAATTCATGCATTACGCGAAGAGTTTGTAGTAAACGACTCTAAGACTGCCTATACCATGGTAGACTGAAATTTCACTATCAGGAGAGGGTAGTGTATAAGGTGGCCTGAGGAACCACATAGCGCATATCCCCTGACTGGATTCTAACCCTGTCCTATCACTTCCTATTATTCGCATGACTTCGTTATACATCTGGTCTAACTCGGTTGGCTCTACGTTGCTTTTAGATTTGGATACCCAGAAATGAATATTGATAACGTCGTCGTATCTTTGAAGTCCGCTAGCGCCTAGAGTGTAGGGTACGGCTGTGCCTGCGGAGTCGTGTCTAAAGTGGATTTGATACGGTCTGTTCCTGTCATACCAGCCTGTTGAAAAGAGTATCCTGATGGTTGATAGGGTTCCGGTTAGTGCCCAATTGTTACGGATAAAATCCTTGACCGAGATTTGAATACTTTGAGTATGATCACCGGCTGGTGTTTTTCCTGCTACCTGCCACTGCATTATAAAGAAATATAATTTAGGAGTCAGTAGAGAAGTAAATAATTGAAATCCTGTGCTTGTGGCTGTGGAGAACCGGTAAAAGATAGACGTTCTAGTTTTAGACTCGGTCATTTTTGGAAAGGTAAGAAACATACTGAAGAAGCAAAGAAAAAACAAAGTGAGCGTAAACAAGGTGTCTATGTTGGGGATAAACATCCATTATGGAAAGGTGGAAGGAAGAAGGGAGTTAATGGTTATATTTTATTATGGTGTCCTAGCCACCCACATGCAGATGTAGATGGTAGAGTTTTAGAACATAGATTAGTGATGGAAAAACATCTAGGTAGATACCTAACATCAGAGGAACATATTCATCATATCAATAGAATAAAAGACGACAACCGAATAGAGAATTTAGTAAAGACTACCAATAAAGAACATAATCATTTATTTCATAGAAGTGATACGAGTGGTAGAACTTGCCAACATTGCAACGCTAGTGAAACGTATATTGACAAATCTAAAAACCATCATCTATGGTATAGAGGATTGGGGAAGGGTTGGATTTGTTCGAGGTGTTATGATAAATTTATCCGGCTAAAGTATCCGAAGTCCCTCCAGGTATCGATCTGTAAATAGATGCCTGATTGTTGAGCGGAAATGTCGAGTATGGTTTAACTGCTATGACTAGAGACTGGGTGCTTGAGCGTGCAATAGAGGCACAGATGTCTAGGGCTTTCTGGTATAGGGTTGTTCCACTATCTTTATCGTCTAGGTACTGGCCTAGGACAAAGTCAGCGCCAAAGTAGTTCGCTGCTTGTTGGATAGAAGGAAAAACGTTATCAGCGCTAGTCCATGAGGCTACACCTGTTTCGAGGATTACCCTGCTATCACCAACCTCAACTGCTGCCGCTAGAACGGTATTGGTAATATCGGAACCTGCGGCGTCTGTTATGGTTTTGTTCCCTGAAAGGTAATGAATAGAAACTGTATCGGCGAAACTCAATACTAATGATTCCTACAAAATTAAAGTGAGAACTAAAGCAAAACGAAACGCCGGCCTACCCCGAATGGAGAGGAGTAGACCTGCGTAACTGATGTATTCTAGGGCTCTAAAAGCCACCAGTCGTTCTGTGCGTTAAGAATAGAAAAGATAAGAATTAAAGGTATTGGTATCGGCGATCAATGAAGGCAAAACCCCGATAGGAAAACCTCTCACGGTTTCAGTATATGCCGTGAATGTAGCCGATACTTGAGGAGCGATAAAGAGGAGGTTAATCACTTTGAACAATACCACTACTACGACTATAATTATAATGATTACTATTAGCGCCCAAACAAGGGTTGAGATAGCGGCTCCAGCACTCATCTTTTACTTCGCTCTTATTTTATCCGCTAACGCTGACATGAAGCCTGATGCTGTAAGTCCTGCGAAGATTGATTGTCCGGCTGTTGTATACTGGTTTACGGCGTCTGTATTCGCTTGAATAAAGGCTAGACTTATACCAATACCTGAGACCAGACCGAAAGTAAACCTGTACTTATACTCTTCAAAGAATCCTGGGAGTTTGTTCTGTAAGTCGTAGATTTGTTCTGGTGTTCTGTTTGCTTCTGGTATTGCCCTGATGGCTGCGAGGTCTTCCTCTCGCTTTGCTTTTGTCATGAAATAT
>Ga0070686_100001291_pt1 | contig 14158 bp, 11 predicted proteins | sample KBSS23LmetaG_FD_65654 | JGI IMG/M metagenome (GOLD analysis project Ga0070686, IMG submission 65654) | Switchgrass rhizosphere microbial communities from Kellogg Biological Station, Michigan, USA - KBS S2-3L metaG | ecosystem: Host-associated > Plants > Roots > Rhizosphere ...
CGATCTCGCTGAGCCATTGGATCTTCTGGTTCGGCCTGCTGGTCGCGGGCGCGTTGCTGGGCGGGCTGGCGGGGCGCGCGCGGGCGCTGGGGAAGATCCCCGGCCCGGAGACGCCGACGCCGAGCGGCCGAGCCGGCCAGGAGTTGCTCGTGTTCTTTGGTCGGGTCGGAATCCCGGCCGCGATCACCTGCGCGTTACTGTTCGCGTTCTACCTGGCGGAGGGGCTGGTGCCCCAGCTGTCGACGCACCTGTCGTTCAAGCCGGTGCTCGAGTCGTACTCGAAGTTCGCGCACGCCGGCGAGAAGATCGGCAAGTTCCGCATCGAAGGCCACGGGTCCAGCTTCTACAGCAAGCAGACGATGGTCGATCTCCCGACGCAGGATCGGGTCGTCCAGTTCCTGCGCGATCAGGCGCGCGTGTTCGCGATGGTCCCGACCGACGAGCTGGCGGCGCTGGACGCGGCGTTCAAGCAGGCGAAGGTCCCCTACTACGTCGTCGACGCATCGTCGTCGCGGTTCTTGCTGATCACGAACCAGCTGGCGCAGGGCCAGAAGGACGACAACCCGCTGGCCACCAACGTGTGGACGCCGCCCGCCGACAACCCGAACGCGCGGCCGCCCTGGACCTGGCGCGTGAACGCGTCGGCGACGTTCGGTGACGCGGTGGAGCTGATCGGCGCCGACTTCCCGGCCAGCGTACGCCGCCCAGGCAAGATCGCGCTGGACCTCTACTTCCACGTCAAGGCGAAGGTCCCGGGCAGCTACAAGATCTTCGTTCACTACGACGGTCCCGCCGCGCCGCGCGTCATCGGCGACCACGACCCCCTGAACAAGACCTTCGGGACCAACTTCTGGCTACCCGGCGAGTTCATTCGCGATCGCTACGAGACGGACGTGCCCTTGATGACCACCCCGGCCGGGACGTACACCGTCTTCATGGGCTTCTGGCCGGGCGGCGAGGGTAAGCGGCTGAAGGTGACGCAGGGCAACCACGACGGTGCCGATCGCGTTCGACTCGGAACGATCGAGATCAAGTAGACTGGGGGCTACCGTGAGTCGACGAGGCAAAGAAAGGCGCCGGAAGGACGTGACGGTCACGTCGGAACGCCGGCGCTCCGGGGCGGACCGCCGCGTCCACGCGCGCGTCACCGTCGACCTCGAGGTCGACTACAAGAGCGCGGACAACTTCCTGTTCGCGTACATCACCGACATCAGCGCGATGGGGATCTTCATCCGCACCAACGTCCCGGAACCTCCGGGAACGCGGCTGAACCTGCGCTTCACGCCGCCCGGCGGCGCGCAGCTGAATCTGGAAGGGCGCGTGATGTGGGTGAACCCCTATCGCCCGGGCAGCTACGACAACATCAACCCCGGCATGGGCGTGCAGTTCATCGAGCTGACGGCGGCCCAGCGCGAACAGATCGTGAACCTGGTCCGCACCTTCGCGTACCTGTCCGACGACGAAGAGCCCAAGGGCAACAGCTAAGCCGCCCCGACGGCCCGGCGAGTGAGTAAACTCGCTGCATGGGAATCGTCCTCAAGAGCGAACGGGAGCTGGCCAAGATGCGCGAGGCCGGGCGCATCGTGCGGGCCGTGCTGGACGCGGTCGAGGCGGCGTGCGTGCCCGGCGCCACGACCGCCGAGCTGAACGCGATCGCGGACCGCGAGCTGCGGCGCGCGCGGGCCGTCTCGGCGTTCCTCGGGTACGCCCCGGGCGGCGCGCCGCCCTATCCGGCCGTGCTCTGCACGTCGGTGAACGCGGTCGTCGTCCACGGCATCCCGGACAAGCGCCACGTGCTGCGAGAAGGGGACATCGTCGGTATCGACTTCGCCTGCTACAAGGACGGCTACTGCGCGGACGCCGCGCGCACCGTCGCGGTCGGAATCATCAGCGCGCCGGCCCACGCGCTCATCGCGGCCACGCGGGAGTGCCTCGAACGGGCGATCCGCACCTGTGTCCCCGGGGCGCGTCTGGGCGACCTCGGCGCGGCCATCCAGGGACACGCCGAGGCGCTCGGTTATTCGGTCGTCCGCGACTTCGTCGGGCACGGCATCGGGCGCGCCATGCACGAACCGCCGAGCGTGCCGAACCACGGCCGCGAAGGCTCGGGCCTGCGGCTGAAGGAGGGGATGGTCCTCGCCATCGAGCCGATGCTGAACGCCGGCGGCAGCGCCGTGCGCGTCGTCGACGACGGATGGACCGTGGTGACCGCCGACGCGAGCCTCTCGGCGCACGTCGAGCACACGGTCGCCATCACCGCCGCCGGGCCGCGCATCCTGACCGCGGCCTGATCCGATCCGATCCCCTCTCCCGCGTGCGGGAGAGGGTCAGGGTGAGGGCCGTCCTACTCCAGCGCCGCGAGTAAATCGCCGAAGTTGCTCGGCACGCTGTCCCACGGGTTGGGCAGGTTGTCGTTCTGCACGTAGATGTAATCCACGAACTTGCGGGCGTTGCGCACGAACGTCGCGTCGATGGACGCCGCGTACGGGATGATGCCGAAGTTCGACGGCGCGTACTTCGCGTGCCATCCCCCCATCGCGGCCTGTGACGGCAGGCCCGCGCTCTCGTAGATGAGCATCATGTCGAGCGCGCCGACGAAGGTCTCGGCCGTGTCGGTACCGGGATTTCCGACGGTGAACGACAGACCCTGCGCCTTCGTGTACTGCGAGAGGTCACGGTAGTAGGGGACGTCGCCGGCCTTGTTCGACTGCTCGTCGAAGAAGATGCCGGTGATCAGGCCCGGGTAGAACGCCTTCCAGCGATCGATGTCCGCCTTGACGCTGGCGGGGCTGTTCGCCGTGTAACCGGTCGCGACGTACCCGATGACGCGGATGCCGGCGGCGGTGAGCTTGGCGATGCCGCTCGCGTAGGCGCTGCTGACCGCGCTGCCCGGACCGTTGTTCGGGTTCACGATCGCGACGACGCCCACCTTCGGGTGCGCCATCTTCGCGGCGATGACGGTGTTCCACGAGGCATCTCCGGGCGACGTGTAGAGCGGCACGATCGTCGCCGCGGCGCCGGTCGCGGGCGGTGCTGCCGCGCCGCCGGTTCCGCCGACGGGCGGCGCCACGCTGGCGCTGCCCGCCTGGCCCGAGTTGCCCGGTTGCCCGGCGGCGCCGGTCGCGGGCTGCCCCGCTGCGCCCGTCGCGGGTTGCCCCGCTGCGCCCGTCGCGGGCTGCCCCGCTGCGCCCGTCGGGGGCTGCGCCGTGCTGTCGCTGCCCGCCTGTCCCGCGGCGCCGGTCGGTGGTTGGCCCGCCGTACCGCTGACGTCCGTCTGTCCCGCGGCGCCGGTGTCCGGCGGAGCGACGCTGCCGCTGCCACCCTGTCCCGCGGCGTCGGCGCCAGGCTGCCCCGCGCTGCCGGTCGCAGGTTGCCCGGCGGTCCCGTTCACGGGCGTCGCGCTGCCGCTGCCCGCGTGTCCCGCGGCGCCGCTCGCAGGCTGCCCCGCGCTGCCCGTGGCGGGATGCCCCGCGGTGCCGCTTGCAGGTTGCGTCGCGGCGCCGTTCGCGCCCCCTTTTCCGCCGGGGAAACTGGCCGGATCGTCCGCGCCAACATCACCCTGACAGGACCAGACGAAACATGCGCCGGCGCAGAGCGCGGCGATGCCACCGAGATTGCTTCGCATTCTTCTAGCTACGGATCGCGTTTGGCCCCGGACGTATGGGCGCCGTCATTCCACACCGCCAGACGCGCGGCGCCCGTCCGGGCGCACGCTATTCGAGCGCCGCCAGCAGATCGCCGAAGGTGGCGGGCACGCTGTCCCACGGATTGGGCAGCGTGTCGTTCTGCACGTAGATGTACTGCACGTACTGGCGCGCGTTGCGCACGAACGTCGCGTCGAACTGCGACGTATGGGGAATCACGCCGAAGTTGGACCGCGCGTACTTGGAGTGCCATCCGCCCATCTGGCCGGCGCTGGGCAGCCCGGAGCTCTCGTAGATCAGCATCGTGTCCAGCGCGCCGATGAAGGCCTCGGAGGTGTCCGTGCCCGGATTGCCGACGGTGAACGACATCCCCTGCGCTTTCGCGTGCTGCGACAGGTCGCGGTAGTACGCGACGTCGCCGGCGCGGCTCGACTGCTCGTCGAAGAAGATCCCGCCGATCTGGCCGGGATAGAACGCCTTCCAGCGATCGATGTCCGCCTTCACCACCGGAGCGTTCTTGACCGCGTAGCCGGTGGCCACGTAACCGATGACCTTGATGCCGGCGGCGTTGAGGCGCGCGATCCCGGCCGCGTAGGCGGCATCGGCGGCGCCGCCCGGGCCGTTGGCCGGGTTGACGGCCGCGATCACGGTCACCGTCGGGTGCGCGGCCTTCGCGGCGATGACGTTGTTCCACGAGGCATCGGTGGGGTACGTGTACAGCGGCACGATCGTCGCGCCTGCGCCGCCAGCCGCTGGCGCTGCCGCCGGCGCGGCGGCGGGAGCCGTCGTTCCCGCCGCGCTGGGCGCCGCGCTCGGCGCGGTGCCCGTGGCGCCGGGCGCAGCTTCCGTCGCGCCGGGCGTGGTGCCTGTCGCGTCCGCGGTCGCTCCTGCTGCGCCGGTGTTGGTCACGTCCGCGCCCGGAGTTGTTCCCGTCGCGCTGGGCGTCGATCCCGTCGCACCCGCGGCTGACGGCGACGCCGGCCCACCGGCGGCATTTGCTGGCGCACCGCCCGTGTTCTTCGCGCCGACGACGCCGGGGCTTCCGGTGTCATCGATGGAACCGTCTGCGCCTCCGCCGCCGCACGACACGATGAGAGTTGCGCCCACACAAAACGCGGCTATGCCGCCCAGCTTGGTTTGCATTCCGTAGCTACGGCGCCCGGCGCGGACCCGGACGTGCGCGCGCCGTCATGCGCCCGATATCTGGGAAAAAGATTTTGCTCGAGCTGGCGGGTTAAGATGCCGTCGATGCGTCCGTGCGCCGCGTTCGCCGCGCTGCTCGCGTGTTTCGCCGCAGCGATGCCGATCGCGCACGCGCAAGCGGCGGGCCGCAACGTCACGTTCCGCTTCGTGCCGACCGCGCGCGCGCAGATCGCCATCTGGCTGGAGAGCAGCGACGGCGCGCGGTTTGCGACTGTGCGTCTGACCGACGCGGTCAGCCGGCGCGGCGTCGGCAACCGGCCCGGCGCCAGCCAGATGAACAGCGGTTACCACTGGCCGTACGGACGGCGCGAGGGCGTGCTGCCGGTGTGGGCGCACCGACGGGCGGCCGCGCCGGGCGCGATGCTGTTCACGCGCGTGATCTTCCAGGACCGCCGGTCCGAGGGCTACGCGACGCGGACCTCCGATGATTCGAGCGTCGACCCGTATTTTTGCCTTCCGTTCACGGTCGAGACCACGCGCCGCGACGGCCTGGATGCAATCAGCTGCGCCAGCCCGAACGTGTTCCAGGGCGACAAGGGCCGCTTCATCACTGCCACCGATGTCGCGCAGGGATACGCTGAGCCGTCGGACCTGGGGCGGCGCCCCCTGGACCTGACTTCGCTGTACCCGCCGCGCAGCGATGTCGCCGGATGCTCGGGCGCGGGCTGCCTGGACAGCGCCGATGTTTCGCAGTACGCGGGCGACGCGCGGCGCGCGCTCCCCGACCTGGATACGATCACGATGGCCACGCCGGCCGCGGAGCAGCCCACCGCGATCGCGTTCGAGATCCCGGCGGCCTGGCCGGACGGCGACTACGTCGCGTACCTCGAGATCAACACCGAGGGCGACTACAACGCGAGCTACAACGACACCCTCTACCCGACGCCGACGGGGTCGGACTGGGACTCGTGGGCGATCGGTTACGGCTACCCGTTCCGCGGCCAGCCGTCGGTGGTGTTTCGGCTGGAGATCCACGTCCCCGCCAGCGACCAGACGTGGCCCACAGACGTCGCGTACGGCTACGGATCGCTGAGCGGCGTCGGAGCCCAGGGCGGCGCCATCACGCCGATCGACGCGACGATCAGCAACGACGCCGTCGGCGCGCCCGGCAGCGGCGTCGATCGCCTGCGCCGGGCGCCGGAAGGCTATCGGCTGCGCGTCGACGTCGGCCCGACGCCGCCCGATGCCGGCGCGAACGCCGACGCCGCGGCGGATGCCGCGACCGACGCCGCCGGCGATGCAGCGGCGGGGAACGACGCCGGCGATTCGGGACAACCGCCGCCGCTTTGCATTCCCGGCAGGACTGTCGAATGTGCCTGCCCCGCCAACGCCCATGGCGCGCAGACCTGCGGCAGCGACGGCAAGCACTTCGAAGCCTGCCAGTGCCCTCGCATCGCGGAGGATTACGGCTGCCGCTGCGACTGCAATGTCGGCGGCAGCGCGGGCGGTCCGCTCGGCATCGCGCTGCTCGCGCTGGCACTGGTCGCGCGCCGCCGAAAGCACGGCTAGTCGACGGCCGAGTTAGCGGGTGCCGTTCGCGCGCGCGGTTGCTAGACTGCGCCGCTCGTGAGCCGGAAAGAAACCACCTCACTCGCCAGCGCGCGCGATCGCGGGGACTATCGCCCGCGCGCGGATGAGCCCGACTTCATCGTCGTGCGCGGCGCGCGCGAGCACAACCTGGCGATCGACGAGCTGCGCATCCCTAAGCGATCGCTGGTCGTTTTCACGGGTGTCTCCGGCTCGGGCAAGTCATCTCTGGCGTTCGACACGCTGTACGCCGAGGGCCAGCGGCGTTACGTCGAGTCGCTGTCGTCGTACGCGCGCCAGTTCCTGGGCCAGATGGAGAAGCCCAAGTACGAGCAGCTGCGCGGGCTGTCGCCGACCATCGCCATCGAGCAGAAGTCGGCCTCATCGAACCCGCGCTCGACCGTCGGCACGGTGACGGAGATCTACGATTACCTGCGCGTGCTGTACGCGCGCGCGGGCGAGCAGCGCTGCCACCTGTGCGGCGGCGAGGTGACGGCGCGATCGGCAGCCGAGATCGTCGATGAGTTGCTGACGCTGCCGGCGAAGACGCGCGCCACCCTGATGGCGCGCAAGGCCGAGAACCGCAAGGGTGAGTTCCGCGAGGTGTTCGAGGAGGCGCGCAAGGCGGGCTTCTCGCGCGTGCGCATCAACGGCCTGATCCAGCGGCTGGAGGACGTCACCGCCCTCGACAAGAAGAAGAAGCACACCATCGAGGTCGTGATCGATCGCGTCAGCATCGACGCGGGCGATCGCGCGCGCCTGACCGACTCGGTCGAGGCGGCGGTGAAGGCCGGCGGCGGCTCGGTGATCGTGGCGGTCGAGGGCGAGACGCGCGAGCGCGCCTACAGCGAATCGCGCGCGTGTCCCGACTGCGGCGTCGGGCTGCCCGAGCTGTCGCCGCAGTCGTTCTCGTTCAACAGCCCGCTGGGCATGTGCGTCGACTGCAACGGTCTCGGCTCCAGCATGGAGATCGACCCCGACCTGATCGTCCCCAACCCCGAGCTGTCGATCGGCGACGGCGCCATCGAACCGTGGGGCGATCGCGCCGGGCGCGACCAGGGCTGGACCGCGAACGTCGCGGCGGCCGTGTCGCGCGAGTTCGGCATCCCGCTGGACAAGCCGTGGAAGAACCTGACGCCTCGCCAGCGCGAGATCATCCTGTTCGGCGCGGGCGAGAAGCGCGTGAAGGTCACCTGGTCCGGCAAGCACGGCGGCGGATCGTGGGCGATGCGCTTCGCCGGCGTGGTCAACACGATCAAGAAGCGCCTGCAGGAGACCTCGTCCGAGGTGATGCGGCAGTGGTACGGCCGCTACTTCCGCGAGCAGCTGTGCCGCGCGTGCAAGGGGCAGAGGTTGCGGCCCGAGTCGCGCGCGGTCGTGCTGTCGGGCAAGAGCCTGGTCGACGTGACCGCGATGACCGTGGCGGGAGCGTCGCAGCACTTCTCGACGCTTGGGCTGAAGGGGGCGCGCGCGCAGATCGCGACCGAGATCCTCAAGGAGGTGAACGCGCGGCTGGGCTTCCTGCTGGACGTCGGGCTGGAGTACCTGACGCTCGACCGTGCAGCAGCCACGCTGTCGGGCGGAGAGGCTCAGCGTATCCGGCTGGCGTCTCAGCTCGGTTCCGAGCTCTCAGGCGTGATGTACGTGCTCGACGAGCCATCCATCGGCCTGCATCAGCGGGACAACTTGAGGCTCATCAGCACGCTCCGCCGCCTGCGCGACCTCGGCAACAGCGTGATCGTGGTCGAGCATGACGCCGAGACGATCGAGTCGGCGGACCACGTGATCGACTTCGGACCGGGCGCGGGACGCATGGGCGGTCGCGTCGTCTCGGAGGGATCGCCGGAGGAGTTGAAGGCCGATCCCCGATCGCTGACCGGGAAGTTCCTGGCCGGCACCGAGCGCATCGAGGTGCCCACCACGCGGCGGTCGCCCCAGGAATTCCTGACCGTGAAGGGCGCGCGCGAGCACAACCTCAAGAACATCGACGTCGCGTTCCCGCTGGGCGTACTGGTCGCCGTGACGGGCGTATCGGGCGCGGGCAAATCGTCGCTGATCAACGGGATCTTGCAGCCCGCGCTGCGGCGCAAGCTGCTGGGCAGTTACGACCAGGTCGGCCGCCACGGCGCGGTCGTCGGCATCGACGCGATCGACAAGGTCATCGACATCGACCAGAAACCGATCGGGCGCACGCCGCGGTCGAACCCGGCGACGTACACCAAGGCGTTCGACGCGATCCGCGACGTGTTCGCGCAGACGCCCGAGGCGCGCGCGTACGGCTACCAGCCCGGGCGCTTCTCGTTCAACGTGCGCGGCGGCCGCTGCGAGGCGTGCGAGGGCGACGGCGTCCGGCAGGTCGAGATGCACTTCCTGCCCGACGTCTACGTGACGTGCGAGGTGTGCCGCGGCAAGCGCTACAACGAGGCGACCCTGCGCGTTCACTGGAAAGGCCGCTCGATCGCGGAGGTGCTGGAGACAACAGTGTCCGAGGCGCTGGGGCTGTTCGAGCACCACCGCACGCTGCGCGGGATCCTTCAGACACTGGACGACGTCGGCCTGGGCTACATCGCGCTGGGCCAGTCGGCGACCACGCTGTCGGGCGGCGAGGCCCAGCGCATCAAGCTGTCGCGCGAGCTGGCCAAGCGCGACACGGGCCGCACGCTGTACCTGCTGGACGAGCCGACGACGGGCCTGCACTTCGAGGACGTGCGCAAGCTGCTCCACGTTCTCGACCGGCTGGTCGCGTCCGGCAACACCGTGCTGGTCATCGAGCACAACCTGGACGTCATCAAGACCGCCGACTACGTCATCGACCTGGGCCCGGAAGGCGGCGCGCGCGGCGGCCAGATCGTCGCAGCCGGTACGCCCGAGGAGGTCGCGCGCGTCCCCGGCTCGTACACGGGCCAGTTCCTCGCCCCGCTGCTGGGCCGCCGCCGCCGCACCACCGCGGCGTAGGTCCCCTCGCCCCGCGAAGCGGGGAGAGGGTTAGGGTGAGGGGTCCGTCACTCGACGATGATGTTGTTGATGCAGGACAACGTCGTCTCGAGGTGGAAGGTCGACTGGCAGCAATGCCGCTCGGCCTGGAAGATGTCCATCTGATACATCTTGCCGACCTGCAAGCCGAGGTCACCCGCGCGCGCGTCGAGATCGACGGTGCCGGTCAGGGCGTCGTGGACGCCGCCCAGATCCACCGCGAGGCGGCCGTTCACGTAGAGGAACAGATCATCGTCGCCGCGAAACGTGAACCGCTCGCCGCCCCGGTAGGGGAAGCGGACGTGAATCTCGGTCGTGAACTCCTGATTGTGATCGAGGTACTGGTTCCCCCACCCCTCGTCGTTGGCCAGCGGGTAGAACGCGTCGCTGTCGTAGACCCAGACGCCGGGCCGCGCCCCATCCGCCGTGAGCGGGATGCTCTTCTCGAAGGTCATGTTCACCCCCGGGACGTCGCGATACCACTGATCGAAGTTCTCTTTCGTCGACGTCGTCCCCTGCGTGCCGCCGGCGTAGACCGGTTTCTGGTCGGCGCCGAGCATGGACGTGACGATCCCCGGATCGATGGCGACCTTGGCTTCGAAGTCCGGATGCTTCGGCTGCCCGTCCTTCTCGCCGCTGCGGAAATCGCGGACCACGGCGCGCAGCTCGCGCTGGCACATCCCCGCGTCGTCGGGCGGTACAAAGATCACGTCCAGCGGCGCATCGATTCCCGGCACGGTACCGCCGACGTCGGACGTGATGGAAGGGACATCGATGCCTGCGTCGCTGCCGCCCGTCGTCGTCGGCGTGGCCGCCACGCCCGCGCAGCCGAGGCCCGCGAGCGCCACGGCGAGGGCCGCGTTCACGGAGGGCGTGCGAAACATGCCTACAACTTACCAACTCCCGCCGCGGCCGGCACAGTCGTCGGCACGTCGGCGACCGGATCGAGCGTGTACGGGTACGGCGGCGTCAGCATGCCCGTCGACGTCGTCGGCTGCATGCCCGTGCAGTTCACGAAGGTGTTACCGCCGGTGACGTCCCAGTAGCCGGTCTTCGAGCTGTCGAGGAAGCAGATCGGGTTCTCGGTGTTCTCGAAGTGGTTGCCCTCGACGCGGACCACGGCGCCCATGCGGCTGTTCACGCCCGAGCCGTCGGTGTTGTTGATGTAGTAGTTGTTGAACACGTGCGCCTTGCCGAAGCGGATGCTGGGCATGCGCGAGCCGCAGTTGTGGAAGTAGTTGTGGTGGTAGGTGGCGCGGATGACGGTGTCGCCCACCTGCTCGTCACCGGAGCTGATCAAGCTGACCTTGAAGTGATCGTGAATGTGGCAGCGCGACACGGTGACGAACGACGCCCCGTTCTTGATCTCGATCAGACCGTCGTAATAGTCCTTCCCGCTGGTCCGATCGGAGAAGAGGTCGCAGTGATCGATCCAGACGTTCATCGCGCCGGTCAGCACGATGGCGTCGTTGGCGGTGCCGGCGCCGTCGGCGATGACGTGCGACACGGCGATGTTCCGGATGATCACGTTGCGCGAGCCGTTCAGCGACAGCTCGATTCCCTTCAGGTGCGCGCCGCTGCCCACGCCCAGCAGCGTCTTGTCAGACGTGACGTTGACGCTGTCGGTCCCCTCGATCAGGCCTGACACCGTCACGACGTACGGATTCGGGCTGCCGAGGTACATCTTCAGCTCGTCGAGCGTGGACGCCGTCACCGTCGCGCCCAGCGAGCCGCCGTGCAGGAGATACGGCGTCCCGACATCATCCTGGACGGCCGCATAGCCGACAAGCGCCGGATCCTGCACCGTTCCTGTGGGCAGGAAGCGCGCGGTCATCACCATGTTCTTCGTCATCGTGATGACCGTGGCGGCCGTCGCGCTCGGCGAGTCGCCGGCCCAGCTCTGGAAGAAGTAGCCGGCGTTCGCCGTCGCCGTCAGCATCACCGACGCGCCGGCCGGATAGAACGCCTGCATCGGCGTCCAGGTCACGCTGCCGGCGGCGGGATCACTGGCGGCCACCGTCAGCGAGAAGCTGGGATTGTCCGGCGTGATCCCCTCGCCGACGATCTCGAGGTAGTCGATGTTGGCGAGGCCGCTCGCGCCCAGCGCCGCCAGCTGGATGAAGTTCGACCCGGCCGCCAGTTGCACGTCCAGCGCCGGCGTCTCCTGCCAGTTGTTCCAGTCGGTCGTGTACGCGAACGTGACGGTGTCGGCGGCCGCGACGCCGTTGATCAACAGCCGGCCGTCGCGCGTGTTCGCCGCCAGCCCGCCGAACGCATATCGCCAGATCAGCTTGTACGTCCCGGCCGTCTCGGCCTTCACGCTCCAGGCGATGGTCTTGCCCATGCCCGGATCGCCGTCCGCGAACCCCGTGCCGCTGTAGCCGGTGACGCTGGTGCTCCCCTGGCGCGGGTAGATCTTGCCGTCGACGGCCGCGAACCCCGGCTGATCCTCCTGGATGATCGTGATGCCCGGTCCGACCGGAATGTCGGGCGCGGCGTCTGTCCTTCCGCTGCCGCCGGTTCCGGCCGCCGCGTCGGCGCCACCCCCGCTGCCACCCCCGCCCGTCCCGGCCGCCGCGTCCGGCTCCGACGAGCCGCCCATCCCGCCCGCGCCGCCCGTCCCGGCACTCGCGCCCGCCATTCCCGTACTGCCGCCATTCCCGCCGCCGCCGGGCGTCGGCTTGTTAGCGCCGGACGAACAGCCGGCCAGCAGCGCCAGGGCAAGCAGCGGACGGACGAGGGCCTTCATTCGGCCAGACAGGTTGCCCGAGCCGCCCCGGACGGTTCAGCGCCCGCCCCCGGCGCGCGGATCGGCTACCATCCGGGGCGAGGGCGCGATGGCACAGTCGAGGTCCCTGGAGGCATTCTTCGCGCCCGAGGGCGAGCTGGACGACGTTTTCCTCGCCACCTTCCCGGTTAGCCTCGGCGTTCACGACCTCACGTACTGCGGTCTGGCGGTCACACCGCTCGAGGAATCAGGCGACGACTTTCTGCAAGCCACCTTCAGGATCATGAGCTGGGACGCGAGCCGCACGCAGATCGAAAACATCGTCGAGCAACAGGTTGCCCTCCTCTGGCTGGCGCCGGCGGTAGAAGACGACGTCTATCGGGTTGCGTCGTTCCGGCTCTTCATCCCGGCCGAGACGGTCAAGGCGCGGCTGCGGCGCTTCGTGCGCGGTCTGCCCGGCAGGGCGACCGCACGCTTCGCCCGCATCAACGAGCCCAAGTCCATCATCCCGGACGACGTCCTGTAGGCGCTGATGGGATTCGACTTCTACCGGCGCGACAACCTGGGCGACCCGCGGTCGTACGACGATGATCGCTACTTCCGATCCAACGTCCACGCCTACCCGGTGCTCTTCCACACGATTCGGGCGATCGGCGTCCTCGACGAGAGCATGCGGGAACGGCCGCTCGATGGAGCCGAGTGGGAGGCGTTCCGGTCGGTGCGCTCACCCGACGCCACGCTGGTCCCCGCCTTCAAGCTCTCGTCGAACAGCGGCTACATCATCGTGCCCGACGAGTGCCGCCTGATCGCCGCCGCGTTGATGCAGGTCGCGCGCGACACGCGCGAGAAGCTCACCGTGACGCCCGAAGAAGAAGGGCCGCTCGATTTCGTCGAACGCTTCGCGCGCTTCAACCAGACCGCCGCCGACCACGGCGGCTACGAGGTGTGGTGACTCGTCGCTCCGCGCCGCAGGCGCGGTGTGCGACGACTGTTTTTTCTGGTAGCCGCGATCCCGCGCTTCGCGCGGGGGCGGCTAGTACTCCTCCAGCGTCTTCACCATCTCCGGCACGAAGTTCTGCCGGATCTCGATCAGCGACGAATGCTCCGCCTTGCGCACCACGAGCAGCGGAACTTCGTCCGGGCTGAGCACGTCGGCGATGACATTCTCGTCCTCGAAGTTGAAACGCTGGACGGCCGAGTAAGTCGTGACGTCCGCGCGTTCTTCCGCCGGTGGCGCCTTCTGCGCCTTCTCCACCTTGTCCGCCTTCTCCGCGGTCACGGCGGCCGGGCGCGCGATCAGCCGCACCGGCCGGCGGTGCGGGCGCTGGACGGTGATCTCCTCGCCCGCGATCGCCAGCGGGCTGGGCGCCGTGGGGAACTGCACCGCCACGACGGTGATCGCCAGGACCGCCGCCTGCCCGCCGGGCACCAGGACCAGCGCGCGCAGCGATCCGAGCCGCTCGCGCAAGCTGGTCAGGGCGCGCTGGACGCGCGTGCGCGCCGTGACCTCGGGCGTGCCCAGCCGGGCAGCGACCGTCTGGAACGGCAGCTCGCCGTGAAAGCGCAGCAGGGCCGCGCGCCGCTGGGGCCGCGGCAGCAACGCCAGCGCGCGCCGGACCAGCCCGCGGCGCTCGCGCGCCAGCAGCGCCGTCTCTGGATCCGTGGGCGCGGCGGGCGGCTCGATCTCCGGCGCCAGCTCGGCGCGCCGCTGCTCGACGCGCGCGCGATCGATGGCGGCGTTGCGTCCCACCCGTTCCATCCAGGCCGCAGGCCGCTGAGCCTGCGCGCCGTTCTCCAGCATCGCGCACGCCAGATCCTGCGCCAGATCGTCAGCCGCGCGCGGGTCGCGCCGCGCCGCAATCGCCCGAGCCTCGGTCCAGAGCTTCCGGTCCATGCTCATCACCTCCACCCAGATCGACGATCGAGGGAAGGCTTCGTTCCGATCATTCTATCAATGAAACTTCTCGCTCGAGCCGGCCGTAAGCCGGGTTCTGTTCCGGCGTTTCCGCCGGTGGCGGTCATTCCTCTGGGCCGCCCGTTGCCGGACGGCTCGTGCGACCAACTCGAGATCTGGGATCGGCGC
>Ga0070686_100001296_pt1 | contig 14136 bp, 17 predicted proteins | sample KBSS23LmetaG_FD_65654 | JGI IMG/M metagenome (GOLD analysis project Ga0070686, IMG submission 65654) | Switchgrass rhizosphere microbial communities from Kellogg Biological Station, Michigan, USA - KBS S2-3L metaG | ecosystem: Host-associated > Plants > Roots > Rhizosphere ...
GAGCGGTCCTCGTCCGCCAATTCAGGAGGTGCCCAGCGGCCGATCAGTATCCTGACATCCGGCAGGGCCGCGCGCAGCTTCCGGACAACGTAGCGTGTCTTCGACGGAGGACTCGGCGGAAGGTCCGCGATGCAGACCAGGTTGGCGTGACGCGTTTTCACGAGATCGACGATTTCCGCGGTGAGCAGGCGCACCGGCATCACGTGCAAATGAATGCCGTCGGTCGCGACGAGTTGCGCCAGCATCCGTAGAGCGGTGGCATCCGCCTCGCCGTTGGCGGCGCACCCGATCACCTCGACGTGTCCCGCCGCAGGAGCCATCGTCGCCGCGCCTGCGTCACTACCGTTGGCGTTCGCCGGCAGGAATGCCGGACGCAGCGCTCGCGTCAGATCCTCGACGTCGTTGAGCAACTCTCCGGTTTCTTCGATCACCGTCTGCTCTTCCGCGTCAGACAATCGTCCCTCGAGGCGATCGCGCTCGGCGTAGTTGAGCGCAGGCAGCATCAACGCGTCATAGACAGTCTCAATCGACTGACCGGCAGCGTGGCGCTGCACGATTTCCGCCGCTTCGCTCTGATCGCGTGCGAGGAGGCGCTGGTAGTAGCTCACGTCGGGGGCCAGCGCCGGCGCATCGGCCATGAGCGTGGACAGGAAATCCAGACCGGGCACATGCTTTCCGAGCACGACGAGGCATACCGTCAGCGGCGTCGCGAGGAGCAAGCCCATCGAACCCCACAACCAGGTCCACGCCGCAACGGCAACCAGCAGTGCGACCTGCGACACGCCTGCGGCGCCGGCGTACAGGATCGTTTCGAGAACGAGGTTGGTGAACAGTTCGACGGCGACGAACAGCCCGACAACTGACAGTGGTCTCGTCCACCCGGGCAGCGCGGCGAGGCTGGCCAGAATCGGACCGGCCGCAGCGGCGATCGGCCCCAGGTACGGCACGAAACGGAGCGCGGCGCCAAGCGCGGCCCAGAGCAGCGGATACGGCGTGCCGAGCGCCCACAAACCGGCGCCAATCGCGACGCCGTAAATCATGTTCACGAGCGTCTGCATCAGGAGCTGGCGGCTGACGCGGTGTGCCGCTTCATCGAACGCCTTGGTGGTGACGGCGAGGTGGCCATGGCCCACCAGACCGATGACGCGGCCTCGCAGGTCCTCGCGCTCCAGCAGCATGAAGATCACCAGCGTGATCACGAATCCCGCCGTCGAAAGCGGTCCCACGGCCGGACCGAGCCAGGACGAAAAATCGGTCAGGCTGGACACCTGCTGCGATTGGACGATCACCGGTTCGCGCCGATTCCCGAGGGGCGACTCGGGGCCCGCGGCCTCTTTCTGGATCTCCTTGACCGTTTCCTGGACCTGCTCCATCGATCCGCCGCGGGTCGCGCCACGGATGTCAGCCACCTTCTGTCGGATGTTGGCGCGATACTGCGGAAGATCGGCGGCGAGCTTCGACATCTGCGTCGCGACGCCCCACCCGGCGAGGCCAAGCGTCGTGAAGACGAGCGCGACGGTGATCAGGACGGCCAGAATGCGCCCGATCCGCCGCTGAAGAAACATCACCGCCGGCGACAGCACGAACGTAATGAGCAGCGCAAGAGCGACCGGCACGACGACGGCCTGTGCCCAGTACAGCACCGCGATGACGAGCACGAACCCGGCGAACCGGATCCACGCAGCGATCGATTGTTCTAACGCATCCGGCATGCTGTCACCTGTAACGCCAACGGTCCGCGCACCGACCAAGCAGGCGCCACAGAAACACACCGGGAAGGACGTGCCGGGAGGCCTGAGCCCCCCGTCCGTGGGGCAGGATGGATGTCGCCACCCAGAACGGGCGCGAGCGATGCTGTCGACGGGTTACAGCAATCGCGATGCCGGGTTCGAAGTGCCTCGGGTCCCCATATTTCGAAGGGCCCAGGCCTCCAAGTCCTGTCTGCCGTGAGGCTCGCTGGGTCGCGTGATGCTCACATGCGCGCGCCGTGAGCACGTCGGATGCTCACGTCATGGCGTGCGGGGTGATGGGGTGTTCGCGGGTGAGGCGACGGGCGGCTTTCGCGGCCGCCCGTTCCCAGCGACTTAGAGGCGCTTCGCGTCGCGCGCAGGAGTCGCTCCCACTGCTTCTTCACCAGCCGACGCGATGTCGTCGGCGCCGGTCCGCTTCAGCAGATCCTTGGCGCGCGTAATCTCGTCAGCCGTGTCGCAGTGAACCGACAGCAGCACGCCGCCATCCTTGACGCGCCCCTCGTAACGCTTCGCTTCGTACTCGGGAATGCCCATGCCGACGAGCGCCCCGACCAGGCCGCCGACCGCTCCGCCGACGCCGAGGCCCGCGAGCGCACCCATGATCGGACCCGCCGCGATGAACGGGCCCACGCCCGGAATCGCCAGCGCGCCGATGCCGGCCAGCAATCCGAGCGTGCCCCCGATCGTGCCGCCCGCGGCCACACCGGTCGTCGTGCCCTCCGGCGCCTTGGTCTGCTTCTCGTGCGCGAAGTCTTTCGACCCCTGCGTGTCGGCCATCAGCACGGACACGTCGGCGTTCGAGAACCCCGCGTCGACGAGTTGGTCCACCGCACGCTCGGCGCGTTCGACACTCGGATACAGTCCGAACACGGCGGTCTTCTTGTTGTTATCAGTCATGGAATCTCCTTGGTTACTTCTTCGAGGCCTTTGACGGCGCGATGCTGATCTGATTGACGACGTGTCCCGCGCCTGCCACTTCACGAGCCTTGGCCTCGACGCTGTGCTTCTCTTCCTCGGTCCGCACGGGGCCCTTCAGTGTCACCCGACCGTCCTGCGCGATCACCTTCACGTTGTGCGCGTAGGTGGACAGGCTTTTGTCGTTCATCAGCGCGCGGCGGATCCGGCGCGCGATCTCGCGATCGCTCGTGTTCTCCTTCTGCTGATCGGCCGTGGCCTGGCCGGGACTGCGATCCCGCTTGTTCACTTTCGTGTTGTCGGGCGGGGTCTGGGATGCCGCTGCAACGAGCGGATTGAGCAGGGCGGCGACGATAGCCAGCGCGAATGCGATTCGGCGGCCACGATACTGGTGCATACACATCTCCTCTTCCACCGATGGACTACGAACCTGAGTAATCCAACGACCACGAGCGAGTGGTTTTGGTGCTTGGTCAACATCGGTGCAACTTGGAGGCCACGAAAATGTGCTCAGCCGACGCTGCGACGGCCTCGCACGGGGCACGTTCGTTGCAGCCGGCACGCACGTCGATTCCTGCTCTGCTCGTCCATACCTGCAGCGCACCGAAACATCCTCACGGTTGAAAAAAGAGGTTCTATGTATCACCACGTCAAGAAACTGATGTACACCGTGCGCGTCGATGCGCCCGATCCGGCATTCGGCAACATGCTGCTCGAACAATTCGGCGGCGCCAACGGCGAGCTCGCGGCGGCCATGCAGTATTCGATTCAGGGCATCAACTGCGACGACCTGGAGCGGAAAGATCTGCTGATGGACATCGGCACCGAGGAGCTGAGTCACCTCGAGATCGTCGGCGCGCTCGCGCGCCTGCACCTCAAGCCGATGAAGTTCAACCGCGACGCGGCGGAAGCCGACCCGCTGATCGCCATCGCCGGCGGCGGCGGCGTCAGCCTGTGCAACTCGATGGGGAATGCCTGGACCGCCGATTACCTGAAGATCACCGGCGAGCTCGACGTCGATCTGCGCAGCAACATCGCCGCCGAGGCGAGAGCCAAGATCGTCTACGAGCGCTTGATCAATTTCACCGACGACGCCGGCACGAAGGACGCGCTGCAGTTCCTGATGACGCGCGAGATCACCCACATGAAGGCGTTCACCGCGGCGCTCGACAGCCTGGGCAAGCCGCAGTTCTCGATCGGCCGGATCCCGCCGACACCGATCCTCGTCGACCAGTTCTTCAACGACTCGAGCGGCGCCGGCGACGAGGGCGAGATGGACGCACGCGGCCCATGGAATCAGGGCGGCCAGTGGCAGTTCGTCGATGCGCCGGCGCTGCAGGATCTGCGCGACCGCACCTCCGACGCGGCAACGATCGACGATCGCGGCACGGCCGCAGCCGGCGCGCCGGAGGCTGTCGAGGACGTGCTCGTCGACGAGCTGCAGGATCTGCTACACGCCGAAGGACAGCTGGTGAAGGCGCTGCCGCGGATGGCGAAGGCAGCCAACTCCGATCTCCTGCGTCTCGCGTTCGAGAAGCACCTCGACGAAACGCGCGGCCAGGTCGATCGCCTGAAGGAGGTCTTCGAGCTGCTCGGTGTCGCGGCGAAGCCGACGCCGTGCAAGGGCATGAAGGGTCTCGTCGAGGAAGGCGACGACATCATCGCGGAAGCCGACGACACAGACGACGTCGCGGCCGATCTTGCGGTCATCGCGGCGGCGCAGAAAGTCGAGCACTACGAGATCTCCGCCTACGGGACGTCCCGCGCGCTGGCCGGACAGCTGGGACGGCCGGACATCGCGGAGCTCCTGGCCCGATCGCTCGCCGAGGAAGAGGGCGCCGACAATCTCCTCACGCAGATCGCACGGGAGCTCATCGGACAGACCCGGACCGGCTCGACGAAGCCGACCAAGCTGGCGGCGGCGCGCGACAAGTAAGGAATGCTGGTCCTGGAGTGAAGGAGCGACGCAGCGCCGGTGCACTATCGGCGCTGCGTCGCGGCTACACGTCCTCCTTCAGACGCTCCGACATCGCTCCGGTTCCGTCACCGAGTCGCGGGACATCCCAGAACAATTCGTGCGCGCCGGACGCGGAAAGCATGGTCGCGAGTGTTTGGGCTGTGCCGTTTCGCACAGCGCGCCTTGCGGATTGGGGGTACGCTCGGACGCTGGTGAAAACAGGTCACGAAAGGCGCCGCCGCGCAGGCGCGCTGGACCCGGGACCCGCGCCTCACCGCGGGACGATTGTCGCACTGGAGCCGAACCGATGAATGTCAGACCACTGCACGACCGCCTCGTCGTTCGCCGAATCGCCGAGGGCGAGCAGCGGCACGGCGGGATCATCATTCCGGATAGCGCAAAGGAGAAGCCGCAACAAGGGAAAGTCATTGCCGCCGGCAACGGCAAAGCAAACGACGCCGGGACCCGCATGCCGCTCGACGTCAAGGCCGGCGATCTGATCCTCTTCGGCAAATATACGAGTCAGGAAGTGAAAGTCGATGGTGAGGATCTGCTCATCATGCGAGAAGACGAAGTGCTGGCCGTCATCGAAGATGGCAGCAAAGAGAAAGACTGATCAGTGTCCAAACTCATTACCTACGGCGACGCCTCGCGGCAGGCGATTCTCCACGGGGTCAACGGCCTGGCCGATGCGGTCAAGGTCACCCTCGGACCCAAGGGGCGCCACGTCATCCTCGACAAGCAGTACGGGTCGCCGACCATCACCAAGGATGGCGTGACCGTCGCGAAGGAGATCGAGCTGCCGGATCCGCTCGAGAACATGGGCGCGCAGATGGTCAAGGAAGTCGCGAGCAAAACCTCTGACATCGCCGGCGACGGCACGACCACCGCCACCGTGCTGGCCCAGGCGATCTATCGCGAGGGCGCGAGGAACGTCACCGCCGGGGCGAATCCGATGGCCCTGAAGCGCGGTATCGACACGGCGGTCGCGGCGATCACCACGGCCCTGCAGGCGATGTCGAAGCCGGTCGCCGGCCGGATGATCGCGCAGGTCGGCACGATCTCGGCGAACCACGACGAGGCGATTGGCCAGATCATCGCCGACGCGATGGACAAGGTCGGCAAAGACGGCGTCATCACCGTCGAAGAAGCCCGAGGCATGGAGACCTCGCTCGACGTCGTCGAAGGGATGCAGTTCGACCGCGGTTACCTGTCGCCGTACTTCGTCACCGATGCGGAGCGGATGGAGGTCGTCTTCGAGAACCCGCTGATCCTCATTCACGAGAAGAAGATCGGTTCAGTCAAGGACCTGCTGCCGGTCCTGGAGCTCGTCGCCCACGCCGGCCGTCCGCTGCTGATCGTCGCCGAGGATGTCGAGAGCGAAGCGCTGGCGACGCTGGTCGTGAACAAGCTGCGCGGCACCATTCAGGCTGCCGCGGTCAAGGCGCCCGGCTACGGTGATCGCCGCAAGGCGATCCTCGAGGACCTCGCGGTGCTGACCAACGGCAAGGCGATCACCGAGGATCTCGGCCTCAGGCTCGACCACATCACGATCGACGATCTCGGCCATGCCAAGAAGGTCACGATCGCCAAGGACACCACCACGATCGTCGAAGGCGGCGGCAGCGCGGCGGCGATCGCAAGCCGCGTCAAACAGCTGCGGGCGCAGGTCGAGGACACGACGTCGGAGTACGACCGCGAGAAGCTCCAGGAGCGGCTCGCCAAACTGGTTGGCGGCGTCGCGATCATCAAGGTCGGTGCGGCGACCGAAACGGAACTGAAAGAGAAGAAAGCGCGCGTCGAGGACGCGATGCACGCGACGAAAGCGGCGGTCGAAGAAGGGATTGTGCCCGGCGGCGGCGTGGCGCTGCTGCGGGCGGCACGGACGCTCGCGAGCGTGAAGGCCGTGGGCGACGAGCGGGTCGGCGTGAACATCATCGCCCGCGCGATCGAGGAACCGTTGCGCTGGATTGCGACCAACGCCGGCCGCGAGGGGGCGATCGTCGTGCAGCGGGTCAAGGACCTTGAGGGCAGCCACGGCTTCAACGCGCAGACCGATCGCTACGAGGATCTCGTCGAAGCCGGGGTGATCGATCCGACCAAGGTGGTTCGCTCGGCGATCCAGAACGCCGCGTCGATCGCGTCCCTTCTGCTGACCACCGAAGCCGTCATCTCGGAGATGCCGCGGCGACGCCAGCTCGAGACGCACGGCCATGCGAGCTGACGGCCCGCCTGGAGGAGGGAAATGGAGTACCGGCACCGCATCGGCCGCCTCACGTCGACGCGCAAGCTAGTCAGCGCCTCATGGATCGCGGAGGTCGACGCGATCGAACGCGGAATGTCGGTTTTCGAGAACGCGCATCCGCTCGCGAGCGACTGCGTCGTCGTCTTCTTCGAGATCGCGACCGACCAGAAGCTGCACGTCAACGTTACCCATCGCCACAGAACGGAAACCGTCCGCGGCTGGGCAGGTCCCGCGGACACACCACAGGGATTCGTCCACAACCGCACCTTTGGTGCGGCGCCGACGGCCCGAATCGTCCACCACGTCCGTGAGATGGTGTTCGCCGATCCGGCGTGACGCCAGGAGCCACCTTATGAAATACGCGATCTACGAAGACCCGGCCACGCATCGGTTTGCGCACCTGCCGCTGCCAAGCCGCTTTGTGGACGGCGACGAGTTGCCACCCGTGGCCACCGATCGCTGGTTCGAGAGCCACGACGCTGCGATCGCCGGACTGATCGAGCTTCTCGATGGCGACGAAACCCAGTCTGCACCCATTGCCGATCCTGCGATAGGGCCGGACATCGGCGAGCCGCAGATGATGAATCCTGCGCCGCGCCCGGTCTTCTGGTTTCAGCAGTAGGGATGAGACCCAACATGAGTACCCGACCGATGACTCGACTGAGAGCGATCCAAGTGTGGTTCGCAGCGGCGTCGCTGGTCGCAGCCGCGGCGATCGCGCTCGGATGGGTTCCGACGCTGGGCACCGCGATGGTGCTGCTGGCGATGGGCCTGGTTCCACCGGTGCTCGCCGTGGTGTTGTGGCCGTCGGCGAACGCGGCCACGATGGCCGAAAGGATTCACGACGCGAAGGCGCGTTGATCGATCACCTCATATTCACTCTGGACGAGGCCGCTGGCGTACTGCCGTGTTCCGACGTGCCTGAGCACGATGTCGCTCGGTACACGACCAAAGAGCGGGATGCCGGTACCAATCAGCACCGGAACGCGGGTGACGATGAGACGCTGAATGAGCCCGTCCTGAAGAAACCGCTGAATGGTGATTCCACCATCCACGTAAACGTGCCGGATGCCGCGAGCTGCAAGCTGCGACACGATTTCAGCTGGAGCCCCCGACATGCGCTCTACCGCCGCCCCGGGCGGCGCTGGGGCGAGCGGACGGCCGCTGAGCACGACAACGGGCTTCTCGCCATAAGGCCAGCCGTCAAACGTCAAGACCGTTTCGAAAGTCTTGCGGCCGATGACCAGCGCATCCACCGTCGCCATGAACTCGTCGTAGCCGTGGGGTTCGCCACCGCCGGGCGGCAGGAAGTCGAGGCCACCATTGGTGCGGGCGATGAAGCCGTCGAGGCTCGTGCCAATGAAGGCTGACGCTTTCATTGTGGGCTCCTCATGTGCGCGGCCGTTCGACACGCGACTGAATCAGCATCTCGGCCAGGCAGCTTTTGCCGCGCCCCGACGATCGATCGACGTCGGAGAGAGCGTGCAATCCAGGACAGCGCCCGTGTTTGCGGGTACGACAGACTGTGCCATGCCCTACACATACACATCTCTCGTCTTCCTGTGGCTCGTGACCCTCGGATTGTTTGCCGTGTCCGCCTCTGGTGTACTCGCGGGCTCCTGGCTGATGCTGCTCCCCCTGATTGCGCTCGCGACGCCGGCCCTCATCCTCAGGCGTTTCACGCCCGCACCAACCATCGCGCCGCAATTGGCGCCTGCCCGGGTCATCGCCGCGCCGCGCAGACGTCCCAAGGCCCCCTTCACGGCATTGGATTGATCGCCGTCGGAGACGGTCGGCGTGGACGTCGGCTCGACGTCGCAGAGACGAAAACCGCAGTGTCCCAAACGGTACAGATCGCCGGTCCCGCTGACCACTAATCTGCACGCGTCGTCGGCGGGCCGGCTTCCGGCCGGAAGCCGAGCGCTGCAGACCTTCATCGAGGATCCCGGTGACCCACACTCCACGCAACCCGGTCTGTCGGTATTGCGGGCTCGAATCGAGCGTCTCCCATGCGAGCGTGGACGAATGCATCCTCGCGCTTCGGCGAGAGGGGCATCGACTCAGCGAACACCTGCGCAAAGGGGTGCCGGGTGCGAGATTCAGCTCTCAAGAGCAGCCCGATCGCGCCGATGATAGAGCCGCGGCGCCGCGGCTCGCTCCGCGTATGAAGAGCTCCTGATCAGGCGTGGGCCGATCGCCGCCCGCTCGCGCCGCGTCTCCGCTACGCGTGCTTCAAAACCCTGGTTGTCCAGACCAGGATCACGGCGCCGACGAAGGCAACCAGAATCGAGCCGATCACTCCTCCGCCTGGCCAGATGCCCAGGGTGCCGAACAGCCAGCCGCCCACGATCCCTCCCAGGATCCCAAGGATGACATCCACCAGCACTCCGTAGCCGCCACCCCGCATGACCTGCCCTGCCAGCCAACCGGCAACGAGCCCGACGACGATCAGATAGAGAATATTCATCGCCATCCTTCATTCGAATACGAGTGTCATCGCTGACGCGCTGCGTCGATCTGCGCCGCACGGCGCCGAGCAGAATCGCGACATGCTCGGCGTCAACGGGTTTCGCCAGTTGGCAGTCGGTCGGACTTTGCGGCAGTTCATGACCGAGGGCGAGCTCGATCAGCACAGGCGCACTGTGACAGCTCGGCAGAATCGAGGCTGTCGCGTTTTGCACAGGTACGCAGATCGACGGAGTGCACGTGCGATAATCCAGCACAAGCCTGATGAGCCCGAGACCTCAGTCGGTTTATTCGAAGCGCAGGCCCGTGTTCGACGTCGAGACCTATCTCAAAGCGGAAGGGCCGCGGCGCACGGTCACGAAATATCGACGGGGCCAGGTTGTGTTCACGCAGGGCGACCCCGGTCACGACGTGCGATACCTCCAGAAGGGCGCGGTCAAGCTGTCGGTGCTCTCCCGAATCGGCAAGGAGGCGGTCGTCGCGATGCTGGTGCCCGGAGATTTTTTCGGCGAGGGCGTGCTGGCGGGGCAATCGATTCGCATCGCCACCGCAACGGCGATCGCGCCGAGCAGCGTGCTGACGATTGAGAAAACGGCGATCGTCCGGCTGCTCCACGAGCAGTCCGCGTTCGCCGACCGGTTCCTGTCCTACATGCTGCAGCGCAACATCCGCATCGAAGCGGACCTCGTCGATCAGCTGTTCAACTCCAGCGAAAAACGGCTGGCGCGGACGCTGCTGCTGCTGGCGCGCTACGGCCAGGACAATCCGGCACGCACGCTCCCCAAGATTTCGCAGGAAACGCTCGCCGAAATGATCGGCGCGACCCGTTCACGCGTCAACTTCTTCATGAACAAATTCCGCAAGATGGGGCTGATCGAATACAACGGCGGCCTCAAGGTCAAGCCCTCGCTCCTGACCGTCGTCCTGCACGACTGACGACTGGTGTCCGCCGGTCGGGGTCAGCGCGCAGGCATCGGACTTCCCCCCTCGTATTCCTGCGCAAGAGTGTCCACAATTGGACAGTTCTCCCGGTTGTCGCCGCGCTAAGGTTCGCGTTTCGCTGCGTGCAATCGCCGCATCATCCGCCACGGCTCGTTTTCGAGGGGGCTCGTTGAGCGCTGAATCTCCAACAGACATCTCGCCGCTGTACTCGTATGAATGCGAACGGAAAATCCTGCGCAAGCACCGCTGCAACGTGCTTGTCGAAGGCGATCGCCGTGCCACCAACGCCGTCCTCACCCTGTTGCTGCCGTACACGCGCGACGCTGTCGTATGGCACACACCGTACGCACCCGTCGAGCTCCCGGACCCAAAGACGAACACGTTCATCCTGAGGAGTGCCGCGTCCTTGAGCGCGAGCGACCAACAACGGCTGCTCGACTGGCTCGGCGGCACGGGCAGGCGCACGCAAATCATCTCGACGGCCGAGAGCCCGCTGTTCACGCTCGTGGAGGGCGGACTCTTCGACGCAACGCTGTACTACCGCTTGAACGTCATGCTGCTGCGTGTCGGCGTGACCGCATCCCTCCAGATCAATCAATCCGCGTCCTGACCGCGGTGCGACCTGTCCAAAATGCGACAGCCGCACGTACCGCGCGTCGCCAATCATCGCTGTACGTTTCGACTGCTCAGCTGGGGTTGGGAGCAGCTGTGGCTACAGGCGGGTGCGCAACATGATGCTCGAATTCATTGCGGTCCACCGCGAAGACATCATCAGACGCTGCCGCATGAAGATATCGATGCGGCTGGTTCCACCGCCGACCGAGGCGGAACTTGATCACGGCGTCCCACTGTTCCTCGAGCAGCTGGTCGACGCCTTGCGCCTCGGCCCGTCGTCGATCGCGGCGATTCGCGGCACGGCGCTGCTCCACGGGCATGACTTCACCGTGGCACAAGTCGTCCGCGACTATGGCGATGTCTGTCAGTCGATCACCGAGTTGGCGGTCGAACTGAACGCCCCGATCGCCGCAGGAGACCTTCGGACGCTGAATCGTTGCCTCGACGATGCCATCGCTGGTGCGATCATCGAGCATGGGCGCAAACGCGTGCAATCCGGATGCGACGGGGAGGCCGCTCGCGGCAGCGAACGCCTCGGGTTCCTGGCGCACGAACTCCGGAATCTGACCAACACGGCCATCGTCGCGTTCGAATCGCTCACGACAGGAAATGTTGGGATTTCGGGCAGCACCGGGACGGTACTCCATCGCAGCCTGATGGGAATACGCACGCTCGTCGGCCGGTCGATCTCCGAAGTCCCGCTCACGCAGCGCATCAACAGCCCGGAGCGATTCTTCGTCTGGAGCTTCGTCGACGAACTCACGCCGGAGGGTGCGGCGGCGGCGAACGCCGCCGGCGTCACGCTCACCGTTCTTCCGATCGACGATGGCCTGGTGATCGAGGCCGACCGTCTCGTCCTCAAGGCGGTGGTGATGAACCTGTTGCAGAACGCGTTCAAGTTCACCCGGCCGGGGACGATGGTCACGTTGCGCGTCGCTGCCAGTGCAGAGCGCGTGCTGATCGAAGTTCAGGACGAATGCGGCGGCCTTCCGCGCGGCAACGTCGAGGATCTGTTCCGCCCGTTCGCGCCGAGTCACCCCGATCGAACCGGCATCGCGCTGGGCCTCTCGTTCAGCCGCTGGGCCGTCGAGGCCAACCACGGGAGCATCTATGCGCGCGACGTGTCGGGTGTGGGATGCGTGTTCACTCTCGATCTGCCGCGGCTCCCCCTGTCCACGCTCTCGATCGCGTAGGCGCGTTTTCCACCTGCCGCGTCTCGCCGGTCCTTCGCGGCCGGCGCAGCTGTTCAAAACAGCACAGGCTGCCTCCGCGATCCCGCCGACACTGACAAGCGCGTCACGGTTCACCCGACTGGGCGAACCGGTAGACGACTCAGGGCGGAGAATCGGCTCAGCCTTCCATTGCCATACGCGGCGCCGACACCGCATCGCAGGATTCTCAATGAACAAGACCCGCATGACGACGATCGCGATCGGACTTGCCGTAGCGTGTGGCGGAGTCGTGAGCGCGCAGACGCAGGAAACCAAGACCACCGAGAAGACGAAGGTCGAGATGAAAGGCGGCAAGAGCGTCACGGTGACGGGATGTCTGGAGCGCCGCGATAACGGCGATTACATGCTGACCAGCATTCGTGACGTCCGCGGCATGGATCCGTCGCGATATGCGCTCGTCACCCACGACGACCTGTCGAAGCACGTTGGCGAGCGGGTGCGTATCGAGGGCAAGACGGTGTCACCGGGCGACGGCACCGTCGCGGTGAAATCCGAGACGAAGACCGAGGTCGAAAACGGGAAGGACCTCGAGATGAAGTCCAAGACCGAAGGCACCACGGGCACGCTCGAGATCCCGTTTCTCGGCGTGAAGTCGTTGAAGAAGCTGTCGTCGTCGTGCTCGTAGCCATCTGCACGCGCGAGAGAGACGGACGCGCCGTTCTCTCGCGTGCTTCTGCGGCCGGGCCGGGAGGTCATCCACCATGTGCTGAAGTGGACACATGGCGTGCGCCTCCCTGTGTCATGCTGCTGCAATGCATGCCCAGAATACCCAGAACACCGCCGGCCGGCGGCTCAAGGTGCCGTCGCCGTTCAACGCCCAGGCGTTTCTCGAGTCCGCCGGCGTCGCCAAGACGTTTGTCGAATACGGACGCGGCGAGACAGTGTTCACTCAGGGCGACGCGTGCGATCACGTTTTGTACATCCAGTCGGGCGGTGTGAAGCTGTCGGTGCTCTCGAAGGCCGGCCGTGAGGCGGTCGTCGCGATGCTCGGCCCGGGGGATTTCTTCGGCGAGGGCTGCCTGGCCGGCCAGCCGGTGCGCATGGGCACCGCCGCCGCGATTACGCCGAGCGTGATCCTGCGGATCAACAAGAGCAAGATGGTGTGGCTGCTCCACCGGCAGCACTCGATGTCGGATCGATTCATCGCGCACATGCTCGCGCGGAACATCCGGATCGAAGAGGACCTGATCGATCAGCTGTTCAATTCGAGCGAAAAGCGGCTCGCGCGGACGTTGCTCCTGCTGGCGCGTTACGGCAAGCACGACAAACCCGTACGGGCGGTCCCGCCGATTTCACAGGGCACGCTGGCCGAAATGGTCGGCACGACGCGGTCGCGAGTCAATTTCTTCATGAAGAAGTTTCAGCGCCTCGGGTTCATCGACTACTCGCACGGTCTCAAAGTCAACAACTCGCTGCTGACCGTCGTCCTGCACGATTAGGGGCCGGGCGCGAGCCAATCGCGGTCGCGCTGTTTCGTTCTGCACACGCCCGCCCTCGCGCCTCGCGTAGTCTTCACGACAGGAGCCTCACCATCATGGATACACGGTCCGACTACAGCGGGAGCAACGGGTTTCTGATTGGATTCCTCGCCGGTGGCGCGATTGGCGCGGCGCTCGCGATGGTCTGTGCACCGCGAATCGGAGATCTGCGCCGGCGGGTCTCGACATCGACAGCGGACCTCGGCGACAAGGTCACGCGGACCTGCCAGGATGTCAACGCCCGCGTCACCGGCGCGGTCGACGGCGTCGCGGCGAACGTGCAGGCGGTCCGCGACAATGTCGCGGATGTGATTGCGGACGGCGCGCGGCACGTCGAACAGCTCGCGATGGCCGCAAAAAGCGGCCCGGTCGACCGCGGGTCGGCATCACGGGGCTGATGCGGTCGCGTCATCATGCGGAACCAGCAACCGGGGTGAGGATATCGATGATGACGAAGATCAAGCTCGTCGCTCGAATCGGCATTGCGTTGGCGGCCGCCCTGGTGGCCGGGTGGATCTGGGGCGCAACCGGACGG
>Ga0070686_100001298_pt1 | contig 14134 bp, 13 predicted proteins | sample KBSS23LmetaG_FD_65654 | JGI IMG/M metagenome (GOLD analysis project Ga0070686, IMG submission 65654) | Switchgrass rhizosphere microbial communities from Kellogg Biological Station, Michigan, USA - KBS S2-3L metaG | ecosystem: Host-associated > Plants > Roots > Rhizosphere ...
TTCGGCGCGCGCCTGGACCTCGGCGATGCGCATCTTGCGATAGTTCTCTTCGATTTCCTCGCTGGCGCGGCGCAGGTCGGTGACGTTGCGCAGAATCGAGACGACGCCGCTGCCCTGCCGGGGATCCTCGGTCACCGTGCTGAGCAGCTCGAACACCAGGTCCGATCCGTCAACCGGGTTGACCAGCAGCAGTTCGCGCCGGGTCGCGCCGGTCTCCTCGATCGCCTTGCTCGACAGCGCCGACGACAACAGCATGTTGTTCATCCGCACGGCGCCGCGGCGGCCTTCGCTCTCTTCCTCCGAGGCCGTGAACAGGGTCAGCGCGCGGGCGTTGGCGATCAGCAACCGCCCTTCGGTGTCGGTGAGCAGAATCGGATCGGTGACCGCGTTGATGATGCTGTAAAGCAGCGAGCGTTCGCGGCCCTGCTTGCGATCGCCTTCGGTGAGCGCCTGCTGCCGCAGGATCTGGTCGATGCGCTGGCTGAAGACCGAGACGAACCAGTGAAAGTCCGCGCCGATCGCCTCGCTGCCCGCGACCAGCAGGATGCCGAACGAATCTTCGGAAAAACCGGAGACGCCGAGCGGCACGGCGTGAAAGGCCGCATCTTCAAATGGCGTCGACGGACGGCGTTTGCGATCGGCGGCCGAGTGCGGCGCGGGGAAGAACAGCTCTTTGCGATGGTTGAAGGCAGTGACCAGCGGATTGTTCCAGTCCTCGAGCGACACGGTGTAGCTGGCGACGGTCGACGTGGTCATGCCCCACGACCCGACGACGAACAGCGACTGCTCCGCTTCCGGGCGGACGAGGCAAATCGAGCGCGTGAACCCGAGCACTTCGGCGAGCCATTGCAGCGCCAGCTGCGTGCAATCGGAGAGTTCCGCTCTTGCGACGAAGCCTTCGAGCAGGCGGACCCGCACCGCCAGCATCTCGGCATCGTCGCCGGCGCCCGTGTCCACGGCGACACGGACGCGGGGAATGCCCGTGTACGGCGCCGCCGATCCGTTCCGCTTAGCCGCGGCTCGCCGGGGCGCGGCGACCGCTACGAGTGCGGCTGCCCGTGCTGGCATTGAGCTGGGCCCTGAGGGCGGCGTTTTCAGCAATGACTTCCTCATACCCCTTGCCTTCGATCGCCGGCTTCGATACCGGCGCGACCGAGCCGACCGCTTCGGAGTATTTCAAGTAGGTGTCGATCGACGCGACGACGACGCGTGCCTCGACGGTGATGAGGTCGATTCCGACCAGCGAGACACGGACCCATGCGTCGATGACGATCCCCTTGTCGAGGACCCGGTCGAGGACGTCAATAAGACTTGTGCCGCCTGCGGCTCGTTCAACGGGCATCAGACACTCCTTGAATCCTGCAACGGGCGCGCATCACGAGCACAGCTAACGCGACGCCGGGATCGAGCGTCGCCGCATCAGCGACGCCAGCTGCCGCTCGAGCGCGCGCACCTGCTTGCGCAACGCTTCATTCTCGGCCGACAACGCCTGCTTGCCTGGAGACAGATGGTGATCGAACTTCCACCAGTCGAGGCCTATCTGCTCGGCCTTGTCGATCGAGCAGATGAGCAGCCGGATCCGGATGGTCAGCAGCTCGACTTCGGCGAGCGACACCTTGATATCGCCGGCCACCACGAGCCCCTTATCCAGGACGCGATCGAGAACGTCGACGAGGCCTGACGACCGTCCGTGCCCCTCACCTAGTGGCGTCGGCATAGGTTCCGTATTCTACGTAACTTCCTGGCACTCGCTGAGTCACTGAAAGGCGAGGGACTGGCTTATCTCAGCAATGGCAGTGCCAATTGAGACGTTAGGGATTTTTTTCGATCGCCGTCGTCGCTGCATTGAAGCCCGACAGTGAGTCTTTGGACGGCGTACGAATTTGTTACAGGCTCAACAGCTCACCCGGTACGGAGATCACGCGATCTTCCATCCCTAATTGATCGAGCGGCACACCGTCGAACCCGAAGCCGTAGCGCACCAGGCACGCGGCCGCGCCCGCAGCGCGCGCCGTGCGCCAGTCGATCGCGGAGTCGCCGACGAGCAGCGTGTCGTGCAACGGGACACCGGCCTGCGCCGCCAGATGGCGAAGCGCCGTCGGATCGGGCTTGCGTGGAAACGGACCGTCGCCGCCGAGAACAGTGTCCGGCCCGAAATACGACGCGAGCGCCAGGCCATCGAGAATCCGTCGGGTCGACGCCAGCGGCTTATTGGTGAGCACCGCGAGGCGGCTGCGCGATCGCAGGTGCTCGAGCGCGTCCGGAATCCCCGGATACGGCCGGGTGTGGTCGAGCAGATGGTCGCCGTAGATGCGCAGAAAGCGTTCGAGTGCGTCGGGCGGCTGGGCGATCGCGACAGCGGCGAACGCCCGCGCCACCAGCGTCGCCGCGCCATCGCCAACCATGCGACCGATGCGATCTTCGCTCAGCGGCGCGGCGCCGCACTCGACCAGCAGCGCGTTGGTCGCGTTCGCAAGATCGCGGCGGGAGTCGACGAGCGTCCCGTCGAGATCGAAGACGATGAGCGAGAACGCCGCGGTGGGGGCTGGAGGCTCGGGGCTAGCCGTCACGGCGATAGTCGGCGAACGACGTCGGCGTTTCCCACACCGTGACGCGGACGACGGGAAGACCGTGCTCCGCCGCCTTGTCGAAGATCAGTTTCGCGATCCGCTCCACGGTCGGGTTGCTGTCGAGGAGATAGACCGGCTCGCCGAGATCCTTGAGCGGCTTGACGAGCGGATCGTCGTGACGCAGCAGCATCTTGTGATCGAGCTCGCGGTCGACCCAGCCTTTGACCAGCCGCTTGATGTCGCTGAAATCGCAGACCATGTTGCGGTTGTCGAGCGTGCCGGTGCGAACCTCGATTTCGGCGGTCGCGTTGTGGCCGTGGGGATGTTTGCAGATGCCGTCGTAGTCGAGGAGGCGATGTCCGTAGCAGAAATCGATGCGCTTCGTAACGGAATACATGACAATGAAATTATATGTCGACGGGTGTGCTGCTCTCGGGCGGGCTCGACAGCGCGGTGCTCGTCGCCGAGGAAGCCGCGCGCGACGAGGTGCAGCCGATCTATGTCAGCGTCGGGCTGGCGTGGGAGGCCGAGGAGCGGGCGATCCTCGCCCGGTTTCTCGCCGCGCTGCCGCGCGACGCGCGGGTGCGGCCGCTGGTGTCGTTGACCGTCGACATGCGCGACGTCTACGACGCCTCGCACTGGGCGATCACCGGACGGCCGCCGGAGTACCACACGCCCGACGAGGACGTCTACCTGCCGGGCCGCAACGTCATCCTCCTCGGCAAGGCGGGCGTCTATTGCGCGTCGGCGCGCATTGGCCGGCTCGTGCTCGGCACGCTCGGCCACAATCCGTTTCCCGACGCGACGCCGGCGTTTCGCGAGGCGATGGCGCGCGCGCTGACGCTCGGCCTCGCCCACCCGCTGCAGATCGACGCGCCCTACGCCAGCATGAGCAAGGCGGAGGTGATCCGCCGCGGGGCCGCGCTGGGCGTGCCGTTCGAGCTCACGCTGTCGTGCATGAAGCCTCAGGGGCGACACTGCGGCGAATGCAGCAAGTGCCGCGAACGTCACGATGCCTTCATCGACGCCGGCATCCCGGATCCGACCGTATACGAGACGACGATCCACCTCGCCTGAGTAATTGACTCCCCGCGTCGGGCGGGCGTATTGTGCCCGCGTGATTGGTTCCCGCAGCGACGCCTACGACGTCGTCGCCGTCGGCGGCGGGCCTGCGGGCGCGGCGGCGGCGCACCTGCTCGCCTCCTGGGGCTGGTCGGTGCTGCTGCTGCATCACACGGCCGGACGACCGGCGCCGGCCGAATCGCTGCCGCCGAGCACGCGCAAACTCTTCGCCCTCGCCGGGCAGCTCGACGCCGTCGAACGGGCGCAGTTCCATCCCAACACCGGAAACGTTGCCCGCTGGGCGAACGCCGGACGAACGACGGTCACCGAGACGCCGGGATTTCACGTCCGCCGCGACGAGTTCGATCGCGTGCTGCGCGACGCCGCCGCGTCGGCACAGGCGCAGATCGTCGACGGCGTCGTTCGCCGCGTCGATCCTGGCGACCCGGCACGCGTGACGTACGGCTCGAGCGACGGCACGATCCACGTCGTCGCCGCGCGGCAGGTCCTCGATTGCAGCGGCCGCAGCGGTGTCGTGGCAGCGCGCGGCTTGCGGCGGCAGGAGACCGGCTACCGCACGCTGGCGATCAACGCCGAGTGGGAGAGCGACGCGTGGCCGCGTGACGAGCACGAGCGGACCCTGGTTGAAAGCTACGCCGACGGGTGGGCCTGGTCGGTGCCGTTGTCGGCGACCCGACGGCAGTGCACGGTGATGATCGAACGCAGCCGCTCGCCTGAACGGGTAGCGCTCGAAAGCGTCTACCAGCGCGAGCTCGCGAAGGCGACGATGATCGCCGGGCGCGGGCGCGACGCGCGCGCGCGTCAAATCGGCAACCCGTGGGCGTGTGACGCATCGATTTACGACTGCACGCGCGCCGCCGACGAAGGTGTTCTGCTCGTCGGCGATGCCGCGTCGTTCATCGAGCCGCTGTCGTCGGCCGGCGTGAAAAAAGCGCTGCTCTCCGCCTGGCGTGCCGCCGTCGTCGTCAACACGACGCTGAAGCATCCATCGCTCGGATCCGCGGCGCGCGACCTGTACACACAGCGTGAACGCGACGTCTACGCTCAGTCGATGCGGCGCTCGACGGCCTTTTTTGCGGAAGCGGCCACGGCGTACGACACACCGTTCTGGTCGGCGCGGGCCGAACGGACCGCGCAGCTGGCCCGTGGCCCACAGTCGAACGGCGCCGTCGAATGGAGCGACGACGCGCTGGCCCGCGACGCCGGCGTACGCGCGGCGTTCGAGTACCTGCGCGCCGACGAGCACGTGCGCCTTCGCAGCTCCGACACGCTGCGCTTCGCGCCGGTTGCGGCCATTGAAGGACGCGAAGTCGTACTGCGCGAGGGTGTCGTGCTGCCGGGCGCCGGGCCGGTCCCCTTCGCCGCCGGGGTCGATCTCGCGGCGCTCGCCCGCCTGGCGCGCGGCGGATGCGACGTGCCGGCGCTGATCGCCGCGTATCACAGTGAAGTCGGACGGGTGCCGCTGACAGGTCTGCTCACCGGGCTCTCGCTGCTCGTCGCGCAACGTGCGCTCGTCGCTGAAGGAACCCCATCATGAAATTCGTCTTCGCCGCCTTCGCGCTGTTCACCTTCGTGGCATCCCAGCAGACGCCGGCGCCGGTCACCGCCGACGCCGAGAAGAAAGACGAAGGGATTCCCGTCACCAGCCCGCTGGTCAAGCAGCGATGCGGATCATGTCATCGTGCCGACGACCAGGGCCGCATGACGCGCATTTCCTATCGGCGCACCACCCCTGAAGGCTGGGAGGAAACGATCAAGCGGATGGTGTCGCTGAACGACGTCAAGCTCGACCCGTCGGATGCGCGCGAAATCGTGCGCTACCTCGCCGATCATCACGGCCTCGCCCCGGAGGAAGTGGCACCCGGCGCCTTTGAAGTCGAACGCCGTCTGGTCGACTACAAGTACGAGAAGGACAAGGACGCGGAAGAGACGTGTATCAAGTGCCATTCCTTCGGCCGCGTGCTGTTGCAGCGGCGCACGAAGGAAGAATGGGAACTGCTGCTCGCGATGCATCGCGGCTACTATCCGCTGGTCGACTTCCAGGCCTTCCGCCGCGGCGGCCCGCCGCCGCGCGACCAGCAGCCCGGACCCGACGGCCGCCCGCCCGACAACCGCCATCCGATGGAGAAGGCGCTCGCGCATCTGACGACCGCCTTCCCGCTGACGACGCCCGAGTGGTCGGCCTGGTCGGCGACGATGCGGCCGCCGCAGCTCCAGGGCAAATGGGCGCTGAGCGGAACCGAACTGGGCAAGGGCGCGGTCTACGGCATCGTCACCATCACGCCGCAGAGCGCAAACGGCAGCGACTTCACGACCGAGACGACATTCACCTACGCGCACGGCGGCAAAACCGCGACGCGCCGCGGCCGCGGGATCGTCTATACCGGTTTCCAGTGGCGCGGAAAGTCTGACGACGTTCGCGAGGTGCTCGCCGTCGATCGCGACTGGCGCCATGCGACCGGACGGTGGTTCAGCGGCGCCTACGACGAGCTCGGCATGGACGTGCGGCTGACGCGCATCGGCGCCGACCCGATCATCCTTGGCGTGGCCGAGCAACGCGTCCGCACCGGCGCCGGAAACCAGGAACTGCATCTGTTCGGCGTCAACCTGCCGTCGCAGCCGACGCCGGCGGATCTGAATTTCGGCCCGGGCGTCACCGTCGATCGCGTCGTCGCCGCAGCGCCGGACCGGCTGACCGTCAGCGTCAGCGTCGCCGGCAACGCGACCGTCGGCCGCCGCGCCGTGTTCCTCAACGGCGCTACCGGCGACGCGTCGGTCGCCGTCTACAACACGATCGACTTCATCAAGGTGCTGCCGCAAGCCGGCATGGCCCGGCTCGGCGGCGCCAATTTCCCGAAACAATTGCAGCAGTTCGAGGCGATCGCGGTCGCGAACGGCCCCGACGGCAAGCCGAACACGAAAGACGACATCGATCTCGGCCTCGTCGATCCGACCTGGTCAATCGAGGAGTACACGGCGACCTACGACGACGACGACAAGGACTTCGTCGGCACGATCGACGGCACGACCGGGCTGTTCACGCCGAACCTCGACGGGCCCAACCCGAAGCGCAAGAACAATGCGAACAACTACGGCGACGTCTGGGTAGTCGCGTCGTATCAGCCGCCGGGGACGCCGGCGGCAAAGGCGCTGAAGGCGCGCGCGCACCTGCTCGTGACCGTGCCGCTCTACATCAAGTGGGATCAGCCGGAGGTCGGACGATGATCGCGCTCACCCGCCGCGAATTCCATCTGTTCCAGGCCGCCGGACGCGACTTTCTGTATCTGGTGCCGAGCGCCGCGGTGTTCGCGCTCGACGCGCCGACGTCGGCGGTGCTGGGCGCCGTCTGCGAGAAGCCGCTGTCCGACGAGGCCGTGGTCGCGGCGCTGGCCGCACGTTTCGACGGCGATGCGGTTCGCACTGCGATCCGCGAGCTCGTCGACGTCCGCGCGATCGGCTACGAGCACCAGCCGGTCGAGCAGCCGCCGCGGATGCTGCCGATGATGCCGTTCCCGCTCAACACGATGGTGCTGAACGTCACCAACCAGTGCAACCTGGCGTGCACCTATTGTTACGAGTACGGCGAAGACAAGATCGTCGACACCGAGCACGGCAAGCAGTCGAAGTTCATGAGCGAGCAGACGGCGCTCGCCAGCGTCGATTTCCTCCTCAAGGAGAGCGCCCGGGTCGCGCACCTCACCTTCTTCGGCGGCGAAACGCTGCTCAACTTTCCGGTGCTCAAGTCGACGATCGCCTACGCGCGCCGCCGCGCCGCCGAGGCGGGCAAGGAAATCGACTTCAGCCTCACCACCAACGCGACCTTGCTGAAGCCGGAGATCATCGAGTTCCTGGCCGAGAACCACGTCGGCGTCACGATCTCGATCGACGGCCCGCGCGAGATGCAGGACAAATTCCGCGTCTTCCACAACGGCGCCGGCAGCTACGACGTCGTCGCCCCGAAGATCAAGGAACTGCTGCGGGTGCATCGCACGCGGCCGATTGGCGCGCGCGTCACGCTCACTTCCGACACGCTCGACATCACGCGGATCTACCGGCACCTCACCGAGGAGATGGGCTTCTGGGAAGTCGGTTTCGCGCCGGTGACGACCTCGCCGCAGCAGCAGTACGCGATCGGCGAGCACGGCTTCGACCGGATGCTCGGCCAGTTCCGCGCCCTGGCGGCCGAGTTCCTCGCGCACGCGGCAGTGAACAGGCACCACGGCTTCACGAACGTGAAGGACACGCTCGAGGAGATCCACAAGGGCGTGTCGAAGGCCTATCCGTGCGGCGCCGGCCTCGGCCTGCTCGGCGTGTCGACCGACGGCGACGTCGCGCTCTGCCACCGCTTCGCCGGTTCCGATGCGCACAAGTTCGGCACCGTGCACGACGGCATCGACCGCGACGCGCAGACGGCGTTTCTCCAGCAGCACCACATCAACGACAAGACCGACTGCCAGACCTGCTGGGCGCGGCCGCTCTGTTCCGGCGGCTGCTATCACGAGGCCCACGTGCGCTACGGCACGACGACGCGGCCGAACCTGCACTACTGCGAGTGGATTCGCGGCTGGACCGACACCTGCCTGCAGATCTACGGCGAGCTTTCTGAACGCAATCCCGATTTCCTCGCGCGCTTCGATCGCGAGGAGGCAAAAGCGGAAGCGGTTCTGTAGAACGGAGCGCAGCCCTGCAGGGCTGCCCGCGGCGGTCGGCAGGCCTGAAGGCCTGCGCTACAGAACGCCGCGGCACAGGCTGGAGACGAGAGACATGTCACATCTGAAAGCCCTCAACCGAAAGGCACAACGCGTCCTCGAGCACGTCCAGGACGAGAAGAAGGATGTCGTGGCGCTGCAGCGGCCGCCGCAGATGGCGCCGCACTTCCCGCTGGGCTGCTCGCTGGTCTTCTCCCCGGGGTGGGAAGCCGACTCCAACGGCGGCACGGCCGGACTGTGCCAGCCGGTCGAGCGCGACATCTTCGACTGCCACATTGGCTGCTTCTGGCCGGCGCAGGTGCCCGATCAGCTGAATCACGCGCCCGACTGGACGGCGAAGTGCGCATCGGCGCAGAAGGACTGGCGGAAGCTGGACCTCGTGTTCCCGGGATGACCCCATGTTGAAACGATTGCTGGCCGCTGCGGCGCTGGCCGCGGCCGCCGCCCTGTCCTTTGCCGCCGCGCCGCCGAAGCTGATTGGCGGCAACGGTACGCTCTATATCGGCGGGTGGCCGAACAAGATCTTCATCGTCGACGAGGCCACCGAGAAGGTCACCGGGTCGATCGACGCGACCACCGGCGATCCGACCCGCATGATCATGTCGCGCGATCGCAAGCGCTTCTACCTGGTGAACGCGCCCGGCGAGTCGGTCGAGATCATCGACATCAACGCCCGGCGCAGCATCGATCACTTCACGCTCAGCGAAGGCCGCAAGCGGACGCGCATCCGCTCGCTGATCCCCGACTCGCTCGATCGCTTCGTGGTGATGCTGGTCAAGACGGCGGAAAAGAAAGTCGACCGCTTCGAGATCTCGCCGCCGACGCTGCTGGTCTACGACCTCAAGGATCACAAGATTACGCGGACCATCCCGTGGCCGAACAACGAGGAGCGGGAGTTCGTGAACATCATGATGTCGCCCGACGGCAAGCTCCTCTACTTCTTCGCCGACGACGTGCTGATCTACGACACGACGGAGTTCAAGCAGGTCGACAAGTGGGAGCTGTCGCGGCCGCTCGAGGAGGGGCTGGGCCGGTTCGACTTCGGTCCGCGCGACGTCACCTACGAGGAGCCGGGATTCTACAGCGGCATCTTCAACACCCAGGACCCGGTGCAGAACCGGCGGATGATGGGCATCGCGCGCGTGAATTTGGTGGGCAAGAGCCTCGACTTCTGGCCGATCGGGCCGTCGCGGCCGGTGAGCTTCTCGCTGGCGCCGGATCGCAAGAAGGCCTACGGCCTGCTCCAGGAGATCGGCCACTACGAGTTCTGGACGTTCGACCTCGAGCACCACAAGCTGGGTCCGCGCACCGAATTTCAAGGACGGCCGCGGATGGCGCTGCGAACCAGCTCGAACGGCAAGGTGCTGTACATCTATCAGGCCGGCAACACGATCGATCTCTACGACGCCGCCACGTACAAGTATCTGCGGACGATCACGCTCGACGCGGACATGACGACGGAGCTGTTCGTGGTGCCGGCGGCGGCAGCGGCGCAGACGTCGCAGCAGTAGGGGTTCGGCGTTCGGGGTTCGGGGTTCTCGTTCTAGGGTTCTTGGTTCTGGTTCTAGGGTTCTTGGTTCTGGTTCTTGGTTCTGGTTCTCGGTTCTGGGGTTCGTGGTGCTGGTCCATGTCTCGGGGTTCTGAGTTTCGGCGCGCCGTTGCGTACGTTGTTCCGTACTGGCGGAGGCTGGCGCTTGTCGTCGCGCTGAGCGGCGTCAGTACCGCTCTGTCGCTGGCGCTGCCGTATCTCTCCCGGCAGCTGATCGATCGGGCGCTGGTCGGGCGCGACGCGGGCGCGCTCTACTGGACGGTCGGGCTGTTCGCGCTCGCCTCGATCGCTTCGTTTGCGCTCAGCGCCATCACCGGCCTGCGCTACACCCGTGTGTCGGCGGACATCCTGTTCGACATGCGGCTGGCGCTCTATCGCCATCTGCAGCGCCTGTCGCCGCGCTTCTACGCGCGCACGCCGCTCGGCGACATCCTCGCCCGCGTCAACAACGATGTCGGCGAAGTGCAGCGGGTCGCCGCCGAATCGCTGCTGGCGTGGGTCGGCAACATCCTGTTCCTTGCCGGCAGCGTCATCGCGATGGTGTGGCTCGACGCGCAACTGGCGCTGGTCGCGCTGGCGGTCGTGCCGCTCAGCGTGTGGGCGCTGTCGCGGACCAGGACGGAGCTGTCGGCGCGGGTGAAAACCGTGCGCGAAGCGAGCGCGGCGCTGGGCAGCTTCCTGATCGAGACGGTGCAGGGGGTGCGGCTCGTCGTCACCTCGAACGCGCAGGCGCGCGAGGTCGACGCGTTCCGCCGCCGCAACGCCGCCTTCGTCGACGCGCTGATGTCGATGCAGCTCTGGTCGTACCTCTCGGGCAGCGTGCCTGGCGCGCTCCTCGCCCTCGGCCACGCCGCGGTGTTCATCTACGGTGGCCGCCGGGTCATCGACGGATCGCTGACGCTCGGCACGTTCGTCGCCTTCATCGCCTACCAGATGCGTGTGCTGCAGCCGGTCCAGGCGTTGATGGGCCTGTATGCGAGCCTGGCGACGGTCCAGGTCTCGCTGGCCCGGGTTCACGCGCTCCTCGACACCGCACCCGACGTCGTCGAGCGCAGCGCGGCGATGCGGCTCCGCCGGGTCGAGGGCGCGATCGCGTTCAACGACGTGTCGATCGATCTCGGCCGTGGCCAGCTGCTGAAATCGGTATCGTTCACCGTCGCGCCGGGCGAACAGGTTGCGCTGGTCGGTCAGAGCGGCAGCGGCAAGTCGACGATCGCCGACCTGCTGCTGCGGCTGTTCGATCCAGACGAGGGATCGGTGACAGTGGATGGCCACGATGTTCGCGACCTCGCGCTCGAGGATCTGCGGCGCCACGTGGTGCTCGTCGACCAGGAGGCGTTCGTGTTTCACGCCACGGTCGCGGAGAACATCCGCTACGCCAGGCCGGACGCCACCGACGACGAGGTCCGCGATGCGGCACGCGCGGCCGGACTCGACGCGTTCATCAACCGCCTGCCGGACGGTTACGCAACTGTCGTCGGCGAGCGCGGCACCGCGCTGTCGGCCGGCGAACGGCAGCGTATCGCGATCGCGCGCGCGCTGCTCGTCGATCCAAGCGTCCTGGTCCTCGACGAGCCGACCGCGGCGCTCGATCCGGCAACCGAACGCGAGGTCGCCGACGGCCTCGACAGAATCATGCGCGGCCGGACGACGATCGTCATCACGCACCGGATGACGCTGGCTGAACGTGCCGATCGGGTATTGACCTTGGGGCCCGACGGCGTTGTCGTCGAAGATCGCTCGCCTGAAAGGCTCGCGCTCCACGCGCGGCGAAGAGGAGCACGAGCCTTTTAGGGGATCGTAAACGGAGCGCGCGCCTTTCAGGCGAGCGGGAACAGGAGCGCGAGCCTTTCAGGCGAGCGGCACACATGTATCTGGACGAGTGGACCGGGCGCGGCGTGCGTATCGCGATCGTCGACAGCGGTGTCCACGAAGCGCATCCGCACGTGAACGGCGTTGCCGCCGGCCTCGCCATCGACGAAGACGGCACGTGGACCAGCGACTACACCGACCGTCTCGGCCACGGCACGGCCGTCGCCGCAGCGATCCGCGAGAAGGCGCCTGACGCCGAGCTCATCGCGATCAAGGTGTTCTGGCGCTCGCTCGCGACCAACGTCACCACCATCGAGCGGGCGTTCGACGCCGCCGTTGCCCATCGCGCCCACGTGATCAACGTCAGCCTCGGGACCGCCGGCACGCAGCACCGCGAGCGGTTTGCCGCCGCGGTCGCGTACGCGGCCTCGCAAGGCGCGGTGGTCGTCGCCGCCGAGGAGGATCGCGGCGTCCGCTGGCTACCCGGCGCCCTGGACGACGGTGTCGTCCCGGTTCAGGCGGACTGGTCGTGTGAGCGCGACGCCTACGCCGTGGTCACCATCGGCGGCCGCACCGTGCTTCGCGCCTCGCCGTACCCGCGGGACATCCCCGGCATTCCGCGCGAGAAGAACCTCAACGGGGTCAGCTTCGCCGTGGCGAACGCCTCAGCTTTCGTCGCGCGCGCGCTCGAGGCCGGCGCCTTGAATCTGCCGGCGATTTTCGCGATTCTCGGATCGGATTCATGCGTGCAGGCCTGACCGGGTTCGGCGTTCGGGGTTCGGGGTTCGGGGTTCTCCGTTCAGTGGTTCTCCGTTCGCTGGTTCTTGGTTCGGTGGTTCTGGTTCTGGGTTCTATGGTTCTGGGTTCTATGGTTCTGGGTTCGACGGCGCATGCGGCGGACGATGCGCCGAAGGTGGACGAACTGCTCGAGCGCGTGGCGACGCGGATCGCGGAGTTCTACCGGCGCGCGGAGAACGTGATCTGCATCGAGAAGTCGGTTGTTCAACACCTCGGGATTGATCAGTCGTTGGACGGGATGGCACGCGTTGTCGAATCGGAGCTGCACGTCGAGAGCGACGAAGCCGACGGCGGCGAGGCGAAGGTCGTGCGCGAGATCAAGACGATCAACGGCCGGCCGCCGCGGCAGCGCGACAAGAAGGACCGTGCTGCATGCATGGACCCCGAGCCGCTGTCGATCGAGCCGCTCTCGTTCCTGCTACCGGCGCACCGCGCGGAGTACGTCTTTACCGTCGCCGGAACCAAGAAAGATCGCGATCGCGAGATGTTGTTGATTGATTTCGCCACGAAAGAGCGAAACACGAAGCTCGAATTGATCGAGGATCCCGGCGGACACGACGATTGCTATGGCTGGGAGGGCTCGGTCGCACGCTCTGGCCGCATCTGGGTGGATCCGACGACTTACGACGTGAGTCGCGTCGACGAGCAGTTCAAAGGTCGCGTCGACGTGAAGGTGCCGTACAAGCTGCAACGTCGCAGCCGACTCGAGCAATACGTCGTCATCGAGCGTTACAACACGACCAAGCGTTACAAAGTCGTGTCGTTCCAGGATCCGTCGGAGACGCTGCTTCTGCCGGAGTCGATCGATGAGCTGATGCTCGTCCACGGCGGTCTGTCGTCGACCCGCCGCAGCCAGAGGTTCTCGAATTACCGCCGGTTCCTCACCGGTGGGAGGGTCGTCAAGTAAGCTGTCCGGGGTTCGGGGTTCGGGGTTCTTGGTTCTTGGTTCTATCGTTCTCAGGACCGTGGAACCCAAAACCCCAGAACCCAGAACCCGAACCCTAGAACCGAGAACGCCGAAGCCCTCAGGATCTTTTCAGCGTGATCGACCCATCCCCCGTCCTGACTTTCACATTGTGCCCGCCGTTCCCGAGACGACCGCGCAGTGAGTTCCTGCCGATGCGGCCGGTGACGTTCGACAGCGTGACGTCGCGCATGCTGATGCCGCCGTCGCCGGTATGCGCGTCGAGCTCGGCGGCGAAGTCGTCGGGGATCTCGAGCGTCACCGAGCCGTCGCCGGTGCTGATGTCCCAGTCGCTCGCCGCCTCGCTGCCCTGGCGGAGGCGGATCGTGACGCTGCCGTCGCCGGAGTGCGCGCGGACGCTGGCCAGCTTGCCGCCGACGGTGATGCTGCCGTCGCCGGTGTGCACGTCGAGATCGCCGGCGACGTCGTTGGCGCGGATGCTGCCGTCGCCCGATCGCAGCTGAAGACGCCCCTCCACGCGCTCGATGTCGATCGCGCCGTCGCCGCTCTTCGCGACCACGTTTGACGATCGTGGCAGCGAGACGATCAGGCGCGCCGATCGCGAGGTGCCGAAATGAAAACCGTCGCGATGCGCCGGCGAGAGCCGCGCTTCGACCGCGATGCGATTGCCGTCGTGTTCGCTGTGCAC
>Ga0070686_100001299_pt1 | contig 14129 bp, 18 predicted proteins | sample KBSS23LmetaG_FD_65654 | JGI IMG/M metagenome (GOLD analysis project Ga0070686, IMG submission 65654) | Switchgrass rhizosphere microbial communities from Kellogg Biological Station, Michigan, USA - KBS S2-3L metaG | ecosystem: Host-associated > Plants > Roots > Rhizosphere ...
GTCGGCGTCATATTGCACGCCGTTCAAGCGGTACTCGTAATCCGACCCCAATGACAGGTCGAAGAACTTTGTCGTCCCACTGTCGCCGACGAGCATCGCGATGCCGTTGGCATTGGCCGTGAGCACGCCGCCGTAGTTCGACCACGACGCCTCGCGGACCTTCATCACGATAAATGCCTCGTGAAACGTGAATGCCTGCGTTCCGAGGAACCATGAGCTCGTCCCGTTGAACCGCACGACCGGCAGGCCGTTCTGCTCGTTGGTCTCGAAGGTCTCGGTCGTGCCGGTCGAGAGATCGTCGTTCAGGGCCGACGAGTCGGGCCACGTCGCGTCGATCGGGTCGCCGTCGTCGTAATCAACATCGAGCGGCTCGGCGTCGTAGATCCGCCCCGTCGCGTACTTCGTCGGGTCAAAGACCGTGACGCCAGGCAGCCGGAATTGCTTGAACTCGAGGCCGGTCGCATAGATCTTTGTCAAAAAGCGTGTGTAGTCGAGCTCGTGGTCGGCAAATTTGCAGAGATAATATTGGTCGTTCCGCGGCGACTGCACGACGAATGGATCGCCCGACACCTTCGAGTCGCAGAACAACGCCCACAGGTAATCGGCCGGCGTCAGCGTCGAGCCGTTGTAGGTGATCGACGCCTGGGCCGAGGCACCCGGCAGAATGGGAAAGCTCACCCTCCACCGCCGCAGGCCGGTATTTATCCCAAAGCCCACCATCGAGCCAAACCCCGAGCCGAGGTCCGTCTCGAGCTCCTCAAAGCGTATCGACTCCTGCGGCTGTGCCCCGAGGCAATATTGAAAAAGATGGTAACCGCCCACTGTTGCTGGCATATCAGTATTGAGAGTTAATGGCCGTCTTTTCGCGGCGTGACCAGTCGTTGCCGTAATGGTCGGCCTGGCTGTCGGCGATCGCGGACGCGGCCCGCGGATCCTCGACGCCCTTCATCAGGACGTGGCTCGCCGGCACCGTCTCAAAACGCTCGAGCTGGTCGGCGATGCGGTGCAGTGCCTCGGCGTGGCTGGCCATGAGCGTCAGCATATCGCCCCCACTTGACTGACTGACGACGGGCCGTGCCGGCATGATCGTCCGGTTGACCGACATCCCGCCCGCGGCCATCGACGAGGCACCAAACCCCGAGAACGCCGACCCGAACTGGTTGCCCGACCACAGCGGATCGGTGTGATACATGTTGTCGAGCTTCGACGAATGCTGGCCCGTCGACTGGGCGTAATTCATGATCAGCTCGCGGGCCTCGTCGAGCTGGACGACGGCCGTCGCGTTGCGTCCGACCTGCCCCTTGCCAAAATACGACTCGCCGATCTGCCTGATCGCACTCAGCACCGATTTGTCGGTGACGTTAATGCCGTACGCCGCCTGGATCGCCGACCGCAGCTGCTTCTCGGCGTTGTCGCGATGGCCAAAGAGCCCGAACAACGCACCCGCACCCGCACCGATCGCGGCTCCCCACGGCCCGAACATCGAACCGATCTGCATCCCCATCCCCGCATACTGCAGCACACGCCCGCCGCGTCCGGGAACGAAGCCGCCGATCAGCGAAGCGATCGATCCGATCCCGCCAAGCTTGCCCGCGAGTGCCGAGTTTTCCTTGCCCGTGATCGGGTTTTTCATCGGCTTGAAGATGTTCCGGAAGTTGCCGAACAAACCTCCGCCGCCGCCCATGCCGCCTTCTTCGTCGTCCTCGCCGAGCATTCTCCCGACGCCGGTCGGATCGTTGTATTGACTGTTGCCACCGCCCGATGTCGGATTAAAATACGGCGTCCCGCCCGGCCCCATTCTGCGACCGCCGAAGAGCCCGCCGAATATGCTGCCGATGCCGCCGCCGGTCGTCGGGTTGATGCCGGCGGGATTGCCGCCAACGGCGTCGCGGATCTGTTTGAGAAGCGATGTTTGCTCCTTCGCTTCGTCGAGCATCGGGTTGCCGGTCGATTTCAGGCCCTTTGCGATCGGATTGTCGGCACCAAAGACCTTGTCGACGATGCCGCCCCAGATCGAGTTGAGCGCCTGCGTCTGCATCGCCTCGAGCGGCCGGATGATGAACGCCAGGAAGCCTTTCGTCTTTTGGTTGAGCTTCTCGAGCGGCCCGTTCACGACCTTATTTATCGCGTCGTAGGTCTCGTTCCAGCCGTCGACCACTCCCTGCTGCAGCGTCTTTTGCTGGGCCATGTGCTGATAGATCCCGGCACGCACTTGCTGGTTCGAGATCTCCAAAGCATGCGACAGCTCGAACTGGGCGTGCTGTATCGCGATGACCGCCTCGAGCTCGCGGTTGCGATATTCGACGACGTCCCGCAGGTGTGCCTCATAGACCTTCAGCCCGTCGTTGGCACCGCCATTGGCGATCGTGTCCTCGAGCTGCTTGATGCTCGTGACCAGCTGGTCCTCTTCCGACGTTTTCAGCAGGTCCCGGCGTTCCTTGATGATCTTCACGTCGTCGGACAGCAGCTTATTGATGTGCTCGCGGAGCTTTTCTTCCTGGGTGAGCGGCTGCAAACCTTCAGTACCTAGAGTGTCCTCTTGGGCCTGTGCAAGCTCTCGACGGCCGGAGAGGTCGGCACGGAAGCGGGCAAAATAGCCTTTAAGGTCTGGCCGCTTCTTGATGGCATCATCGACTTCTTTGATCTCCTTATCGAGTTCATCGATACGCTCCTGGGCAGCGGCCTTCCGTTGATCCTGTAGAAATTTGAGAGCTTCGGCTTCGGTCTTTTTGCCCATGTCGACAGCGTGCTGGGCGAGCAAGACCTGTCGGTTGCGCGGCTCGTCGTGGATTTGATACTCGCGTTCGGCGGCGACTCGCATCTCGGCGAGATGCTGCTCGATGCCGCGTTTTTCCTCCGCCAGCCGCTGTTTTTCATCGCGGTCCGCTTCTTTTTGCTTCTGCTCGCGGTACTTGGCGATAGCGTCCTGCATCTTCTGCTGGATGTCGACCCGCTCGTCAGCGTCATCCTTTTCGTGGATCGCCTGAGCCTGGGCGGTGACCTGCTGGTGAATCGCATCGGCATCGGCGAGCTTGTCTTTTGCCGCGTGAAACTCCTTCAGCTTGGCCTCGATAGCATCCATGCCGCTCTTAGTGCTGGCGAGCATGTCGTCGACCTGTTTCTTAAAAAAGCCCTCGTCGCCGTGCTGCTCGAACATCTTGCGGGACTCGTCAAAGAAGTCCTTCGCATATTTGCTCAGCTGCGATCGCTGCTGTTCGAGCAGCGTTATAGCTGCGTCGGCATCGGCCGCGGCTGCTCTACGCCGCCTTTCGAATTCTGCTTTCTGGGCCTCGATAAAAGCGTTGACGGCCTCAGGGTCCGGACCGCCGGTCGGAGCTGTCGTCGGCGGCATGAATGGCGATTGTTGTTGTGCCCCTTGGTTAGCAGCAGCAGCCAAGGCCATCCCAGGAGCCGTTCCCACTACCAAGCCTTTCAGAATAAGCCCGAGAGTCGGGTGAGCATCGATGTAGTTGACAAGGTCTTTTAGCCATTGGAGAATGCCTGCGATGGCATTGCCGGCAAACACTGCCCAATCGTGGATCGTCTCCTTATTCGATACGATCCAGTTGGTAAATGAGGTAAGGGCCGAGTTGACGGTGTTCAGGAATTCGCGGCCAAAGGCATTCTCAACACCTTTCACAGCCAATTGTAGGTCGGCCCATGCTTTGGTAAATTCGCGTGCCGCCGCGGCATCCTTGCCCGCCATCGAGCCGGAAAGCTCTTCGAATCGCTTCTTGGCGACGTCCATATCGCCGTTCGAGTCACGCACGACCTCGAGGAAAAGAGACCACTGGTCGCCAAAAGCCTTCTGCGCCAATCGTGCCTGTTCTAGTCCCGCCGGCATCTTCGCAATGGCAGCAAATGCCTGGGAAAAAGCCGTGTCTATGTCCCCGAACGCCTGCTTGGTGTCGATGCCGAGGGCCTTCAGCGTGGCTGATGCTTCCGTATTGCCCGCGGCGGCCTTGCCCACCACCTCGCGGAATGTATTGACCGAGCCCGCGATAGTCTCAAAGCTGACACCCGTGCGGTCGGCCTCGTGACGCAGAGCTGCCACAGTCGCGGCTGCGAGCCCGGTCGTCCGCATGTCCTGCTCGATCTGGTTGCCGTAATCGGCAAACGCCTTTGTGATCTTAAAGACCGCGTCGACCGCCCCGACGATCACGGCCACCATCGCAACGAGGGCAAGCGTCAATACGACCGCCACGCCGCCGAGGGCCGCTCCCGAAACGCCCGCCGCCGCGAAGCCCTGCGTCATCTCGCCCGAGGCTGCCGTCACGCCCTCGATCGCCGTCGTCGCTTCCTTCGACGCCGCCGGCATCTCGCGAGACAGCCAGGCCGAAAGGCGTTTTTGCTGCTCTTCGCTCTCGCCCGGAGCTTTGCCGCCGAGGTTCGGCGTCTGGACCGCTTGCGCAGAGATCTTCAAACGCTGGAGGGACGCGTTCGCCTGGTCGACTTCCTTATCGTCGACCTTGATCTGCAATGTTACGGTGCGGTCAGCCATTCTTTTGTGGTATTATTTGCTGCATGAAAGCTCTCGTCCTGCTTCTGGCACTCACTGGTTATACATTCGCCCAGTGCAACCTGCCGCTTTTGGAATCACCAACGATTCGAGACGTCCAGCTGGGCATGTCGCAACGCTCGATACTCGATACACTCGGCAAACCCAGCGGTAATTTCACGCCAAATTCGCTTAACTATTACGGCAGCCTCGACAAGGCTCCGGCGCTTCAGGGCGTGTGGACTTTGCACCTTGCCTTCTACAAGGACCGTGCCGAACTGATCCAGATTCGCTACGAGCATGACGCGGCTCCGTTTACCGACATTCTCGACTTCGCCTCGACTCTGTCCGAACGCTGGAAACTCCCTAAAATGGCCTGGGAACGATCCGGCGATGCGATGAGTATGAATTGTGGTCATTTCCTCGTTCAGCTTGCGCATGGGTACTATCCGACCGTAGAACTTTCGGACCTTGACGCAAAAACAGAAAAGGACCGCGAAGCTGCTAAGGCACGAGACCAGCGAAAAGCCGCCTTCAAACCATAATCTTGTTGACACAATCAACATCTTCGTAGTACTCTCATCTCGTTCGCGGTGCTAATCACGCTTCGGACCTTTGAAACAACAGGCGGTGAAACGCCCCGATAGACAGCGTTTTTTTGTTTTTAAAAGAACAATCTCGTTCCATGGGTTGGGACAAGAAAAAAGCACTTTCGTCGGGAACCGAGGAAATACAATACCCGCAAGGGGAATACCTCGGCCGCAGCCTGTTGTGCGGTGATTAGCTCCCGGCGAGCTTTTCGAATAATCAGAAACAACAGGAGGTGCTTCATGCATCGAACAATTAACTCCGTTGAGGAGGCTCAGGCAGAGGTGGCCAACCGTGCGTCACATCTGATGGGCCTCTTCTTTCTAATGCGGCATTTCGGTCCCGAATATGTGGGACCTGCCGATACACCCAACCTCACCGACCTTGCCACCGGCATCCGCAGCGTCGGCGATCTCGGCTCCGAGATCAGCGACGGCCTCTTCGGCACCCTGCTCGAAGTCCCCGCCGCCGAGCCCGCCAAAATAGAGGTTGTCAAATGACACAAAATGTGTTTAAATACGCCCATGCCACCGACAGGCTGTGGGTTGGGTCTTTGAAACGGGGAGTTGTCGGCTCCCCATTTACACGAACACTGGAGGTGTTATGACCAAACCCATCAAATTACGAGTCATTCACGGCGAGGTCTATGCCTCGTCACTGGACATCGCCGAGCGTTTCGGCGTTCAACACAAGAATGTTCTGCAAGCCATTCGTGACCGCCTTCGACGGCTGAAATCTCAGCCGTCGACTGCCGAGTTTGCCGACCGTCATTTTGTCGAATCGACATACCAAAACGCTCAGAACCATGTCCAAAAAATGTATTTGTTGGACGAAGCTGGCTTTTACCTCTCCGCGTTTCTCTTCAAGACGCCCGATGCTTTGTTCTGGCATGGCCAGTTCATTGAGTCGTACATCGCTATGAGGAATGAACTCTTCGAGAAAGCCGTCGATAAGATTCGCTGGCGTTTCGCCGATGAGCAGCTTCTGCCTTTTGGAACCGATTCCGTCCGGAAGGCACTACCGACAAGCTACGTCGCGGCGTGGTGTCGGGTCCGGTGCCTGCCGGACATGACGACCAGCAAACTCAACGACCTCGTCAAGGCCGAGAAGATCGAGGGCCGATTCATCCCGCTCAAATCCGTCGTTTATGCCGACGCAATGAGGGATTACCTGGGGTCCCTTGGTATCTACGTCAGCCCCGAGGAACTGGGAGGTAACGGAAATGCCGAATTATCCCAAGGTTAATTACCCGGATTTCAGCAACAGCCGAGTCGTCACCTCGTACGATTTTGCTAGGATCTACGATGAGCCGCATGAGGTGATCATGGAGCTTATCGAGACGATCTACGCAACCATCGAACGAATGATCGAGGAAGATCCGGACCGGTACCGTTTCATTCAGGACCACGGCATTTTTCCGACCGTGCGTGACGGGGTAAAGTACTTCGAACTCAATAGGAACGGATTCGAACACTGTACCCTCCACGCCCCGGACGGCAAGGCCGACAAGTGGCAACGAATGTACATGCACTTCATCGGATTCGACTTCGACCCCGGTCGTGGTCATAAGACCACAACTGAAACGGCACCAGCCGTTTGATCGTGTCAATTTTCAAAGAACTACGGCTCGCCTAATATCGGCGGGCCTTTTTCAATTCCTCACGGTACTTTTCCCGCTCCTGCAGGGTCAGATCGGCTTTATTGACCTCCCCCCGTAGGATCATTCGCCTGATCTCTTGTTCGCTGAGCGTGGCGCCGGGAGCCATTTGCCCCTTTGAGCTGCCCGTCTGTGGTGTTATTGGTACCGTGCTTCTCATTTTTCGCCTTGCTTTATCCAGCCGAGAATGAACGATGAAATGCGGACCTGCTGCTGGCGGTGTACAAAATTCTCGGCGTCACGCCAGATCTTGAAGAGCTCCTTGTGGCCGAAGCTGTAGAGGCTCCAATCGGTCGGGAACCCCGCGTTGTCCCATGCCGCCAGCATCTCGATCTCGTCGACAATGTCCGAGATCTCATCGTCTTCATGCTGACTACCGGCTACCGACTCCTGGCTACTGTCGACCGGCGGCGTGCATTCTTTCGGGCATCCCGGACACGCATTCGCGGCTTTCTCGTCGAGATCCTTCCCCGCGGCCGCCGTGAACCGTTCGCATTTACCCTCCCCCGGGCATTGCGTGCCGAGTCCGTCTGCGTCCTCACCTGCCAGCTGCAGCACGCGGGTCCAGACGGCCTGGCCCGCGGCTGCTACTTTTTTTCTTCAGGCGTGAGGGTCGCTTCAAAGATGTGTTGGATGACGGCCGTCTTAAAACGCAGCGGCACGTCGCCGGCAAATCCCTCGGCCGCGATCAGCATCTCGTCATACAGCTCGCCGAGCTTGGCGTCCTGCGGGACAAATTCGACATTCGCCGGCCGACGCAGCCCCTTGGTGATCTCTCGCTTGAACCGCTTGCCCTGGATGCGTGCGTACTTCTTGTCCCATTCCATCGACGCGGCCTTGAGCTTGTGGGTCTGCGAGCTGACGCGGCCGTTAAAATAGACCTCGGTCAAAACCGTCTGCGTCGTCTCCGCCGAGAGCTTGCGTTTGCCCTCCCCCTGGGTTTCAGGCTCGAAAACCGCGACCGCCAGCAGGTCGTTCACCGCACCGATCTTTTCCTTGAATGGAATTGCGTCCTTCCAATTCTCGACCTCCTCGATGTTCTCGACCTCGACAATGACGTCGTTCCACAGCGAGACCGACGCCTCGCGGCTCTCTTCGTTGACGTCCTTCTCGTTGCCCTTGATCTTGAATTCCCGCAGCCACTGCAGATATCTCTCGTCCGACAGCGGCCCGAAAACGTGTGCCGTCTGATACTGCTGCCCGTCCTCCGTCACCGTGTACGGAAACCGGTTATTTGCCTCTGAGTCGTAGAGAACGGCCGTGGCCGCTCCCCCATCTGCTGACTGCTCACTGCTCACTGCTGACTTCTTTTTCATGGGTTGTTTTCTCCTGGGTTTTTCTACTGAATACCGGCTACCGACTACCGGCTGCTTCTTCGGGATCTCCGCCGGCAGCCCGCTCGGTGGCCCGAACTTTATGCTGCCGACGGTCAATGGTGTAGGTCCTAACTCATCACTGTGCATTGTGCACTCCGCACTGTGCACTGACTACGTCGTATAGCTGACGACGTCGTTGATCAGTTCGACCTCCATGATCTTGTTGGCCGAGACATTAAAGAGCAGCTCCGGCTTGACGTCGACGACCGCAAAGCCGTCCTCGAACCCGTCCAGGGCCGACGTGTATTTCGCGAGGTAGCTCGTCACCGTCAGCTTGTACGTATAGAGGTCCTCGATGATGCCGCCCTCGAGCGTGGTGATCAGCTTCATCTCACGCTGGGCCATCAGGTCCTCATAGTCGGGCGTGTCGTTTCGGAGCTTGATCCGCCAGTCCTGCATATAGGCCTGGTTCCCCAGCAGGTGCTGCGAGCGGATCGCCCCCAGGTTCGGATCGTCGTCGACAAATGCCGGGCACCCCCAGTCGTTGTCGGCCAACGCGTTCTCGACGCTCCAATTCCAGTTCTTCAGGTCGCACGAGACGGTGTCGCTGTTCGAGCCGTTCGTGTCCGAGATCGCCATCTCGACCATGCGAGAGAAGAAGAAATTCTGCGTCCCCTGGATCTCATTGACGTGCGTCGCCCACGTCACGCCCGACGGTGCGATGATCTCGCCAGAGCCCGCCCAGTCGATATTGCCGTCGAGCCGCTGGATGCCGCTGGCCGCCATCTTGAACGACCTTGCGACCATCGACGGCACCATGCGATTGATACCGTTGGCCGAGGCCGCCATCTGTGTCAGTAGCGCATAGACGGGCAGCTGCGACGTCGTCAGGAATGGCAGCGGCTCGAACTTGTGCCGGTAGACGGTCGGGCTCGGGCCCGCCGCCGGCTGGTCGGTCGTCACCTTGCCCATCGACGCCAGCAGGTACCGGCCGATGTTCTGGGCCGACAGGTCGACGGGCCACGGCCAGCCGGTCTGCCATGCCTCGACCCAGCTGTCGGTCGCGAACGGATAGCCGGTCGCATAGCCCGCGTTGTTCTTTGTCGCCGGCGTGACCGCAGGCTGGCTGCGGGTCTTGATCTCCTCGCGTACGAACGAGCCCGCGGCCGGCGTCGGCGGCGTCGTGTAATCCGTTTGCGGGATGCGGCTGATCGCCACATTCAGTCCACCTTCTCTAAAGTTACTCATTGTCGTTCACGCCTCCTTCTGCGTCCTTGGTCTCGGTCTCGGTCTCGCTGTCCGTGCTCTCGACGGGCTCCGTCACGGCCGGCTTCGGTGCCGCCTTTTTGCCTTTGGCCTTTGCCTTTTTCGTTTTCGCCGGCTTTTCACCGGCCCGCACGTCGAGCTGGCTCAACTTAAAATCCTCCCTGCTCAGCAGGTCGATCCTGAACCGCGGCTCCACGATCTCGGCGACCTCGTCCGGCAGGAACGACTGTTGAAAATTGCCGACCCTGATCTCGATCGGCGAGCTGCCCGTGTAATGGACTCGATTTGTTTCTTCTTTGCTCATGCTTGTCTCCTTGTTGGCATCTCGCCTTTTTCTATCTGCGACTGTTTATCGTCACCGGAATATTCGCCACCGCATACGGGTTGCCGTCCAGGACGTCATAGCTGCGTGAGCCGGTCTCGGGCAGCACGTCGCATACCCGGGCCCCTAGGTCGTTGTGCTCGAGCAGCAGCCGGTACATTTCCTTTTCAAGCTTCCAGACGTCCATGAGAGCCTCCGCCCGTTCCTTCTGGTTTTTGCCCTCGACGCGTGAGTAGCAGACGAGCTGGATGCTGACGTTCCACTCCTTGATCTCGTTGCCGCTCACCGGTGCCATGTCGCCCACCGCGTCCGAGATCCTCACCCCCCGCGGCGTCGCGATCTTCTGATACACCGTGTCGTGCAGCTCCAGCTCAAACAGCACATCCCCCGCCGCCGCCGCCGCGACCTGCTCGGTCAAAAAATCAAAGAGCAACAGCTCCGCCGGCTTGTCCGTATCAACTGGCATTTTCTAAAAATCGTCTGCCTCCACTTTGAAATGGCCTTTCTGTGCCGCCTTTCCCCTGCCTTCCGCAAAGAATTTGTAACGCCACCGCCCGACCGTGTCGGCCCCGAGATCGACCCGGTATCGCCCCTCGGACTCCCTTACCAGTTCCGTGTCCGTTCCGTAGACGAGCTCCACGTCGTCGGCGTATGGGGCCTTGTAGCTGAACTTCACCGTATCCGGGTCGCCTATCTGCATCACGCCGTCCTCGTCCGGCTGTCGAAAGATCGCCAGGACCCTGACCTGGTCGCCGAGCGGATATGTTTTCTCCTGGCTCATACACTCGATTCTGTGACCGTCACGCTGTTCGCCGGGAAGTCGAAAACCTGCACCCCGATGCCCGGTGAAAGGTCGGTTGTCCTCAGCGTGTTTATCGAAAAATTCCACGTCTCGACGGTCCCGATGATCTCGATGACCAATCTCGCATCGGTCGTCGATGTGCCGGCCGTCGCGGACGCGAGAGCGATCCGGCGTGTCAGGCCGGCGGCCGTCGCCGATGCCCCCCCTGATGACGCCGCACAATGCACCTCGCGCGTCAGGCTCGCGGCGGCATTCGATGTGCCAGCGACGGGTGCCGCGAATCTCCGCGTGATGTTCAGTTCGGCAGCAGCATTTGCGACGCCCTCGCTCGAGCCTGACAGCGGGAAAAAGTTCGTCAGCACGCCTTCGGCCGCCGAGACGCCGTCCGCCGATCCCTCGAGATCGATCTCCGCCGAGCCGCCGACCGTCAGGTCCGCCGCCGCGGTTCCCGCTCCCGCACTGGCCCCGGCCAGATCGTGCTCGACGGTTGCATTTGCGGCCGCTGTCCCGAGACCGCCGGACACCGCGGAAAGATGCCGCTCGACATTGGCATTGGCCGCGGCCGTCGCGATGCCCGCAGGTGCCGCCAAAAGGTCGATCTCCCGCGTGATGCTCGCCGCTGCCGCCGATGTACCCGCCCCCCCGGTTACAACAAGACGCTTCTCTACTCTTGCTGCGGCCGTCGCTTGCGAGCTGCCCGCCGATGTCGCCGCCAGCGGAATAACGAGCGTCAGGACTGCGGCCGCGACGCCCACTCCCGCGGCACCGGCGACCAGCTGCTTGATCAGTTTAGCCAGGGCTGAATCGGTGCCGACGCCGGAGCTTGTCGCAACAAGCGGCTTCGTGATCTGCGCAGATGCCGCTGATGTCGATGCTCCGGCCGCACTGCCGGCAAGATGGACTTCAGTCGCCGTGACCGCCAGCTCATCGTCGAACCAGCCGTCCAACGTCAGCGTCGGATCGAACCAGCCCTTTACGGTCATATTTGGATCGGCAATAAAACTCATATCGGCCAAACGGTTTTCAGTTCATCGACGGTCTTTGCTTTCTCGGTGTCAGGATGTGCGGTCACGTCCCGCAGCCTTTGCTTCTCTTTGGCGATCCGCTGTTTTTCCACCGTCTCGCCCGCTTCATCGGCCTTCATATACGCTGCGTCAAGTTCCAAAAGAAGCTGTTTCCGGGCCTCTCGCAGCCGCCCGCGATGGATCTCTCTCGCCCTCGGCATGTCGTGGACGATCTTGCCCTTGCTGTGCGTCCACGCATTTCTAAACGTGCGGTCCTGCGGGATCTCGCTCGGGTCGATCACCTTCCAGCTTTTGACCGGCTTCTTGCCCTCGCCAAACTCCGACCGCTCGATCTCGGCCGCGATGTTCTCTTTCGTGGCCTCGCGTTGAACGACCTTATGGTCGTCCGTCACGAACTGCATTATGCCGACGGTGTCGTCGGCCATGTGGATCAGGACAAAGACCGTCTCCGGCGGTAAACTTTTCTTCTCGATCTCCTTCATATTTAGATATCGCCGCACCCCGTCCAATGCCACGACGACGGATCCGTGGCGGCGCCGACGTCGAACTCGCATGCCTGGATAATGAACGACCCCGCCAGCAGCGTTGCGTTGCGGATGAAGACCGCCAGCGAAGTCGTCGTCGCCGACAGCGTCGTCGTCGACGCCTCGATCGACACCTGCATCGCGTAATGAGCGGTCGAAAAATCGTTGGCGATCGTCACCGTCAGCTGGTCCGTGTTCGTGTCGGTGATCGACGTGACGTTATAGCTCACGTTGAGCGTCGGCGTGCCGCCCGCAACGCTTGCCTTGCCCCAGCATTTCGGATGTCCTGGATGAAAGTGCTGATTGCCCGGCGACACCGCGAGCGACGTGCTGGTCCCGGTCTCCATCTCGCTCTGGTCCGCGACCTCGATCTTGCCCGCCGTCGCCGTGCTCGCCGCGGCGACGATATCGGTCACATCGCTGTCCACCGAAAGAAGGCCCGCGTCAGCCCGCAGAACGCCGGTCAGGCCCGCCGCAGGTATAGAACTTGTCGTCTTTAATTGCCCGCTGGCATCGAGGACCTGAAATCCAACGCCGTCCAGGTACTGCAGCGTCTCGCCCGCCAGCAGCGTGTACTTGATCAGCTCGACGGTGTTCGTGCCGTCGTAATGCTGCACAGTGATCGCGTTCGAGCTCGAGCCGTGCTTGTTCCGCAGGATCAGCGACTGGACGTTCCGCTGGACACCCGACCCCGGCGGATCGACCACGTCGGTCGTCAGGTTGCTCGTGATGTTCTCGTTGTTCCGTCCCGGCGTGATCGTCCCGCCGTTGTTATCGACATACGACGCCTGCGAGTCCACCGTCACGGCCGACGCCGTCACCACCTGGAGCTTGTCGCTGGTTGATGTCAGAAGAAGCATTAGTCCTCAGTAACGTCGATGTCGCCTGCAAGGAACTTGACGATGTTGCCCGAGAGCGGCGTCTCGGTTTGGGCCAACGCACCCCAATAGAGCAGGTTCCCGGCCGATGCCTGGTCAAAGATGCCAAAATGCGTACAAGCTCCCCAACTGCCTGATGGCGTCGGGAACGTAACATCAGCCGAGTTCGTGATCGCCCCGCCCGAGGCCGCTCCAAAGGTGATCGCGGTCCGGCTGTAGTTATTACCCGAAACCTCAGTCCCGCCGCCCGCGTCTGATGGCGCCGCCGTGAACAGGCCCATGTAGACCGCCGCTGGCGACGTGTACGCCGTGTTCCGCAGAACATGATCCAAGATCTTGTTTTCCAAATAATCCGATTTTCCTGCCATGTTCTTTTCTCCTTGACCCTACTCCACCGTCACCAACCCGTTCTTATAACTCGACGCCACTTCGCCCTGCGGCCACAGCCACATCCGCCCGTTACGAAAGCACAGCTTCGACGTGCCCGTGCCGACGCTGTGAAAATGCACGATCAATATGGCCCCGCTGCCGCCTGTTAGCTCATTCGCCCCATAGACGACGACGCGGAGCAATCCCGGCTCATAGCCGTTGCAGACCGCGATCAGGTTCTCGGCCAGCGTGCCCTCGGTCGTGCAGCCGAAGTTCTCGGCCTCGGTCGGCGGCACGGCGATCACGCTCGGGTCGTAGTAGATGTTGAATTGGTACGCGATCAGCCCCGTCAGGTCCGGCCCCGCGTTCACCGTCACGTCAAAGTCCCCTTGACCCACAGTCCCCCGCGGAGCCGTCACCACGATCTGCCCAAACGTCGAGGCTGCGAGAATGAGGATGAGGGTTAGTGTTTTCATAGAGTTATGAGAGCGTGACAACCTCGTACAAACAGGTGGCTTTAACGAAATTGTCAACGTGACCACCTGTAGGGTCGGCTCCGTCGATCCTGAGGAATATTCCCTTATCATCAACACCATCCTCTACACGAATGAATATCGACTGACCGGGAGTGCTTTGGTGTCGCGGCTGGTCTAAAATAACGAGATATCTGCCTTGTGCCTGCAAGCGGTTCTGCATTGCAACCGATTCGCACGCGGCATCGTCCGCCCAGTCCGTGCCATAAGTACACGCAAACTTATCGCCCGCACCCACGCCTGCATAAGCACCGCCGAGCGTGTTTATCTCCAACCGCAGGCGGACAAGCACGATCACCGTCCCCGGACCGGCTGTCGGGATGATCTGAAAAGGAACACTCGACAGAGTGA
>Ga0070686_100001300_pt1 | contig 14102 bp, 18 predicted proteins | sample KBSS23LmetaG_FD_65654 | JGI IMG/M metagenome (GOLD analysis project Ga0070686, IMG submission 65654) | Switchgrass rhizosphere microbial communities from Kellogg Biological Station, Michigan, USA - KBS S2-3L metaG | ecosystem: Host-associated > Plants > Roots > Rhizosphere ...
GCGATCAGCCATGCCAATCCCTTCTTCTACGTGATCTCGGGCTTCCGCTTCGGCTTTCTCGGCATCGCCGATTCCCCGGTCTGGTTCGGCGCCCTGATCCTGCTCGCGATCAATCTCCTCCTCGGCGGAATCTGCTACGCATTGCTGCGCACGGGATGGAAGCTCAAGGCCTAGCTCTTCCCGCTCGCTGAAAGGGCGTATCCCGGCGAAGGCCGGGATCTCGCGGCCTTGTCCCATTGGCCTTTGATTTTTCGTTCATACAAACTGCGACAATTATGAACGGATTCTGTCGAGTGCGTTCAGACCCATCTCATTGCCCATGGCCTAGGGAGGCTCCTGCAATGTGCAGCAAAGGAGTATCTGACATGCGTAAGTTTCTGATTTCCGTCGCGCTGGTTTCGACCGCTTTGACCGCGGCTCCGGCGCTCGCCCAGGATTATGGCCGCCCCGGCTACGACCATCGCTACGATCAGCGTGGCGATCATCGCGGCGACTGGAATCGCGGCGGGCCGGACCGCATGGCGGTCCAGAATCTGCTTCGGCAGCTCGACCGGGTGGAGTTCCGCATCCAGCGCTCGCTCGAGCGTCGGATGATCTCGCGGCGCGAAGCCTTCAGCCTTCGTCGTGAAGCGAACGACATCCGCGCCCGCCTCGACTATCGCGGCCGCGACGGCCTCAGCGGCCGTGAGTTCGCCCGGCTCCAGGTCCAGGTGAACCGGCTCGAGCAAAGGGTGCGGATCGAGCGTCGCGACCGCGACGACCGCCCCTTCTAGGACGGCGAACATCGGGGGGCGCCGCGAATTGACGCGGCGCCCCCCAAATCCCTATAGCGGGGAGTGAGAGGCGGCCTGAAAGGGTCGCCTCTTTCACCATCTTTCGCGCTTCAGGAGCCCCCAATGGCCATCACGCCGCTCATGCCCGTCTATCCGCGCTCGCCGGTGCGGCCGGTGCGAGGCGAGGGGGTCTGGCTCTACGGCGAGGGCGGCGAGAAATATCTCGATTTCGCCAGCGGCATCGCGGTCAACGCGCTCGGCCACGGCCATCCTCACCTGACCAGGGCGATCCAGGAGCAGGCGGCGACGCTCATGCACGTCTCCAACCTCTACGGAAGCCCGCAGGGCGAGGCGTTCGCGCAGCGGCTCTGCGACGTCAGCTTCGCCGACACCGTCTTTCTCACCAATTCGGGGGTCGAGGCGGTCGAGTGCGCGATCAAGACCGCGCGCCGTTACCATCATCATCACGGGCGGCCCGAAAAGCACGAGCTGATCACCTTCGCCAACGCCTTTCACGGCCGCACCCTGGGCGCGATCAGCGCGACCAACCAGGAGAAGCTCCGTGACGGCTTCGCGCCTTTGCTCCCGGGCTTCCACGTCGTCCCGTTCGACGATCTCGACGCGGTCGAGGCGGCGATGGGGCCGCACACGGCCGGCTTCCTGATCGAGCCGATCCAGGGGGAGGGCGGCATCCGCCCGGCCAGCCAGGCCTTCATGGCCGGCCTGCGCGCGCTCGCCGACGAGCACGATCTCATGCTCGTCCACGACGAGGTCCAGTGTGGCTACGGGAGGACCGGCAAGATGTTCGCCTACGAGCATTACGGCATCGAGCCGGACGTCATGGCGGTCGCCAAGGCGATCGGCGGCGGCTTCCCGATGGGCGCCTGCCTTGCGACGGAGAAGGCCGCCGCCGGGATGGTGGTCGGCACTCATGGCTCGACCTATGGCGGCAACCCGCTCGCCTGCGCCGCCGGCCAGGCGGTGCTCGACATCGTCGCCAATGACGAATTCCTCGACCACGTCGCCCGGATGGGCGAGCGGCTCAAGGGCGCGCTCGAGCAGATGATCCCCAATCACGACCATCTTTTCGAGAGCGTGCGCGGGATCGGGCTGATGCTCGGCGTCAAGATGAAGTCGGACAGCCGCGCCTTCGTCAATCATCTGCGCGAGCATGGCCTGCTCACCGTCGCGGCCGGCGACAATGTGATGCGCGTGCTCCCGCCCCTGATCGTCGAGGAAGCGCATATCGCCGAGTTCGTCGAGCGCCTGTCCGAGGCGGCGCGCGCCTACGAGGTGCCGCAGGCGGCTTGAACCGGGCCGCTCAATAGCCACATCCCCGCCATGGCTTCCGAGCAGAGGATGGAGACGGCCGTTTCGGTCGACGCGGCTTTGGGATTCGCGCTGCCGCGGCGCCATGCCCGCGGGCGGCTGGTGCGGCTCGGGCCGGCGCTTGAGGAAATCCTCTCCGCCCACGATTATCCGGCGCCGATCGCGCGGCTGCTCGCCGAGGCTCTGGTCCTCACCGCTATGCTCGGCGCGACCCTCAAGCATGCCGGCGGACAGCTGACCATGCAGGCCCAGACCGAGGCGGGAATCGTCGACCTGCTCGTCGCCGACTATAAAGGCGGCGCCCTGCGCGGCTATGTCCGGTTCGATCCCGAGCGGCTCGCCGAGCAGCCGGGCCAGCCCTCGCTCTTCTCGCTGTTCGGCAAGGGCTATCTCGCGATCACCTTCGACCAGGCGCTGACCGCCGAGCGCTACCAGGGGATCGTCCCGCTGGAGGGCGGCAGCCTCGCCGAGGCCGTCGAGCACTTCTTCGTCCAGTCCGAGCAGATCCCGAGCCTGGTGCGAGTCGCGGTCGACGATGGCGGCCGCGTCGCGGGCGGCCTGTTGCTCCAGCATCTGCCCGAAGGCGAGGAGGGCCGCGAGCGGCTCCATACAAGGCTCGACCATCCCGAATGGGCGCATGTCCGAATTATCGGCGAGACCGTCCGCGCCGGCGAGCTCGCCGATCCCGGCCTGCCGCTCGAGACCCTGCTCTGGCGCCTGTTCCACGACGAGGAAGAGGTGCGCCTGCTCTCGGCCGTGCCCCTGGAGAAAGGCTGCCGCTGCAGCCTGGAGCATGTACGCGGCGTGATCGCCCGCTTCTCGCCCGAGGAACGGGCCGAGATGGTCGACGAGCGGGGCACGATCAGCGTCGATTGCGAATTCTGCTCGCGAATCTTTCCGATCCGTCTCGACGATCTCGACGCGTGATTTCTTCATGGTCATTGCGCTGCCGTAATTTCCCCTTATCTCTCCGCTGACGAACGACCCGGTGGGTGGCTTATGCGTATCTTGATCGCTCTTTCGGCGGCGCTGCTGCTGGCGGCCTGGCCCGCGGCGACCCAGCAGCCGGGACCGTTGACGCAGGTCGAGCGCGGCCAGTGGGAGCTGCGCGGGTCGGGCGGTGCCGCGCTCGGCGCGCTCTGCCTCGGCGATCCGCTCCTGCTCGCCCAGCCCCTCCAGGCGCCCGGCCCCTGCACCCGCGAAGTGCTGTCGACCGAAGGCCATGTCGTGACCGTGGGGTTCGTATGCCCGGGCATGGGCCGGGGGCGCAGCGAGCTCAGGGTCGAAACGCCGCGGCTGGTCCAGATCGACAGCCAGGGAATCAGCAACGGCACCCCCTTCGCGCTCCACGCGCAGGCGCGCCGCACCGGCTCCTGCTAGGGCCGGGGGCGTAGTTAACCAGCTCTTTACCATAGGCTGCTAGAGCGGGGTTCGTGCCTTTCACTGGGCACGCTTTCCTCCCTAGCAGGCTTCGAGAGCCTGAACTGGGCCGCTCCCTCAAAAGGGCGGCCCATTCTTTTTCGCGCGACCGCCTCTATATGCGCGCCATGTCCTCTCGCGCCGTGGTGCTCCTCTCCGGAGGGATGGATTCGATGGTCGTCGCGGGCCTCGCGCGCGAGGCGGGCCACCGCCTGCTTGCGCTCACCGTCGACTATAATCAGCGCCACCGGATCGAGCTCCAGGCTGCCGCGCGAATCGCCGCCGCGCTCGGCGCCGAGCGCCACATCATCGTGCCGCTCGATCTCACCGGCTTCGGCGGCTCGGCGCTGACCGCCGACATCGCGGTGCCGAAGGGCGGCGTCGAGGAGGGCGTGATCCCGGTCACCTATGTGCCCGCGCGCAACACCATCTTCCTCTCGCTCTGCCTGGGCTGGGCCGAGGCCGCGGGCGCGCGCGACATCCATATCGGCGTCAACGCGCTCGATTATTCGGGCTATCCCGATTGCCGGCCCGAATTCGTCCGCGCGTTCGAGGCGATGGCGAATCTCGCCACCAAAGCGGGAGTCGAGGGCGAGCATTTCACCGTCCACACCCCCTTGATCGCGATGACCAAGGCCGAGATCGTGCGCGAGGCGGCGCGGCTGGGCCTCGACGTGGGGATGAGCTGGTCCTGCTACGATCCCGCGCCGGGCGGTCTCCATTGCGGCCTGTGCGATTCCTGCCGGCTGCGCGCGCGCGGTTTCGTCGAGGCCGGCCTTCCCGATCCGACCCTCTACGCCGCCGCGCCATGAGCTACGCGGTCAAGGAGATTTTCCTGACCCTCCAGGGCGAGGGCATGCAGGCGGGGCGCCGCGCCGTCTTCCTGCGCTTTGCCGGCTGCAATCTCTGGACCGGCCGCGAGCAGGACCGCGCCGCGGCGCAATGCAATTTCTGCGACACCGATTTCGTCGGTATGGATGGCGAGAATGGCGGCCGCTACGAAGCGGCGGCGCTGGCCGACAGGGTCGCCGCGCTCTGGGGCGAGGGGCCGCGCCCGCTGGTGGTCGTCACCGGCGGCGAGCCCCTGCTTCAGCTCGACGCGCCGCTGATCGACGCGCTCCATGCCCGCGGTTTCGAGATCGCTCTCGAGACCAACGGCACCCTGGCCGCGCCCGCCGGCCTCGACTGGATCTGCGTCAGCCCCAAGGCCCGGACCGAGATCGTCCAGCGCTCGGGAGACGAGTTGAAGCTGGTCTGGCCCCAGGCGGGAATCGATCCGGGCGCGCTCGCCGGCTGGAATTTCCGCCACCTGCTGGTCCAGCCGATGGACTGCGAGGACCGGGAGGCCGCGCTCGCCGCCGCGATCGATCTGGTGATGAAGGACCCGCGCTGGAAGCTCAGCCTCCAGACCCACAAGATGCTGGGCCTGCCCTGACTCTCAGCGCTGCTGCTGGCGCTCGCAATCGCGGCGGTCCCGGCCGCGCAGGCGCGAGCAATCGGGCGGCGGCGGCGGGGTGAGCACGATCGGCGAGAGCCGGATCGGCTGGCGGTCGAAGGCGTAGCGGTCGGGCATCGGGATCAGGCTGGCGCGCAGCTCGCGCATCCGCATCGCCGCGAGATTGCCGAGCTCGCCGTGGCGCGTGCCGAGCGCTTCCTTTCCGATCCGCGCGGCGGTCTGGCAGAAGGCGAACTGCGCCTGCAGCGTCGAGAAACCATTGTATGTGATCGTCGAATAACGGTCGAAATTCCCGCCAGGCGCGCGGGCGCCGGCGCGCCGGAAATAGGCCTGCAGCAAGGTGTAGGCGGCGGCGAGCTCGCGACCGTGCTGATTGATCAGGGTATTGTAGCTGTCGACCGTGCGCAGGAACGGCGAGAACTGGCATTGCAGCGCCGCGACGTTCAGGCCCGCGCGCAGGTTCCACAGCAGATGCGCGCGATTCTCGGCCGGAGTCGCGCCCGGCAAGGGCAGGCCGACCAGGGGATCGCTGCCTTCGATCGGGCCCGTCGGGAGCACGGGATCGGTGACGAAGAGCTGGGCCGGCGCGGAGGTGGGCACGGCGAGCATCGCGCCGGCGAGGCCCGCAAGGGCGACGATCGATTTGAAATACATGCTATCCCTTCCCGCAGGCGGCCCGGCCCCACCCGTAGCAAGTGGAGAGGCCGGGCCCTATGGCCGCCGATCATGTCCGTCGCGCTGGCGGCACGGCTCGTCCGCCGCGGCCGTCACATGCCGACGGTGTTGCTCTCGACATTGTTGGTGCTGACGCCCCGGCCGGTATCGACCGTCGTGTTGGTCGTCGTGTTGGTCGTGGTCGTGGTGGTGGTCGTGTTGGTCACGGTCTCCATCGCGCTGGCGTCGTTCGCGGGCGCGGTCATCGACATGTTGGCGCTGAGATCGTTGGCCGTGATGTTGTTGACCGTCGGGTGCCGGTTGCAGGCGGCGAGCGAGAGCATTGCGCCGGTGACGAGCGCGGTGCGGACGACGAGTTTACGCATGTGGAAGTTCCTCCATGGAAAAAGATGCCGGCCGTTCTACCGCCCCGATCCCGCGCGGTTCAACCCGCATCGGTGCAAAAAAGAAGGCCGCCGGTCGCCCGGCGGCCTTCCATCGAAGCGTTGAACCGGCCTTAATGCGAGTTGCCGGCCTTCGTCGTGGTGTTGGTGGTCGTCGTGGTCGTCGTGGTCGACGTCGATGCGTTGCCGCCCGACGCGTTGCCGCCCGACATGTTGGTGTCCATGGTCATGTTGGTGTCCATGGTCATGTCGTTGCTGGAGTAGGTGGTGTCCATCGCGCTGTTGTCGGTGGCCACGTTGTTGGCGGCTTTGTTGCCGCCGCCGCACGCCGCGACCATGAGGGCCGCGCCGGCAACCATCGAAAGAGTGACGATCTTACGCATGAAAAGGTCTCCCTAGAGTATCGATTTGGTCGGGGCGCCCCCTTTGTTTCCCAAATCTGTTGCTCACAATATACGGATTGAAGAAGGCCCTCAAGCCTTCGCCGTTCCGCACTCGTCCATTCCCCCCTCGAGCGAGAACAGAAAATCGTCGAGTCCTTGCCGAAGCGCCAGATCGAAACGGGGCTGGATATCGGCCAATCCCATCTCGCCGAGGCTGGTCACCGGAAAGTCCGCAATACCGCACGGCACGATCCCTGAGAAGTGCGAAAGTTCCGGGCTGAGGTTGACGGAAAAGCCGTGGAGGGAGACCCAGCGGCGGATGCGAAGGCCGAGCGCGCAGACCTTGGCCTCGGTGCCGCCCCGGTCGACCCAGATGCCGATCCGCCCCGGCGCACGCCGCGCGGCCACGCCCAGCTTCGCGAGCGTCGCGATCAGCCACTCTTCGAGCGCGCAGACGAACCGGCGCACGTCGCGACCGCGCTTGTCGAGGTCGAGCATGACATAGCCGACGCGCTGCCCGGGCCCATGATAGGTATAGCGCCCGCCGCGGCCGGCCGCGTAGACCGGAAAGCCCTGCGGGTTGAACAATTCGGCGGGGTCCGCGCTCGTCCCCGCTGTGTAGAGCGGCGGATGCTCGAGCAGCCAGACCAGCTCGCGCGCGCCCTCATCGCGAATCGCCGCCGCCCGCGCCTCCATCTCGGCGAGCGCCTCGGGATAGGGAATGAGGCCGGGCGATACCCGCCATTCGATCGCGTCCATCCGCCCCTCCTTGCCGCGCCCGCGCGGCGGCGCAAGCCTCCCTTGTAAGCGGTCGTCGGCGGGGGCTATGGCTGGGGCGGCAAGCGGGAGCGGAAGATGGCCTTTTCCTACAATGCGGTCTGGGAGGACACGGTCGGCCTGCTGCGCCGCAATGCGCCCTTGCTCACGGCCATTGCCGGCGTCTTCATGTTCCTTCCGGCCCTGATCTTCGCGGTCTTCATGCCGCCGCCCGAGCCGCAGGGCGCCGATCCCGCGCGCGCGGTCCAGCTGATGATCGCCTTCTACCGCGCCGCCTGGCCCTGGTTCCTGCTTCAAGGGCTGTTCTCGATCGTGGGGACGCTCGCCATGCTGCGACTGGTCTTCGCGAGCGGCACCACGGTGGGCAACGCCCTCGTTCACGCCCTCAAGCTCACCCCCTTCTACCTCCTGCTTTCGATCCTCTTCGGCCTCGCGGTTGGCCTCGCGTCTCTGGTGATCGTCATTCCCGCGGTGCTGCTCGGCCCGCTTGCCGTCGCCGTCGCGATACTCCTTCTGATCGTGCCCCTACTCTATCTCATCGGCCGGATCGTGCCGGTGCCGGCGGTGATGGTTGCGGAGGATCGCCGCAACCCGATCGACGCGATCCGCCGTACCTTCGCGCTGACCAAGGGGCATGGCTGGGCGATCATCGGCATCGTCTTCATCGTCGGCGTGGTCGCCGCGATCGCCATGGGTATGGCCGACACGCTCGCCGGTCTCGTCTTCATTCTCGCCGCCGGCCAGGAGATCGGCAAATTGCTCGCCTCGGTCGTGGCCTCGGCGCTGAACGCGGCCTTCGCGACCCTGCTGGTCATGCTCTACGCCGCCATCTACCGCGCCCTCGCCGGCACGAAGTCGGTCGCCGCCGCCTTTGAATGAGCCTCTCGCTCTCCGCCGCGTGGAATGAAAGCATCGCCATCGCCCGGCGCGAGGCCAAGCGGGTCCTGCCCATCGCCTTCCTGCTGATTGCGTTCCCCGCCGCTTTCCTCCAGGCGGTCGCGCCGGTGACCGCGACCGGCCGGCTGCGGGAGCCCGGCCTCTGGCTGCTGCTCGCGGCCGCCGTGCCGGCCGCCAATCTGGTCGGCGCGCTCACAATCTGCCGGCTCGCGCTTGGCGCCGACCGAGGCGCGGGCGCGGCTTTCGCGGCCGGCCTTCGCCGCTTTCCTCCTTTGGCCGGCGCGGCGCTGCTGACCGGGCTTGCGGCGCTCCTCCTGATGGTCGCGGCGATGCCGCTTGCCCGGGCTCTCGGCTCGCCGCTTCCCATCCTGGTCATGCTCGTCCCGCTCGGCTTCGTCTGGGTGCGTCTGATCCTGCTGAGCCCGATCGCCGCGGTCGAGCCGCTCGGACCGCTCGCGCTGATCCGGCGCGGCTGGGCGCTCACCGCCGGTCAATTCCGGCCGCTGCTCGTCCTCCTGCTTGCCGCGGTCCTGGCCTCCGTGGCCGCTTTGATGGCTGCGGGGGCGGTCGGCGGCGTCGCGGCCCGCCTTGCCGCGGGCCAGCCGCAGCCGGGCCTGCTCGCCTTGCTCCTGGTTCTGCTGGTCTCGGCGCTGCTTCAGGCCGCGATCGGCGGCCTGTTCACGATCCTGCTCGCCCGCCTCTACGCGCAGCTGACGGACGACCTTTAAGCCTTTGACGACTGGACAGATTTCGCGCTTCGCTCCAAGCTCCCCCGGGTCGCTGCAAGAGGGGGGTGGGGATGGACAATTTCAGCATGCGCGGCGCCTGGTCGTTCGGCTACGGATTCTTCGCGCACCGGCAGCTTCTTCATATCCTGGTCCTGGTCGGGATCGGCATCCTGCTGCCCTTGCTCCTGCAATTCGCCTTGTTCGGGGAGATCGTGGGCGCGTCCAACCCGGCGATGCTCACCCGGCAATCGGCGAGCGCGGTGCAGGGCATCACGGCGCCGATCGTCCTGGTCGCGGGCTATTTCCTGCAGATCCTGAGCTATTTCGCCTCGTGGCGGCTCGGCTTCGGTGTGGGACGTCCGGCGGGCGGCGCCTTCATGTTCGGCCTGCTCGCGAGCCTGGTCACGATCGGGGTGTTCGCCCTGGTCGGGGCGCCGGCGATCTGGGCCGGGCGGGCGGCATCCTCGGCCGGCATTCCGTTCATCGGCCTGCTCGTCACTTTGCTCCCGACGCTGATCGTCGTCGCCATCTTCTACACCTTGCTGGCGGCCCTGATCGCCACCATCGCCTCGATCCTGCTGGTCGCGGCGATGCTGCTCGGCGCGGCCACAGGCAATGTCGGCATGGCCGCGACCATGATGGGCGGCGGCAGCGGCGCGGTCGTCGTCCTGTTCCTGGTGCTCAGCGTCATCCTGATGTGGCTGGCGACGCGGCTGAGCTGCACCACCTCCGTCATGGCCGATTGGAAGACCTACAATCTGCCCGCCGCGATCCGCGAATCGTGGCGGCTGACTCTCGAGGACCAATGGGCGATCATGCGCTATCTGGCGCTCGTCGCCTTCGGCCTCGGCATCGTCATCATCGCCTCGTCCGCGATCGCGGGGATCGGCGCTGCCGCCTTCCTCGGCGGCCCCGATGCCGGCTCGCGCGGCCAGCTGGCCGGAATCGCGCTCGGCCTCGGCCTGGCTATCCCGCTCGCCTTCCTCGCCGTGCTCGTGCCCGCGGGGATCTACCGCGAGCTGACTCGCTCATCGATGGACGTGGAGGTCTTCGCCTAGGGCAGGAGCGGAAGCTGCGGCGCCACGTCGCGCGGGAGAAGGCCGGTGAGGCGCGGGTCGGGGAAGCTTTCGAACGCGCGTCCGCAGGCGGTGAAGCCCGCGCGCAGATAAGCGGGGAGGGCGGCGGGATGGTCGAGCGAGCAGGTGTGGACCGTCACCCGCTCGACGCCGGGCGCCCAGGCCAGGCGCAAGGTCTCGGCGAACAGCCAGCGGCCGTGGCCTTGCCCCGCCAGCTCGGGAACGAGGCCGAGGAACAGGATCCGGCAGAGGCCGGCCGCCCTGAAGTCGAGCTCGATCAGCCCCACCGATCGGCCGTTCGCGTCGATCACCTCATGGACCTCGCCGGCCCGGGCGAGCAGGTCCCGGTCGCTCATCGCCAGCCGCGAGAACCACAGCCAGCGCCCGCCGACCCGGCGGAAGAGGGCGCGGTAGCGGTCGGGATCGACCGCGGCCCAATGCTGCAGACGCAGCGAGGATTCCGGCATGGGCGCGGGCGCGGGCCGCTCGTTCATCTCGAGGAAGGTGACCACCGCGCCGACATGGCCGGGGGGCAGATCGATCAGGCCCTCGCTCATTCCCAGGTCGCCAGCGGCGGCAGGCTCATCAGGATCGCGTCGACATTGCCGCCGGTCTTGAGCCCGAACAGGGTGCCGCGATCGTAGATGAGGTTGAACTCGGCATAGCGGCCGCGCCAGGCAAGCTGGGCGGCGCGGTCGGCTTCGGTGAAAGGCATGTTCATCCGCCGCCGCACCAGTTTCGGGTAGATCTCGAGGAAGGCGTCGCCGACGTCGCGGGTGAAGGCGAAATTCTGGTCGAAAAAGCCTTCGAGATGGTCGTAGAAGATGCCGCCGGCGCCGCGCGCCACGCCCCGGTGCGGGATGAAGAAATAATCCTCGGCCCATTTGCTGAAGCGCGGATAATAGGTCGGATCGTGGGCCGCGCAGGCGGCGCGCAGCCGCGCGTGGAACTCGGCGACGTCCTCCTCATAGGGGATGGGCGGATTGAGATCGGCGCCGCCGCCGAACCAGCGCCTGGTCGTCGCCAGGAAGCGCGTGTTCATGTGGACGGCCGGGACGTGCGGATTGGCCATGTGCGCGACCAGGCTGATGCCGGTGGCGAAGAAATGCGGATCCTCCTCGGCGCCGTGGATGGTCGCGGCGAATTCGGGGCTGAACCGCCCGCCGACCGTCGAGACGTTGACCCCGACCTTCTCGAACACCTTGCCTTTCATCGCGCCCCGAACGCCGCCGCCCCCGGGCGACCCGTCGGGGTCTTCGCGGTCCCATTCGGTATAGACGAAGCGGGCCTCGCTGCCGGCTTCGGATTCGATCTTCTCGAACTCGGCGCAGATCCGATCGCGCAGCGATTCGAACCAGTCGCGCGCGGCCTGCTGCTGGTCGTCGAGCTCGATCATGGCCAACCCCTCGTTTGCCGCAACGCTTCGGCCAGCGCGATGCCCGCGGCGACGGCGAGATTCAAGGACCGGGTGCCCGGAGCCTGGGGAATGCGCAGGCGAAGATCGGCTCTGCGGTGGACGTGCAGCGGCACGCCCGCGCTCTCCGCGCCCAGCAGGAGCACGTCCTCGTGCCCGAACGCCGCCTCGTCGAGCCGCGCCTCGCCCGAGGTCGTCAGCAGCACCAGCCGGCCGGTCAGCCCCTGCGCGAAGGCTTCCCAGTCCGGGTGCCGGGTCACCGCGGCGATCTCGGCATAATCCATCCCCGCGCGCTTCAGCGCGCGATCGCTCCACGGAAAGCCGCAGGGCTCGATGATGTCGACCGGCACGCCGAGGCAGGCGGCGAGCCGCAACATGGCACCGACATTTCCCGCCTGGTCCGGCTGATGGAGCGCGAGCCGCATCGCGCCGGAATAGAACGAGCCGCGTGGCACCGGAATAGGGGTGCGGCGTTTCGGTGTGCAGGATGGCATCGCCATCCGGGCAAAATGGCAGTTGGCAAAGGCCGCGTCCCGCGTCTATCAGGCCCGCCAAGCCGCCCGGCCCTGGTGCGGACCTGTGCTTTTTGTCCCGAAACGCTGAAGGACGTTATGGCTGCGGTTGAAACGAATGACGGCGCGATCCACGCGGTCGAGGAAGGCGGGGTCAGGCGCCGCGATTTCATCAACATCGCCGCCGTGAGCGTTGCCGGAGTCGGCGCCGTCACCCTGCTCTATCCCCTGGTCAACCAGATGAATCCTTCCGCGGACGTGCTCGCGCTCGCCCAGATCGACGTCGACATCTCGGCGATCCAGCCCGGCCAGGCGATCAAGACGATCTGGCGCAAGCAGCCCATCTTCATCCGCAACCTCACCCCGGCCGAGCAGGCCGCCGCCAATGCCGTGGACGTCTCGACCCTTCGCGATCCGCAGACGCTCGCCGAGCGGACCAAGGACGGGCATCGCAACTGGCTGATCACATTGGGCGTCTGCACCCATCTCGGCTGCGTGCCGCTGGGCGCGGCCGAGGGCGAGACGCGCGGCGAATATGGCGGCTATTTCTGCCCCTGCCACGGCTCGGTCTACGATACGGCGGCGCGCATCCGCAAAGGTCCGGCGCCCCGCAATCTCGAAGTGCCGGACTATGAGTTCACTTCCGCCACCCAAGTGCGCATCGGCTGAGGTTTTCCCCTATGAGCTTCCCCTGGGCTGAAGAATATCGACCCAAGCATCCGCTGATGCGCTGGCTGGACGACCGGCTGCCCTTGCCGCGCCTCGTCTACAATTCGGTCGGCGGCGGCTATCCGGTGCCGCGCAACCTCAATTATATGTGGAATTTCGGCGTGCTCGCGGGCCTCGCCTTGGCCCTGCAGATCGTCACCGGCATCGTGCTCGCGATGCACTATAACAGCAATGCCGACACCGCCTTCAACTCGGTCGAGCATATCATGCGCGACGTGAATCAGGGCTGGTTCCTTCGCTATGCCCATTCCAACGGCGCCAGCTTCTTCTTCATCGTCACCTATCTCCACATCTTCCGCGGCCTCTATTACGGCTCCTACAAGGCGCCGCGCGAGATGGTGTGGATGCTCGGCCTCGTCATCTTCCTGCTGATGATGGCGACCGCCTTCATGGGCTACGTCCTGCCCTGGGGGCAGATGAGCTTCTGGGCGGCCAAGGTGATCACCGGCCTGTTCGGCGCGATCCCCCTGGTCGGCGATCCGATCCAGCATTGGCTGCTCGGCGGCTATGCGCCCGACCAGCCGACCCTGACCCGCTTCTTCTCGCTCCATTATTTGCTGCCCTTCGTGATCGCCGGGGTGATCATCCTCCACATCTGGGCGCTGCACATTCCGGGATCCGGCAACCCCACCGGCGTGGACGTGAAGACCCCGCAGGACACGGTGCCCTTCCATCCCTATTATACGGCGAAGGACGGCTGGTTCGCGGGCCTCGGCCTGATCCTGCTTTCGGTCCTGGTCTTCTATCTGCCCAACTATCTCGGCCACCCGGTCAATTACGTGCCGGCCAACCCGCTCTCGACGCCGTCGCACATCGTGCCCGAATGGTATTTCTGGCCGTTCTACGCGATCCTGCGCGCCTTCACCTCGGACTTCATCCTGCCCGCCAAATTGTGGGGCGTGCTGGCGATGTTCTCCTCGATCCTGCTGCTCTTCTTCCTGCCCTGGATCGACAAGTCGCCGGTGCGCTCCGGCAGCTACAGGCCGATGTTCCGGATCTTCTTCCTGATCCTGATCATCGACGTGGCGGTGCTGGGCTTCTGTGGCGGCAGGCCTGCGGTGGAGCCCTATGTGATGATCAGCCAGGTCGCGACCGCTTATTATTTCGCGCACTTTCTGATCATCCTGCCGATCCTTTCCATGGTGGAGCGGACGAAGCCGCTGCCCCATTCGATCTCGGAGAGCGTGCTCCACGGCGAGGAGGCCGAAGCGGCCCCGGCCGACCTGTCCGGCGTTGCGCCGGCGCAAGCATAAGGGGACGGGAACGTCATGGTTCGTTTCTTGGGCTTTCTCGTCGGTCTGGGCTTTGTCGCCGCGGTCGCCTGGTCGTTGCTCTGGGGCGTGGTCGCGCGGGTCAGCAGTCCACCCGAGCAGACGGCCGAGGAGCGGCTGCACGAGGAGCCGCGCAACATCTCCTACTCATTCGACGGTCCCTTCGGCCAATATGACCTGCAGCAGCTCCAGCGCGGCTTCCAGGTCTACAAGGAGGTCTGCTCGTCCTGCCACAGCCTCAGCCTGGTCGCGTTCCGCGACCTCCGGCAGATCGGCTATA
>Ga0070686_100001308_pt1 | contig 14074 bp, 14 predicted proteins | sample KBSS23LmetaG_FD_65654 | JGI IMG/M metagenome (GOLD analysis project Ga0070686, IMG submission 65654) | Switchgrass rhizosphere microbial communities from Kellogg Biological Station, Michigan, USA - KBS S2-3L metaG | ecosystem: Host-associated > Plants > Roots > Rhizosphere ...
TCACGTTCACCCACACGTGACCATCTACGGAGCTTTCGACCTGCCCGACCTGTCTGACCTGCCCGACCTGCCCGACCTGCCCGACGTGCCTGACCTGCCTGACCTGCCTGACCCTCTGAGTATCATTACCGGGTGCGGATCGGTATAGACGCGCGCAAGCTCCACGACTTCGGCATCGGGACCTACATCCGCAACCTGCTGCGTCACCTGGCGCGGATGGACGATCGCACCGAGTTCGTGGTGTTCTGCCGGCCGGAGGATCGCGACACGCTGTCGACGCTGGGCGAGAATTTCCGCGCCGTTCCGGAGACGGCGGCGAACTATTCCGTGGCCGAGCAGCTGCGCATTCCGCTGGCGCTCCAGCGCGAGGGGGTGACGCTGTTCCACGCGCCGCACTACGTTCTTCCGCCGCTGGTCCGCTGCCGATCCGTCGTGACGATCCACGACTGTATCCACCTGATGTTTCCGCAGTATCTGCCCAATCGCCTTGCCTTCGGCTACGCGCGGACCTCGATCGGCCTCGCGGCGCGGCGCGCCACGCGCGTGCTGACCGTGTCGGAAAGCTCGAAGCGCGACATCCTCCGCTTCGTCGACACCGAGCCGGACAAAATCGACGTCATCTACAACGCCTACGACGAGCGGTTCGCGATCGATCCGGCCGAGGAGGACGTCGTCCGCGTTCGCGAGCGCTACCAACTGCAGGACGAGTTCGTGCTGTATGCCGGGAACGTGAAACCGCACAAGAACCTCGAGCGGCTGATTGACGCCTTTCACATCGTGCGCAACCGCGGTCTCGATCACCTCAAGCTGGTGATGATCGGCGACGAGATCTCGAAATACACGGCGCTGCGCCGCGCCGTTCACCGCCATCAGCTGCACAAGTACGTGCGCTTCCTCGGCTACCTGCCGGAGGAAACGCTGGCGGTGATGTATCGCCTCGCCGGCGTCTTCGTGTTTCCGTCGCTGTACGAAGGGTTCGGGCTGCCGCCGCTCGAAGCGATGGCGAGCGGGACGCCGGTCGTGACATCGAATGTGTCATCGCTGCCGGAAGTCGCCGGCGACGCTGCGGTGCTGGTCGATCCCTACGATCCGCACGCGATCGCCGATGGCATCTACCGGGTGCTGACCGACGCCGACGTGCGCAAGGATCTGCGCCGCAAGGGCGTCGCGCGCGCCGGGCAGTTCTCGTGGGAGCAGTCGGTCCGCCGGGTGCGGAAGATCTACAGCGAGGTTGCGCAGAACGGGACCGGTCGTTGAGGCTGGCGATCGTCCACGACTGGCTCACCGGCATGCGCGGCGGTGAAAAGGCGCTCGAGGTCGTGTGCGAGCGATTTCCAGACGCCGAGATCTTTACGCTGGTGCACGTCCGCGGCTCGGTCTCGCACACGATCGAGCGGCTGCGCATCCACACCTCGTTCGTGCAGCGGCTGCCCCGCGTCAAGCAGTTCTATCGCCACTATCTGCCGCTCTTTCCGACGGCCATCGAGCAGTTCTCCTTCGACGGCTTCGATCGGATCGTCAGCCTGAGCCACTGCGGCGCGAAATCGGTAGTCCACCCGGCGCGAGTGCCGCACCTCTGCTATTGCCTCACGCCAATGCGCTACGCCTGGGATCAGTTCGAAGCCTACTTCGGCGCCGAGCGCATCGGCCGGCTGGCGAGCGCGGCGATGCGTCCGGTGATGGCACGGCTGGCCCGGTGGGACCGCGATACGGCCGGGCGCGCCGACCGCTATGTCGCTATCTCTCATTATGTTGCGGGCAGGATCCGCCGATACTATAATCGCCAGGCCACAGTGGTGTATCCGCCGGTTGACACCGACTTCTTCCACCCCGACGCGACTACGCCTGAGCGATTCGCCCTCGTCGTTTCAGCGCTCGTCCCGTACAAGCGCATCGACGTGGCGATCGCGGCGTGCGCGCGTGCCGGCGTGCCGCTGACGATCGTCGGCGACGGCCCGGAGCGCGCCGCGCTCGAACGCACCGCGCCGGCGTCGACGAGCTTTCTCGGCCGCGTTTCGGACGAAGACATCCGCACGCTGTATCGTCGCGCCGCCGTCGCGCTGCTGCCGGGCGAGGAAGACTTCGGGATCGTGCCGCTCGAGGCGCAGGCGTGCGGGCGGCCGGTCGTGGCGCTCGGCCGCGGCGGCGCGCTCGAAACGGTGAAGCCCGGCGAGACCGGGCTGCTGGTCGACGAACTGTCGGCCGAGGCGTTCGCGGACGCGATTGCCGACGCCGTCGATCGCCGCTTCGAAGCGGCGGCGATTCGCCGCCACGCCGAGCAGTTCAGCCGCTCGCGCTTCGGCGACGAGATCGCCGCGCTCATCGCGGAGCCCACGTCGTGGTGAATCGCCACAATCGGCTGCTCGTCACCTTTCACGTCCTGTCGGACGCCCTCCTCGCGCTGCTGGCGTTCGTGATCGCTTACGCGCTCCGCTTCCACACCGGCCTTGGCGAGTTGATCCCGATCACGAAGGGCGTCCCGCCCTTCCGGCAGTACATCAACGTGCTGCCGTTCATCGCCGTGCTCGTCCCGGTCGGCTTCCACTTGCAGGGCCTCTATCGCCTGCGCCGCGGCCGATCGCGCGTCGACGATTTCTTTGCCGTCTTCGTCGGCAGCATCCTCGCGGTGGTGTTCGGGATTGTTGCGACACTGTACGTCCAGACCTATTTCGCGACCGGCGCCGCCAAGGATCGCGGCGTATTCGAGGTGTCGCAGGCGGTCTGGGGCATCTTCCTGATCCTCAACGTCGCGCTCACCTATTCGTCGCGCGAGCTCGTCCGCGAGGTGCTCGAACGCCGCTGGCGCGCCGGCATCGGTCTCAAGCGGATTCTCATCGCTGGTTCCGGCGAGCTCGGCCGGCTCGTCGCCGACAAAATTCTCGAGCACCGCGAGCTCGGTTATCAGATCGTCGGCTTCGTCGACGACAAGGCGGCCGGCGATCATCTCGGCTATCGCGGACTGCCGCTGCTCGGCACCACCGACGAAGCGGCGGAGATCGCGGCGCGCGAAGCGGTCGACCATCTGTATGTCGCGCTGCCGCCCGAGCAGCACGTGCAGATGCTGCAGCTCATCGAGTCGACCAGCCGCGAGTGTGTCGACGTGAAGGTGGTGCCCGACCTGCTGCAGGTGATCGCGCTGCGCGCCCGCCTCGAGGATCTCGACGGCGTCCCGGTCATCAACATCAACGACGTTCCGCTCCAGGGCTTCAACAGCATCGTCAAGCGGATCATCGACATCGCGATCTCGAGCGCGGCGCTGATCGTGCTGGCGATTCCCTTCTGGCTGATCGCCGTGCTGGTGAAGCTCACCTCACGCGGGACGGTGTTCTACCGCCAGGAGCGGATGGGCCTCGATGGCAAGCCGTTCATGATCTACAAGTTCCGCTCGATGTACGACGATGCCGAGGCGGTGACCGGGCCGGTGTTCGCCAGCGAGCAGGATCCGCGGCGCACGCCGGTCGGCAAGGTGCTGCGCCGATCCAACATCGACGAGCTGCCGCAGTTGTGGAACGTCCTCAAGGGCGACATGTCGATCGTCGGCCCGCGGCCCGAGCGGCCGCTGTTCGTCGCCCAGTTCAAAGACAAGATCCCGCAGTACATGCTGCGCCACAAAGTGAAGGCCGGGATCACCGGCTGGGCGCAGGTGAACGGCTGGCGCGGCAACACCTCGATCGAGAAGCGGATCGAATACGACCTGTACTACATCGAGAACTGGTCGGTGCGGCTCGATCTGAAAATCATGTGGCTGACGCTGCTGCGCGGGTTCTTCCACAAGCATGCCTACTAAGAAGCGCGTCGTCGTCACCGGCGCGGCCGGCTTCATTGGATCGCACCTCGCTGAAACGCTGCTCGATCGCGACTACACGGTGATCGGCATCGACAACCTGCTGACCGGCGACACCGCCAACATCTCGCACCTCGCCAACCGCGATTTCACCTTCATCAAGCACGACGTCACCAACTACATCTACATCGATGGGCCGGTCGACTTCGTGCTGCACTGGGCCAGCCCGGCCAGCCCGATCGACTACCTCGAGCTGCCGATCCCGACGCTCAAAGTCGGCGCGCTCGGTACGCACAAGGCGCTCGGCCTGGCGAAAGCGAAAGGCGCGCGGTTCGTGATCGCGTCGACGTCCGAGGTCTACGGCGATCCGCTGGAGCATCCGCAGAAGGAGACCTACTGGGGCAACGTCAACCCGGTCGGCCCGCGCGGTGTCTACGACGAAGCCAAGCGCTTCGCCGAAGCGATGACGATGGCGTATCACCGCTATCACGGCCTCGACACGAAGATCGTCCGCATTTTCAACACCTACGGCCCGCGGATGCGCGTCAACGACGGCCGCGCCGTGCCGGCGTTCATGTCGCAGGCGCTGCGCAACGAAGACGTGACGGTCTTCGGCGACGGCTCGCAGACGCGCAGCTTCACCTACATCAGCGACCTGGTCGACGGGATCATCCGGTTGATGCTGTCGGACACCAACGATCCGGTGAACATCGGCAACCCGGTCGAGATGACGATCAAGCAGATCGCCGAGACGATCATCCGGATGACCGGCGCGAAGAGCCGGATCATCTACAAGCCGCTGCCCACCGACGATCCCAAACAGCGCCGCCCCGACATCACACGCGCCCGCACCCTGCTCGGCTGGGAGCCGAAGGTGCAGCTCGACGAGGGCCTCGTGAAAACGATCGAGTACTTCCGCACCAAGGTGAAGTAGGTCAGGCGGGTCGGGCAGGTCAGGCAGGTCAGGCAGGTCAGGACGCTCGTTCGTAGGGGCAGGCTTTCAGCCTGCCCTCCGCGCAATCAACCGCAACCGCACGTAATCCGCCGTCCACCGTCCGGCCGTGTCGCACAGCATCGGCCGCAGCAGCGCTTCGACCTCGTCGACGAGCGGCGCGCGGTCGGACGCTGGCAGCACCTCGATCATCGGTCCCGCGAACGTGTCGAGCCAGCCGCGGATCCCGGTCGGGAGCGGGGTGAGGCGCGGATAGAGCTCGATCGATTCGATCGTGAAGCCATGCGCGGCCAGCTTTATCGAATATTCCTCGGCGGTCGGGAAATACCACGGCGACTGCAGGACGCGGCCACGGCGCTCGAGCGCGACGGTCACCGCTACCACGATCGCGGCCACGCAGCCGTGGCCGCCGAACTCGGCGACGAAGCGGCCGCCGGGCCGCAGCGCGCGGAAGATGCCAGACAACGCGGCGTCGGCGTCGAGCACCCAGTGCAGCACGGCGTTCGAGAAGACGGCGTCGAATTCGCCGTCGAACGCCAGCGACCGCGCGTCGCCAAGCCGCGCGTCGCTGCCGGCCTGTCTCGCCGCGGACACGAAATCGGCTGAGGCGTCGACGCCGACAACGGTCGCGCCTCGCTCGGCGATCTGCCGGGTGAGCGTGCCGTCGCCGCAGCCGAGATCGAGGATCCGCTCGCCCGGCGTCGGCGCCAGCCACTCCAAGAGCGACGCCCCGAACGCGGGCACGAAGGCCGCGTGCTGCGCGTAGCGCGCCGCCGACCACTGCTGCGCCGCGAGCGTCGTCGCGGCCGTCCCGGTCGGCGGGTCGCTCACCGCGCGAACCGTTCCGCGGATCGGGCCCGCGCCGCCGCGGCGACTTCTTCGCGGTTGCGCGGCGCCGCGCTGGTCGTCAGCGAATCGATCAGGCGGCGGGCCACGTCGGCGACCTCGTCGATCGCCTCGTTAAAGGCCTGCTCGTTCGCCTTCGACGGCGCGTTGAAGCCACTGAGCTTGCGGACGAACTGCAGCGACGCGGCGCGGATCTCCTCGTCGGTCGCCGGCGGATCGAAGTTAAACAGTGTCTTGATATTGCGGCACATATTCGATGTAGCGCGCCGTCTCGCGCGCAACCTCCGCGCCGTGGAGCTGTTCGACCACGGCGAAGGCCATGTCGAGCCCGGCGGACACGCCGGCCGACGTGAAGATGGTATCGGCGACAACGCGGACGTCGCGCTGCAGTTGAATGGTCGGATCGATCGAGACGAGGAGATCGTGCGCCGCCCAGTGCGTCGTGGCGCGACGGCCGCGGAGCATGCCGTTCTGCGCCAGCAGCAGTGCGCCGGTGCAGACCGACGTCACCAGCGACGCGCTCGCGGCGACGCGGCGAATCCACGCCAGCGTCTCGTCGTGGCGCAGCAGCGCGCGGGTGCCGAACCCGCCCGGTACGACGAGAATGTCGATCGGCGGCGCCTCGTCCCACGCCCAGGTCGGGATCACCTGCAGGCCGCCAATCGCCCGGATCGGACCGGCGGCTTTCGCGACGGTGAACACCGCAAACGGCGCGCTGTCCTCGCTGCGCCGCGATTCGGCGCCCGGCACGAGCCTGGTCCGCGAGAACACTTCGAAGGGCCCCGCAAAATCGAGCACCTCGACGTCGTCGAAGAGGAAGATGCCGACGTTTTGCTTCGTCATATCGGATCACGCTCCGGCTGAGGCCGGACACTACTGTAGATCACGGTCCGGCTGAAGCCGGACACTACGGGAGAACTTTCTCCATCAGGATGAACCGGTACGGCTTGGACGCGCCAGGGTCGTCCACGGGTTCACTCCGGCCGGTCTCGACGTAGCCGAGCGAACGATAGAACGGCGGCAGCTCTTCGCGCAGGTTAACTTCTCGACCGCGAACGCGCGGTTGATCAGCGCCAGCAGCGCTGGCGCGTCGGCGGCGGTCGCGATTCGAATGTGGCCCACGTCCTCCGACCTGCCAGACCCGCCGGCCTATCGCGTCAGTTTGCGGTACTTGATGCGATGCGGCTGATCGGCGGCTGCGCCCAGCCGCCGCTTCTTGTCCGCTTCGTAGTCCTGATAATTGCCCTGGAACCAGACCACCTGGCTGTCGCCTTCGAAGGCGAGCATGTGCGTCGCGATGCGATCGAGAAACCAGCGATCGTGGCTGATCACCACCGCACAGCCGGCGAAGTTGAGGAGCGCTTCCTCGAGCGCGCGCAGCGTGTCGACGTCGAGGTCGTTGGTCGGCTCGTCGAGGAGCAGCAGGTTGCTACCCTTCTTCAGCAGCTTCGCGAGATGGACGCGGTTCCGTTCGCCGCCAGACAGCGTGCCGACCTTGCGCTGCTGTCCGGCGCCCTTGAAGTTGAACCACGAGACGTAGGCGCGCGACGCGACCTTCTTCTTGCCGAGCTCGACTTCGTCGTTGCCGCCGGTGATCTCCTCGAACACCGTCTTGTTCGCATCGAGCGCTTCGCGGCTCTGATCGACGTAGCCAATCTGCACGGTCTCGCCGAGTTTCAGCGTGCCGGCGTCCGGTTGCTCCTGGCCGGTGATCATCCGGAACAGCGTCGTCTTGCCGGCGCCGTTCGGCCCGATCACGCCGACGATGCCGCCGCGCGGCAGCGTGAAATCGAGATTCTCGATCAGCAGGTTGTCGCCGTAGCCTTTCTTCAGGCCGCGCGCCTCGACCACCGTGTCGCCGAGCCGCGGCCCCGGCGCGATGTAGATCTCCGCCGTCTCGATCTTCTGCGCCGTATCCTGCTTGAGCAGATCCTCGTAGGCGTTCAGGCGGGCCTTGCCCTTCGCCTGCCGCGCGCGGGGCGACATCCGGATCCATTCGAGCTCGCGCTCGAGCGTCTTCTGCCGCCGCGTTTCGGCCTTTTCTTCCTGCGCCAGCCGGTTCTGCTTCTGCTCGAGCCACGACGAGTAGTTGCCCTCCCACGGGATGCCGTGGCCGCGATCGAGCTCGAGGATCCAGCCGGCGACGTTGTCGAGGAAGTAGCGATCGTGGGTGACGGCGACGACGGTGCCGGCGTATTCGGCGAGAAAGCGCTCGAGCCAGGCCACCGATTCGGCGTCGAGGTGGTTGGTCGGCTCGTCGAGCAGCAGGAGGTCGGGCGACTGCAGCAACAGCCGGCACAGTGCGACGCGGCGCCGCTCGCCGCCGGACAGCTTGCTGACGTCGGCATCCGCCGGCGGCAGCCGCAGCGCGTCCATCGCCAGCTCGAGCCGCGAGTCGAGATCCCACGCGTTCGACGCGTCGATCCGATCCTGGAGTCGGCCCTGCTCGTCGAGGACCTTCTCCATTTCGTCGGGCGACAGGTCTTCGCCGAGCTTCGCGTTCACCTCGTCGTAGCGGTTCAGCAGCTCTTTGATCGGCGCGACGCCCTCTTCGACGTTGCCCCGGACGTCCTTGTTGGGATCGAGCCGCGGCTCCTGGTGCAGGAACCCCACCGTCGCCTTGTCGTCCTTGAATGCTTCGCCGATGAAGCTGGTGTCTTCACCGGACATAATCTTCAGCAGCGAGCTCTTGCCGGCGCCGTTGAGGCCGAGCACGCCAATCTTCGCGCCGAAATAAAACGAGAGCCAGATGTCGTCGAGCACCCGGATATCGGGAGGGTGCACCTTCCCGAGACCCTTCATCGTGTAGATAAACTGTGGCATAGGAAACCTGTATTGTACGTGATGACGAGGCGCATCCTTCACATCGACATGGACGCGTTCTACGCGTCGGTCGAGCAGCGCGACAACGCGGCGCTGCGCGGCCGGCCGCTCGCCGTCGGCGGCCAGCCCGATCGCCGCGGCGTCGTCGCCGCCGCGAGCTACGAAGCCCGCGCCTTCGGCGTGCACTCCGCGATGTCGATGGCGAAGGCGGTCCGGCTCTGTCCCTCGCTGGTGATCGTCCCGCCCGACTTTTCCCGGTACAAGGCGGCCTCCCAGGCGGTGTTCGCGATCTTCCGCGAGGTGACGCCGCTCGTCGAGCCGCTGTCGCTCGACGAGGCGTATCTCGACGTCACCGAGAACGCGTGGGGCGAGGTGTTCGGCACAGCCGTCGCGAAGCGGGTCAAGGAGCGGATCAAGGCCGACACCGGTCTCACCGCATCGGCCGGGGTCGCGCCGAACAAGTTTCTCGCGAAGATCGCCTCGGGCTGGAAGAAGCCCGACGGGCTGACCGTGATCAGCCCCGACCGCGTCGAACCGTTCCTGCAACGCCTGCCGGTCGACGCGCTGTGGGGCGTGGGACCGGTCACGGCGAAAAAGCTGCGGGCCAACGGCATCGACCGGCTCGTCGACGTGCGCGCCGCCGACGTCGAACTGCTGCGCGGCGCCGTCGGCAGCCTGGCCGACTGGCTGCGACAGCTGGCTCATGGCATCGACGATCGGCCGGTGGTGGCGAACCGTGAGGCGAAGTCGTCAGGGTCCGAGAACACCTATCCCGAAGACCTCACCGACATCGAGACGATTCGCCGCGAGATCGCCGAGATGGCCGCGCACGCAATCGGCTGGCTGGCGCGCAAGCAGTTGCTGGCGCGGACCGTGACGATCAAGGTCCGCTACGACGATTTCACAACGGTTACGCGCAGCCACACGGCGCTGCCGACGCGCGACGAAGCGGAGCTGTCCTCCCGAGCCGTCCGCCTGCTCGACAAGACCGACGCCGGGCAACGCCCGGTCCGGCTGCTCGGCGTCAGCGTGCATAATTTTTGCGGCGAGCACGAGGACGATCCGGATCTGCTGCCGTTCGAACGGGCGTAGGAACTTTGCCTGGCGCTACGAGCGCCGCGAAGCATCCATGACGGCCGTCTCGGCATACACTACGGTCGCTGCATGGCCATCGACACCTGGGATCCGCGGCAGTACGACAAGTTCGAGCGACAGCGCGAGCAGCCGTTCTACGACCTGCTGCACCTGGTTCGGCCGGCGACGAACATATGCATCGTCGATCTGGGGTGCGGCACCGGCAAGCTCACGCGCGTGATGCACGAGCGGTTGAATGCGCGGCAGACGATCGGCATCGATCGATCGGAAAGCATGCTGTCGAACGCGCGCAGCGAGGGCGGGCCGCGCGCGGCGCTGCGCTTCGAAGTGGGCACGATTGAAGCCTTCGCCGATCGCCGGCTGGAGCCGCGCGATCAACCGGACGTCATCTTTTCGAACGCCGCGCTCCACTGGGTCTGCGATCACGACACGCTGCTGGCGAAGCTCGCCGGCTTGCTCGGGCCCCACGGCCAGCTCGCTTTCCAGGTGCCGGCGCAGCACGACGATGTGACGCACGTCACGGCGGAGCAGCTCGCCGCAGCGGAACCATACAAGTCGGCGCTGGGCGGCTGGCGGCGGCCGCAGCCGGTGCTGACGCCGGACGCCTACGCGCGTCTTCTTTACCGGTGCGGCTTCGCCGATCCGATCGTGCGGCTGATCGTCTATCCTCATCTCCTGGAATCGCGCGACGCGGTCGTCGAGTGGTTCAAGGGTTCGCTGCTGACCGAATATGCGCGGCACCTGCCGCCGGCGCTGTTCGAGCAGTTCGTCACCGACTACCGGGCGCGGCTGCTGCCGCAACTCGATCCGGTGCGGCCGTTTTTCTTCCCGTTCAAGCGGATCCTGTGCTGGGGCCAGCGTTCCGCCTGACGCGGACGCCGGCGACACGACGCGGGCTTCGGCCCGATGAGACCAACGAGATGCTCAAAGGCACGCGCGACGGCATTTTGCGGAAGGTTCAGCCGGTCAGCATCCACGGCCAGGTGTCGTGGGACGTCTTTTTCACCGACGTCGACGACCCTGACGGCCAGGTGCACAACGCGCGGATCGGTCCCGAAGCGGTCATTGGCACCAACCTCGAACCGGGCGATCGGATTCAGATCGAGTACCTGGTCGGCCAGGCGGTTCGTGTGACGCGGCTCGTACCGAGCAGCTGAAGCCACAAGCCGCAAGCCACAAGCCACAAGCCGCGCGAGTTCAGGGTTTTTTCTCGATCCTGACCGTCTTCAGATCGATGCGCGTGTTCGGCGTTTCGCCGGTGCGCGGCGTCGCTTCGATCGCGTCGACGGCCGGCATGCCGTCGACGACGCGGCCGAAGGCCGTGTACACGCCGTCGAGCGCCGGCGACGTGCCCGTGCAGATGAAGAAGGAGGTCGTCGCGCTGTCGGGCGCGTCGCCGCGCGCCATCGAGACGATGCCTTTGACGTGCTTCGTGTCGTTGAACTCGGGCGCAAGGTTGTGGACCAGTTTCTGCTGCTTGTCGCTGAGCGGCGCCGCACGGCTCGATAACGCGCCGGTCTGGATGACGAAGCCAGGGGCGACGCGGTGGAAAGCCGTGCCGTTGTAGACGCCGGCGGCGGCGAGCCGCATGAACTGCCGCACGGTGTTCGGCGCCTTGTCGGTGAAGAACTCGATCGCGATCGGGCCAGCGCTGGTGTCGAGCACCGCGCGATAGGCGCCCAGTTCTGCCGGCGACTCAGTGACGAACGGCTCGGCCGGCGTATCGCGAATCGTCACGTGCGTGATCTCGATCCGATCGGTCGTCAACCCTTTGTCGTCGACTGGCGCCTCGGAAATTTTCTGCAGCACGTCCATCCCGTCGGACACGCGCGCGAAGACGGTGTATTGATTGTCGAGCGCCGGCTGGTCGGCGAGCACGACGAAGAACTGCGCGCCGGCGCTATCCGGCTTGCCGGGGACGAGAACCGCGGCGACCGATCCACGCGTCAGCTTCGCCGCCCGCGCCTCCGCCCTCACCGCATTCAGTCCGCCCGTGCCGTACTGCGCCCGTTTCGCCGGGTCTTTCGACAGCGGGTCGCCGCCCTGCACCATCCCGTACTTGATCACGCGGTGAAACGTGGTGCCGTCGTAGCCGCCGTCGGCGGCCAGCTTCATGAAGTAGGCGGCCTGATTGGGCGCCGCCTCCGGCGTGAGATCGAGCACGAACGTGCCGGCCGAGGTCTCGACGACGGCTTGCTTCGGTACCGATTGGGCGCTGACGGTCCGGATAAAGCCGGACACGACGGGTGCATCAAAGCGAATTCCGGTAGTGTCCGGCTTCAGCCGGACCGTGGTCAGCGTCGCGATGATGCCGAGGACGACAACAATCCGCTTCATAGGTTCATGAGGCCGGCGCATCGATGATGCGCCGCGCGTGCCAGATGTAGTGAAATGCCGACACCAGCGTGATCGCGAGCGACAGCCAGACGCCGAGATCGACCACCGCCGAATGGTAGCCGAGATAGTTGAACAGCATCGCCGCGACGGCGGTGATGATGTAGGTCGCCGTCGCGATCTTGCCGTAGATCGACGGCCGGAAGGTGCGCGGCCCGATGGCGAGATTGACGATCGCCACCGTCGCGACGATGACCACGTCGCGGCTGATGATGCAGATGGTGAGCCACAGCGGCAGCCGGTTGGCGAGGTTCAAGCCCGGGATGGTCAGCACGACGAAGGTCGTGACGAGCAGCAGCTTGTCGGCCATGGGATCGAGCCAGGCGCCGAGGCTCGTCTTCTGACCGGCGCGGCGCGCGATCAGCCCGTCGACGGCATCAGTCGCCCCGGCGATCACGAACACCAGCAGCGCCCAGCCGAGATACCCGTAAACGACGAGAATGACGAACGCCGGGATCAGCAGCATCCGCAGCAGCGTCACCTGGTTCGCGGCCGTCAGCGCGGTCATCGCAATCCGGCAAGCGCCTCGATCTTCGCGATCGCCTCGGTCGCATCCGCGCCGGTGACCGGCCGCGACGGCTGAAAGCTGCTGTTGTCGCCGGTCTTCATCACCCCCGACGCGACCGACATCGACGCCGCCGGGTAGGCGAGGTGGCTCGGCGCGAGATCACTGAATTTCAGCCGCGCCGTCTCCCACGCCCGTGCGGCAGCCGGATTCTGCGACGCGACGCGGCCGAGCAGGCGCGCCGCGGCCTGCGCGAGATCGGCACGGCGGACGACCGAGCGCGGCTGAAACGCGTGGTTGGCAAACGGATCCATGATCCCCGCGCCCGCCACCTGCATGATCCACGTCGCCGCCCAGCTGTTGCGGACATCGGTGATGAGCGCCGCTTCATTCGCCCGTCGGCCGCTCTGCAACAGCGGACCGAGGCGGATGCCGATCAGCGCCGCGAGATCGGCGCGGGTGATCTGCGGCGCCTGCTCGATGGCGCGATACTCGGCCGGCAGCCGCGCCAGCGCGTCGCTGGCGCGCAGCGCCTCGAGCTTCTGCTCAACCGAGGCGTTCGGCTCGATCGCCAGCGAATCGGTGTAGGCCTTCGCGGCGCCCGCCTGGTCGCCGCGGCCCTCGAGAATCTCGCCGATCTGTGCCAGCGATCGCCCGTCGGTGGGGTCGAGCGCGACCGATCGGCGGAGATGTTCGAGCGCGGCGTCGAGATCGCCTTTCTGCCGCTCGACCGCGGCGAGCTCGCGATAGAGGAAAGCGCTGTCGGGCGACGTCGCGATCGCCGCTGTGTAGGCCTGCACCGCTTCGTCGACCCGGCCGGCGCGCGCCGCCTCGCGGGCCCGCGAAATGCCCTGCTCGACGTTGCGGAACTTGAGCACCTCGATTCGTTGCGCGAGGTCGGTCAGCGTCGGATCGGCGGCAAGCGCGGCGGTGAACGCCCCCAGCGCATCGCTCTCGCGGTTCAGCGCGAGCAGCGATTCACCGCGGCCGACGAGCGCCGAGACGTCGGGATGATCGGCGGCGAGCTCGAGCGCGCGATCGAAATGCGGCAGCGCCGCCCTGGCATCCTTGCGGGCGAGCTCGACGTAGCCCAGCGCCGTCTCCGCCGGGTAAAACTCCGGCGTCGTCTTCAGTGCGACCGCGAACTCGCGTTCCGCCGTCTTCAGGTCGCCGCTCTGCAGAAACGCCCAGCCACGAAGCTGGAGCTGCGCCGCGACGCTGGCGGCCATCGAGGGCGGAATTGCCGGCGTTCTGAAGTCGGGAAATTTCGGCGCGGTCACGACCGGCGCGGGAACGACCTTCGGCGCGCACGCGCTGACGGCAACGAGCGCGACAACCAGGAACCTGCGGATCACGATCAAAGAGTTTACATCGTGCTTCGGCTTCGCCGAGGCTGCGACTCGCTTCGCTGCGGGTGCTACAACCGATCCGCGAGCCGGCGCGGGACGTCGGCGACGATCGACACCTGGCCGTCGCGCGCTTCATGAAGGATCACCGTGCCGTGCCGGTAGAGGCGCGCGATTCGCTCGCGGTCGGCGGGATCGTCGGGATCGAACGTCCGCGTCACGCGGTGGATGTCGAGGGCAACGCGCGACGTGATGGTTTCGATGAGCTCGTCGATCCCCTCCCCGGTGAGCGCCGAGATGCACAGAGACGAGGGGTCGAGATCGGCGAT
>Ga0070686_100001311_pt1 | contig 14066 bp, 13 predicted proteins | sample KBSS23LmetaG_FD_65654 | JGI IMG/M metagenome (GOLD analysis project Ga0070686, IMG submission 65654) | Switchgrass rhizosphere microbial communities from Kellogg Biological Station, Michigan, USA - KBS S2-3L metaG | ecosystem: Host-associated > Plants > Roots > Rhizosphere ...
GCGTCCGGCGCGGCCGCCGCTTCACCAGGGGTGCGGGGCCAATTGCGAAGGCGGGCACATGGCGGCTGCCTCCCTAAAAGTCAACCGCGCCTTCCTTCTTCCAGCGCGCGGATGATCCCGCGCAGCGCCTGGATCTCGCGCACCGACCAGCCGGCCTTGGTCAGGATGGTGCGGATGGTGTTCTTGGTCGCGGGCGTCCGGTCGGGCGGATGGAAATAATCGGCCGTCTCGAGCGCGGCGTAGAGCTGCTCGATTAACCCTTCGAGATGCTCCTGCGGCGCACGCGGCTCCGCCGGCTCGCCAAGCGTGGGGACCGCGAGGTCCTGATGCTTCGACCATTCATAGGCGATGAGGATCACCGCCTGGGCGAGGTTGAGCGAGCGGAATTCGGGATTGACGGGGACGGTCACGATCCGGCCGGCGAGCGCCACCTCCTCGGTCTCCAGCCCGGACCGCTCGGCGCCGAACAGGAAGGCGGACGGGCCGTCATTGCCATGGACCTCGCGACCGGCCTCCTCGGGCGAAACCACGGGAATCACCAGCCCGCGCTTGCGCACCGTGGTCGCGTAGACATGGGCGCAATCGGCGACCGCGTCGGCGACGCTTTCGAAGACGCGCGCGCGCTCGAGAACCAGGTCCGCTCCGGAAGCGGCCGGGCCCGCCGAGGGATTGGGCCAGCCGTCGCGCGGGCTGACCAGGCGCAGATCGGTGAGCCCGAAATTGAGCATCGCCCGCGCCGCCTTGCCGATATTCTCGCCGAGCTGGGGTCGGACGAGGACGATCGCGGGAGGAGGGGCTGCCGACAGTTCGATTTGGCCTTTTTCCGTTCGTCCCGAGCGAAGTCGAGGGACCCCGCCGAGCGAAGGCGAGGCTTGCTTAGCCCGCTCGGCGCGCTCACTGGGTGGCGCGGCCGCCAAACTCAGGCCCTTCCAGTCGCCTCTGATCAGCGCCTCCTTCTTGGCGCGGGACCAGGCTTTCACGTGCAGCTCGGCTTCGAGCGCCTCCGCCCGCGTTGGAAACTCATCTGCCCACATCAATTCCACCGGGCGCTTGTCGTGCGTGTAGCCCTTGATGGCGCCGCTCTGATGCTCGGCGATGCGCTTGTCGAGATCGTCCGTGTGACCGGTATAGTAGATGCCGTTCGAGAGGCGGAGGATGTAGGCCCAGAAGCTCATTGCTCAGTCGGTTCTCGGCTTCGCTCGAAAGGGTGTCTCGACTTCGCTCGACACGAACGGGTTTGGAAAAGCGGTTTATCCCTACTCGCTGACCGTTCCCGCGAAATCCTCGAAATCCTTGGCTTCGCGGAAGTCCTTATAGACGCTGGCGAAGCGGATATAGGCGACCGGGTCGAGCGCCTTCAGTCCCTCCATCACCATCTCGCCGATCCGGGTCGACGGCATCTCGCTCTCGCCGCTGGTCTCGATCTGGCGCTGGATCGAGGAGGCGAGCCGTTCGATCCGCTCGGGCGGGACGGGCCGCTTGCGGCAGGCGATGGCGATCGAGCGCTCGAGCTTGGCGCGGTCGAAGGCTTCGCGCCTGTCCTCGGACTTCACCACATTGAGCTCGCGAAGCTGCACGCGCTCGAAGGTGGTGAAGCGCGCGCCGCAATCCTCGCACTGGCGGCGGCGGCGGATGGCGGAGCCGTCCTCGGTCGGACGGCTGTCCTTCACCTGGCTGTTCTCATGGGCGCAGAACGGGCAGCGCAATCAAAGCTCCGGGTAGATGGGGAAGCGGGCGCACAAGGCCTCGACGCGGCCGGCGACCGAAGCTTCCACCTGCGCGTCGCCTTCCTCGCCATTCTTCCTGAGGCCGTCGACGACCTCGGCGATCAGGCCGCCGATCTCGCGGAACTCGGCGGGGCCGAAGCCGCGGGTGGTGCCGGCCGGCGTGCCGAGGCGGATGCCCGAGGTGACGAAGGGCTTGGCGGGGTCGAAGGGGATCGCATTCTTGTTGCAGGTGATCGCGGCGCGATCGAGCGCCTTTTCGGCCGCCTTTCCGGTCGCCTGCTTGGGCCTGAGGTCGACGAGCAGGAGATGGTTGTCGGTCCCGCCCGAGACGATGTCGAGCCCTTCCTCCTGGAGCGAGGCGGCCAGCGCGCGGGCATTCTCGACGATATTGCGCGCATAGATCTTGAAATCGGGCCGCAGCGCCTCGCCGAGGGCGACCGCCTTGGCGGCGATGACGTGCATCAGCGGGCCGCCCTGGAGACCGGGGAAGACCGCGCTGTTCATCTTCTTGGCGATGGCCTCGTCGTTCGAGAGGATCATGCCGCCCCGCGGTCCGCGCAACGACTTGTGCGTGGTCGTGGTCACGACATGGGCGTGGGGGACCGGATTGGGGTGGACGCCGCCGGCGACGAGGCCCGCGAAATGGGCCATGTCGACCATCAGCCAGGCGCCGATCTCGTCGGCGATCTCGCGGAAGGCCGCGAAGTCCCAGAGCCGCGAATAAGCGGTGCCGCCTGCGATGATCAGCTTGGGCCGGTGCGCGCGGGCGATTCTCGCGATCTCGTCCATGTCGAGCAGGTGATCGTCGGGCCGGACGCCGTAGGAGACCGGCTTGAACCATTTGCCCGAAATGTTGACCGGCGAGCCATGGGTGAGATGGCCGCCCGCGGCGAGATCGAGCCCCATGAAGGTGTCGCCCGGCTCGAGCAAGGCGAGGAACACCGCCTGGTTCATCTGGCTGCCGCTGTTCGGCTGGACGTTGGCGAAATTCGCGCCGAACAATTGCTTCGCCCGCTCGATCGCCAGCGTCTCGACCACGTCGACATATTCGCAGCCGCCATAATATCGGCGACCGGGATAGCCTTCGGCATATTTGTTGGTGAGGATCGAGCCCTGCGCCTCGAGCACCGCGAGAGAGACGATATTCTCCGACGCGATCAGCTCGATCTTGTCGCGCTGGCGGCCGAGCTCGAGCCGGATCGCGTCGGCGATCTCCGGATCGGCCTTGTCGAGCGGATCGGTGAAGAAGCCCCCCGGCCGGACGTCCTGGAAATCGAAGGCTGGGCGGCTGCTCATGCATGCTCCTTGGCGAAATGAGGATGGGTCAGCTTGTCGACCCTGCGCTCGTGGCGGCCGCCGCCGAACGGCGTCGCCAGGAAGGCTTCAACGCAGGCTTTGGCCATCTCGATCCCGATCAGCCGCGCGCCCATCGCGATCACGTTGGCGTCGTTATGCTCGCGGGCCAGGCGCGCGGAGAGCGGCTCGGAGACGAGCGCCGCCCGGCAGGCGGGATGGCGGTTGGCGGCGATCGAGATGCCGATTCCCGATCCGCAAAGGGCGATGCCGCGCTCGGCCCGGCCGGCGGCGATCTCCTCGGCGAGCTTGTAGCCGTAGTCCGGATAGTCGACCGACTCGATCCCCGCCGGGCCCAGATCGGCGACCTCGTGGCCGCTTTCCGAAAGCCACGCGACCAGCTCGGCCTTCAACGCGAGCGCGGCGTGATCGGAGGCGATGGCGATGCGCATGGCTGCACCCCCTAGGCAATTGGGCCGGAAATCGCCAGCGCTTGATCGAAAATAAGCCGGCCTTGGTCGGCACGGCTTTGCCGCCGGCGGCCGGCTCGGGGATGCGATTGACGGGGACGCGGCAAGGGGGACGCCACCATGACGCGCGCCTTCGCTCTCCTCATTCTCCCGCTCTTCCTATCCCTTCCGGCCCCGGCCGCGGCGCAGCCCGCGGTCGCGCCCTATGTCGCGCACGATCTTGCGCCCGGCATCCACCTGCTCGCCGAGCCGCCGGACTTCTCCGGGAGCCTCGCCGGCAACGTCACCATCATCGAGCAAGCCAATGGCGTGGTGCTGGTCGACAGCGGCGCCAATATGGGCGGCGGTCGAAGGGTCGTCGCCTATGTCCGCTCGCTGACCGCCAAGCCGGTGCGGGCAGTCCTGATCACCCACTGGCACGGCGACCATCCGCTCGGCCTCGCCGCGATCCGCGCGGCCTGGCCCGGCGTCCGGATCATCGCGACGCCGCAGACCCGCGCGGGAATCCTGGGCCCCGGTCTGACCTATGTGGGACTGCGGCCGGACGAACGTTTCGAAACGATCACATTCAACCGGATGTCGGCGGGCGTCGGGCCGGCCCGCGCGCTGCTGAGCGATCCCTCGGTCGACGAGGCACGGCGGCGGCGGATCGCAACCTTCATCGACAATCTCTGGGATTATGCCCGGGACTTCCGGGGCACCTACGCCGTGCCGCCGACCGAGACCTTCACCGACGAGCTGCTGCTCGACGACCCAGAGCGGCCCGTGCGCCTCCTCTATCTCGGCCGGGCGAACACCGAAGGCGATGCCGTCGCCTGGCTGCCGCGCCAGCGCATCCTGGTCAGCGGCGACATCGTCGTCTCGCCTATCCCGTTCGGCTTCGGCTCCTATCCGGAGGACTGGATCAATGTGCTGGAGCGGCTGAAGGCGCTCGGCTTCGCCCTGCTCGTGCCCGGCCATGGCGAGCCCATGACGGACGGCGCCTATCTCGACCGGCTGATCGGCACGCTCCGCGACATAAGGGACCAGGTCGGCCCGCTGGCCCGCCAGGGGGTGCCGCTCGACGAGGTCCGCCGGCGCGTCGATTTCTCGGCCCAGACCGCGATCTTCGGCTCCTCGCCCCGGCTCGCCGCCGCCTTCCAGTCGCTGTGGCTGGAGCCGATGATCGAGAATGCGTGGAAGGAGGCGCGCGGCATTCCGATCGTCCAGCAGGGGCTCCCCGCCCCGCCGGCGACGCCGCGCGCCGGCAATCGAATGAGCCGGGCGCGGCGATGAGGGGAGGCCCGGCCTCGCTTGATCGAAAATAAGTCCGCCTTGGTCGGCCCGGCTTTGTGGGCGGATGCCGGCCGGGCGATGCCCTCGCCGGGGACGCGACGAAAGGACGCCACGATGACGCGCGCCTCCGTGCTTCTCGCTTTTCTGCTCGCAGTCCTTCCCATGCCGGCGGCGGCGCAGCCGGCCTTCGCTCCGTTCGCGGCGCGGGACCTCGCGCCCGGCGTGCACCTGCTCGCCACGCCCGCCGACTATGTCGGCCCCGCGATCAGCAACGTCTCCGTGATCGAGCAGAGCGACGGCGTGGTCCTGATCGACAGCGGCGGCACGATCGCCCACGGCCGCGCCATCGTCGCCTATGTCCGCTCGATCACGCGAAAGCCGATCAAGGCGGTGCTCATCACCCACTGGCACAACGATCATCCGCTCGGCATCGCGGCGATCCGCCAGGCCTGGCCGCGCGTGCGGGTGATCTCCACTGCGGCGACGCGGACCGACCTGCTCGGCCCGACCATGACCAGCGTCGCCCTCCAGCCCAGCGAGCATTTCGAGACCCAATTGCTCAACGAGGCCTGGCAGGGGGTGGTCCAGGTGCGCGGACTGGCCGCCGCCCCATCGACGACGGCCGAGCAGCGCGCGCGCTACGAGCGCTATGTCGCCAGCATCCTGGATTTCGCCCGCGGTTTTCGCGGCACCTATCTCGTCCCGCCGACCGAGACCTTCACCGACCAGCTGCTGCTCGACGACCGGGAGCGTCCGGTCCGGCTGATGTTCCTCGGCCGCGCCAATACCGACGGCGACGCGGTCGCCTGGCTGCCGCGCCAGAGGATCGTGATGAGCGGCGACGTGGTCGTCTCGCCGATCCCGTTCGGCTTCGGCTCCTATCCCGAGGACTGGATCCGCGTGCTCGAGCGGCTCAAGGCGCTCGATTTCGCACTGCTCGTGCCCGGCCATGGCGAGCCGATGACTGACGCCGCCTATCTCGACCGCCTGATCGCCACCATCCGCGACATCCGCGCGCAGGTCGGCGCGCTTGCCCGCCAAAGCGTGACGCTCGAACAGGTGCGCGAGCGGGTCGACTTTTCGGCCCAGAGCGCGATCTTCGGCACGACGCCGCGGCTGCGCGCCGGCTTCCAGTCGCTCTGGCTCGCGCCGATGATCGAGAATGCCTGGAAGGAGGCGCGGGGAGAGCCGATCGTGCAGGGGGAAGGCCTGCTCCCCAATGGGCCCGCGCCCGCTACCAGCGATCGAGCGCGAAGACCGCGGCGATGACGAGGCCGGTCGCGACGACGATCAGGCGCAGGGTCGCCGGCCGGACCGCGCCTGCAAGCCGGCCGCCGAGCCCGCCGCCGATCAGCGCGCCGAGCGCCATCACCCCGGCCGCCGGCCAGACCACCGGCGCCGTCGCGGCGAACAGCAAGGCGGCGGCGATGTTGGTGACCAGCGACATGACCTGCTTGAGGGCGTTGAGACGGGTGAGATTGTCCTCAACCGCGAGGCCGATCATGGCGAGGAACATAACGCTGAGCCCGGCGCCGAAATAGCCGCCATAGATCGCGGCGAGCAGCACGGGCGGGATCGCCCAGCCCAGGGCGATATGCGCGTGGCGCCGCTGGAGCAGGGCGCGCACCCTGTCCTGCACCGCGAGCAGGAAGCAGGCGCCGAGCACGAGCAGCGGCACCAGGGCGCGGAAGGTGGCGTCGCTGGTCCGGGTGAGCAGCAGGGCGCCGGCAATGCCGCCCGCCGCCGCGACCGGCAGCAGGATCAGCATCCGACGGCCTTGGCCCTTCAGGTCGCGGCGCTGGGCGAGCACGCCGCCGACATAGCCGGGGCAGAGCGCGACCGTGTTGGTCACGTTGGCGAGGATCGGCGGCACGCCGATCGCGACCAAGGCCGGGAAGGTGAAGATCGATCCCCCGCCCGCGAGCGCGTTGAACAGGCCCGCGGCGAGCGCGGCCGCGAACAGGATCAGGACATCGAGAACGGAAAGCATCGCGGGCGCCTCAGGCCGCCCAGCGCATCTCCAGGCGGTCCCAGATCTCGACCAAGGCGGTGGCGAGGTCGCGCATCATCTGCTCGTCATGGGCGGGGCCGGGGGTGAAGCGCAGCCGCTCGGTGCCGCGCGGCACGGTCGGATAGTTTATCGGCTGCACGTAGATGCCATATTCGGCGAGCAATATGTCGCTGATCCTCTTGGCCGTGACCGGATCGCCGACCAGCAAAGGCACGATGTGCGTCGCGCTCTCCATGACCGGCAGGCGCGCGGCGCGGAAGATCGACTTGAGCAGGGCGGCGCGCTCCTGCTGCGCCTCGCGCTCGGCGGTCGAGCCCTTGAGGTGGCGGACGCTTGCGAGCGCCCCGGCAACGAGAACGGGCGAGAGCGAGGTGGTGAAGATGAAGCCCGGCGCGTAGCTGCGCACCACGTCGATGACGTCGCGGTTCGCGGCGATATAGCCGCCCATCACGCCGAACGCCTTGCCGAGCGTGCCCTCGATGATCGTCACCCGGTGGGCGACGTCGTCGCGCTCGGAGATGCCGCCGCCGCGCGGGCCGTACATGCCGACCGCGTGGACCTCGTCGAGATAGGTGATCGCCTCATATTTCTCGGCGAGGTCGCAGATCGCGCCGATCGGGGCGACGTCGCCGTCCATCGAATAGACGCTTTCGAAGGCGATCAGCTTGGGCGCATCGGCGGGCGCCGCGGCGAGCAGCTCCTCGAGATGGGCGAGATCGTTGTGGCGGAAGACCTGCTTCTCGCAGCCCGAATTGCGGATGCCCGCGATCATCGAGGCATGGTTGAGGACGTCCGAGAAGATGATGCAGCCGGGCAGGATCTTGCCGAGCGTCGAGAGCGTCGCCTCGTTCGAGATATAGCCCGAGGTGAACAAGAGGGCCGCGTCCTTGCCGTGAAGATCGGCGAGCTCGGCCTCGAGATCGATATGATAATGGCTGTTGCCGGAAATGTTGCGGGTACCCCCCGAGCCGGCGCCGACGTCGTGCAGCGCCTCCTCCATCGCCGCGATCACGGCGGGATGCTGGCCCATGGCGAGATAGTCGTTGGAGCACCAGACGGTGATCGGCTTCGGCCCGTTATGGCCGGCGAAGCAGCGCGCGTTGGGGAACGAGCCCTTGTTGCGCAAGATGTCGATGAACACGCGGTAGCGCCCCTCGGCGTGCAGCCGCTCGATCGCGTCGGCAAAGATACGCTGATAGTCCAAGAGCCTTCCCCGGCCGTCGACAGCCTCAATGTAAGGCCTTTAGGGCCAGTGCCAAGAGCAGGCAATATCGGCGAAAGCTAGAGAGTCTCGATCCGCGTGAGACCGAAGCCGGCGAGGCCGGCGCGATAGGGCTCGGCGTCCGCGGCGAATCCGGTGAAGATCGCGAGGCCGGTTCCCGGCGAATCGGGCCATTCGAGACCGCGCGCGAGCCAAGCGGTGCGGCGCGCGATCCCCTCATTCCCGTCGACGAAGGCGAGCGGCCGCGCCGCCGCTGCGGCAAGTTCGTCGCGGACCAGGGGGAAGTGGGTGCAGGCGAGGACGATCGTGTCGACCCGCTCGCCGCCCGGCCGCGAGAGCAGGCCGTCGAGGATGCGCGCATAGGCCTCGGACCCGGCCGCTTCGCCGCGCAGCTTCGCCTCGGCCAGTTCGACCAGCTCGGCCGAGCCATGGCGGACGATCGTGCAGTCGGAGGCGAACTCGGCCGCGAGCCGGTCGACATAGGGCTGGACGATGGTCGCATCGGTGCCGAGCACGCCGATCGCGCGGGTCCTGGAGAGAGCGGCGGCCGGCTTGATCGCGGGGACGGTGCCGACGATCGGCAGGTCGAGCGCGGCGCGGACCGCGTCGAGCGCGATGGTCGAGGCGGTGTTGCAGGCAATCACGATCAGCGCCGGATCGTAGCGCTCGGCGAGCCGGCCGAGCAGGACGGGGACGCGCACCGCAATCTCCGCCGCGCTCTTGGTGCCGTAGGGAAAGCCCGCGGAATCGGCGGCGTAGACGATCGGCGCGTTGGGCAGCAAGGCGCGGATCGGGGCGAGGACGGAAAGGCCGCCGACGCCTGAATCGAAGATCAGAAGGGACCCCGCCTCCGCCATCGCGCCGGATGTAGCGGCGGCCCCGCTCCAAACCAAGCGGAGGATTCCCGATCCATTTTGTTGCGGGCATCCAAGGCTTTGGTCTAATCCTGCCGGCCGGGGGGAATGTGGTGACCGTCAAAATCATCGGCCTGCCCTTGCTGTGCTTCCTGCTCGGCTACGCGCTCGGGTCGATCCCGTTCGGGCTGGTGCTGACGCGCGCGGCGGGGCTCGGCGACGTGCGCCGGATCGGCTCGGGCAATATCGGCGCGACCAACGTCCTGCGCACCGGCCGCAAGGGCCTCGCCGCAGCGACCCTGATCCTCGATGCCGCGAAGGGCGCCGCGGCAGTGCTGCTCGCCGCCTGGATCTGGCCGGACCAGCCCCAATTCCCGGGCATCGCCGCGATCGGCGCCTTTCTCGGCCATCTCTTTCCGGTCTGGCTGCGGTTCAGGGGCGGCAAGGGCCTCGCCACCGCCGGCGGCATCATCGCCGTCCTGCACTGGCCGAGCGTGCTTGTCGGCGCAGCGGTCTGGCTGGCGGCGCTGGCCTTGACCCGGATTTCCTCGGTCGGCGGGATGATGGCCGCGATCGCGGTGCCGGTTGCCGCCGCGGTTTTCGGCCGTTTCGATCTCGCCATCCTCTTCCTCGGCTTCGCCTTGCTCATCCTCTGGAAGCACCGCGCGAACATCGCGCGTCTCATCGCCGGCACCGAACCCAAGCTGGGCCGGGCCGCGCCTGAATGACCGCGGGCGCCGACCAGATCGCCCGCCTGCGGCTGATCCGCTCGGAGAGCATCGGCCCGATCACCTATGTCCAGTTGCTCGCCCGCTTCGGCTCGGCCCAGGCGGCGATCGACGCGATCCCCGATCTCGCGCGTCGCGGTGGCGGCCGCGCGCCGCGGATCGCATCGGCCGCCGAGGCGGAGCGCGAAATGGCCGAGGTGGCCCGGCTCGGCGCGCGTCACCTGTTCCTCGGCGAGAGCCTCTATCCATCCCTGCTCGCCGAGATCGAGACGGCGCCGCCGGCCCTCATCGCCAAGGGTGATATTGCCCTGCTCGAGCGGCGGGCGGTGGCGATCGTCGGCGCGCGCAACGCCTCGGCCGCGGCCTGCCGCTTCGCGCGCCAGCTCGCCCATTCCCTGGGCGGCGCGGGCATCGCGATCGTCTCGGGCCTTGCGCGCGGCGTCGATTCGGCGGCGCATGACGGGGCGCTGGAAAGCGGCACGATCGCGGTGATCGCGGGCGGGATCGACGTGGTCTATCCGCCCGAGAACCAGGCGCGCCAGCAGGCGATCGCCGAGCGCGGCCTGCTCCTCGCCGAGCAGCCGCCGGGGGTCGAGCCGCGGGCGCGCCACTTTCCCTACCGCAACCGGATCATCGCCGGCCTGACCTGCGGCACCGTCGTGGTCGAAGCCGCGCCCAAATCGGGGTCGCTGATCACCGCGCGCCACGCCGCCGAGTTCGGGCGCGAGGTGATGGCCGTGCCGGGCTCGCCGCTCGATCCCCGCGCCCAGGGCTGCAACCTCCTGATCCGCGAAGGCGCGACCCTGGTCCAGAATGCGGAGGACGTGATCGAGGCGATCACCCCGCTCGGCCAGATCGTGCGCGAGCCGCCGCCCGCTTACGACCTTTCGGTCTCCTCGTCCGACGCCGACGAAGCGGCACGCCGCGCGGTCTGCGACCTGCTCGGCCCGACGCCGGTCCAGGTCGACGAGCTGATCCGCCAGTCCGGCCTGAGGCCGGCGACGGTCCACACAATCCTGCTCGAGCTCGAGCTGGGCGGCCGTCTCGAGCGCCATGCCGGGGGAAGGGTGAGCCAGGCCTTCGCCTGATCAGGCCGCGTGGCGACGGGCGCGGATCCAGCGGCTGGCGAGATATTTGGTGCCGCTGGTGACGGGAAGGCCGGCATGTTCGGAAAGCGGCTCGAACCGCCCCTCCGCATCTATGCTGCTGAACACCAGCGCATCGCCCTTGCGTCCCTTCACCTCGAGCCCGGTCTTCACGAACGCGGTCTCGCCGCCGCCATAATCGTCGTTGAGGTAGATGAGCGCGGTGAGGATGCGCGCGTTCTCCTCGCCAAGCCAGTCGACGTGCGGATGATATTGCTGGCCGGGCCGATAGCGCAGGATCTGGAGCGCCTCGCCCTGCTCGACCCCGGTGCCGCTCAGCGCGGCGAGCCGGCGGTTGAGCGCATGGATCGCGGGATCCTCGATCAGCCAGTGGATGGTCGATCCGTCCGAGGTGCGGATCTCGCCGCGGACGTCGTCGCCCTGATCACCCCTGACGAGCGAACCCTCATAGGTCGGCTCGGCGACCAGGATCAGGAAGTCGCATTCGTCCGGGGTGAAGGCGCCCTCGAACAGGGTGACGGCGGGGGTTTCGCTGAGCTTGCGCCCCGCCGGCAGCGACCTGGGATCGCCTTTCCCGTCGAGCTCCATCGCCTCGATCAGGGCGAGCATCTGCGCGCGCCGCGTGTCGCCTTGCGCCTCCACGCGCAGGCGCAGGATCGCGGCCGGCCAGTCGGCCGGGCCGGCAATGCCGCTGGCGAGCAGGTTGGTATAGGCCCTCAGCGCCATCGGATGGCCCGCGTCGCTCGCCCGCCGGAACAGGGTCCGTCCGCGCGCGAAATCCTGCGCCACCGGCCCGCCGCGCCAATGGAGGTCGGCGAGGGTGAACAGGGCTTCGGCCTCGCCCAGGCCGGCCAGCCGCTCGATGATCGTCATCGCCTCGGCCGCGCGCCCGGCCTCGGCGAGGCCGAAGGCATGGGTCAGCATCGGATGGCGCGCCTGCATCCTCCCGCTTATGCCAAGCTCCGGCACGCGCGGCCAGCTTCCGGCTTGACGGCGGCGGCCCCGCGTCCGCACCCTGCGTGTGCAGCAACCCGCCGGGCCGATTCGGCGGCGGCAGGAAGGTGCCTGATATGTCGTCGTTTTTTTGGGAGGGTGGATCGTGACGTCGAGAATTTTCGGAAGCCTGCTCTGCCTCGCCCTCAGCGTCGCGCCTGGACCGCTCACTTTGTCGCCGGCAGTGGCTCAAGGCGGGGAGGGCCTGTGCCGGCGTCCAGCCGAGCTGGCGCAGCTCCCGCCCGAGCTGGGGCAAAGCCGGCAATCCGAACGGGAGGACCGCGGCGCCGTCGCGGCCGATCTGGCGGAACCCTCCTCGGCGGCTCCGCCTCCGCCATCGCCTCCGCCCCCGCCTCCGCCGCCCCGGCATTCAACGACGGCTCCCCCTCCACCCCCGCCGCCTCCGCCGCCTCCACCCCCACCTCCCCCTCCGCCACCCCCGCCCGGGAGCGGCGCCGAATCCGTGGTGGTGACGGGAACCCGCACGCCCTCGTCGGACAGGTCGGACAGCCTGCCCGCCCTCGCCGGGGTTTCGTCCGAGGCATCGATTGCGGCGCGGGACGGGCGCGGCCGCACGCGCCAGCCGGTGCCGTCGGGGCTGCTCTCGGCCGGCGATCATGACGATCTGCTGAATCCCGAGCTCTATGCGGACTATGTCGGCAAATATCTGCAGGCCCGGCATGTGGAGGGCATTCCCTTCGTCGACACAAGGCAGGTGCTCACCGTCGCCGTCCAGGACCAATCCGGGCGGCCCGTGCCCTTCGCCGAGGTCACCCTGACCTGCGCCGACGGCAACAGCCTTTCGCTGCGCACCGTCGCCGACGGCACCGTCGCCTTCTTCCCGGTGCTGGACCGGCTGGGCCGGCAGGTGCGGCTTTCGGTCGGCGGCGACCGCGGGCAACGGCCGCGGCTCGTCGACCTTTCCGGCCGGGTCGGGGGGCAGCACCAGACGGTGACCTTGCCCGGCGCCGCCACCGCGGTGCGGCGCTTCGATCTCGCCATCGTGCTCGACACGACCGGAAGCATGGGCGACGAGATCGGGTTCCTGAAGAACGAGCTTCGCGCGATCGTCGGCGATCTGCAGGAAAGCCATCCCGGCCTCGACATCAGGATGGCGCTGGTCGCCTATCGCGACGAGGGCGATGTCTTCGTCACCCGCACCTACGGCTTCACCGGAAGCGGCGAGGAGATGGAGCAGCGGCTGGCGGCCCAAAGCGGCAGCGGCGGCGGCGACGAGCCCGAGGCGATGGACCAGGCGCTGATCCGCGCGATGGGGCTCGACTGGCGGCCGGACGCGGTGCGCTCGCTGCTGCTCGTCGCGGATGCGCCCCCGCACGACGCGCTCATCGCCAGGACCTGGAACGCGGTCGAGAATGCGCGCGCGCGCCGCATCCAGATCGTGCCCGTGGCGGCGTCGGACACGTCCGATCTTGCCCAATATGTGATGCGGGCGATGGCGGCCGCGACCCAGTCCCGCTATCTCTTCCTCACCGACGACAGCGGCATCGGCAATGCCCATGCCGAGCCGGCGATCGACTGCTATCAGGTCACCAAGCTCGAAAGCCTGATCCGGCGCGTGCTGGACAGCCAGATTTCGGGACGGCGAATCGAGCCGCGCGAGGAGGAGATCATCCGCAGCGTCGGCAATTACGACAATGGCCGCTGCGTGCTGCCGCCCGCCTTCAGGCCGCAGCCCGTGCGCTGAGGCGGGCGCCGGCCGAGCCGGCCTCTCCCGGCCTCCCGTGGCCGGGGCGGTAAAGCGACGGGCTTGACGGCCCCGCTTTGGGCTCCTCACCCTATGCGCGTACGCGTAAGGGAAGCCGCATGAAGCTCGTCGTCGTCGAATCTCCGGCCAAGGCCAGGACCATCGAGAAATATCTGGGCGCGGGCTATCGGGTGCTCGCCTCCTACGGCCATGTCCGCGATCTGCCCCCCAAGGACGGGTCGGTCGATCCCGACCAGGGCTTCGCGATGACCTGGGAGACCTATGCCGACAAGGCGCGCCAGCTGAAGGCGATCGCCGACGAGGCGAAAGGCGCCGAAAGCCTGATCCTCGCCACCGACCCGGACCGCGAGGGCGAGGCGATCTCCTGGCACGTCCAGGAGGTGCTGGCGAAGCGGAAGGCGCTGCCCGCCCATGTCGAGCGGGTCACGTTCAACGCCATCACCAAGGCGGCGGTGCTGGAGGCGATGGCGCATCCGCGCGGGCTCGACGAGGATCTGATCGACGCCTACCGGGCGCGGCGCGCGCTCGATTATCTGGTCGGCTTCACCCTCTCGCCGGTCCTCTGGCGCAAGCTGCCCGGCGCGAAATCGGCGGGCCGCGTCCAGTCGGTGGCCCTGCGGCTGATCGTCGATCGCGAGCGCGAGATCGAGCTGTTCCGCGC
>Ga0070686_100001313_pt1 | contig 14053 bp, 7 predicted proteins | sample KBSS23LmetaG_FD_65654 | JGI IMG/M metagenome (GOLD analysis project Ga0070686, IMG submission 65654) | Switchgrass rhizosphere microbial communities from Kellogg Biological Station, Michigan, USA - KBS S2-3L metaG | ecosystem: Host-associated > Plants > Roots > Rhizosphere ...
ACCCCCGGCCGGCACCCAGGCCAGCAGCTTCTTCGTCGGCGTCCCGAACCGGATTCCCTCCAGATCGCTGTGCCACGTCCGGCGCGCCCAGGCTATCTCACCCTTGAGGTCGTACCCGGTGTCGGCCGCCACGATCCGGGTGATGCCGAGAACAAGGCACGCGCTCAGGAGCAGCCGTCCCACAGTGCCTAAGACAACGCCTCTCCCTGTCGGGTTCCCGGGACTGGGTATACTCCCGGTCCCGTGAGCATTTACCTGGATCACAACGCGACGACGCCCGTGCGGCCGGAGGTGGCCGACGCGATGGCGGAGGTGTTGCGCGCGCTGCCGGGGAATCCGTCGAGCACGCACGCGCCGGGGCGCGCGGCGCGTGCCGCCGTGGAGAACGCGCGCGCGGAGGTCGCGCGGCTGGTGGGTGCGGATGCCGAGGAGATCGTGTTCACGTCGGGCGGCACGGAGGCGAACGAGCTCGCCATCCGCGGCCTGCTGCGCGGGATCCAATCCGGACCAGACCCTGACCCTAACCCTCTCCCGAAGACGGGAGAGGGGATCGGATCCGGTCCGCGCCATGTGGTCTCGTCCCGTCTCGAGCATCCGTCGGTCGCGGGGGCGCTTGCCGCCGAAGGGGCCGACGTCACGTACGTCGCCGTCAGCCCGGACGGCCGGATAGACGTCGCTGCCCTGCGCGCGGCGCTGCGGCCGCACACGGTGCTGGTAACGCTGGCGCTCGCGAATCACGAGCTGGGCAACGTCTACGACGTCGCGGCGCTGGCGCGCGCGGCGCACGAGGTGGGCGCGCTGTTTCACACCGACGCCGTGCAGGCGGCGGGCAAGATCGATGTCGACGTCGACGCGCTGGGCGTCGATGCGCTCACGGTTTCCGCGCACAAGCTGCACGGGCCGAAGGGAGTGGGCGCCGCGTACATCCGCCGAGGCGCGCCGTTCGCCCCGCTGGCAGGCGGCGGGCACCAGGAGCGCGAGCGGCGCGCGGGGACGGAGAACGTCAGCGGCATCGTCGGGTTCGGCGTCGCGGCGCGGCTCGCGGGCGCGGAGCGCGCGGAGGCTGCGGCGCGCATCGCGGGCCTGCGTGACAGGCTGGAGGCGCGGCTGCTCGCGTTGCCGGGCGCGCGGCGGAACGGCGATGCGGAGAATCGGCTCGCGGGCACGTTGAACGTCGGCTTCGCGGGCGCGCCGGGGCAGTTCGTCGCGGCGGCTTTGGACCTGGAGGGAATCAGCGTGTCGACGGGCGCGGCGTGCACGTCGGGTTCGCTGGCGCCGTCGGAGGTGTTGCTGGCGCTCGGGTTGTCGCGGGAGGAGGCGGGGTGTGCGATCCGGTTTGGGATCGGGGCGGGGAATACGGAGGCGGAGATTGATCGGGTGGCGGCGGTGGTCGGGGAGATTGTGGAGAGGGCGAGGGGGACGGAGACGAGGACGGAGACGAGGACGAGGACGAGGACGAGGACGAGGACGAGGACGGGTAAGAAGGAGAGGGTGGTGGTGGCGATGTCGGGGGGCGTGGATTCGTCGGCGGCCGCGGCGCTGTTGGTCGAGCGCGGGTACGAGGTCATCGGCGCGACGCTGCGGCTTTATGACGCGAGCGGGACCAGCGCGAGCATCGGCGGCCGTTGCTGCGGGCCGCGCGACATCGAGGACGCGCGCGCGACGGCGGCGCTGCTCGGCATCCCGCACCACGTGATCGACGAGAGCGCGGCATTTCATTCGTACGTGATCGACGAGTTCGTGGCCGGCTACCGCGCTGGGCGCACGCCGAACCCGTGCGTTCGCTGCAACGAACGGCTCAAGTTCGGTCCGCTGCTGGCGTTCGCCGACGCGGTCGGCGCCTCCGCGCTCGCGACCGGGCATTACGCGCGCCTCGGCCCGGGGCCGGACGGTGGTCTGGCGCTGGGGCGCGCGCGCGATCGCGGCAAGGATCAGTCGTACTTCCTGTTCGGCGTCCGGCCGGAGCTGCTCTCGCGCGTCTGGTTCCCGCTCGGCGAAATGAGCAAGGACGAGGTGCGCGCGCTCGCGCGCCGCGCCGGCCTGCCCAACGCGGACAAGCCGGACTCGCAGCAGATCTGTTTCATCCCCGACGGTGACCACGTCGGCTTCCTCGCCGCGCACGGCGGGGCGGGGCCGACCGGCGACATCGTCGACGACACCAGCGGCGCGCGCATCGGCGGCCACGACGGAACGCACGCCTTCACGATCGGCCAGCGGCGCGGCGTCCCGGGCGGCGCCGGCGCGCCGCGCTTCGTGCTGCGCATCGACGCGGCCACCGGCGAGGTCCGCGTCGGTCCGCGCGACCGCCTCGGCCGCGATCGCCTCCGCGTCGGCGACGTGCGCTGGCTGGACGCGCGCGCGGCGACCGGCGCGCTGCGCTGCTCGGTTCAGATCCGCCACCACGCCCTCGCAGCGCCCGCGTGGATCGAGCCCGAGACGGACGGCGGCGCGCTGGTGCGCCTGGACGAGCCGGCTTTCGGCGTCGCGCCCGGCCAGGCAGCCGTGTTCTACGACGGCGACGATCGCGTCATCGGCGGCGGCTGGATTCAGTAGTTCGCAGGGCGAGAGAGCTAGTCGCCGGCGGTCGAGATGGCGATGACGACGTCCTGCGCGGCGGCGTCGCGCGCCTTCGCGCGGACGGCCTCGACGGCCGACGTCAGCTCGCCGCGGTCCAGGAAGATGCCGTGGCACTTGTTGCAGTAGTCGACGTGAACGGCGCCGAGCAGCATCTCCGCCAGGTTGCCCGTGCACGCCGGACAGTGAGCGACGTTCTGCGTCGGCACCGGCGGCGGTCCCTTGGCGCCGGTCAGCAGGCCGCGCAGGCGCTGCATCTCCTGTTCGGGCAACTTCGCCGCGCGCGTGATCTCGCCGCGATCCAGCCAGAGGCCGCCGCACTTCGGGCACAGGTCGACTTCGAGACCCTGGAATGTCGCCCGGTCGAGGATCGAATTGCACTTCACGCAGCAGAGATTGGTTGCTTCGGACATGGGCAAGATAGTACCAGCATGTGGGGCTAAGATCCCAGGGCACGATGCGTCCCGACGGAACCGAAACCGACACACGCTACACGGAACTGCAGGCCCGCCTCGGGCACACGTTCCGGAACGCCGCGCTGTGCGAGACGGCGATGACGCACACGTCGTGGCTGAACGAGGCCGGCAAGCCGGAACGCAGCGACAACGAACGCCTCGAGTTTCTCGGCGACGCGGTGGTGGATCTGGTCGTCAGCGACCTGTTGATGAAGCGTTTCCCGGACCGCCGGGAGGGAGACCTTTCGCGCGCGCGCGCCGCCCTGGTCAGCGAGAGCGGGCTGGCGCAGGTGGCGACCGCCATCGATCTCGGACGGTTCATGCTGCTCGGCAAGGGAGAGGAGCGCACCGGCGGACGGACGCGGCCTTCCATCCTCGCGAACGCGCTGGAGGCGCTGATGGGCGCGATCTACATCGACGCCGGGTTCGAAGCCGTCGCCGCGGTCGCTGCCCGGCTCTTCGAGCGTCGGCTCGAGGACGTCGATTCGCACTCGCGCCTGGACTACAAGTCGCGCCTGCAAGAGCGCGCGCAGGCGCTGTGGCAGACGGCGCCCGTGTACGAGGTCGTCGCCGAAGAAGGCCCGGACCACGACAAGCGGTTCGAGGTGGCGCTGTCGCTCGGCGGTCGCGCCTTTGGACGGGCGACGGGCCGTTCGAAGAAGGAGGCCGAACAGGGCGCCGCGGCGGCCGCGCTCGCCGCGATCGACCGTGGGGAGAAGCCGTGACCACGCCTTTGAACGGGCGCATCCCCCCCGACGTGCTGGCGATCTGCCGGCGCCTGCGCGACGCCGCCCACGAGGCCCACCTCGTGGGCGGCGGCGTGCGCGACATGTTGCTCGGCCGGCCGCCCGCCGACTACGACGTCGCGACCGACGCCGTGCCGGAAACCGTGATCGATCTGTTCGGCAAGACGTTCGCGAAGCCGACCGGTCTCAAGCACGGGACGGTCACCGTCGTCACCGACGCGAAGCCGCCGCGCCACGTGGAGGTGACGACCTTCCGCGGCGAGGGCGCGTACCTGGACGGCCGCCGCCCGTCGTCGGTCACGTACGTCAAGTCGCTGTCCGACGATCTCGGCCGCCGCGACTTCACGATGAACGCCGTCGCCTACGATCCGATCGCCGACGTCGTGACCGATCTGTTCGACGGCCGCGGCGACCTGTCGCGCGGGCTCATTCGCGCGGTGGGCGATCCTGTGACGCGCTTTCGCGAGGACGGCCTGCGGCCGATGCGCGCCGTGCGCCAGGCCGCGCAGCTCGTTTTCGACATCGACGGGCCGACCAAGGCTGCGATCGAGCCGACGCTCGACGTGTTCCGCAAGGTTTCGGCGGAGCGGATCCGGGACGAGTTGCTCAAGATGCTGGCGTCGCCCCAGCCGTCCCGCGGCCTGCAGCTGATGCGCGAGACCGGCCTTCTCGGCGAGGTGATTCCCGAGCTACTCGAGGGTGTGGACTGCACGCAGAATCGCTATCACAAGCACGACGTCTTCGATCACACGCTGCATGTCGTGGACCAGACGGAAGGCGACCCGATCCGGCGGCTGGGCGCGCTGCTGCACGACGTGGGCAAGCCGCGCGCGCGACAGCCGCGTGAGGGCGCGCCCGGCGAGTTCAGCTTCTTCCAGCACGAATACGTGGGCGCCGACATGGCCGACGCGATCTGCCGGCGGCTGAAGCTCGCGAACGCCGAGCGCGAGCGCGTCGTCGGCATCGTCAAGAACCACATGTTCTTCTATTCGCGCGAGTGGACCGACGGCACGGTCCGGCGTTTCGTCCGGCGCGTGGGCGGTCACGAAGCGCTGGACGATCTGTTCGCGCTGCGCGCCGGCGACGTCGTGGGACGCGGCTTCGGCGAGGATCCGGAGACGGAGCTCGGCGAGCTGCGCGAACGCGTCGCGTCCGTCGCGGCCGAGGACGCGGCGCTGAAGGTCACCGACCTCGCGATCGGAGGCGCGGACGTGATGCGCATCCTCGGCATTCCTCCCAGCCGCGAGATCGGCGAGATCCTCGAGAAGCTCCTCGAGCGCGTCATCGACGACCCCTCCCTCAACACCCCCGAAGCCCTGGAACCCCTCGTCCTCGAAATCGCGAAGGAGCTGAAGAAGGAACCAAAGGCCTAGCAAGGTTTGGGAGCGGGCAGCGAGGGCGCGCCCGGTCAGATCCCCTCGCCCCGCTTGCGGGGAGAGGGTTAGGGAGAGGGGGGCCGCAACACTGACGGAATCACGCCGAAGATGGCGGTATGGCCGTCAGTCTCGATCGCCGACGCGAGCTGCGTCGCAACAGCACCGACGCCGAGGCGTCACTGTGGTTGGCGTTGCGAGCGAAACGCTTCGCCGGGTTCAAGTTTCGGCGGCAGCATGACTGCGGACCATACTTCTTGGACTTCTACTGTCCGGCTCAGCGTGTGGCCATCGAGCTCGATGGTGGGCAGCACTACGACTCCGAGGCGCGCGCGTACGACGAGCAGAGGACGGCGTACCTGGGTCGTCGCCGAATTCGTGTGCTTCGGTTTCCCACCGACCTCGTTTTCAGGGAGCGCGAGGCTGTTCTCGAGGCTATTGCGCGCGCGCTTGGCGTCGGAGCCCCCTCTCCCTAACCCTCTCCCCGCAAGCGGGGAGAGGGGATCGGAGGTGGAGGATCTCCCTGGAGCGTCTCCTTCGCCGCTCGAATTAGCGAATGAGGGCGGTGATGAGGTCGGAGGGGGACTTCACTTCTTCGGCGCCGCGGGAGGCGGGCTCGGGTTTGCCGAGCAGCTCGGTGCGCCGGCGCACCACGGTGGTCTCCGGGTCGGTGAGGGTCAGCAGCTCGATCGAGCGCGGAGATCCGGTCCGATTGAACGCCGCCGGCAGCGCGCGCGGACCGGCGACGATCGACAGCACCGCCGGAAGCTCGACGCGCAGGCGGCGCTTCCGTCCGCCGCCGCGTACGACGATCTCCACCGCGCGCGGTCCCGCGGCGGCCAGCTCCTCGACGCCGGCGATGAACGGGAAGCCGAGGTTGCGGGCGGTCGACGCCGGAACGGCACCGAGCCCCTCGTCGTCGGAACGCGCGCCCATCAGGACGAGGTCGGCGCCGATGTGCTTGATGCCCGACGCCAGCGCCTGTCCCAGCGTATGAAAATCGACGCTCGCGTAGTCCTCACCGCCGAGGCGGATGGCGCGCGCCGCGCCGGCGACCAGCGCGCGCTGTAGCGGCGTGGCGTCGTGCGACGTCCCCGCGAGCAGCGCGGTCACGCTGTCCTCCTTCGCCTGGGCGAGCGTCAGCGCGTGCACCAGCGCGTGCGCGTCGTCGCGGCCGAGCCCGGGGCCGTCGGGATCGGGCGGCGGTGTGTGCAGGCAGACGACGATGTTCACGACCGCGGCTCCGAAGGCGCGCGAGCGACGAGCGCGGGCAGGCTGGCGATCAAATCGTCGACGATCGCGTCGAGCGATCCCCCGGCCGGCACGCGCAGCAGGACGTCCGCCGGCGGCCGCTGCTGCTTGGGCGCCGGCGCCCCGGGGAGCACGGCGCCGACACGGCTGCGCGGCGTTCCCCACACCATCGCGCCGCGGGCCCCGACTCCGATCACGACGCGCGGGACGCACGTCGCGATCGCCGGCGCCGCCGCGACGGCGTCCACCACCGCGACGCCCGCCGGCGCGGCCGCGGAAATCTTCGCGACCGCGGCGTCGCCCAGCGCGGGATCGACGACGACCAGGATCGACGCCAGGGCCGCGGCGGCCAGATCGTCGGCCTCGGACGCCAGCTCCGATATGCCGACCTTCGCCGGTGGCACGCAGGTGATCACCTCGACCTCGACCTCCTCGGTGCCCCGATCGGCCGGTGGGCCGCCCGACGGCAGGATCGCCACGACCGGCCGCTCCAGCTCGACCGGATCGAGGCGCCGGTACGACGTGCGATCGCCGCGCCAGCGCCGCACGAAGATCCGGGCCACGCCATCCGCAAGCGGGGTGGCCGCCTCGCCGATCTCCAGGTCGGCGCTCGCGGCGAAGGCGCCGCCGAGGCGCGACGCCAGCCCGGGCCCCAGCTGCGGCCCGGCGCCGCCCGCCGGAAACAGCACCAGCAGGGGCGGGATCCGTTCGACCGCCGCATACAGGGCGGCGCCGTGGGTGACGTCCAGTGGGGGCGCGCCCAGGCCGGGACCCTCGCAGGAAAGCACCTTGTCCGCGCCCGCCCGGCCCAGGTGGGCCGCCACCTTCTCGTCCAGGTGACGCTCCGTCATCACGATGGCGAAGACGGTCACCCCCACGGCGTGCGCGGCCCGGCGGCCCTCGGACAGGGCGAACAGCGAGGGACCGGTCGGTACGCCGTCGTGTAGATCGATGGGAACGAGCAGGTTCGGCAGGAGCGCCTCGCGGAGGGAATCATGCCTGGGCCAGCGGGTCCATGTCCATTGATTGACACGATGATCCACGGATAGCTGATAATCTCGTCGGCCGCACGGCATGGCAGAGGGATCCGACGGCGACGACGACGAGCTCGTCGAAATCGAGCTCGAGGAGCTACCGGGGGAGGCGCCGGTTCCGCCCCGCGCTCCCGCGCCGCCCAGCGTCCCACCCGTGCCGGCGGCGCCGCGACGCCCGACGCTGCCCGTTGCCGCACTGACGCCCCCGGTCGCGGCGGTTCCGACGCCGGTGGACGAGGCGCCGACCGGCCCCGAAGGTGAGGTCGAGCTTGCCGATCTTCTGGAAGTCCGCCAGCCGATCGTCGAGGCCGCCGAGGCGGACCCGCGCGTAGACCGGGCCCTGTTCGAGAGCGAAGCCGCGGCCGCGGTCGAGCCGTCCCGTCGCGCGGCGCTGCTGCTCGAGGTCGCGCGCCTGGTGGAGGCGGAGGGTGACGGAGAGGGCGCCCTCGCCGCGGCCCGCGACGCGTTCGCCGCCGATCCCTCGCTGATCGTCACGCTGTGGGGATTGCGCCGCCTGCTGTCGCGCGCGGGGCTCTGGCAGGAGCTGGCCGAGGCCTACCGGGTGGCGGCAGAGGCAGTCCCGACGACCGCGGCGGGTGAAGCGCGTGCGCGGCGTGCGCGCGCGGACCTGCTCATCGAACGGGGGCGCTTGCTCGAGGATCGCCTGCAGCGCGACACGGACGCGCTCGCGAGTTACGAGGAGGCGCTCGCCGCCGATCCGGATCACGCGGGGGCGCTGCTCGCGTTGCTGCTGGCGGGCGCGCGGCGGCAGGAGCCGGCAGCCGTGGCCGCCGCGCTGGGCGGGCTCGCCCGGCGGTCGGAAGGCGCGCGGCGCGCCGCGCTCGCCGTCGAGGAGGCGCGCGCCTTGCGGCAGCAACCCGACGGCGCGGCGCGCGGGCTCGAGGTCCTGATCGCGGAGCTTGCGCGTGGCGACGCCGCGCTGCCGCTAGCGACCGTGCTGGTCGAGCTCGAGACGCTGACCGGAGCCGATGCGCCGGCCGACGTCGCCGTGCGCGCGCTTGCGGAGATCGCCGGTCGGGTCGCCGCCGCCGATCCGGGACTGGCGGTCGCGCTGTGGCGCGAGAGAGCGCGCGCCCAGACGTCGCGCCTCGATGCGCCGACGGAGGCGCTCGCGTCACTGGAAGAGGCGGCGCGTCTGGATCCGGCGCACCCCGCCGTCGCGGCGGACCGGCTGCAGCTCGTCGAGGCGCTTTCGGGCGCCCCCGCCGCCGATGCCCTGGCGCCGGAGCTGATCGCGCAGGCGGGGAGCGACGACGAGGCGGTCGACCTCGCGCTGCTGCACGCGGAGATCGCGTTGCGCGGAGGACGGGACATCGCGGCCGGGGCGAGCCTGGAGATCGCGCGCGTCCGCGAGCAGCGCGGCGCCCGCGCCGACCTGCGGGCGCTGGAGATGGTGCTCGCCGTGCGCGCGCGGGATGCGACGGCGCTGCACGACCGATTGCTCGCCGAGGCGGAGCAGGCGGCGGGCAAGGGCCCGGGCGAGGCGGCCTCGGCGGCCGATGCGTTCGTCGCGTCGGGGGCGATCCAGCAGTGGCGGTCCAACGATCCCGCGGCCGCCGAGGTGCTGTACCGCCGGGCTCTCGATCGGGTCCCCACGCACGCGCCGGCGACGCACGCGCTCGTCGACATGCTCGAATCGGCTGGCCGCAGCGCGGAAGCGGCGGCGTTGCTGGAGAAGACGCTCACCTGGGCCGCGGACATCTCGACGATGTTCGAGGTGTGGGCGCGCCAGAAGATCGTATCGATTTACGCAGACGAGCTGGGCCAGCCCGACAAGGCGGCGGAGCACCAGCGGCGCCTCGTCGAGCTGACGCCGAAGGACGTCGACCGGCGCGTGCGGCTCGCCGACATCGAGATGTGTCGGACGCCGAATGCGGACGTCCAGAAACGCGTCGACAACATGCTCGCGCTCGCCGATCTCGCTGGCGATCCCGCGGTGTCGATCGCGCTGAAGGTCGAGGCGGGGCGCATGCTGATCGCGGCGCCCGCGCCCGACCTGCGCAAGCGCGGGGAGGCCCTGCTCGCCGATCTGGTGACCCAGGACGCGAGCGGGCTGGCGGCGTCGGGGCTGGAGGGCGTTCTTGCCACGCCCGCCGCGCGCGCCGCGCTGGTGGTCGAAGAGATCGCCGCCGCCGAGACCGATGCGCCCGCGGAAGCGGTGCGCGCGCTGCGCTTTCGCCTGGCGCACCACTACGAGGCGGACGGCCGCTTCGCGGAGGCGCTCGCCGCGCTGACGCCGCTGCGGTCGGAAGGCGATCCGCTGGCGCGCGCCTGGAGCTACGAGCTGGCGCGGCGGTCCAACGAGGCGATCCTGGAGGTCGCGATCCTTTCGGAGGAGACGCGCGCGTCCGACGACGTGCTCGGTGACGAGGCTTCCGTTCGCTTCGCGCACGGCGAGGCGCTGGTGCGCGCGGGTGATCCCAGCGGCGCCGCGGCCGCGTTCCGCCGCGCGATCGCCGCCGCCGGCCCGGGGCCGACCGCGGTCGACGCCGCGCTGGCCCTGGTTCGCATCGCCGCTGCCGATCGGGCCGGTGGTCCGGCGCCGCTGGCGGACGCCTTGCTGGCGTTTTCGGACGCCGTCACCGAGGATCCGGCGCTGGCCGCCGCCGCCGTTCGGGAGGCGGCGCTGCTGCGGGTGGCCACCGGTGAGGCGGAGCCGGGCGATACCGCGGAGGCGGCGCCGGAGACGGCGCTGCGCGCGCGGGCGGACGTCGCCGTGCTCCGCCTGATGTCGGCGGCGCGGCTCGACGATGCCGGCTCGGTGGGCGAGGCGCTCGTCGAGATGGCGCTGCTCGCCGGGCAGGATTCGGCGGGCTCGCTGGCGACCGCCGAGCCTGCGTGGAAGGCGGATCTCCTGAGCCGGGCGGTCGCACGAGCGCGCCTGGGCGGGCCGGACGTCGCGGACGCCGTCGCGCGCCGCGCCTGGCAGACGGCGCACGTCCCGGCCGTCGCAACGATGCTGTCGGATCTTCCGCTCGCGGCCGGCGGCGCGTGGCCCGAGCCGCGTCCCGACACGCGCCGGGCGCGCGCCCGGCGGATCCACGGCTCGCTCGGTGTCGCGCTGGAGCTGGAGGTGGCGCTGGACGCCGAGCGGCGCGGCGCGCTGGGAACCGCGCTCGCGATCTACGGCGCCGTCATCGCCGAGGACCCCGACCGGCTGGAGGCCTGGACGGGCATCCGGCGCGTCGCGCGCGCGGGCGGCGACGTGGTGGGCGAGGCGCGCGCGCTGGCCCGCCAGGCGGCGGTGGTCCGTGATCCGGGCGAGGCGGCGGCCCTGCTGGCGGAGGCGGCCGGGGTGTACGAACGGGCGGAGCGGGTTGACGACGCGATAACCGCCCTCGCGAAGTGCGTGGAGCTGCGCCCGAACGATTCGACCGTGTACATGCGGGCGTACCAGCTGCTGCGCACGGACCTGGATGCCCCGGGGCGGGCGGAGCTGTTCGACGCGCTCCTGTCCCACCGCCTGGCCGCGGCGACGCTGACGCCGGCGGCGCGGGTCGCGCTGCTGTTCGAGCGTGGCCAGCATCGCCTGCAGCGCGTCGCCGATCGCGAGGCGGCGTTCGCGGACTTCAAGGAGATCTTGAAGATTCAACCGGAACACCGCGAGGCGCTTTTCCGCCTGGCGCGCGGCGCCAACGAGGACCAGAACCCGGAGTCGGCGGCGCACTGGCTGGTGCAGTTCCTCGCCGTGGCGTCGGACGATGCCCGCGCGCCCGAGGCGCGGCTCGATCTCGCCACCTGCTACGAGGCGCTGCGGGACCGCGGGCGCGCCGTGGAGACCCTTCGCCGGGCGGCCGGCCTGCGCCCCGGCGATCCGAAGCCGCTCCAGCGACTTTCGGACCTGTACCTGCGCCACGGCGAATGGAAGGGCGCCATCGAGGCGTTGCGCGCGTCGGAGGAACGCTACCCGGACAGCGTCGATCGCGCTGCCGTGCACCTGCGCATCGGGTCGATCCTGCGCGACCTCGGGCGCGATCCCCAGGGCGCGGCGGCGGCGTTCCGGCGCGCGGCGGAGCTGGATCCGCTGGGAGAAGGCACGCGCGCCCTGGTCGCGCTCCACGATTCCGTCGGTGACTTTGGCGGGGCGCTGGGCACGGTCGACCACGAGGTGGCCGACGTGCGGCGGGCGCTCGCCGCCGATCCGCTGGACGTGCGGCGGCTGGAGAAGCTGCGCGAGTTGCTCGAGATGGCGCGCAGCCGCGGGTCGGAGGCGCCGATCGACGAGGCGCAGGCGGCGGTCGCCAGCGTCCTCGGCCTGGTGAAGGGGAAGACCGCGTTGGCGGCGCCCGCCGGGCGGGCACGCCCGGTCGCGCCGAAGGAGGCCCGCGCGTTCTGGCTGGAGCTGGCGCATCCGGCTGCGGGCGGCTTCGCGGGCGAGCTGTGGCCGAACCTCGTCGAGGCCGCGATGGAGCTTTTCCCGGCGCCGGCCATCAAGGGCAAGCGGCAGCAGATCACGCCCGGGAAGGTGCCGCAGATGGCCTGGATCGAGACCAGCGCTGCCGCGCTCGGCATCAGCGGCCTCCACATTCAGGCGCAGGAAACCGGAAACGCGCCCGTGCTCGCGCTCGAGGAGCCGGGGCCGGTGCTGCTGCTCGTGGCCGGCTTCGAGAACTCGATCCCCGTGCGATTTTCCGTGGGGCGCGCGCTGGGAATCCTCGCGCAGCGCGCGACCGTTCTCGAACGCGTGGAACCGGATGATCTCGCGCCGCTGTTCGCGTGCGCGGCGCTGCTCGCGGGGGCGGCGCTGCCGGCCGGGCTGGCAAAGCCGTCGGACGACGTCTGGCGCACGGTCTCGCGGGCGGTGGGCCGCAAACAGCGAAAGGCGCTGGCGCTGCAGGCGTCGCGGTTCGGGTTCGAGGAGATCGACATCGCGTTCTGGCACGAGGGCGTCCTGCGCACCGCCGATCGCCTGGGGCTGATGCTCGCGGGCGACGTCGCCTCGTCGGCGCTGGCGCTCGTCGGCGCCGGCGCTGCGAACCGGGTGGTCTCGGCCACCGAGGTGGCGACCAACCCCGCCGCGCTGGACCTGCTGCGGTTCGCGCTGGGCGAGCAATACCCGGCGCTGCGGAAAGGCGTGGGCTGATGGCCGATCCGCGCAAACCGCCCGGCTCCGACTGGGATCCGACGCTCGACGACGCGGAGATCTTCGTCGAAACGCCGACCGTGCGGTCGGACATCGCTCCGCTTCCCGAGAGCGACGACGACACGATCGGCGTGGCCGACGTCCTTCCCGACGACGGCGAGCTGCTTCCGGCGATGGACGGCCAGATCCCGATGATCGCCGAGCCGCTGCCCGAGATGTACGCGGAGATGTGGCAGGCCGGAATCCAGGCGGTCGTCACGGTGCCCGACCAGGCGCCGCCCGTGGCGTCGCCGGCGGAGGAGTGGGCCGCCGAGGCGCGGCGGTACCGCACCGAGAGCGCGCACGCCGACGGACCGGCGGAGGCGGCGCGCCTGTTGCTGGCGGCCGCGCGCGCCTTCGAGCAGGCGGGCGATCCGGACCAGGCCGAGCGCGTGTGCGACGAGGCGTTGCAGCAAGACCCGAACGCGGCGGAGGTGCTGCGCGTGCGCGCGCGCCTCGCGGAAGGCCGCGGCGACCACGACGCCGCGCACGCGTTCTGGGCGCAGCTCGCGACCGCCGTTCCGTCGGCCGAGGAGCGCGCGCAGTACGGCGCGCTGACGGCGGAGTGGACGCTGGCTCGCAGCGCCAGGCTTCCGGCCATCGCCCGGCAGTCGATGGCGCCCGGACCGGCGCGCTTCCTGGCGCAGGCGGAAGAGGCGCTGCGCGCCGACGCGCCGGGGGAGGTGGCGTCCAACCTCGCCGAGGCGGGTCGCGCGATGGGCGGCGCGCTCGGCGCGGCTTTGCTGGAGCACGCCGCCCGCTGTCGCGAGGCGGCGCGGGATCGGGTGGCCGCGGCCAGCGCGCGCGCCGAGGCGGCGAAGCTGGATCCCTACGCGGCGCGATCGCTGCCCGGGCAGTTGCGCGACGCCGCGCGCGCCGACGACCGCGCGGCGCGCGCGTTGCTCGACGAGCTCGCGTCCGGTCCGGAGGGTGTGTTGTCGATCGCGCTGGCGCGCTGGACCGCGGCGGTGGCGAGCCGGGCCGGCGACAAGAAACACGCGGCAGTCCTGCGCGAGGGGCTGGCGCCGGTGACCGCGGCGGCGGCCCGCGATCGGATCGATCAGGAATCTGCCGCGGGCGTCGCGCTGGATCCGGCCAGCCTGGAACGGCTGCGCGCCGGGATCACCGGCGCGGCCGGGATCGCGGTGCTGAGCTGGATCGAGGCCGGGAATCTCGCGCGGCGCGGGGAGACGGACGCCGCGCTCGGGGTCATGGGACAGGTGATCGCCGCGAACCCCGACGCCATCCCGCTGGGCCTGCTGGCGCAGCAGATCGCGAACGATTCGAAAGATCCCGACGTGAAGGAGGCGGCGTTCGACCTGTGGCTGCGCAGCGATCCGGGGCGACGGGCCGAGGCGGCGCTCGCGCTGGCGGAGGCGCGGCAGTTCGCCACCAGCGACGAGACTCAGCTCGCGGCGCGCGGCGCGCTGCAGACCGCGATCGAGGCGGCGCCCGGTTCGGCGCTGTTCTGGTCGGT
>Ga0070686_100001315_pt1 | contig 14047 bp, 10 predicted proteins | sample KBSS23LmetaG_FD_65654 | JGI IMG/M metagenome (GOLD analysis project Ga0070686, IMG submission 65654) | Switchgrass rhizosphere microbial communities from Kellogg Biological Station, Michigan, USA - KBS S2-3L metaG | ecosystem: Host-associated > Plants > Roots > Rhizosphere ...
CACGGTCACCTCCTGCGCCGAGTTACGGAAGTAGTTGCCGACCGTCGGCTGCAGCACGTGGTCGACCAGGTTCTGCATCGACCCGACGCGCGAGATCACCCGCGGCGCCATCTTCGCGCCGATGTGAATCACCTGCGCGACGTCCAGGCTGAACGAGAACCCGTCCTTCGACCGCACCAGGATCGACGACAGGTTGTTGTCGTAGGCGTGCGCCTCGGTGCGCTCCGCCCAGTTGAGGACGATGTTCGTGGTGGGCACGAGCTCGACCTTCATCACCTTCAGGTTCAGCGGGTGCTTGCCGGGCAGCAGCGGCTCGACCCACACGCCCTTGCCGCCGCGCTCGACCAGGTCGCCGTGCTTGAAGCTGTCGCCCGACACGTCGACGTGTTCCTTGCCGACGAAGCTGACGACCACGCCGACCGAGCCGATCGGGATCGCCAGCATCGGCGTCTGCTCGACCCGCACGAACCACGGGTTCAGGTTCCACGACCCGGCCAGCAGCACCTCCTCCTGCAGGCCGCGGCAGCCGCCCGCCTCGATGAAGCGCTGGCCGCGCTGGAAGCTGTCGTGACCCTTGGTGGGCGGCCCGGCCAGATCGCCGGCCGGGATCGGCTTCCCGTCCAGGGTGGTCACGATGCCGACGGTGTCGGCGGGGATCTGCTTCACGCTCAGGGCGCCGCCCGTCATGCCGTGGTCCTCCGCGTTGCGCGCGGTGACCAGCTGGAACAGCGCCGGGTTGATGCGGTAAGTGCCCGCGGTCAGGAACCCGAGCTGGCGACCGCGCTCGCCGCCCCCGCGCAGGAACGCCTCCGCGTCCTGGAAGTTGTCGCAGACGATCTCGCGCCCGAGCATGCGCTCGGTCGGGATCGGCGCGCCGTCGGCGGCGACGACCAGCGCGATCTCGCCGGCCGGCACCACCACCGTCGGTACCTTGACGACGTGGTACTGCCAGCGGAAGGGCACGAAGTGCCAGCCGGGCGGCAGCATGCGCGCCTGGTAGCCCGCCTCGCCTTCGAGCGCGACGAGGCGCCCGGGCGCCAGCGCAGGACCGTACTTCTTGATCACCAGACCCGACTGGTTCTCGCGGATGATCCAGGTGCTGGACACCACGACCATGAACACGACGAGCGCCACGGCCGCGGCGATGGCGACCGGGTGATCGGCGAAGAACGACAGCAACGTTGAGAGTGTCATGACGAGCCCCTCCTCTGGAGCTGGGCCCCTTCAGTGCATCGGCTCTGCCATTCGGCGGGGCGCGGGAAATGGCCCGGGCGGTGCGTCGCGAAAGACGGAGACGTTAATAGAATGACGGCCAACGTAAATAAAATGACGAACGCGATCGCCGACGGGGCGGGCCTTCCGCGGTAGCATGGCGGCATGAGCGAACTTGCCGAGAACGTGAAGGAAGCGATCGAGCACGCCGAGCACGGGCATCAGCACCACTCGAAGTCGAGCCTGAACGGCCTGGTCGCCGTCAGCGTCGCGGTCATCGCCACGTTCATCGCGCTGTGCAACGTCAAGGCCGGCAACATCAAGCAGTCCATGTCGCAGGCGCAGGCGAAGAGCGTCGACGCCTGGGCGTACTTCCAGGCCAAGGGGACGAAGCTGAACATCGCCGAGTCGGCCCGCGACGGGCTGGCGACGCAGATGGCGATCAGCACGGCGCTGACGCCCGCGTCGCGCGAGCTGCTGGAAAAGAAAATCGCGGACTACGAGGCGAAGATTCGCTCCTACGAGCAGCAGAAAGAGGAGATCAAGAAGTCGGCGGAAGAGTTCGAGGAGAAATACGAAAGCCTGCACCACCGTGAGGAGCAGTTCGGGATGGCCGAGGCGCTGACGTCGGTCGCGATCGCGCTGCTGGGTATCACCGCGCTGACGCACAGGCGGCGGCTGCTCTACGTCGGCTGGACGTTCGCCGGGCTGGGCCTGCTGATGGGGATCGCGGGCTTCGCGCACCTGAACCTGCATCCCGCGTTTCTCGCCCATCTCCTCGGCGGCTGACGGGCGCGATGACGCATTTGATGGCAGCCGCGCTGGCGGGCGCGGTCGCAGCCGCGGGCGCCGCGGACCCGGCCTACGTGAAGCAGATCGAGACCTGGCGGCGCGAACGCCTGCAGCGGCTGACCGCGGACGGCGGGTGGCTGACCGTGGCGGGGCTGTTCTGGCTGAAGCCCGGCGCCAACCGCTTCGGCGCCGATTCCGGCAACGACGTGGTCCTGCCGGCCCATTCGGCGCCGGCACAGGCGGGCGCGTTCTTTCTCGAGAACGGGCGGGTGCGCGTCGAGGTGCGGCCGGGCGTCACGGTGACGCTGGCGGGCAAGCCGGTGACGGCGGCCGCGCTGCGCACGGACGCGGGCGCCGCCGAGCCCGACGTGCTGTCGCTGGGCGCGCTGACCATGCAGATCATCGATCGGGGCGGCCGGCTGGGCGTTCGGCTGAAGGACATGAAGAGCCCGGCGCGCGCGAAGTTCAAGGGGCTGCAGTACTTCCCGATCGATGCGCGCTACCGCGTCGTCGCGACGTTCACGCCCAATGCGAAGCCGGTCTCGATCAAGGTGCCCAACGTGCTGGGGATGGTCGAGGAGATGCCCAGCCCCGGGATCGCGTCGTTCACGATCGGCGGCCTCGCCGCGTCAGAGGAGCTGCGGTTGACCGCCGTGCTGGAACCGGGCGAGACGCAGCTGTTCTTCATCTTTCGCGACGAGACGGCGGGCAAGACGACGTACGGCGGCGGGCGGTTCCTCTACGCGGATCCGCCCGCGGGCGGCAAGGTCGTGCTGGACTTCAACAAGGCGTACTCGCCGCCCTGCGCCTTCACGGCGCACGCGACCTGCCCGGTGCCACCGCCGGTCAACCGGCTACCTATCGCGATCGAGGCTGGAGAGAAATTCGCCGGGCACTGAGAGGCGCGGGCCCTCACCCTAACCCTCTCCCGCAAAGCGGGAGAGGGGACCTGAAATCTGATCTCCCTCTCGCGCTTTGCGGGAGAGGGTCGGCGGTGGGGGACGTCACCCTAGGGCTGGCAGGTGTTGTTGCCGGTCGACACCGGCTGACAGGTGAGGCCCGTCAGGCAGGTCGCGGGGATGGTCGTCGTGGGGTCAATCGGACAGCACGGCTGACCCGCGCCGCCGCAGGCCTGGCAGGTCCCTTGTACCGAGAAGGTGTTCGGGGCCGTGCAGACGCAGGCCGAGTCGGGGAGCTGGCAGCACGGCTGCGAAAGCCCGCCGCACGAACCGCACGAGCCGGTGGCGGCGCAGGTGCTGCCGGCCAGCGCCATGCCGTTCGGCGCCGTGCAGGCCGCGCCGGAGGCGATGCACTTCGTGTAGGCGCAGCAGCCGCCGTCCGCACAGGTGTTGTTCGAGCAGCAGGGGTTGCCGGGCACGCCGCACGGGACGCAGACGCCGTTCCCGCACTTGTCCTGCGAGCTCCCGCATGGGGGGTTGGCCGTATTCAGGCAGCAGGGCTGATTTCTCCCGCCGCACCGACAGGAGCCCGACATGCAGACGCCCGGGGTGCCCGTGTTCTGTTGATTGCACAGGGAGCCGTTCGCGACGCAGCGCCCTCCGGAGCCCGACTGACCATCCATGGAGCAGCACGCCGTGGTGTCGTTGCACTTGTTGCCGGCGCAGCAGGGATTGCCCGTGACGCCACAGGGCTTGCAGGTCGAACTGGGCTGATCGCAGACGCTGGTGCCCTTGCATGGGATGTTTCCGATCGGAGGACAGCACGTCTCGCCCACCTCACCACAGTGAAGGCAGGCGTCCGAGGGCTCGCTGCCCCTGCAGACCGTGTCGGGGTCGGAACAGGCGACGCTGCCGGGGCCCTCCGCGGTGTACCTCGGGCAACACCGCTGACCGACCTTCCCGCAGGCACACACGCCGCCGGAACAGATCCCGAATCCGCTGGTCGGGAGCCGACAGGCGTGGCCGTCGGCGACGCAGCTGCCGTTGAAACAGCAACCGCCTGCCGCACACGTGCTTCCGGGGCAGCACGCCTGACCCGGACCGCCGCAGGCGAAGCAGACGTCATTCACTCCGTCGGACCCGCAGACCGAGTCGGAAGAGCACTGCGGCGAGGTCGAACAGCAGCGGCGGCCGGGAGTGCCGCAGCCCGCGCAGGCGACGTTGGTGGTGCTGGTGCATCCGCAGGTGTATCGCGCGCCGACGGCGCAGGTGTTGGGAGCGACGCAGCTCGGCTGGGCATCGCAGCACACCTGGCCCGGACCGCCGCACGGGGCACAGACAAACGACCGATCGCAGGCGACCGAGGGATCCGCGCACGTGCCGTTCGCGCAACACGGTAGACCCGCGAGGCCGCACGTCGGCCCATCGGGCTCCACCGATCCGTCGCGACCCGCGCTTGCTCCGCTGCCGGCGCTTGCTCCGCTGCCGGTGTTGCCGGCGCTGTTTCCGCCGCTCCCCACCGCGCCCGCTCCCGCCGAGCCGACGATCGTCCCAATCCCGCCGTCCCCCTGAATCGCCTTCCTGCCGCACGCGCCGATTAACAGCAACGACAGCGGCACGACCGCAGATACGAACGAGCGCAAGCGGACCCACGGCATCCACCGACCTCCCTAGGCGACCGTCAACCCGAGGTGCTTGCGGCAGGCGAAGTAGTCGTCGGTGACGGAGAAGGCGACCAGGTCGAGCAGGCGTTTCTGGACCGGGATCGGCGTCAGCGGGATCGGCTCGCTCATGATCACGCGCGCCGCCGCGCCCAGATCGCCGGTCAGCACCAGCGCGGTGCGCGCCGCCGACAGGTGTGTGGCCGCCAGCCACTTGGTCACGTCGATGTTCTCGCCGCGCGCCTCCGCCAGCGCCCGGCTGGCGGCGGCGATCGAATTCACGATGGGCGGCGCGACGGACCGGCGCAGATACGTCACCATCTGGTTCACCTCCGGGTTCGCCGCGAACACGCCGGTCGGTGGGGCCGCCAGCGCCAGCGCGGCGCGCAGCCCGATCTCGATCGCGCCCGGCGTGCCGAACGCGAAGCGCACGATCCGCTCCGGGCGCAGGAACGCCATCTGGCTGCCGAGGTCGAACACGAGATCGAAGCTGCCGCGCCGCTGCGTCGACGGCGCCAGCGCCAGCGCCGCCTTCGGCTGCCCTTTGTACTGCAGGTTGAGGACGACCGTCTGCGCGTTCTCGTTCTCGCCCCGGAACAGCTCCGGCATCGGCAGCGACATCAATTCGGCGAGCTGGGCAACCGCGAGCACGGGCGGCGTGCGGTCGATTGCGGTGTCGACGCGGTGCCGCCGTCCCAGGCCCATTGCCTGGGGCGGCTTCGCGATCGGCGCCAGCAGGTAGGGCGCCGCGATGGAGAACAGGCTGACCAGCAGGGGATCCTCGTCGGGATGCAGCACGCGCTGCCAGGTCTCCTCGGTGAACGGGCGCTGGGGCAGGCGGATCTGCGCCGGGCGGTGGCGCCGGAAGATCGCGTCGATGCTCGGGTCGGCCTTCTTCAGGTAGTAGAGCGCCGAGGCGACGCACCATTGCTTGTCGAACTCGTCGCCGTCGCCGTAAAGCTTCGCCAGCGCGCGGTATGAATCGGTGCGGTGGGGATCGCGCGCCAGCAGCCGCTGGTGCGCCGCGATCGCCTGCTCGCGCGCGTCGGGCCCGGACAGCTCGTAGAGGTGGGCCAGCGATTCCTGCCGGTTCGCGTCCGCCGGTTCCAGCGCCGCGGCCGCCTCGAACGCCGCCAGGGCCAGCTTGCGATCGTGCAGCCGCTTGACGGCGATGTCACCCAGCCGTGTCCACAAGCTGAGGCGAAGCGCATGCGCCCCGTCGGTCGGCAACCGCTTCAGCATCCGGCGGTAACTGTGCGCCAGCGCCTTCCAGTCGCCCTTCGCCTTGAGCAGCGCCTCGAGATCCTCGAACGCTCCGGGCATGTCGGACTTTTCGTCCAGGCAGCGCTCCAGCGTCGAGGCCGCCTCGTCGGGCAGGCTCAGCTCGTCGCGCAAGATCAGCGCCGCCGTGTACAGCGTGCGCGCGCGGACTGCGGGCTCCTCCTCGATCTTCACCAGCTGATTCAGCAGATCGATCGCCGGCTGCCAGCGCCCCTGCTTCGTGTACAGGTCCAGCAGCTTGTGCAGCGTCGAACGCCGTCCCGCTTCCAGCTCCAGCGCCGCGCGGTAGCACGCCTCGGCGCGTTCCGGATCGGATAGCTTGTCCGCGTAGGCGTCGCCGATCTCCTCCTGGAGGCCCGGCTTCTCGTCCGGCTCGGCGATGTCGGCGAGCGCCCGCCGTTCCTCCACCCAGGCCGCCCAGTCCGCCTTCGCCGCGTAGGCCGCCGCCAGCGCGTCCAGCGCCGGCCGGTACTTCGGATCGAACGCCTTCGCCTCCTGGTAGGCGGCCAGCGCGCGGTCCGGATTCCCGAGCTCGGCGTGGCACGCGGCGATCTGCATGGCGATCTCGGCCTGCTCGGCGGGCGACATCGTCTGGCGCTGATCGCGCAAGATCGCCTCGTACAGCGTCAGCGCGTCCTTCCACTCGCGCCGCTGCATGCGCAGGTCGCCGTACTTGTGCAGAACGGGCAGCGACTCCTCCCGCGCTTCGTGGGCGCGGGCCAGCGCGTCCAGCGCCTTGTCCATCTTGTTCTTGTCGGTCTTGCCCAGCTGGACGCACGCCTCGGCCAGCTTCATCTGCAGCGCGATCAGCCGATCGGTCTCGCCCGGCTCCAGCGCGTCGATGACGATGTCCAGCAGCTGCTCGACGTCGGACCAGCGCCCGCGCGTCGCGTAGATCTCGGCCAGCCGCTCTGCCGCAGGCGCGTGCTCGGGATCGGCCGCCAGCGCGCGCGTGTACAGCTCGACGGACTGCTCTTCTCGGTTCTGGGCGTTCTGCCCGCCGACGCCGCCCTGGACGATCAGCGCAGCCTCGGTCAGCAGGGCGGCCTGTGCGGATCCCGTCGTCTCGCGCTCGGCGGCGTCCAGGAACAGCCCCAGCGCGCCCTCGAAGTCGCCGTTGTGGCGCCGCACGCGCGCGCCCGACGCCAGCGCGCCCGCGTCCTCGGGCGCGATCCCCGCCCACTTGCGCGCCGCCTCGGCCGCGACGTCCCACTTCCCGAGCCGCTCCGCCAGCCGATCGATCGCGGCGTAGGTCTCGGGCCGGACGTCGCCCGCCACCTCGGCGCGGCTGTACGCGTCCAGCGCGGGCTCCCACTCGTCCAGCTCGCGCTCGTACGTCTGGGCGAGCGACGACAGCAGCTCGCGCTGGCCCTCGATGGTCTCGGTGACCGCCAGCCGCCGGTTCATCGCCGCGGCCAGCGCCGCCGGCCGCTCTGTGGTCCGGTAGATGCGCTCCAGCGCCGCGTAGGCCTCCGCGTCGCGCGGCTCGATGCGCAGGATCTGCTCCAGCGCCTCGGCCGCCCGATCCGTCCCGCCGTCCTCGGGCTGGCGCGCCTCACCTTCGCTCGCCAGCCGGCGCAGGATCGCCAGCCGTTCGACGGGGTTCGCAGCGGCGTCCGCCTGTCGCTGCAGCGTTCGCAGGTAGTCGTCCTGGCGGTTGGCGCGCTTGTAGACCTGTTCCAGCAGATCCAGCAGCCCAGTCTCCGCGTTGTCCGCGCTGTCCGCGGACAGCAGCTCCAGCTCCTCCGCCGCGTCGTCGAGCGCCTCCAGCTTCTCGGCGAGGATCTCGGCGCGCCGCCGGCGCAGCGCGAATGCGTCCGGCGGCGGCGACTGCAGCGCGCGGCGTTCCAGCAGGCGCGCCAGGTCGGCCCAGCGGTTCTGCTTTTCGTACAGCCGTTCCAGCGCGCGCGCCGCGATGCCGTCGTGCGCGTCGGGATCGATGGCCAGCACCGCTTCGTACGCGGTGATCGCGCTGGACTCGTCGGCCAGCTGGTTCTCGTGCAGCGCCGCCTCCTCCAGCATGTGCATGACTGCGCGGGCGGGGTCGTCGGCCTCGGTCGATGCCGCGTGCAGCACGGTCGCCAGCTCCTGCCAGCGCCCCATCTGGCGCAGCAGCTCGACCTCCGCGTCGCGCGTCTCGCGGTCGGCCGGATCGGCCAGCAGCGCCTCGCGATACGCCTCCAGCGCGTTCTCGGGCCGTTCCAGATCGTCGCGCAGGACGCGGCCCAGCTCGCGCCAGATGCGCGCGGCCTCGGGCGTGGGACCAGCCGCCTGCGCGATGTCGGACGCCTGCTCGACCAGCTGCTCCCAGGCGCCGGCGGCGGCCGCGTCGGCGCGCAAGCTCTCCCACAGCTCGTCGTCCGTCGGGCGCAGCCGTAGCATCGCGATCCCCGGCGTCAGCGCGCGCGCCGGCGTCGCCAGCTTCTCGCGGAAGACGCGCGCGACGTCGCGCAGCGCCGCCAGCTGATCCTCCTCGTCTTCCTGCAGGTCCAGCCGCCGCAGCAACAGCTCGATCAGGCGATCCCAGCGTTCTTCCTCGCGCAGGGCGGCTTCGACGCGCGCCAGAACCTCGCGCGGTTGCGGGTTGCCGGGATCCTGCGCCCACTTGTCCAGCCACACGCCGATGTCGATGTCGGCATCCAGCGGCGGCAGCTGCGCCGCGATCGACGTTGCGATCACGCCCAGACGCTCGACACCCTCCGCCGTGCCCTCCGGGCAGGGAATGACGTCGAAGCCGGTGCGCAGGCCCCATACCGCGACTTCTGTATCCGCGTCCGGATCGGATGAGACGTCCAGAAACAGAAAGTGCGGCACGTCGGTGGGCCGCGACACCAGCCACGACGACAGCCAGACCAGGTCCGGATCGGTCGGCCGGAATCCCACGAATACCAGCGAACGCCGCCGCGCCAGGTGCGCCAGCCACGCGAGGCCGGGCGACGGCACCAGGCGGATGCGCGCGTCGCCGGGACCCAGGCAAAGGCTCTCGGGCAACGAGACGCGACCCGAGAGGTGCAGCAGCGGCGGACCCGACGACTGCGCCTGCATCGGATCGTCGGCCGGCGTCAGCACCACGGGCGGGCGCCGCCCGCCATCGGCCGCGTCCAGCGCCTGCTCCCAGAGGTCGTCGAACGCCGTGGTCACGACGGCGCGCCACGGGAAGCGGACGCACGCGGTCATCGCTTCGGGTACAGACTTCCCCTTCGGGTACGCGTGGGCCAGCGTGTCCTCGACCAGCTGGTGGGGCACGAGGTCGCGCATGAACGCGATCGCGTCGGTCATCCGCCCCGCGCCGGTCAGGCGCGCGACGACTTGCCGCGCGTCCGAAAACACCAGCCGCCCGGACAACGTTTCCGTCAGTTCGTTCCAGCCGGGCGCGCCCGCGAGCTCGCTACACCCGAGGCCTGCGACAAGGACGACCTGTCGTTCTTTCAGCCGCTCGACCAGCGAGTCGGGAATTTCAACCATGCGCGTCCCTCGGGCGCGAAACACGTTTTCATATCGCGTTCTTGAGCCGGTGAGGGAAGAAAGTACCCGGGGGCCCGTTCGAAGGTCCGTCGGGCGCCCGGCACGAAACGTACAAAAAGACGAGCCGCTTTGGGGAGGTCATGTCACTAGGAGGGCGGGGTAGGGTCAACGACAAGAAGCGGCGCGTCCGACGCGCGCCGCGATCGTTTCCGAAGCTTGAGGGGCTGCAGTCTGCCGGAGGAGCCGACGTCGACATGCCGAAGCTGATGAATCAGGCGGTGGAAATGCCGGCGCTCGACACCGACGCGACGGTGGACGTGCTGAACAAGATCCTTCACCTCGAGCTGAACGGCGTGATGCAGCACCTTCATCACGTGTGGATGAGCCGATGGCTGGAGGCCTTCCGGCCGCGCGCGATCGCCGTCGGCCAGCACATCAGCGATCTGACGGGCGGACCGATGGTCAGCGTCGACGCGCTGATGAACGAGGCGATGGCGACCGCCGACGAGATGATCGACGCGGCGCGAAGCCAGGATCAGCGGCGCGTGAAGGAATACCGCAAGCTGCTCGAGCTGGTTGCGGGGCGCAATGTGGGGCTGGAAGCGTTTGCACGCGCACAGATCGCGGCCGAGGAGTGCCACATCTCCAACGTCACGATCGAAGACTGATACCGCCGAGCCGCGGCGAGACTCCCACCCGAGGCTACATGTCTCGCCTTGCGCAGGGGCGTACGGGTGATCACGTCGTCATGTAGTGATTTTGCTGGCAGACCCCGATCCCGGGAGTAGGGGTGAGCTTCGGACGGTGCTCGAGCAGGCGGGCCACGTGGTCACCGCTGTCGCGACCGGCCTGGAAGCGGCCCAGGTGCTCATGCAGACGGTGCCCAGCCTTCTGGTCATCGATCTGGACCTGAAATGGCTGAGCGGGCGGCAGCTGATCGAGTTGTTGCGGCACAACCCACGCACGTACTTCATTCCGATCGTGGCGCTGGGGGGCCGCGTCGAGGACCTGCGCGGCATCCCGCTGTTGTTACGGCCCGTCGTGCCCCGGCTGCTGCTGGCGCAGGTGGATCGATTCCTGTCCGGCGCCAGCCACGACGGCGGTCATCTCTGAACGACCGCCGCCGATCGACGCCTAATCTTTGCTGGCCGACTCTTCGGGGACTTTGTTGCCCAGCAGGGTGGCGGTGTGCGGGCCCGGTACCCCGCGGATCGGCGTGGGCGCGGCCGCGCCTTTCTCCGCCATCTGCAGTCGATCCTTGACCGTGGTCGTCTCCTTGAGATCGGCCTCGAGCGCCGCGATCTCCTTGCGGTGATCCGCGAGCTGCTTCTCGAGATCGGCGACCTTCGCGTGTTCGGACGCGATGCGCTCCTGCGTGGCCTTCTGTTTCTTCGCGGCGTCGTCGATGATGTCGGACAGGTGGACGTTCAGCGACGCCAGCGTTGCGCGAACGACGCGCACGATCAGATCCGGGTTCTGATCGACTGGCAGACCGCGCAGAAGCTGGATCGCCTCGGCGATCCCGTAGCTGGTGTTGCTGCGCGAGGTGCTCGCCGGCGCGTGCGCCGCCGGGCTCGGTTCCGCCGCCTTCTGATCCCGATCCCAATCCTGCTTCTTCGCAAAGATGGACATGTCGTCTCCCCTTTCGGCTTTACTGGGACGAAAGTCTACTCCCGCTGCGCGCGGGCAGGGTCGCGAATGACGGCGTCACCGATCGGACAGGGGCGCACGTACGACAATGCGTGCGCCGTGAATACACCGGCGCTTCGCGTGTGGAGCCGGCGAGCTCAGTTGCGGGGGCCGAAGCGCTCGGCCGCTCGCGCCCGCGCCTTCGCCGCTTCGTCCTCGCGGTTGCGCGGCCCGGCGGTCGTCGTCAGCGAGTCGACGAGCTGGCGGGCGACGACGAACACGTCCTCGACCGCGCGGGTGAACGTCGCCTCGTTCGCTTTCGACGGCGCCGTGAAGCCCGACAGCTTTCGCACGAACTGAAGCGACGCCGCGCGCACCTCATCGTCGGTCGCGGGCGGCTCGAAGTTGAACAGCGTCTTGATGCTCCTGCACATGCCGCATTTCCTAGCACGGGACCGAGGCATTCGGCGCTTGCTCGGCCGTGGGGCGATGTGGATACTGCGCGCGAATCAACAGCCCCCAGGAGGAGACGATGAAGAAGACGACGACGTTGTTGCTGGTGCTTCCGGTTGTGACGGCCGGTATCGGTTTTGCGGGCGGCGTGTTCGCCGCCGCGGCCAAGGGCAAGGAGATCGTGGTGACGCCCGCGGCGGACGTGAAGTTCGAGCCGATGGATCCCAACGACAAGGAGATGAAGGGAGCGGCGGTCTCGGTCGTGTTCGGCGATGTGAAGAAGAAAGGTCAACCGGTCGGCATCCTGCTGAAGGTGCCCGCGGGCGGCCGAGCCGGCGCGCACTCGCACACCTCCGACGACTATGTCGTGGGCATCACCGGCCTGACGCACGACTTCGTTCCAGGCGGCGACGAGGGCAAGGCCCTCGGACCGGGCGGTCACTGGTTCCAGCCTGGCAAGATGGTTCACGACAACCACTGCGAGGAGAAGGGCGGGACGTGCCTCTCGTTCGTCTACTTCCCCAAGGGCTTCGACATGATCCCGGCCAAGACGGACACGAAGGGCGCCGCCGCGCCGGCCGCCGCACCTGCTGCGCCTGCCGCTGCCGCTGCGCCCGCCGCGCCCGCGGCGAAGCCGGCCGGTACGGCCCCGGCCGCCGCGCCTGCCGCGAAGCCGGCCGCCGCTGCCGCTCCGGCCGCGGCGCCCGCTCCGATCCCGGCCGCTCCCGCGAAGAAGTAATCGTCAAATCTGATCATTAACGTCGACGTGCACGTAGACGTGCTCGTGCTCGTGCACGTCGACGGATCGTTTCGATTTTCGTTCGCTCAGTAACCGGGCGGCGCCCAGTACCCGTTCTGCCAGACCCACTGGTACCCGTTCCAGGCCCAGTGAGGCGCCACCCAGACGGCGCCCGCCGAGGGTGGAAGCGTCCACGCGCCGCCGACCCAGACGCGCACGCCGCCGTTCCATCCCCAGTAGCCCGGCACCCAGACGCGCGCTCCGGATGTGTAGGTTCGGGCGTAAGCGGGCGCGTATCCGCGCCCGTAGCCCGGCGGGTAGCCGCGATACACCGGCGCGGCGCCATGGTGGTAGTACCCCTGCGCGACGCGAACCGGCGCCGGCGCGACGTGGTGACCACCGGTGGCGTGTCCGGTCCAGCCCGCCGCGAACGCACCAGCAGGCGCAGCGATCAACGCAACCCCGAGCGCGACGATCAATCCCAGCCGTTTCATGTTCATCCCTCCAGCGATGAGCCGCTGTCGCGCGAAGCGCGACGGTGCGGCTGCTTTTCGAACATGATTTAGACGCCGTTCGCGCCGGCGCGATTCGCGCCTGAGCCGCCGCCGTCCAGCCTTGCTAGGATCGGGCGCGTGTCCGGTCACCCCGTCATCGCCGCGCCGCCGGCGCAGCCTCCGCCTCCGCCGCTGCGCGCGCGCATCGTCGCGAGCGCGACGCACTCGCTGCGCGCGCTCGGGCTGGTGTGGCGATCCGCGCCCGGCGGCGTCGTCGCGCTGGCCGCGTTCACGATCGCGGCGTCGGCGCTGCCGCCGTTCGTGGCGTGGGTCGGCAAGCTGATCATCGATGCGGTCGTCGCGGCGCATGCCGCCGCGCCCGGCGTCGCGCGCGCGGCCGCGCTGGATCGGGCGGTGCGCCTGGTGGCGCTGGAGCTGGGCGCGGTGGTGGCGATGGCCGCCTGCGAACGCGTGCTGGGGCTGGTGCGCCAGCTGGTCGGGCTGCGGCTGGGGATCGATCTCAACGTCCGAATTCTGGAGAAGGCCGAGAGGCTGTCGCTGCGCCACTTCGAGGACGCGGCGTTCTACGACAAGCTGACGCGCGCGCGGCGCGAGGCGTCCACGCGGCCGCTGTCGCTGATCCAGAGCAACTTCCAGGTGATCCGGCACGGGCTGACGCTGGCGGGTTACGTGGCGCTGCTGATCGGCTTTTCGGGCTGGATGGCGGTGGCGGTGCTGGCGGCGACGGTGCCGGCGTTCATCGCGGAGGCGCGCTTCTCGGGCGCGGCGTTCCGCCTGCGCAACTGGCGCTCGCCGGATTCGCGGCGGCTGACGTACCTGGAGTACGTGCTCGGCAACGACGAGCACGCCAAGGAGGTGAAGCTGTTCGGCCTGGCGCCGCTGCTGCTGGGCCGTTACAAGAGCCTCGCCGAGACGTTCTTCGCCGACGATCGACGGCTGGCGGTGCGGCGTATGGCGTGGGGCTACGCGCTGTCGCTGGTCAGCACCGTGGTGTTCTACGGCTGCTACGCCGTGATCGTCGCGGCGACCGTGCGCGGGCGGCTGTCACTGGGCGAGATGACGCTGTACCTGGTGGCGTTCCGCCAGGGGCAGCAGAGCTTCCAGGCGGTGCTGACCGCGCTGGGCGGCATGTACGAGGACACGCTGTACATGACGAACCTGTTCGACTACTTCGCGATCCCGATCGAGGATCGGAAGAGCGTCGGGCCCGTCGCGGTGGTGCGCGCCGAGGAGGGCGTCCGCTTCGAAGGCGTCGGCTTCAAGTATCCCGGCGGCGGCGGCCCAGCGCAGCGTGAAACAGACGACAAGTGGGCGCTGCGTTCAGTCGACGTGTTCGTCCCCAAGGGGCAAAGCCTGGCGCTGGTCGGCGAGAACGGCGCCGGCAAGACGACGTTCATCAAG
>Ga0070686_100001317_pt1 | contig 14042 bp, 11 predicted proteins | sample KBSS23LmetaG_FD_65654 | JGI IMG/M metagenome (GOLD analysis project Ga0070686, IMG submission 65654) | Switchgrass rhizosphere microbial communities from Kellogg Biological Station, Michigan, USA - KBS S2-3L metaG | ecosystem: Host-associated > Plants > Roots > Rhizosphere ...
GGTCGAGACCGCGGCCACGGCGAGCCGCAGCGGGTCGGCGGCGATCTTGCCCGCCGCCACCAGCCGCCGCGCGGCCAGCGCCAGCGCCACCCAACCACCCGTGATGGCCGCGGTGCGCGTGCCCCCGTCGGCCTGAATCACGTCGCAGTCGACAGTGATCTGCCGCGGGCCGAGCGCGCGCGTGTCGATCGCGGCGCGCAGCGATCGGCCGATGAGCCGCTGGATCTCCTGGCCGCGGCCGCCCGGCGCGCGCCCCGAACGCGTGTGCGTCGACCGCGGCAGCATCGCGTACTCCGCGGTCACCCAGCCCTTCCCCTTACCTTCCAGGAAGGGGGGCACCTTTTCCTCGACCGACGCCGTGCAGATGACCTGTGTCTCGCCGAAAGCGACCAGCGCCGACCCCTCCGCGTAGCGATTGCAGTCAGGGGTAATCAGGATGGGGCGCAGCTCGTCGGGCTTCCGGCCGTCGGGTCGCATGAGGGCGACACGTTAACTCGGAACCGCGCCGATATTGGAGCCATTCGCGCACGGAAACACACATGTCGCTCACGCACGTCACCGAGCAATTCTCTAAAGTTAAAAGTCTAGGAATATGAGGATTGCGCAGGCATGCTTACCTGAGGAATTATTCCCCTCCGCTTGGCGAGGCGCGATCCGACATTGAGCAAGATGATTCCTGCGGACGCCCGGGCCGGAACAACGGTCGGCAAGTACAAGCTGCACGAGATCGTCGGACGTGGCGGCATGGGTGTGGTGTATCGAGGGGAGCACGTCTACATCGGTAAGGAAGTTGCCGTGAAGATCCTCCACGAGGGTTACGGCGGCCGCGACGAATCGATCAAGCGCTTCCTGCGCGAGGCGCGCGCGGCGAGCTTGATCAACCACCCGAACATCGTGGACGTCACCGACTTCGGCAAGTCGAACGACGGCACCGTGTTCTTCGTGATGGAGTTGCTCGCCGGCGAGCCGCTGGACGCGGTGCTGTCGCGCGACCGGCGCCTCGATCTTTTGCGGGCGATCACGATCATCAACCAGGCGGCGGGCGCGCTGGGCGCGGCGCACTCGAAGGGGATCGTGCACCGCGATCTGAAGCCCGAGAACATCATGCTGACGCCGCGCGAGGGTCGGCGCGAGCTGATCCGGCAATTCACCGACGAGCAGGGCCTGCACACGATCAGCGAACGCGAGAAGGCGTTCGACTTCGTAAAGATCCTTGACTTCGGTGTCGCCAAGGTCCGCGACCCCGACTCGAACGAAGGGCGCGTCACGCAGCAGGGCGTCGTGTTCGGAACGCCGGAGTACATGGCGCCCGAGACAGCGCGGATCGGTGTCTCCGATCCGCGTACCGACATCTACGCGCTGGGCGTGATTTTCTACGAGATGCTGACCGGAATGGTTCCGTTCGCCGGTGAGACGGCGGTCGACGTGATGTTGAAGGTGGTGTCGGAACCGGTGATACCGCCGCGCACGCGCGCGCCGGGCATCGAGATCACCGCCGAGGCGGAGCAACTGATCATGAAGGCGCTGGCGAAGGATCCACGCCAGCGGCAGCAGTCGATGGAGGAGCTGTTCGAGGAGCTCCAGCGCTGCTACGGCTCGGTCCGTTACCGCCGGTCGCTGGACGTGCGATCCGCGGCCGAGGGTCCGATCCCGCTGCACCGGGTGAAGCGGCCCGGGTCGGGGCCGTTCTCCGAGCCCATCGCGCGCGTCACGCCGCCCGAGTTCCGCACCGCCGGGCTCGACTTCGGCGGCGGCGGGAACGGCCCGATCCTGCTCACGCGTCGCAAGGAACGCCGCAAGACGTTGCCGATGGAGCTTCAGGGCGGCGAGAGCGCGCCGGCGTCGACGGCCGGCGCGGTGCCCACCCCGGCCGATCAGGCCCCGTCCGGGGAGCAGTGGATCGACATGGACGCCGACGCGCCCGACGGCACCGGCGGGTAACCCGCCTGCACGCTCAGAACAGCGTGTAGAGGAACGGCGCGACGTAGGCGAGGCCGCCCGTCGCGGCCAGCAGCACCGCGGCGGCCAGCAACACGAGCACGAGCGGCACCAGGAAGAACCGGCGCCGGTGGGCGAAGTGCCCGAGGAGACCGCCCAGCGTGACCGCGCGGGACGCGAGACGCCTGAGAAAGCCGCGACGCGCGCTCACGCCGGGCTCCGTTCGATCAGCGCGTCGCCGACGACGAGCGCGTCCACCGGGTGCTGCAGAAAGAAGGCGAGCGCCTCGACGGGGCCGGCGACGATCGGCTCACCTGCGCCGTTGAGCGAGGTGTTGAGCACGACGGGGACGCCGGTCTCGCGCTCCAGGGCGGCGAGGATCGGCGCCAGATCGGGCGCGGACGGTTCGGTGACCGTCTGGACGCGGGCGGTGCCGTCGACGTGAACGACGGCCGGCAGCGTGGCGGCGCGCCCCGGGTCGATCCGGCAGACCGTGGTCATGAACGGCGTCATGTCGTTGGGCGCGCCGACGAACAGCGCGGCAGCGGCGGCGGCGGTCACCGATGGTGCGAACGGCCGGAACGGCTCGCGCTGCTTGATCACGCGGTTGAGGCGATCGCGGCTCTCCGCCCGGGTGGCGTCGGCGAGCAGCGAGCGCTGGCCGAGCGCCCGCGGCCCGAATTCGAAGCGCCCGCGGCAGAGGGCGACCACCTTTCCCGCGGCGATGCGGGCCGCGGCCGCCGCGCTCGCGTCCGCGACCGGAAGCGCCGCCAGGCCCAGCGCGCGCGCCAGGTCGACGGCGGCGCCTGTGTCGAACGGCTCGCCGAGGGCCGCGGTCGCGAGCGGCGCTGGACGGGGATCGCCGAGATCTCGCGACCCGAGCAGCGCCGCGCCCAGGGCGCCACCCGCGTCGCCCGCCGCCGGCGGCACGAACACCCGTTCGAACCCGGCCTCGCGCGCGAGGCGGGCGTTCGCCAGCGCGTTGAGGGCCACGCCGCCGGCGAGGCAGAGGGCGGTCGCGCCGGTCCGTTCGCGGGCCGCGCGCGCCAGGCCGAGCAACGCCTCCTCGGTCGCGACCTGGAGCGACGCCGCCACGTCGGCGCACCGGCGGTCGTCCTCGTTGCTGTCCAGGTCGAAGGGGCGCCCGGGGGGCCGCCGGGGACCGAGCAGGGCCTCGAGCGCCGGCGAAAAACCGACGTCCGTATCGGTGGCGTGCGCGAAGAACCTCGGTTCGAGCGTGAACGACCCGTCGGCCTCGAGCCTCAGCACCCGGGAGAGCTCGTCGCGGTAGCGCGGGCGGCCGTGGGCGGCGAGCCCCATCACCTTGTACTCCCCTTCGTTGACCTCGAAGCCGAGGTAGGCGGTGAACGCGGCGTAAAGCAGACCGAGCGAGTGCGGGAAATCGATCGCCCCGAGGCAACGCAGCGACGACCCTTCCCCGCGCCACAGCGCCGTGGTCGCCGCCTCCCCTACCCCGTCGACGGTCAGCACGGCCGCGTCCGCGTACGGGCTGCACAGAAAGGCGCAGGCCGCGTGGCTCTCGTGGTGCTCGACGAAGCGAACGATACGGCGCTCGACGCCCAGCATGTCCGCGATCTGGTCCAGCACCCACAGCTTCGAGCCGAGCTGGCCGCCGAGCGCGGGCGAGAACTGGCGGAAGCTCCTCGGGTACTCGCGCGCCAGCGACACCACCACGCGTTCCAGCTTTGCGTACGGGTTTTCGTAGAAGACGACCGCGTCGAGATCGGCGGCCGCGATGTTGCCGAGCGCCAGGCACGCGCGCGCCGCCCGCCGGGGCAGCGACGGATCGTTCTTGATGCGCGAGAAGCGCTCCTCCTGCATGGCGGCGACGATGCGGCCGTCGACGACCAGCGCGGCCGCCGCGTCGTGATAGTGCGCGGAGATGCCCAGCACCGCCGCCACGGTCAGCTCCTGCCGCCCGCGCCGGTGCGTTCGGCGCCGACCCAGCGGCGGCGTTCGCGCAGCAGCGGCCGCAGCGCCAGCAAGAGCGGCGCGAGGCCGACGTACAGCACGCTCATCGCCGCGCCGTAGACCGCGCCGGCCAGCGCCCGGCCCGCGCGCCGCCAGGTTCGCCACGCTTCCCACGCCGCCGCCGCGCGCAACGCCCGCCGCGCCGCGCGCTCGCCGCCCGCCACCTCACGCAGCAGCGTCCCCGTGTACTCCTCGTGCCGCCGCTCGTCGACCAGCACCGCGTCGAACAGCGCCCGCATCCGCTCGTCTCGCCGGCGCGCGAAGTGATCGCGGTAGCTGTCGAACTGCCGGCGGCCCCGCTGCTCGCCCCGGTGCACGAAGGCGAGGAAGCCGACCTCCCCCAGCCGTTCGAACAGATCCTCGGCGTCGGGCCGCACGATGCCGAGCGGGGGCAGCCCCAGCTTGCCCAGCAGCTCCGCGGAACGCAGCGAGAACAGCTTGGCGTGACGGGTCTCGTCGAGCGCGTGGCGAACATAGAGCGCGCGGCGCACCGGCGACGACGTCAGCTGCGCCGCGACGATCAGGTCGACCTGGCTCGCCGCCTCCGCGTGCGCGAACGAGAACAGGATGCGCGCCGCCCGGCGCGGCGATCGCCAGACGAATCGGTTCGTCACGCGCGCAACGAACGGGCGCAGCGTGAGGACCGACTCGCTCATTCGCAGATCTGGGCCCCGGACCAGTCGACGCAGGCGCCATGCGCGCACGCCGGGCGGCCCGGACCGCAAAGGGCGTGGCAACGGCCCAGCACGCCGGCGTTGACCGACCCGCGCGGACAGTCGGGCGGGCTGGCGGGATCGCCCTTCGCGCACTCGACGAGGCGTTCGCAATCGTCGCCGTAAGTTCGCTCGCAGTCCGGCTCGGCGCCCACCATCAGCTTGTAACCAGCCTCGTCCATCTGCTTCGTCTCCTTGAGGCAGGCGAACAGCTTCGTCTCGAGCGGGGTGGGACCGGTGGGATCGTCGGCCGTCGGCGGACGCCCGGGCCGGAACTTCAAGCCCTTGTCGGTCTCCTCGAGCCGCTGAACCCGGTCGCTCCAGGCGAAATCGACGGCCAGCTTGTCGCCGGGCTTGTAGGCGGCCATGAACAGCATCGCGCGCGGCATCGTGAACGTCATCACGTCGCCGCGCCCGCCCTGGATGACCTTGACCCCGAGCGGACGCGCCGGCGCCTTGCGGCCCACGAAGCAGTAGATCCGCAGCCACTCCGCGGCCTCGGTCGCGTCGCATCCCTTGATGTAAACGCCGTGGATCGATCGGTGATCGAACCAGGCGTCCTGAAATCGCGTCCGCCCTTCCGGCAACGCGCCGGTCGGGATCGACGGCGGGGACTGGTTCAGCGTCGCCGCCAGGGCGCGCGCCACCGCGTCGTGACCCTTGGCGGTCATGTGGAGGTCGTGGTTCAGGAATGCGCCCGGCTCGGCCGCGCCGAGCGCCGCCGTCGCGTCCAGCGCCGACACGCCGATCTCCTCGCTCGCGCGCGTGAGGTCGTCGACCAGCACCGCGGTCGCCGACATGTCCTGCGGCGGCGCGCCGTACTTCGCCCACTCCCTGTCCGACACCATGACGTCGAGCGGAAGCACCAGCAGCACGAGGCGCGCGCCGTTCGCCTGGCAGAGCGCCTTGATCTTCTCGACGTGCGGGAGCAGCGGCGAGCTGTGGCGGAGCATTCGGGCCGGCGAGGCGTCGATCCGGCGCAGCTTCGCGACCTGGGCGTCCCAATCCTTGAGCAGGCCAAGCGCCTCGGTGGCGTTGTCGCGCTTGTCGGATTCCTTGACCTTCTTGAGCTCCTTCTCGAGATCGCGGCGATACTCGGCGGCCCTCTTGATGATGTCTGCGGTGACCGCGACCGCCCGCGCGCTCTCCCCCTCGTCCACCGCGACGATGTCACCGATCGTCGAGCGCGCCGCCTGCAGCGTGGCCACCGGGTCGCCGTTGAGTTGCTCGTCCAGCTCGGTCGGCGGCTGAATACCGGCCTGGTATGCGGTCGACTGGATCTTGCCTTCGATCTCGAAGGTCGCTTTGGTGACTTCGCTCCTTTCCGTCTCCAGCTTGCGGATCTGGTCGTGACGCGCGGTGCTGGCGTGGGAGCGCGCGGTACCCGCGCTCTTCCCAACGTTGATCAAATCGGTCCAGTTCCCCTCCGAGGCGAAGCCGTGCTCGGCGCCGAGCCGCAGTGGACCGAGCTCCTCGGCCGAGTGCCTCTCGAACCAGATCTTGCGCAGCGCGAACACCAGGTGCGACTGGCTATAAAGGAAGCCGCGTCCGGGGAACCAGCGCTGCGGCACCGCCGCGGCGTCATCCTTGCGCACCGCCCACCCGTCCCACACGGCGTGGCGATCCCGGTTCGGGCGGTTCGCCTCGAAGAGGTCGTTGGCCATGTTGACGACGTAGACGACCGTCTTCGGATGGCGGCGCGCCATCATCTCTTCCACCACCGCGTCGTATTCGTCGGGGCCGTATGTCGGAACACCTCCGTTGACGACGGGGCGCCCGGTGAGCTGGCCGAGCCGGGCCGCGAACGCGTCCGTCTCCTCGACGCCGAGGCCGAAGGTCTGCGAGTCGCCGACCAGGAGGATCTCGTTCCCGCCGGGCGCCGGCAGATCGCCGCCGCGCGTTCCGTCGCGGTTGATCCGGACGTGCGTGATCGGATTGCCGCCGAACGAGATGCGTTCGGTCGCGCCCGGACGCAGGCGGACACCGAGCTGCTCGTCGGCGACGTAGAAGTTCACGTGCGGGAACGCGCCACGATCACGGATCCAGAAGGCGCCCTCCGCAATCGCCGCCCCGATGATCAGCCCGGCGACGACCTGACCTGTCCGTCGGGCGACCAACCTTCGTGACACCCGCGCAAGGCTAACACGATCGCGCATATCGAAATGGACGACGCAATCGGACCTCGGTCGCGCGCGACACGAAACATGTATCGCATCCCTTGCGAGCGGGCGCCGTCCGCGCTCAGCGCGGGATGCACTGCTTGTACGGAATCCCGCCGGGGGGCGCGGGGACCTCGCGGCACTGCTCCTCGTCCGGGCATTCGGGGTCGTTCTCGCACGCGACCGACGCGGCCATCCAGCCGCCGGCGATCACGATTGCCGCCAGGCCGACAACCACGGTGACGAAGCCGGCGGTGACAATCCCGGAGCTCTGCCCCGGGGTGTCGTGCTGCAGCTCGCCCGTCGCCCACATGCCGCTGCCGCCCGCGACCGCGACCGCGCCCACGCCGGCCAGCAGGCGCGGCCCCGAGTGCAACCCCGTGCAGCTTCCGACCAGCAACGCCACGGCGACCACGATGCAGGACAAAGATCGTGAAACTGTACGCGGTGCTCGATCTTCCATATCCTCGACCGACCCGAGGCTATGCCGTCACGAAAGAGAATTCCACTCATCGTCGCCCTGGCGGGTCTCGCCGGCGTGGTCACGTCCGTGGCGGGGACCGCGCACGCCCAGGACAACCTGCTCCACGGCCCGCACCCGTTCCGCAAGGACAACCAGATCTCCGCGCACGTGCTGGTCGCGTCGGGACGGGCCGACACGATGAGCGGCACCAAGCTGGCCTTCGACTACAACTACAAGCTGACCTCCGGCTGGATCCCTCTCTGGCTGGACCTGGGCCTCAATGCACAGCACGCGGCGTGCAACCCGACGCCGACGTCGCCTTGCACGCCGAGCACCGGCGACCTGTTCGAGACGTACGCGGGCGTCCGCTGGATGTTCGCGACGCCATTTCCGGTCGTCCCGTACCTGGGCGCGGTCGGCGGCCTCGGCTTCGCGTTCCCGAACGGCGCGTCCGCAGCAAACGGATTCATGATCCGCGCCGTGGGCGGGGCCAACTACTTCTTTTTCGAATGGCTGGGGCTGGGCGCGCAGGTCGGCTACTCGCTGGGTAGCTTCAACTACGACAGCACCTTCATGGGCAGCCACACCTATGCCGTGCTGGATCTGGGCGGCGGCCTGATTTTCCAGTTCTAGCTGTCGCTCTCATCATTCATCACATCTTCGAAGCGGCCTGGGCGGATTCATATCCCCTCGCTCGCGCAGCCCAACATCCGCGAATTCAAGTTGGGCGCGCCCTCAGTCGGGGGAACATCCGCGAATTCAAGTTGGGCGCGCTCGCGGCGCCGAGGCGGGGTGCTCTTCGACCCGCAACGGACCGCCCGCGCGTCTCCAGCCGACGCGCGCCATCCACGTTTCCGGCGGCGCCGTTGCCGGAGGCGCATCGGTGACCTCGGGCGCGCGCTGCCACCCCGAAAAGTGCAGCCCCGAGCTGCGCGGGTCGACGCACGCCGGCGCCCGAAGGTGCTTCCGGAAGTTGAGCAGCACGTAGACCATGCTGATCCGCATCTGGCGCGGCGTGGTCAGCGGCCGCGCGTGGTAGCGATCGCCGACGACCTGTCCTTTGCGTCCGAGCGCACGGTTCACCGCGAGCGCCAATCGGATGGCCAGCCCGTGCATTCCTCCGCGCGCGCGGCGCGCCTCGTCCCCCTCCACGATGAAGTGGCCGTGGTCCTGCTGAATCGAGAAGTGGATCACCCGGAACCGGTCGATCGACGCCCGAGCAATGGCGCGCCGGAGCGCCCCGAACACGCGCGGGGAGCGAAGCGACGGCAGCCCAGGCGTCGCGCGGATGGTGACCTGCACCGGGTACCGGGGATCGATCTTCGGGCGCGAGTCGTGGGGCATCGAGGGACGGCCGCGCGCTTTTCGGCCGGCGCCCTTGCGAGCGCCACCCCACGTTCGCACCACCCCGAGGGGCAAGGTGAGCTGCCGCCGTCGCACCGTCTTGATTCCGCGCATGTCCCGTTGTCGGCGTGGACTGCGGACGGTTGCGTGGTGGACGGACGGGCGGCGAGGGTGGACGCAGCTGCGGCGGCCTCGGGGCGGCGGCGCGATCTTGATTGCGCGGATGTTCCGGCGGCGCCCGAAGATGTGACGAATCGTGAGAGCTGTCGCTAGGCGGTCAGGTCTTCGATGTCGGCGACGGACTTCGGCGTCGCGATGGTCAGGTTGTCGTGGCCGTCGGCCGTGACCAGGATGTCGTCCTCGATGCGGACGCCGAGGCCGCGGTACTCGGGCGGCACCGGCGCGTCCTCCGCCACGTAGAGGCCCGGTTCGATGGTCAGCACCATTCCGGGGACCAGGGGCCGCGACACGCCGCCCTCGGAGTAGAAGCCCACGTCGTGGACGTCCATCCCCAGCCAGTGGCTGGTGCGGTGCATGTAGAACGCCTTGTGGGCGCCAGCCTCGATCAGCGCGGGGACGTCGCCGGTCAGCAGGCCCAGCTTCACCAGATGGCTCGTCAGCCGCTCGACGACCTGCTTGTGGATCGCGTCCAGCGTCGCGCCGGGCTTGACGGCCTCGATCGCCTCCACCTGCGTCTCCAGCACGGCTTCGTAGAGGCGCCGCTGCGCAGGCGAGAAGCGCGCGCCGATCGGCGACGTGCGCGTCACGTCGGCTGTGTAGCCGTCGATCTCGCAGCCCGCGTCGACGAGCAGCAACTCCCCGCGAACCAGCGGCGCCCGGTTCTCGACGTAGTGAAGGATGGTCGCGTTGGCGCCGCCGCCGACGATGGTCGGATAGCCGGGGCCCGTCCCGCCGTTCTTGCGAAAGGTGTAATCGACCAGCGCCTCGATCTCGTGCTCGCTGGCCGCGCTCTTCGCGGAGAGCATCGCCGCGATGTGGGCCTCGGCGGTGATCTCCGCGGCGCGGCGCTGGACGGCGACCTCCTGCGGCGACTTGATGAGGCGCATCTCGTGGAGGGTCACGCGCGCGTCCACCAGGCGCACGGGCGCCCGCGTCCCGCGGCGTTCTTGCACGCGCAGGCGGCCGAGCAGCCGCGCGACCGCCGCGTCCAGCGCGGGCTCGCGACCGAACGGGTAGTGGATCTCCTGCACGCCCGCCAGGATGTGGGCCAGCTTGTCGTCCAGCTCGGCGGGGGTGAACGCGGCGTCCGCGTGGAAGTCGCGCACGGCGCCCTCGACGCCCGCCCGGCGGCCGGTCCAGGTCTCCTCGGCGGGATCGCGCGGGCGGACGAACAGGACGAACCGCATCGTCTCGTGGCCCGGGCGAACGACGACGACCGTGCCGGGCTCCTCGAAGCCCGTCAGATAGAGGATGTCGCTGTCCTGCCGGAACTTGAAGTGCGTGTCGCCGTTGCGCAGCTGCTCGGGCGGCGACGCCAGCAGCAGCGCCGCGTCGGGCCCGAGCCGCCGCATCAGCTCGGCGCGCCGGTCTGCATAGGGGGTCGCGGCGGCGCCGGAGGCGGGGGCTGTGGAAACAGGCGCGACGGCCATCACCACAATTCTAACGCGTACTAGAGTACGCGGCGATGAGCGATCTGGAGACGGCCGTCGTCAGCGCGCGCGGCGCCGCCCGCGTGGCCGCGGGCCACCCCTGGGTGTTCCGCCCCGACGTCGTTCGCGGCCCGAAACAGGACGCCGGCGACGGCGGGCCGTCGCTGGTCCGCGTCCGTGACGGACGGGGACGGCCGCTCGGCGTCGCGACCTGGGCTGCCCGGCCGCGGCTCGCGCTGCGAATGGTCGCCCGCGCGGACGAGCCGGAGCCGACGGACCTGATGGCGCTGGTCGAGGAGCGGCTGGCGGCGGCGCTGGAGCGCCGGCTGGCCCTGAAGCTGGACCGCGACGCCTACCGCGTCGCGCACGCCGAGAGCGACGCCCTGCCCGGCCTGGTCGTGGACCGTTACGCGGACGCCGCCGTCATCCAGACCACGTCGGTGGCGATGAACGCGGCGCGCGCCGCGATCGCCGACGCCGTTCGCCGGCAGCTCGACGCCCGCCTCGTCGTCGCCCGCGATGACGGATCGGCGCGCGACTTCGAGGAGCTGCCGCGGTTCGCGGGCGTCGTCACCGGCGCCGGGGAGACGCGCGTCGTCTACCAACTCGGGCGCAACCGCCTGGAGGCCGACCTGATGCGCGACGGCAAGACGGGCGGATTCCTCGATCAGGCGGACAACCACGCGGCCGTCGCGGCGCTCGCGCCCGCGGGGGCACGCGCCCTGGATGCGTTCGCGAACCACGGCGGCTTCGCGCTGGCGCTGGCGCGCGGCGGCGGCGAGGTGCTGGCGATCGACGACGACGCGACCGCCGTGGAACGCGCGACCGCGAACGCGCGACGCAACGAGCTGGCCAACCTGCGCGTCGAACGCGGCAACGCGTTCGACCGGCTGCGCGCCTTCGAGGGCGCCGGCGAGCGCTTCGACGTCGTCGTCCTGGATCCGCCGGCCCTCGCCAAGCGCGGCGGCGGCCCCGCCGGGCTGACCACGGCCGCGCGGGCCTACAAGGAGCTGGTCCTGCGCGGCGCGCGCCTCACGCGCCCGGGCGGCCTGCTGGTCGCGTGCTCCTGTTCAGGCCGCGTCACGCGCGCCCACTGGGACGAGATCTGCGCCGACGCCCTCGCCGACGCAGGCCGGACCGCGCAGGTGCTATCGCGCGCGGGCGCCGGCCGCGATCACCCGGAGCTGGCCGGCGTCCCCGAGACTGCCCACCTCAAAGTCTGGACCTTCCGAGTGCTGTAGTTCCGGACGCCGTGGCGTAGCGAAGCAGCAGCAGCGCCACCGTGATGCCCACCCACGCCGGCAGGAAGAACGCGATCAGTCTTCCATTCTCCTGGTGCGGGACGATGCCGACCTTCAGCGCGCAGGCGAGCAGGACCGCGCCCAGCGCCGCCATCGAGAGCGCGAACGCCTTGCGCGTCGCGCCCGGCCGACCCATCGCGACACCGATGCCGAGCACGAAAAGCGCAATCGCCCACGGCGCGCAGAGCAGGATGTTCTGGTTGCGATGGGCGACGACGTGGTCGGTGAACGCCCAGACATAGACGAGGAAGCAGCCGATGAAGCCGACCGCGAGCCCCCAGAGGGTCGTCAGGATCCCGACCGCGACGCGCGCCGCGCGCCGCCATCTGCCCGCCCAGCCGAGCGCGAAGACCGCGAGCCCGAACAGGACGCCGCAGAGAGCGAACGCCCGCCCGCGCGCTGGCGGCCACTCCAGAATGGGCGGCCGGGCGGCGCGAAATAGCTGTGCCTGCCCGGACACGAGCGGCGGGACGGGCTGGGGCGCTGACTTCACCAGCCGCCCGTCCTCCGTGGTCACCGCAGCCCCCCCACCCACGCCGAACGTCATCTGGACGGCGTCCAGCCCGCGGGCCAGCTCGCTGGGCAGGAACATCTCCGTCCACTGGTCGATCGGCTCGTCGACCTTCGGGCCGAGCACGACGTCCAGCGCGACGTACAGCCAGAGAGGCTGCGCGGTCATCCTCAAGGCGTGCTGGCGCAGCGTCATCCGTCCTGGCTCGCGCGCCCAATAGTGTGGGACACCCGACGCCACCCGATCGACGGCGTCACGCACGCGCGTCGAACAGTTGTCGCGAAAGTAGTCGTACTTGTAGAGTCGATTCTCCGGGCGCGCGTTGACGTCGAGCGCGGTTCGCAACTCCTCTTTCTCCCTGGGCGACAACCCCAGTTCCTGCACGGCGATGTCGCGGTTCTCGCGCGTGTACCCGGCGATCACACTCTGGAGCGACGACACCGACAGCCAGTAATTCAGCCGCCCGCGAAGGAAATCGAAGATCAGCCGCGGCGAATCGAACCTGAACGTCCCGAAGTTGTAGACCCTGTCAGTGCCCGCAACCTGATCGCGGATCCAGATGGCGTTGTGGCCGAAGCGAAAAAACGGGTGGTCGCCCGGCCCCATCGTCATCACGAAGACGCGCAACGGATCCGGCGATCCCGGCGGAAGGCGCGACATCGTCCGCGGGTCGACCGGCGGCGAGATCTCGGGGGCCGCGGCTGCCGAACGCGCCAATCCCAGGGCCAGCACCGCAGCGATCGCCATCCCGCGCAGGGACATCGCCCTTTAGGCTAGCGCACGCGACGAAGGACCGCCGCGAAGAAGCCGTCGGTGTCGTGGCGGTGGGGGAAGAGCTGCAGGGTCATGCCGTCGCCCAGTTTCTCGGCGCGCTCGCGGCCCCAGATCTCCTTGACGGGCACCGGGACGAAATCGTCGCGCTCGGCGAGGAAGCGCTCGACGACGCCTTCGTTCTCGCGGCGGTTGAGCGTGCAGGTCGCGTAGATCAGGCGCCCGCCGACGACGCAGAGAGGCGCGTAGGCAACCAGCAGCGCGATCTGGCGCGCAGGGAATCCGTCGACCGCGGCGGGCGTCAACCGCCACCGCGCCTCCGGGTTGCGGCGCAGCGTGCCCAGCCCCGAACAGGGCGCGTCGACCAGGACGCGGTCGTAGACGCCGCCTGCCGCCTTGGCGAGACCGCCCGGGCCCGCCGCCACCTGCGTCGCCTGCACGTTGGTCAGCCCGGCCCGGCGCGCGCGCCGGCGCAGCTCCTCCAGCTTCTTGCCGTCGGTGTCGAGCGCCAGCAGGCGCCCCTTTCCCGCCAGCGCGGCCGACAGCGCCAGCGTCTTGCCGCCCGCGCCCGCGCAGGCGTCGACCACGCGCCCGCCCGGCGGCGGCGCGACGACCTCGGCGACGAGCTGGCTTCCCTCGTCCATCACCTCGAAGAGCCCGTCCCGGAAGGCCGACAGGCCGAAGGCGTTCACGCGCGTCTCGAACACCAGCCCCACCGGCGACAGCGCCGTCGGTTGCGCGACGACGTGCTCCTCGGCGAGCTGCTCGCAGAGCTGCTCGCGCGACACGCGTGTCGTGTTCACCCGCACCGCCATCGGCGCGCGCTGGTTCATCGCCTCGCCGATCGCGCTCGCCTCCGCCGCGCCGTAATCCGCCACCCACGCCTCCAGAAGCCAGGTCGGATACGAAAGCCGCGTCGCCTCGCGCTCGAGGCCGGTTCGCCCCTCCAGCCCGGCGTCCTCACCGACGGCGCGCGCCAGATCGATCGGCTCGCGCGACAGGCGCGTTGCATCCGAAGCAAGCGCCTCGATTGGAACGCCCATGCGCGCTTCGTGAATCAGCAGCTTCAGCTCGTCGCGCGCGAGCGGCGCCAGCTGCACCGCCTTGCCCGCCCGCCCCGCCGTCAGCTCGTCGACGATCGCATCCAGCCGGCGGTCCATGCGGATGAGCCCGTACACCGTCTCGGCGATCAACCGGCGCGCGCCGCTGGCCAGCTCGCGGTGGGCGCGGAACGTGCGCG